>JFJP01040379.1_pt1 | contig 13560 bp, 19 predicted proteins | sample 431651 | NCBI WGS metagenome assembly JFJP01 (sample SAMN02602958, study PRJNA72255) | Microbial mat metagenome, whole genome shotgun sequencing project. | biome: fresh water; feature: sink hole; material: water; isolation source: purple microbial (photo- and chemosynthetic) mats found in...
AAATATATGAAATAAACAAGTTTCACTTGTTTATTTTTAATAGTTTTGTATAATTTTAAGTAAGTTTAACATTAACAGTTTTCAACCCCAAGGATCACTCTTAGTGTTTAAAAACGTAGATGGTATAATTGATAATTTTTTCATATCACAAATTTATATAAAATCCCCCGAATAAACAAATATTGGGGGATTTTATTATTATTCATACCGAACACTACTCGAAACATTAATCTATTTCTTCATCATCATCCATAGTTGAATCACTTTCAGTTGTCGCTTCTGATATATATCCACTTATTATCGAGCTAGGTCTGGGGCTGTGGTAAGGTTCACCTAATTCAGGTAATTTATATTTTTTATATTCGATTTTTGAACCATCAGTTTTATCATTTTTAGTCAATAAATTAAGAACTTCTTCATTAGTTATGTTATGTTTTACAAAATGGTCTCTTAAAATATCTAATAAATAACCTGGAAGATTTGATGAAAATGAATCTATTTGTTTATCAATTTCATTCCAAAAAGTAATATCTGAATTGGTTTCACCTGTTTTACCGTTATATAATTTTTTATAAACAGCCACTTTAGTGTTATTCACTTTATTTAAAAAATAAATTAGAATACCTTCTTTCGAATAACGAGTAAAATATTCTTTATTGGTCTCCATGGCAGTACACCATTTGGTGTTGTAACCATATTTCAAAGAAGCTTCAATCGTTAACGGTTTTAACATAATCCATTCTTCATTTTCAAAAAGTTTTACAACTTGTTTTTCAAGATTTTTTTCATCATTTTTAATTTCTGCAAAAATTATCTGATTATGAATATCTTCATATGTTTTATATGTTGTTATGTCACTTTTTTCGATTAAATTTCTTTCGTTAAATTCAACGAATTTTTTCAACGTGTCGATATTAATATTTGTGTCATGTAAAACATCAAATAGGTAGGAAATAAGAATAACATTAATTACTGTATATTTTTCAATTTCTTCTGATTTTTCGGGAAAAATCGTTTTTAACGCATTTTTTGCCTCAATGATTTTATCGGTGTATTTTTTTTCGATGCTACCTTTTAACACTCTAAGAAATAGATCATAATACTTAGTTTTCACTTCTGGAATAATTAACTCAATAAATTCAACAACATTTACTGAATTATCTTTACTTGTTTTTAAATCTTTAATTTGTGACATATATTTTTTTTTAATTTATAATTCAAATATAATTAAAATAATTGATATTATCAAATTTTTCTATTAATTTTTTTTAATGCGTTCTGTTTTTTCCCGTTAAAACAATTTCTCTTTTACCCATTATTTCTTTAATTTCGAAAAAAGAAAGTGGTTTCATAAATCTACACCATGCGATGTCTAACATTTTACCTTGTTCAGTTTCTTTATTGTGGCCATGCTCATGACCAAATATTAACCAAGAACCGTCTTCAATTCCTTTCCATGTAGTTAATGGATAATGGTTCAAGACAATTAGTTGACCATCGATTTCTATTTCTATACCTTCGTTCCCCGTACCTTCTAAAACTACCGTAAATAAGTCCTGTGCCGTTACGTCATTTTTATGTTTCAACATATTAAGTTTACGATAATCTTTTTTATCGTTGATTTCATAAATGATACCATCCTGTTTAATCAAATGTGGGAAAAATTTATCTTTTCTTATATGATCATCGTGGTTACCGTTAATTTGTATGATATTTTCACAAACAATTTGTTTACGAAAATTCCATATATTTTCCCATCCACCAAACGCCCAATCACCATCATGTATTAAATAATCGTCTTTTCCTACACGAGAATTGATAGATTTAATAATTGCATTATTCATTTCTTCAATTGTACTGAAATTTCGACAATTTCTTTCCTTATTATCCCATACAGATGTTCCTGCACAAATATTTTTGTGAAACGCGTGAAAATCACTACAAAAATATGTATTATTTGCTGTTAAGTTTTTTAATATTGTATTCATAATAAAAATTTTTTTATCTCTTCACCATCATAATGACTAAAACCTTGAGCAACTATCATTTCTTCATGATTTTTAAATGGATAACAATAGTAAATTCTAATGTTACTGCCAAAGATGTTTTTATCTGATTCTATTTTTCGGATATATTTAATTGGTATCACAACCTCAGATGTTGTGATACCAAAAATGGTTTTTTCTTTTTCAAATGTTAGATTTTTTTCATCAATAGTAATATATTGATTTAAAATTAAATCCCCGCCGTGTAAAAAAGATGATGAATATAGACGCATATTTAACGTAAATATAAACGTCTGTGATTATACATTGCTACTGGGTTTTCAGATGCTATTACACCATATTCTTCACGAACTTTAGTGTAAATTTCAGTTGTTGGCTCATTAGAAAATTTACCGAGAATTTCACTAAAACCGTTATTTGATTGGTTAACAATTTCTTGATCCATTCCGAATAACCCCATATAATTCGCTTCACCAACTTCCGAAATGAACATTCCCGAATAAAATCCTTTTAATGTCGGATTTTGGTTCATAAACATATCGGCATTACACCAAATATAAACACATTCTGGTTTGTTTTCTAACGATGAAACCATATTTTTATCTATGATATACCCGTTAAAAGCTTTAAACTGTCCCATAGAAAATAACCCATGTGGCGATCCATGACCTAACATGAAAATTCTATCAAAATCCCCGATCAATTGTTGAATTTCATCATATGTGTAATCGCTCCGAATAACCAATTTATTTGGAATATTTTCATAAATTGGTTTTAAAAAATCTGTTGACCTGTCATCTGGATGAATGACTAATACTTTTTCTTTCATTATTTTTGTTTTTTATTAATTTGTGTATCTTTGCATAATATCATATGCTCTTCTATATATGTCGTCATTTGGTGTTGTGCCACTTGATGCTAAAATGTTTATTTCTTTTGAAACACTTTCTTGCGCGATTTTTTTATCGTAAGCTAATTTTAATTTGTTATTTGTCGATGCTTTTTTATCTGTCACCACTTTGCGTATACTTTCTAAAACTTTTTCAGGTAAATTAGATTCTAGTGAATCTATTTGGGTGTCTTCTAAATTCCAAAAAGTTAACATTCCATCAATTTTTTTATGACATGCTATTTTTTTATAAGAATCTTTTTTATTTATACAATAAATCAAAATACCGTCAGTAGAATAAGTTTTAAAATAATCTTCTCTTTTATCCATTGCCGTACACCACTTAGCACCATATCCGTATTTAACTGACGATAAATATGTTAGTGGTCTGATTATTAACCACTCTGTGTCTTCATAAAGTTTTACGACTTGAGATTCCAATTTTTTTAATTCTTCTTGTTCTTTCGTTATACCAACTTGTACCTTTATATCATTAAACGTTTTATATTTGGATAAATCATTTTGTGATATAAGATTTTTTTCGTTATAATCAATAAACTTTATCATGTCAGTTTGATTACCTACGTTTTTATCAATATAAGTTCTTATACAATTTACAACCAACGACTGAAATACCGAATCAATTTTTGGTAAAGAAGAATCCTGATTTACTTGATTTTTTATTAACCTAACTAATAAATCATAATATTTTGTTTTTGCATCTGGATATATAGTCTGCAAAACTGTTATGAAGTTAGCGTTATTCAAATCATTTTCTTTTAATTCTTTTATTTGTGACATTTTTATTTATTTATTTACGTTACAAAGATAATATAAATTTTTTTATTAAAAAAATAGTTATCAAACAATTTAAGTTTTTTTAACTTTCTTCAATTGAGGTATTATTCATTAATTCTTCAATATTTTTATATTCGCACATTAATGTAGATTCATAATTCCTTATTGGAACATAGATATCATCATACCCTATTCCTGCAGTTCCTTCTGTCCCATCTGGTATTTCTTTATTATCAGGTAATATATTATTTCCTCCCCACAATTCTTTTAATAGTGATAAATTTGATTCATTACCTGTTTTCATTTCTTTTATTATGTGTTCTAATATTTCAAATGGTAGTTGAGATTGAATAGAATCAATTTGTTTATCTTCCATAGTCCAAAAAGTTACATTATGTTCATGAATGTGTTCATGAATGTGTTTATGACAGGCAACTTTAAGACCGTCAATTTTATTGATAATATATATCAACATTCCCTCACTACTATATCTGTGAAAATATGATGAATCATGTGACATTGCTGTACACCATTTTGTTCCATAACCATATTTTTGTGCAGATTGTGACGTTAACGGTCTAATTATTAACCAATTTTCATTTTCAAATATTCTGAAAGTCTGTCGTATTAATTCTTTTTCATTTTCTTTAAAATTAGCAAGTGATGTTTGTTGTACTAACTCTTCATATGTTTTATATGTTGTTAAATCATTTTTATCAATTACTTTATTTTCGTTATATTTTATAAAATCAGAAAATGTGCCGAAATTTATTTTCAATGTAGATTCAACCATTCCGACATAATCATATAATAGTATTTTTTTTTCTGTCGTTAATTCACTTAATTTTAATTTAGTCTCATCTTTGTCTTGACTAATATCTAATAACATTTGTTCAATTTCCATTAACAAATTTGCGTCAGTTTCGATTTTGTTGTTTATTATTTTAATGAACAATTCATAATATTTAGTTTTACTATTAGGAAATAAAACTTCAAAAAATTCGACCAAGTTTACTGATGTTTTTTCTTTTAAATCTTTTTTTAATGACATAATTCTTTTTTTATATATTTAATTTTTTTAATTCTTTAATCGTATCAACAGAAGAACTGTGTAAAATACCAATACCTTCCCTCCCTTTCCAATCATCTATGTTTGATGGTCTATCATCAATTAATATACTATTTTTATCGGCAAATTCTTTTTTGTTACTAGCTGAACGTAATATTAAATGATATCCAGGTAGTTCCCTTTTTACCCATTCTATTTTACCTGTTCTCGAACTATGTTCTCTTGTTGGTGCAGATAATAATACGGGGTTATAATTCTTAATATAATTCCATAATTCTTTACCATCCTTAGTCCATGTCATGTTCGACCAAAAATCTTTACCTGCCTTATCTATTGGTTCAAAAAACTCGTTATTGTCTTTATGTGTGTGTGATTCATTTGATATGTCGATTCCTGTTAATTTTTGGTAGTCACCATTAAAATCAGTTAGTACCCCATCCATATCAATATACAAATTATATTTATTTTTCATAGAACAAATATAAGAAAAAAATTTTGTTTTACCAAACGGGCATAAAAAAAACCCCACAAAATTATGGGGTTTTTAATAAATTTTAACATTAATATAATTTTAAATTATTCCTTAGTTCTATTAAATCAGCACAATCACTATTTCCTTGTCTATTTTTACACCAATCTTTTGTAATGTTAAATAACATAGTTAAACTATCATGCGGTACAGGTATTGAATCTGTTTGTGCACGCTTAAAATTATTAATAACATCATCGAATTGTTGTTCATTTATTGTCTTTTGTAAACTTACTAATTGACTTTCGGTTAATTTAATTTTACTTTTTTTATTTTCATTTATTTTCTGTTTATCTGATAAAATATCCATCAGTTTTTCAAAAACGACATTTTGGTCAGTACTTAATAAATAATTTTTTAATCTTATTAACCCTTCTGATATGATACCATCCTCAGCGCCTGTTAAAAATAATCTTACGTTTGTTTTAGTTGCGTCACCCAAACTAAAATTATCACTATTTAAATCACTAGGTAATTGTTTTCTAATAGTAAACACTATGTCAGGAATAACTTCACCATAATCTTCACCCTTTGAAACATTATCTTTTCTTATGTTAATATTAGTTTTAAATGATACTGTCAATTCGTATTCATTTTCATTAACTATGTCACCTGATAAATTTAACACACTTTCACTTGAAATGGCGATTTCCCCATATTGGATATCTTTCATTTTTAATTCTCTTTTCGGTGTTAATCCTCTTTTTTTAAATTCATCTTTATTCCAATTGCGTTGACCATGATTCCATTTACCATTAGGATAAATTCTAGCAAACCATCTTCTTGGATAATCAGGTATATCAGGATCATTACTACTAGTAACATTATTTGGCATATACTTACCAATAATAACCTCATCACCTTTAGTTTTATCTGGCGTTGGATCAACAAAAAAATCACTATTAGTTACCCCAAGGTCATTTACAGTATCATCATCTTCTAAATCTAAAAAATTATTTAAAAAATCTACATCTAAATCACCTATTAAATTAAGATCGACACCTCTTTCCTCTGTCATTTTTTGTGATATATATTTTAATGTTGGTCCTAACTGTTTAGTGCCTACCACAGCAACATATGTAACATTAAGTTCTGGCGAATCAATTAACCATTTAGTGGTGGGTATAGTAATATCCTTTGGCTCGGTATTTTTATGTGACCCAACAATACTAGAAATGAGCATTGAATTTAATTTGCTCTTTAGTTGTTGCGAATTAAACACTTCGTTAATCGCAGAACTAATTTGTGTTTTTACATAGCCAATTCTTTGTTTTGGTGTTTTAGTTAAATTATTTACCGCCACGTCACCCTTAAAAATTCCAAAATCTTTAACAATCGGTTTTGCTCCCCATAAACGTCTTTTATCTGCCGCATCAATATAGTTATATGTGAAAGGTTTACGACTTTTTTTGTTGGGTACACCATAATTTTTTATTAATATCAATTGTTTACCGTTTGGTGTTTCGATTAATTCATCACTAATAGCATACCCTTCTTCCATTTCTCCAGTGCGTGGATTAATTGTTTTCATATTATATCTTGCATTATTAGCCTCAGAACCTTTTGGTGTTAAATTACTTGAATCGATCACTATTGGCGTTCTTATTTTAATAATTGGCATTCTTTCGTGATACTGTCCAGTGTAATTAACACTACCGTTATCATAATTATGTTCCCTATCACGATAATGATTACGTTGTGGTGCATAATTATCTAAATTATCTTCATCGTCACCATTATCGATATCATTAAATTCATCATCAGTTTCTATCTCATCATCAGTTTCTATATCAACATCATTCTGTTCTTTTAAAATAGTTTTGTGCAATAATTTTACTAATTCTGTTTTTTTAATAAATTCTTTCATTTTTCACTTTATAATTATGTTATTATATATAAATATTCACTATATTGAATTAATACTAAATATATATATAATAAATATCCAAACATTTTAAAATGTTTGGATATTTATATTTAAAAAGGAGGAAAAAAATCTTCCATTAACACACTATTTTCAATGTTTTCAAGATATTCAAGTTTAACCTTTCGTTTTTCTAAAATTTTCAGTTCACCTGACCGATAAACATCTAAAACTTTTTCATATAACATATCTAAAGGTTTTTCAAAATCTTTAGGTGGTATTTGATTTGAAAAATATCTGGATTGTTTACATTTACCGTCTTTATATCCAAATTCACTAGTCACCCGTTCATCATTACCCCATTTTCTTAATGATATAATCATTGAACTATCATGTTGAGAATATGAACCAACACAATGATGCATATATTTTCCCTCCTCAAAATAATCAGTTTCTTTTTTCAGAATAATGGGTTGGTAAATAACATCATCAACTAAAATGACGTTTTCTAATTTGTTTTTCAATTTATCATCAAAAACAAATTCAGTGGTATACCCTTTCTTTATTGTCATCCATTGATTAGATAACTCATGATGTTCGTTTAACCAATTATCATATGTTGTTGATGACAATGGTTTAACTTCTAACCCCAAATCCTTGATAGTTTTTGTTGTTTTAAAATGATCAACAAAATCTTGAAATATATTAATATGCAATTTTTCATGTTGTGAAAAATCATTTAAAATTTTTGTTAAATTATTTTTTTCCTTATTACTTAAATTAAAAGTTTCTTTGTCCCACATAAACAGGAGTTGTTCTTTATTTACGTATGAATTGTATTTTTGTGTTTTATTTAATAATGTGATATTTGGTAAATACTTCAAATATGAATCACCATATAAATGTTTAATACTTAAAATTAGGAATAAGTCATATGTTTCACATTGATGCACTTTTTTAATTGCAAAATCAGATTTAATACCTAACATATCTAACACTGATGAAACTAATTTTCTATCATTTTTTTTTAAAAATTTTTCCGTTGGATAACAATTTTGTATTAAAAAACTATAATTATTAGGTACTTTTATTTTTTTTAATTCGACAAATTTTTTTAATAATAATGACATTATGTCAATATCTTCTTTTTTAAATTCCCATTCAAAATTTAGGTACTTTTTAATTGTGTCAATAAATAAAGATTTATTAAAATTAATATTATATGCTTTTTTAACGCTTTCATTATTAAAAACTTTATCATGCAATATTTGATTCAATACCATTTGTATATGGTTGAATTTATTACATCTAATTCGTGCGCGGGCATTATAATTACTATAACTATAAATGTTTCCGTTTTTCAAATTAATGGTAATACCATAAATACTAAATGACCGTTTAAAAAACCGATGATTAACACTACGAACTTTATTATTAGTCCAATAATACACTTTTATTATATCACCATCTTGTTTTATTGTTCTACCGTGTGAATAACAACATATCGTTGAAAATGGGTTTACAAAATGTCTTTTTATTGTTTTATCGGATATAGTATCATATTTATTGTTTTTTTTATTAGTCGGGAATAATTCTATATATTTTTCTTCGTTGTTCCCACTATTGAAAAAACTTTTATGCTTTAATTTAATAACATTTAATGGTATATAAAAACCATAACCATTGTTTTTAAATTGTCTGTGGTTATCATTTATGTTATTATAATTTTTATATAACTGAATATCTGAATACCTAAATTTCTGTTCTAGTATTGTTTCCATTTTATTAATAATTAAACCACAGAAATTCTGTCTTTGTTTTTTTTTCAAAATTACCACTTATAGTTTTCACATCAAATTTTACTTTAGTAAATCCGTTCTTTTCCAATATATCATATAACTCACAATCATAACCACTGATTAAAATTTTTGATTTACTTTCAATAACAGCATCAAGAAATTTAATATGTTCTTCATTATCCATATCAACTTTATATCTTACAGATGTTCTTGTGGCCCAATGGTACGGAGGATCAGCATATATCAGTACATTTGTTTGATTATATTTTTTAATTAATTCGGTGCCATCACTATTTAATATCATCACTTTAGATAATCTGTCGTGTAATTCAGGTAACCTATCAATTGATGAAAGAAAATCTGAAATAGATTTACTCATATTTCTTCGAATATATGTGTTTTTTGAAAACCCCCCGATACCATTATGTGAAGTTCTATTAACGTAAAAAAAGAAAAACGCCCTATCAACAATAGATAAATCATTTTTTTTCATTTCACCCTTAAATTCTTTTCTTAAATCTTCTGAATAATAAGATAAATCACATTTTTCTTTGAATTGTTTGAATAAAGTTTGATCGTTTAAAACTTTATATAATGAATACACATTTTGTTCCAAATCATTATAAATTTCAATTGGTGGAATATTCTCTAAACTTAAACCTACACTATACGTGCCAGAAAATGGTTCAATATATGTGTCATATGTATCATTTTCTGGAAAATATTTTATTATTTGATTAATCATGTTTCCCTTTCCCCCAAAATATTTAATTGGTGCTTTTATTTTTTTCATTTATACTTTTCATTGATGAATTCAACGTATTCTTTAGCTAAATTTTCTCGACCTTTTGGAAATACTACTACTTCATGACCATTATCATCTAAAACCGCTCTTTGTTGTTTTTTGCCTAATCTGAACGGTACTTTAAATTTTTCTTCTGGCATCATAACGTGTAATATTTTTTTAATCTGTCATGAATATTATAAGTACCATCTGGGTTGAATTTAACAATATAATTGTTTATCCTTGGTTCATTTTCATTTTCAAATCTACCATCCATTTCGGACAAAACAAAAACAACATCGTTAATTTCTTTCGATATTTCAATTAACTTATCTTTACTTAGTGTTACATCAATATCACCAAACCATATTTTTTCTAAACCAACACAAATATTTGCGTTGAAAACAACTATATTATCTGGATGTTTATCCCGATAACTACTTTTACTCCATGATATTAATCGGCCCATCATGCCTAAATTTTTGATAATAAAATCTTCCATGACTATTCTTTTATTTTTGTTAATGATTTATATAAACATACGGCTTCGTCTAAATTATATAGTCCACTTTTTAAACCATATTCTATCGATAACTCTATAATTTTAATTCCCCATTCTTTATCTATTGAGTCATTAAATTCTTCCAATTTTTCTTCGTTTTCAAAGGTGATTAAACCACCAAATAATTGTTCTACCATATTTTTTTTAATTATAAGACAAAAGTATATAAAATAATTCATTAATCCAAATATTTATAATCATGGAAGTGTTAATAAATGGTAAAACTTATCCTGCAGAATATTTGACTGAGCCAGAAGACTTACAACGTGGTATGATGGGTCGTGATTCGTTGGATGGGTGTATGGTGTTTAAATTAAATAAGGGTCATCATTCTTTTTGGATGAAGGGATGTAATATTGAACTCGATATTATATTCATTTTAAACAATCGAATTACACATATACATAATAACTGTCCGCCAGCAGGGAGATCGTTAAACCCACCTCATTATAGTGGTATTGGTGACCATGTATTAGAATTTCCAGCTGGCACTGCGACCAACTGGAAATTAGGTGATAAAGTTTATTTGGGTACAAAATTTAACCCCGTTCGCTAATTTCATCTTCTTCAGGTATTTCATCATTTAATAATAAAATTTCCTTATTTTCTTCATCAACAGTAATCATAGTAACGGGTTTATCTAACCTATATAAAAATTGGTCGTCAATTTCTTTGAATTCAGCGTTAACTACTGAATATTCATCAAATTTTTCAGGTAAATTATTTACCCAATTTTTTAATTCTTTAAAAGTCATAATTTTATTTTTTTACCAAACATTAGCTAAACCCATTAATTTAGGGTCAATACCTGTTATTTCTTTAAAATTTTCTGATTTGTTTTTTATTTCTACGAAAAAATCATCTAATGTTTTATCCCCTTGTTTAAGTTTAAAACCAATCATTTGATCAAATACGTCACAATCGAAATACGGACTAACAGTTATTAAATCATATTCATCATATAAGTTATCAACATATTCCCTAATGTCTTCACTAAATTCTTCAGGTATTTCCAAGTCACGAACTGGACAACCCAATACCATCAATCCCGATAATTTCGAAATCGTCAATGGTATTATCGTAAAAATTTTTAGGCTATATCGATACATAATTATAATTTGAAAACTCAGGTCGTTTTGATTTTATTCTACCTTTAATAGTCATTATATTTATGCTTAATAATTCACTTGCGTCTTTCAGTGTTCTATATAATATACCGTCAATAATAAAAGGTTTATTATTTGAATATACTTTTTTACCGATTTTTTTAATTCCGTATACCATTTTTTGTTCAACAACTAACAAATCTGAAGTATTACAAAATTCTACAACTTCAAAAATAAAATTATCTTCACCATATTTTTCCCAAGATTTTTGTAATAATACATTATGATGTTTTTTATTAATTAAATCACTTTTATGCCTTAACCATCTTTTTTCTATGTTTTTAGATGAACCATAATAACATTTTTCATTAATAATATTTTTTATTCTATGAATTCCAACCATATTATTTGTTTTTATTATAATGCTTCCACAAATATTTTTGATGATTTTAATTTAATTTGATAATGGGGCTTTTATTATAGGGTGTGATTGATAATTTTCAATACTAAACATATCTGTAGTAAATAATTCAATTTTATCTGAAAATGTTTTATCTGATTTCATAATTTCATAAAACGCTTCTGAATATTTCAATGTTGATAATTCAAAAATTAATTTTCTATTGATCTGTTCTTTAGTTTGTTCAATGTGGTTAAGATATAAATGTGTGTCACCAAAATTACCAATAATTTCTTCTGGCATCATATTTAATTCTTTACCTAATATTTCCAATAATAATCCATAACTTGCAATATTAAAAGGAATTCCGAGGAAAGTATCACAACTACGTTGATTCCACATTAATGATATCTTCCTGGCTGGTATACTAACCCTATCTAATTTTTCGGGTGTTTTTAAATCCATAGTATCTATCGGATGTCTTTTATAATATACTTCTAATCTTTCTTCCCACGTTAACTCTCTTGTGTAAATTTGAAAATCTGTATGGCACGGTCTAAGAGCCATTTCGTCTAATTCGCCAACATTCCATGCAGATACTTTCAAACCTCTATCGTCTGGATTAGTTTTTATTTTATCGATTAAATTTTGGATTTGGTCGATTTGTTTGTGTAAACCATAATAATGGTTACCTTCTTTATCTTTCATTCTTAACATACCATTCACGCCCCATTTTCTCCATTGATGTCCATAAATGGGCCCGAGATTTGCAAATCGTTTAGCAAATGATTTATCTGTTTTAATCTTTACCACAAACTCTTCTTGTGTATAGGGTCTTCCTTCAGGATGTAAGTGTTCTTTATTCATAACGTTTTATTTCATTTTTTAATTGTTCTAAATTAATATCACATTTTTTACTCTTTGTTCTATTATTTTTCCATTCTAACATTTGTAGATTACAATGATGGGTAATAATTTCAGGTTCTATATTATGTAAAAATCCTTCAATTATTGAATACTTGTGGTCTAATTGAAACCTTTTTTACCATTCGTTACTCTTTCTAAATTATTAGGGTTTATAATATTTTTATATGTTTTATATACTGTTTCACTTAATCGTTTAACATTTTTTCTGTATATTTGATAATCAGATAAAAACACATCAGGTATTATCCAACCTCTATCAATTTTTGTTTTTATGCCGTTACTAATTCTGATTTCTGTATTAATATTTGCAGAATTATCAACACCATATTTATTTTTTAATACTTCCTTTATCTTCTCTTTTATATTATGAGATTTGAATGGGTTATCAACACCATACTTTTTAATCCAAGTATTTAATACTTTTTGTTTTATTGCTTCACTATGAAAAGAATGCTCAACACCATATTTTTCAATCATAGTTGATTTCATTTTCTTTTTTAATTCAGGACTTTGTAAAGTATATCCACCGTATTTTTCATTAACAGTTTTAGTTCTTTTATCATTTCTTGATATTTTTTCCGTTTCTGATAAATTTTTATAATGTTCTCTAAATCTATTTTTTGTTTGTTCAGAATTATTATTACACTTGGCTGAACAAAACATTTTGGTTAAATCGATAATGGGTTTATTACAATAAATACATGTATTTATACTATCTTTAGATTTTAAGACATACCTAACCGTTCATCGAAACTTACACAATCTATGCACGTTCCAACTTCCTAATTCATCGATTGTTGCGATTTGAAACGAAAGTTTCAAATCGT
>JFJP01002158.1_pt1 | contig 13559 bp, 15 predicted proteins | sample 431651 | NCBI WGS metagenome assembly JFJP01 (sample SAMN02602958, study PRJNA72255) | Microbial mat metagenome, whole genome shotgun sequencing project. | biome: fresh water; feature: sink hole; material: water; isolation source: purple microbial (photo- and chemosynthetic) mats found in...
TATTACCAGTTATGGGATGCGTCCGCTGCGCCTGCTGTGCAAATAAGCACTGCGCCCCCAGCGGCTCCTCCTGCGCCTCCTCCCGCGCCTCAGCCTCCTAACAAGTTCACGCCAGGGATGGCGATTACACTTGCGACAACAAATCCGCCTGCAACGACGGCAACTGATTTTGGGTCACAGGTTGTTATTCAAGGCCAACCGGCTAACGATGATACGTTCTCGATCAAGCCGAGTTCAAGTCAGAGTATCTTCCAGACGATGCAGAGCCTGATTGGAACTTTGAGCACGCCAATCAATTCGACAAATTTCACATCGACCGAATTCACCAACGCCCTTGGCGCGCAGTTGAAAAACATTGATCAGACATTTGATAACGTCAGTCGTGTACAGGCGATAGTCGGAACGCGCATGGCTGAGCTCGATTCGCTCGGCGATTTGTCCAGTGATCTGGATATTCAATATCAGTCATCACTGTCAGATCTGCAGGACCTGGATGTAGTCAAGGCGTACTCGGACTTAACGTTGCAGAAGGTTAATCTTGAGGCCGCGCAGAAATCGTTCGTAACGATCAGTGGCCTGAGTCTGTTTAACTATCTGTGAGAGGCTGCGTGCGCACTTTCTCCGTTTTAGTGATGTTCCTGTTTCTTGCTGCATGCGAAACGACGGGTCCGTACAATCCATTGGGAACAACCGGCGATTTGAATACTTCGACCGGAGAAATACGTTCCCAGCCAGCCGTTAAGTTACCTCCAAATATCGAAGTCAGCTCTGAAACCCTTGCCGCTGCCGGAGCCATATACTTGTTCGGTGTTCCGGAGAGTACGCTGGGGTTGCCTGGTCCGGTGTTTAGCCCAGGCAATGCCGCGTTGCTCTATATCATCTACGATCCCTTGGCACCCAACTGGAGTATCAAGGAGCAGGCTTTGACCGGGGATACCTACCGTCTTGCTTTGCGCGCCAAGAGTTTCCGCACCGGCGGTGATGGCGAAGCCATCCAGATCGTGAAACGACGGGCGCTTCAACTTCAACGGGAAAAAGGCTTTTCTGCGTATCGAATACTGGAATACTCTGAAGGCGTCGAATCAAGCACCCCGTTTACGCACCGTGTATCAGAGGGCACCATCCAGCTGGTAAAAGTGCAGGGAGTTCCGGGGCGTTAGCCCAGCGTTGATCGTCTTTACCGGCGCACAAAGACGCCCAGCATTGAGTTAAGTCCGTACTCAAACATTTGCTGAAGTGGCGCACCCAGATGCGACATGCTGATGAAGAGTGCGGCAAATCCCAGGATGATGGTTATCGGGAAGCCGATGGCCATCAGGTTGAGCTGCGGTGCAACACGCCCCAGTACGCCCAGCGCAATATTGGTGATCATCAACGCGACCACGATGGGTAGTGCCAGTAAAACCCCGGAAGAGAAAATAACGCCGCCAGCGTTGGCAATATTCGACCAAGTGCCATTGGCGATGGCTTCGGCGCCGATCGGAAGGACGGTGAAGCTGCGTACCAATGTGGCGATGACCATGAGATGGCCGTCGATGGCCATGAATATCAGCAAGGCCAGCATGCCCAGGAACTCCGAGATTACGACGGTCTGGGACGCGCTCTGTGGATCGTAAGCGGTGGCAAAGCCCAATCCCATCTGGTTGCTGATCATGTTGCCAGTCATGTCAACCGCGCTGAAGACGAGGCGCAGGGTAAAGCCCATGGCAAAACCAATGATCATTTGCTGGGCGAGAATCAGTAGACCCAGACCGGAGGCTGGTTCGATGACAGGGATTGCCGGGAGGGCTGGCGTGATGGCGACGGCAATGGCGATCCCGAGAAGGAGAGTTACGCGCACGGGAACGACCGGGTTGTTGAAGGGTGGCGCCGCAACAAGCAGGGCCAGAATACGCGCCAGCGGGAAAAAAAAGGCGACGATCCAGGCGTTTAGTTCGGCAGAGGTCAGGCTTATCATGGGGCGTTTAGCCGATGATCTGGGGAATGCTCTCGAACAGGCGCCGAATGTAGTCAACCATCATTTGCAGCATCCACGGGCCGGCCAGAATCAGTACCAGGAATGTTCCCACCAGCTTGGGAATAAACGATAGCGTTTGTTCGTTGATCTGCGTTGCTGCCTGGAAGATGCTGATGATCAGTCCGATAACAAGTGCAGCGAGCAGCAGGGGGCCGGAGAGGAGCAGCGTCATCTCGATGGCCTCGCGGCCGATGTTCATGACCAGTTCAGGTGTCATGTCGAGAAACTCATGACCAGTGAGCCCAGGAGCAGGTGCCAGCCGTCTACCAGAACAAATAACATCAATTTGAATGGCAAGGATATCTGTACCGGTGACATCATCATCATGCCCATGGACATAAGGACACTGGCGACCACCATGTCGATGATCAAAAAGGGAATGAAGATGATGAACCCGATCTGAAACGCTGTTTTCAATTCGCTGGTCACGAAGGCTGGAATCAGGACGCGCATTGGCACATCGCTCGGCGACTCAAGCTTGGGTGTATTGGCCAGCCGTGCAAAAAGGCCGATGTCGGCTTCGCGTGTTTGTTTGAGCATGAAGCTGCGCAAAGGGACTACCCCGCGATCAACCGCCTGGAGAAACGTGATCTTGCTCTCCGAAAGAGGCAGGTAGGCGTCGGTGTAGATCTTGTCCAGCACCGGTGACATGACGAAGATTGTTAAAAACAGCGATAGACCCACCAGGACTTGATTGGGGGGTGATGTTTGTGTGCCAAGCGCATGTCGCAGGAGACCGAGTACGATGATGATGCGCGTAAAACAGGTCATCATCAGCAGCGCGGCGGGGATGAAGGTTAGCGCGGTGATCGTGATCAACGTCTGGATTGAAAGGGTGTAGGTCTGGCTACCACCTGCGCCGGGTGTGCTGGTCAGTGCCGGGAGTCCGCCAGTTGCCTGCGCCCAGGCTGCAAGTGGCGAAAACAGGAGGAGCAGGGCTAATGCTGCAGACCAGTTGGCGAGCCTACGATTGTTCATTCTTGCGCTCGGTCATTTGCTTCAGCCATTGGCCAAAAGGCCTTTCAGCACTATTCGTAGCCGGGAGTTCTCCCTTGGGGAGCGTGTGCAGGGTTTTGATCTGCCCAGGGACAATGCCAACAACGACCCAGGTGTCGCCAACTTCAATAAGGACGATGCGTTCTCGTGTACTCAGCATCAACCCGCCGACAATTTTCATGGGGCCAGTGTTGCCGAAACTCCTTCCGCCATTGAGCTTGCGCAAAAAATAGGCGCCAATAAACAGGAGGCCAATGATCAGCATCAGGCCAAGCAGCATCTGGAGTATGGCGGCTCCCGATACACCGGGGGGCTCCGCGGCAGTTGTCTGGGCCCACGAACTCGCCGGAAGCACAACGAGCATCAGGTTGCAGAAACAGCGTTTGCGCAGGGAGAAAAATCGGAGGTGTCGAGTCAAGTTAGTCGGCCAGAGTTCGTTCTGGCCGCTATCTTAAAGCATGCGAGCGTAAGGTGAAACCTCGGTGACCGAACTAAAGTTCCTTCCGACTAGCGCCCGACTTTCCGCATGCGCTCCGACGGCGTGACGATATCGGTGAGGCGGATACCGAATTTGTCGTTGACCACGACGACTTCGCCTTGGGCGATTAGCGTTCCGTTAACGAAAACACTCATCGGTTCGCCGGCCATCGCGTCGAGTTCAACTACGGAGCCGTGGGCAAGTTGCAGCAGGTTCTTGATCGTAATCTTGGTGCGCCCCAGTTCGACAGCCATCTGAACAGGGATGTCCAGAATCATGTCGAGTTCGTTCATCATCGATGCCTTGCCACCGGTTTCTTCAAACGAAGGAAAAATCTGGGCGGGTTGTGCATTCAACCCAGGCGACGCTTCAGAAATAGCCTGCTCAGCCATGGCGGCAGCCCAATCATCTTCAGCGTTCGTGTTTTCTGTTTCATCAACCATGGTGAACTCCCGGGGCGATTTCTTCGCCAGCCGATGTTATGAATCGTTCGATTTTGAGTGCGTATTGGCCACCTTGCTGGCCGTAACTGCATTCCATCAATGGAATATCGTCTACATGCGCGATGATTTTGTCGGCAATGTTGATCGGGATGATGTCGCCGGTCTTCATCTTGAGAATCTGGTCGAGACTGATGGTCGTTGTTGTCAATTGTGCAGAAATCTCGACCTCTGCATCTTTCAACTGCTTGCGCAGCATGACGATCCATCGTTGATCGGTCGAGAGTTGATCACTTTGCATTGAGCTATAGAGCAGGTCGCGAATTGGTTCAACCATCGAGTACGGGAAGCAGATGTGCATATCTGCCGCCGTTCCGCCGAACTCCAGAGAAAACGTTGTCGAGATAACGATTTCGGATGGGGTGGCAATGTTGGCGAACTGCGAATTCATCTCGGAACGGATGTATTCGAACGAAAGCTCGTAGACGGGTTTCCAAGAGCGCGAATACTCGTGGAACACGACGTTCAAGAGTCCCTGGATGATGCGTTGCTCAGTCGGCGTGAAGTCGCGGCCTTCGACGCGCGTATGGAAACGACCGTCACCGCCAAACATGTTGTCAACGACGAGAAAAACCAGATTGGGGTCAAGAACGAAAAGCGAAGTTCCACGAAGCGGTTTCGCTGCAACCAAATTGAGGTTGGTTGGTACGACCAGATTCCGGATGAATTCACTGTATTTCTGGACACGGATCGGTCCCACAGAGATTTCCGTTGTCCGGTGCATGTAGTTGAACAGACCGATACGCAGGAAGCGAGCGAAACGTTCGTTGATGAGTTCGAGCGTTGGCATGCGTCCGCGGACGATGCGCTCCTGCGTTCCCAGGTTGTAGGTGCGAACGCCACCATCGTCGTCATCAGCCGCCGTCGGTTCGTCAGTCTCACCGGTGACGCCCTTGAGTAGAGCGTCAACCTCGTCCTGAGAAAGAAAATCGGTGGCCATTACACGTTACTGAATGATGAAAGACGTAAACAGAACTTCCTTGACCGGGCCTTCGGTCCCCTTGCTACCCGGCTCAAGAACTTCATTCATCAGGTCGCGGACCTCGTTAGCCAAGGTGGCCTTGCCTTCTTTGGTAATCAACTCGTCGGCCTTCTTTCCTGACAGCAGCATGAGTACGTTATTACGAAGCTTAGGCGCGCTCTTCTTTATTTTGTCGCCCATGTGCAAGTCGGCAACTTCAACTGAAATCGTTAGTTGCAGGAAAGAACCACCACTCTCGGAGCCAAGATTGACGACAAACGCGTCAAGCGCAACGTAAACCGGATCGACTTCCTTGGCGCTCTTCTTTTTATCGGCGCTGACTTTTTCGGTGGCAACTTCCCCATCCTCACCCTCGGGAGCATTTTTTTTCATGAGGAAGAACGCAGCGCCACCGCCGACAATCAAAACCAGTACTAATGCGGCAACCACCATGATCAGCAGCTTTTTGCTCTTTTTTGGAGGTGCAATGTCTGCACTCTCCGTTTCATGCTTGGCTTCTTTGGCCATTTACAATACCCCTCATGTTTTCTTGTATGGTTGTCTTTTCTTCAAATCCAGTTTGCTGCAAGAATCAGGCGAAAATATCTACAAGTCCATTTCCTTGCCGAGCATAAAACGCTCCGGCTGACAGAGATATCGCAGAGTCGGCGCCCAGTATAGCGTTATCGGATCGCCATTGGGATGAGCCCCGATTCGCATTCCCGTTTTCCGCTTGCTGTTTGAATGATTCGGCGCTGACATTGGTCTGGCCCAGTTCAATTCCAGCACTGGCAAACATTTCACGCAGTTTGGGCATCGCCGTTTCCAGTGCGTTCCGAACCTCCGAGTTTGCTGATGTAAAGGAAGCGGTGGCACTGCCTTTATCCATACTCAACGATATCTCTATCGGCCCCATTTGTGGCGGATTGAGGGTGATTTGAGCAGACTCCTTGTCATTGCTGGCGAGCCACACGATCTTTTGGCCGAAATCACTTGCCCAGCCTTGATCGCGGACCGGTGTCGGAACGGCTAACGAGAGGTCATGACGAATGGGGGGCGCGTTCGTGTTGACTGGTGTGTTGCCAATAAGAGCCGGAATACTGTTCGGTGTTGTATCCGCAGAAACGATGGTGGTACTAGGGTTTTCCGTAATCAGCGTGACAGGCGTAACGGCGGCAAATTTTGCCGGTTGCTCTTCAATTGCGGCTGCCCCTGATTGCACGATGACTTTTGGACTTTGCACTACATCTGCGATAGCTGTTGTGGATAATGAAACAGGCGCTGAGTCAGGCGTTGTTTTGCCGACTTGGGTATTGTCCTGTAGCGACGCCTTCGCGATTTCAGGGAGGTCCGCTTTTCGGCTTGGGTCCTGCTGGATAAGTCCCATTGCCGCGAGGAGTGCAGCGGTATCGGATGGCACTGATTCAGCTATCGTCTGGTCAGTTGGTTCGGTGTTTTTTTGGATGGCTTCAAGTGCCACAGGCAGTATTGGCTGCAACTGCCCTTGCAGCAGGCTTGCAAAGTCCAGAGTAGCGGGGTTTTCGACGGAAGTGGCATTGCCTGTACTAACCGTTTTATCGGTCGCAGTTGTCTGGGCTGGCTTGGGCAGTGTCGTAACAATGGTAACGGACATGTATATTCCTTCATGGCGAGTGCTGCTAAAGCCAATGCAATCTTTATGCCCGGTGATGGATTTGTTGCGGTATGCAATTCAGAACAACATGTATCCAGAAAAATTACGGTGTCTCCTTGTCTTCCTTGGGGCGGGCAGCGAATTCGTCCTGCATTTTCTGTTCCCGTTTCTGCTCCTGGACGTTTTCGCTGGCGTAGTGTCGTTCGGAAAGCGTGTCGATGGCCTTGAGTTTCTTTCGCTGCTGCTGCCAATGCGCTTGGCCGGCGGCCGTGTTTTTCGTTTGCTGGGCGACCGCCTGGTGCTGCGCCTCGATGGCCTCGTCAAGGCGATTTAGAAATTCCTGGTAGTTGTGCCATTCGCGCTGGGTTATTCCGTTTTGAGCTGCCTGGCGAAAACGCGTGGCGTATTCGTCACGGTACTGCATCAACATGTCAAGTTTACTTTTTGCATTGCGCTCATTGGCGATCAGCTGCGCCAGCTGTCGAGTTGCATCGTCGGCGCGAACCTGCATCAATTCCAGTACTGTCTGGAGCGAGAAAGCCTTGGCCATTTACTAACCTAGCGGTGGGCACCGAATAATGCATAGAGTCGATCAACGCTGCTTTCAAAATCGGCTCGTTCGCTGAGTGTTTGTTGAAGGAATCCTTCAAACGCAGGATAGAGTCTGATGGCCTGATCAAGAAGGGGGTCGGAGCCTGCAGCGTAAGCACCCACGCTGATCAGATCATGAGAGCGCTGATAGCGTGAGAAAAGCTGTTTAAAGTGACGGATCTGTTCAAAGTGTTCCGGCGTAATCAGATTCACCATGGCCCGGGAAATAGACTGTTCGATATCGATGGCAGGATAGTGGCCGGCGTCGGCTAGTGTCCGTGAAAGAACCACGTGACCGTCAAGGATGGCGCGTGCTGCGTCGGCAATTGGATCCTGCTGGTCGTCACCTTCAGTCAGCACGGTATAGAAGGCGGTAATCGAGCCGCCGTCGTCGGCGCCGTTGCCCGCACGTTCAACCAACTGTGGCAGTCGCGCAAAAACCGAAGGTGGATAGCCACGGGTAACCGGTGGCTCGCCGATGGCCAGGGCAATCTCGCGTTGAGCCATGGCGTAACGCGTCAGTGAATCCATGATTAGCAACACGTGCCGCCCCTGGTCGCGGAAATGTTCGGCAATCGCCGTCGCATAAGATGCACCCTGCAGGCGCATCAGCGGGCTGACGTCGGCAGGGGCTGCGACTACAACGGATCGGCGCAGACCTTCCTCTCCAAGAATCTGCTCAATGAATTCCTTCACTTCGCGGCCACGTTCGCCGATCAGGCCGACGACGATGATCTCGGCCTCGGTATAACGCGCCATCATGCCAAGCAGTACACTCTTGCCGACGCCGGAGCCCGCGAAAAGCCCCATGCGCTGTCCGCGGCCAACCGTCAGGAGTGCGTTAATGGCGCGTACGCCGACATCCAGCGACTGTTCGATCGGTGCGCGCGACATCGGGTTGACCGGACGTCCCTGTAACGGCCGGACGACCTTGGCGTTGAGCGGGCCGAGTTTGTCGAGCGGCCGGCCTGCGCCATCAAGAATTCGACCGAGTAACGCTTCGCCGACCGGTAGCAGCTTGGCCCGATCAACCGCGCGTCGTCTTGACGGCGGCGGTTGTCCAATTTTTGGCGGTACGCTGGGCTGTTCAACTGCGACAACCCTGGCTCCAGGTGAGAGTCCGTAGACATCCTCCGACGGCATGAGGAAAAGCCGTTCACCGTTGAATCCAACCACTTCTGCTTCGATTGCTGACCCGCCGATGGGAAGAATCCGGCACGAACTGCCCAGCGGCAATTTGAGGCCAGATGCTTCCATGACCAGGCCGTTAATGCGTGTCAGGTGACCGCTGGGTAAAAGCGGAGCGGCCTGGCTCGCGGCTTCGCGGCAGTTGTCGAGAAAGTTGCACCAAGCGGTCAGGTGCTTATTGTCAGTGAGCTCACTCATGGCAAGGCCATCACGGCTTGTCGCTCAGCCACTCCTGGCTGATGCCGATGGACTCAATGACACGGCGCCAGCGCGTTTCCAGCGTGGCATCGACTTCACTTGCGCCCAGTTCAACGCGGCAACCGCCAGCCGTCAGTGTGTCGTCTTCAATAATCCGCCAGTTGTTATGCGCGAGCTGATCGCCAAGCTGGGTGCGGATTAGCGCTACATCATCAGGGTGGGCAAAAAGTGCTGGGTGGCCGGAGTGCGGGTGGAGCGTGGCAACCGCTTCCCGGACGACAGGGAGCAGTAACTCTGGTTTGACGCGCAGGCTTTGACGCAGCATCTGGCTGGCAATTTCGAGCGAGGTAGCCAGCAACCGGTCGGCAACGTGTTGGTCGAGTTCACTGAGTGACTGTTGCAGGGATAGCATTACTGCATCGATTTTTTCTGCACTGGTGCGTGCCTCGGCAATACCTTCCGCATAGCCGGCAGCATAACCCTGCTGGTGAGCCTCGATGTGCATGCGCTCGATATCGGTTGCCGTTGGCAGGACAAGCGGTGTTTGCTCGTTCTGGTCAGGATTTCCCGTAGCGGTGGGTGTTGTTTTAGCAGCACGTGCTGCCGCCTGCTCCGCCTCGTCGAAGGCGGCGACTTCCCAGCGCTGGTAGGCGGTGAGCTTCTCCTTGGGGACGAAACCAGTCATGGCCGCAAGGTGCTCAGATCATTTCCTCGCCACCCGCACCGCCAAGCACGATCTGGCCTTCGTCGGCCAGGCGGCGGACGATCTTGAGGATTTCCTTCTGTTCACCTTCGACTTCAGAGAGTCGCACCGGGCCGCGCGATTCGAGGTCTTCACGCAGCATTTCCGACGCACGCTGCGACATGTTCTTGAAAATCTTTTCACGCAGGGGCTCTGAAGCGCCTTTCATGGCCAGAATCAGCGAGTCGGACTGGATTTCGCGCAGAAGCAGCTGGACGCCACGGTCGTCAAGATCAAGCAGATTCTCGAAGACGAACATTTCATCAAGAATCTTTTGCGCGAGATCCGGGTCATATTCACGGATCGAATCCACAACCGTGGTTTCGTTGGCGGTACCCATGAAATTCAGAATTTCCGCAACGGCGCGCACACCGCCCATGGCCGACTTCTTTATATTGGCCGAACCCGAGAGCAGGCGCAGCATGACGTCGTTCAGTTCTTTCAGCGCCTCGGGCTGAATACCTTCAAGTGTCGCAATGCGCAGGACAACATCGTTACGCAAGCGCTCGGTGAAGTGGTTGAGAATATCGCTGGCATGATCGTTTTCAAGGTGCACCAGAATCGTGGCAATGATCTGTGGGTGCTCGTTGCGAATGAGATCGGCAACCGTCGGCGCATCCATCCATTTGAGCCCCTCGATACCATTGGTATCTCCGCCCTGAAGAATGCGTGAAATCAGGTTCGCAGCTTTGTCATCGCCCAGCGCTTTGGTCAGTACCGCCCGAACATATGCATCGGTATCTACATGAACAGCGGCGGATTCATTTGCGGTTTTCTGAAAATCAGCCAAGACATCTTCGACGCGTGCGCGGGGAACGGATTTTAGCGCAGCCATGGCATGGCCAAGTTTTTGAACTTCCTTCGGGCCGAGATGTTTGAGCACTTCCGAAGCGTAGTCTTCACCCAGAGCGATGAGAAGAATGGCGCTTCTTTCTACGCCGTCGTCAGCTGGCATTGGCGTTTGTCCAGTCCTTGATTATATTGGCGACAACCTTGGGGTCCTGCTGCGCAAGATCGCGCGCTTGTCCGAGCTTTCGTTCCAGCGTTTCTGCTCCGGAAGGTGTTTGATTTGCTGCATTTTCTTCATCGTCGACGATGTTGACGTTGCCGCCCAACGCCTGGTTTGCCCGCATCGGCGGTGGTTCAAGCATGGCCTTGCTCAACGGGATCACGACCTTGAGCATCAGATACGCAATGATGGCAGCGATAGCGACGTACTTGAAGAGCTCCTTGGCAAGCGAGAGAATCTCGGGATCCTTCCAGAGCGGGATGCTGGAGTCGTCGCGATCAATGGCGGAGAAGGGCGCGTTGGCTACTGAAACCGTATCACCTCGATCCTTGTTGAACCCCATGGCTTCCTTGACTAAGTCATTGATCTGTTTGATCTCGGTGTCGGCAAGCGGTTTGGAGACTCCTTTTGCATCCTTGCGATGATTGACCACCACAGCCGCGGACAGGCGCTTGATTGTTCCGATGGCCTGTTTGGTATGGCGAACTGTCTTGTCGATCTCGTAATTGATCGTTGCATCCTTGCGGGTATTGATCGGCTGGCCGACGCTGGAAATCGCAGCCTGAACACCGGCAGCGTTGATCTGGCCAGGAACCGGTGCTCCCGAGGCGACGGCTGGGCCAGCGCCTGGTACGGCGGGTTGCGTAATTGGGGCGGTCGCCGGCACTGGCGGCTGGTTGCTCAGCGCGCCTGGAACACCCTGCGCAGACGGCATGGTACTCGCCGATTCACTGGTTTGCTGGCTACGGATGCTGATATCCGGCGGCGTCGTATTCGGGCGGTGCGTCTCTGCGGTTTGTTCGTTTTGCGAGAAATCAAGGTCGGCGGCAATCTGGACGCGGGCGTTGCCCGGACCGACGATGGGGGCAAGTATGTCGTTGACTCGTTTGATGGCACTCGCTTCGATTTCCTGAACGTAGCTGATTTGTGTTGGGTCAAGCCCGGCTTCCATCAACTTGCTTTTCAGCTGCGACAGCATCGCACCGCTCTGGTCGATGATCGTGACGCTGGATACGGCCAGATTCGGGACACTGGCGGCGACCAGGTTCTGGATGCCCGCAATTTGCGAGGTCTCCAGCAAACGGCCAGGGTACAGGTTGAGCAACACGGACGCCGATGGCTTCAAGTCTTCGCGCACGAACACGGTCGGCTTTGGGATCGCCAGATGGACGCGAGCAACCTGAACCGCGCCAATCGACTGGATCGTTCGTGATAATTCGCCCTCAAGACCACGTTGGTAGTTGACCTGTTCGGCAAACTGACTGATGCCGAACTTCTGGCTCTCCATCAGTTCAAAGCCGACGGCACCGCCCTTGGGCAGCCCTTGTGAGGCCAGGCGTAGTCGGACTTCATGCACCCTCGCGCCCGGGACCAGAATGGCTCCACCGCTGTCACTGAATTGGTAGGGAACATTCATCTGATCGAGCGAGGCAATGATAGCGCCACCATCACGTTCGGTTATGTTGGAGAAAAGGACCCGATAGTCAGCCTGTTTGAGCCAGGTGCTGCTGGCTACTAGCAGAGCAATGACGGCAGCGAGTGCAACCATCAGCAAGATTTTTTGCTGGTTGCTCAAACGTGAGAACGCGAAGCGCAGGCGATCTGTCAGATTTTCTGCGTCTGCGGGTGTTCTGGTAGTGGTTCCGGTTGCCGCCATGCTTGCGATAATGGGTAAACTCTGCGATTAATCAAGCAAAAAGCGAAATGTGCTAAGAATTATTCTACTATTGTATCTGTTAAATGCATGGGATTTACCTTCCAATGAGTGACGTGGCGCAAATTGCAGTTCCCGATTTGAAGGCGCAGGAATTGCAGCGGGCGTTCGACGTGTTCAATCAGGTTTCGCTTGAGCTCACTCAAGCCTATGAGGGATTGCAAGCGCGGGTTGAATCACTGACCAGCGAACTGGCTGTCGCCAATGGTGAGTTGCGGCGGCAGTATCAGGAGAAAGAAGCGCTTTCCGAGCGGCTTTCACTATTGCTGAACGCCCTTCCCGCCGGGGTGGTTGTACTCGACAGCACCGCCTCGGTCAGTGAAGCCAACCCGGTCGCGCAGCACATGCTGGGGACCGGCATCATCGGTTGTGACTGGCCAATGCTTGCGCAAGCGAAACTGGCGGTGACCGATGCTCCGGACGAATGGCAGCTTGAAGAGCGGCGTGTTTCAATTGCCGAAAGCCCGCTGGATTCTTCAGGAGGTCGCTTGTTGCTGATCCACGACATTACGGTTGCACATGATCTCAAGGCCAATGTCGAACGCAACCAGCGCTTGGCTGCGATGGGCGAGATGGCGGCATCGTTGGCGCACCAGTTGCGTACGCCACTGGCAACAGCCTTGCTTTATAGCTCCAACCTGACCCAGCCGGATCTCACCGATGCGGCGCGTACTCGCTTCGCAGGGAAAGCGACAGAGCAATTGAAGCGGCTGGAGCGACTGATTCAGGACGTGCTGCTTTTTGCTCGCGGTGAGAGTATCGGCCGTGATGTGATCCCTGCCGCTACCCTGATCGCCGAAGCCGTTCAAACGATGGAGCCGCTGTGTCAGGAAAAAGGAGTCCGCTTTGGCGTTGTTTCCGAAGTAAGTAACTCTATACTCACCGGTAGCCGCAAGGCTCTTGGAGGAGCGCTTTTGAACCTTCTGGAAAACGCACTGCAGGCTTGCGAAGGGCGAAATTTCGGTGCGGCTGCGGTCGAGTTAAGCGCAAGCATTGATGGGCGCTACCTGAAGATTGGCGTGCGTGATTCGGGTGAGGGAATCGCTCCGGAAGCGCAATCACGGATCTTCGAGCCTTTCTTCACGACCCGCGGCCAGGGTACAGGGCTTGGCCTGGCGATTGCGCTAGGCGTGACGCGCGCTCATGGGGGTAGCATTGAGGTCAGTTCGGTCCCGGGAGATGGATCGGAATTTATCATGCGGCTGCCCATTGGTTCCGCGGCAGAACAATAACGACGGGATAACAATGGCTCAGGGATTACCGATACTGGTTGTTGAAGACGACACCAATTTGCGTGAAGCGGTGTGCGATACGCTTGAACTCGCCGGCCAGGCGGTTGTATCTGCTTCGGGAGGACAGGACGCGTTGAAACTGCTTACCGCGCAGGCCGTAGCGCTGGTGGTCAGCGATGTGCGCATGATGCCGATGGACGGCATTACGCTGCTCAAGGAGATTCGCAGTCGTTTCCCGCACCTCCCTGTGGTCTTGATGACCGCGTATGCCGACGTTGATCGGGCGGTTGAAGCCATGCG
>JFJP01005815.1_pt1 | contig 13559 bp, 11 predicted proteins | sample 431651 | NCBI WGS metagenome assembly JFJP01 (sample SAMN02602958, study PRJNA72255) | Microbial mat metagenome, whole genome shotgun sequencing project. | biome: fresh water; feature: sink hole; material: water; isolation source: purple microbial (photo- and chemosynthetic) mats found in...
CCCTCCACCAGGTAGATTTCGCACAGGCTGGGGTCTTTTTCCTGGCAGTCGGCCAGTTTGCCGGGCAGGCCCATGCCGTCGAGCACGCCTTTGCGGCGGGTCATTTCGCGGGCCTTGCGGGCGGCTTCGCGGGCACGGGCGGCTTCCACGATCTTGCCGCACAGAATTTTGGCGTCGGTGGGGCGCTCTTCCAGGTATTCGGTCAGGGCCTTGGCCACGATGTCTTCCACCGGGGCACGCACTTCACTGCTCACCAGCTTGTCTTTGGTCTGGCTTGAAAACTTGGGCTCGGGTACCTTGACCGACAGCACGCAGCACAGGCCTTCGCGCATGTCGTCGCCGCTGACTTCCACCTTGGCTTTTTTGGCAAATTCGTTTTGCTCGATGTACTTGCCAATGACGCGGGTCATGGCCGCGCGCAGGCCGGTCAGGTGGGTGCCGCCGTCACGCTGGGGAATGTTGTTGGTGAAGCACAGCACGTTTTCGTTGTAGCCGTCGTTCCACTGCATGGCCACTTCCACGCCGATGCTGGTGCCGGGAATGCCACCGTAGCTGTCGGCCGGGCGTTCGCCAATGGCGTGGAAGGCGGTGGGGTGCAGCACCTTTTTGTTGGCGTTGACGTAGTCCACAAAGCCCTTGACGCCACCGGCACCGGAAAAGTCGTCTTCTTTGTTGGTGCGCTCGTCCTTCAGGCGGATGCGCACGCCGTTGTTCAGGAAGCTGAGTTCGCGCAGGCGCTTGGCCAGAATTTCGTAGTGGAAGTCGGTGTTCTGCGTGAAGATTTCGGTGTCTGGCAGAAAGTGCACCTCGGTGCCGCGCTTATCGGTCGCACCCAGCACGCGCATGGGGCTCACTTCCACGCCGTTCACGGATTCCAGCAGGCGGTTTTGCACAAAGCCTTTGGCAAAGTCGATCTGGTGCACCTTGCCTTCGCGGCGCACGGTCAGGCGCAGCCATTTGCTCAGTGCGTTCACGCAACTCACGCCCACGCCGTGCAGGCCGCCCGACACCTTGTAGCTGTTCTGGTTGAACTTGCCGCCAGCGTGCAGTTCGGTCAGCGCAATTTCAGACGCTGAACGTTTGGGCTCGTGCTTGTCGTCCATCTTCACGCCCGTAGGAATGCCTCGGCCGTTGTCGGTGACGCTGATAGAGTTGTCGGCGTGGATGGTGACCACGATGTCGTCGCAATGGCCGGCCAGCGCTTCGTCGATGGAGTTGTCCACCACCTCGAACACCAGGTGGTGCAGGCCGGTGCCATCAGACGTGTCGCCGATGTACATACCGGGGCGCTTGCGCACGGCTTCCAGCCCTTCCAGGATTTGAATGGCACCCTCGCCATAACCTTCGGAGGCCCCGGCCTGGTTGGCGTCGATGACGGGCTGCAGGCTGGACGCGTCTGCGCTCACACCATTGGTGGCGCTGTCGTTCTGGGGGGTGTTGGGGGTGTCGCTCATGTCAAAAATCCTGTGGGCCGGGGCAAATTTCGGGGCCCCTTGCAAGCGCCAAACCCGCTTTGGGCCAGTGGGTCCGCGGCGGGTTGGGGAAGAGGTTCAATGTTCTGGCCGGGTCAGATGCGCATGGGCATGACCACGTACTTGAAGTTTTCGTTTTCGGGGTTGGTGACCAGCGCCGAGCTGTTGCCGTCGGACAGTTCCAGCTTGACCATGTCTTGCGTCATGTTGGTCAAAGCGTCGATCAGGTAGGTGACGTTGAAGCCGATTTCGATGGCGTCACCGCCGTAGTCGATGTCGAGCTCGTCCACCGCTTCTTCCTGCTCGGCGTTGTTGCTGGCCACACGCAGCAGCCCTGGCTCCAAATTGAGGCGCACGCCCTTGAACTTGTCGCTGGTCATGATGGCGGTGCGCTGCAGCGTTTGCAGCAAGGCACCACGGCCCAGCGTGACGCTGTTTTTGTGGTTTTTGGGAATGACGCGGTTGTAGTCGGGGAACTTGCCTTCCACCAGCTTGGTGACAAATTCCATGCCTTCAAACACGAACTTGGCCTGGTTGTTGGCAAATTGCATGGCAATGTCGCCTTCTTTGTCAGACAGCAGTCGCTGCAGTTCCAGCACGGTTTTGCGCGGCAATATCACCTCTTGCTTGGGCACTTCCACGTCCAGGCTGGCGCTGGCAAAGGCCAGGCGGTGGCCGTCGGTGGATACGAGGCTGAGCTTTTGGCCTTCAGCCACGAACAGAATACCGTTTAGGTAGTAGCGGATGTCGTGCACCGCCATGGCAAACGCAACTTGGTTCAGCAGGCTTTTCAGGGTGCTTTGCGGCACGCTGAACACGGGGCCAAAGCTGGCTGATTCCTGTACCAGCGGGAAGTCTTCTGGCGGCAGGCTTTGCACGGTGAATCGGCTCTTGCCGCCCTTCAGCACCAATTTGCCGCCCGTGGCTTCCAGGCTGACGGTTTGGTCGCTGGGCATGGTGCGCAAAATGTCGATCAGCTTGCGCGCACCCACGGTGATGGCAAAGCTGCCTTCGTCTCCACCCAGATCGGCGGTGGTTTGAATTTGAATTTCCAGATCGCTGGTGGTCAGCCGCATTTCGGGCCCGTTTTTGCGGAGGAGCACGTTGGCCAGAATGGGCAGTGTGTGGCGGCGCTCCACAATGCCCGACACCGACTGCAATGCGGCCAGGATGTGACTTTGGGCGGATTTCAAAACAATCATGTCGTGCCTTGTGTGGTCGGATCTGGGTAAGCCGTCATTTTCGCTGGTTTGTGTGGCAGTACGGTTGGGCGGCTCAGCTCAGCCCTTCAGGGTCTGTTCCAGCACATGCAACTGCTGGTTCAGTTCTGTGAGTTGGGCGCGCTCAGCGCTGATCTTGCGCACCGCGTGCAGCACGGTGGTGTGGTCGCGGCCCCCGAACAGCTCGCCAATTTCCGGCAGGCTTTTCTGTGTGAGCTCTTTGGCCAGGTACATGGCGATCTGGCGCGGGCGGGCAATGCTGGCCGGGCGCCGGGCGCTGTACATGTCAGCCACCTTGATCTTGTAGTAGTCGGCCACCGTTTTCTGAATGTTTTCCACAGAGATCTGCCGGTTCTGGATGGACAGCAGGTCTTTCAGCGCATCGCGGGCCAGCTGGATGGAAATGTCTTTCTGGTTGAAGCGCGAATACGCCAGGATTTTGCGCAGCGCACCTTCCAGCTCGCGCACGTTGCTGCGCACGTTCTTGGCCACGAAAAACGCCACTTCCTCAGGCATGGCGGTGCCTTCCGCCTCGGCCTTGTTGATCAGGATGGCCACGCGCATTTCCAGCTCGGGCGGCTCGATGGCCACCGTCAGCCCGGAATCGAAGCGAGATACCAGCCGTTCGTGGATGTCGGCCAGACCCTTGGGGTATGTGTCGCTGGTGAGGACGATGTGGCTTTTCTTAGCCAACAGGGCTTCAAAAGCGTTGAAAAACTCTTCCTGGGTGCGCTCTTTGTTCGCAAAAAACTGCACATCGTCGATCAGGAGCAAATCGAGCGAGTGGTAGCGCTCTTTGAATTCGTCAAATGTTTTGCGCTGGTAGGCCTTGACCACGTCGGTCACGAACTGCTCGGCATGGATGTACAAAATCTTGCCGTGGGGCTTATCTGCCAGCAACTGGTTGCCAATGGCGTGCATCAGGTGGGTTTTGCCCAGACCCACGCCACCATAGATGAACAGCGGGTTGTACAACTGTCCCAGGCTGCCTGCCACGTGCAGCGCGGCGGCACGGGCCATGCGGTTGGCACTGCCCTCCACCAGGGTGGCAAACGTCAGTGCCGGGTTGAGGCGGTTTTTCACGCCGTGGGCCATCGGGTCCTCGGGCGGCGGTACTTCTGGCGCTTCTGCCAGCACCTGTTCCTGGAGGGATCGCGGTGCAGGGGTGGAGCGGGCCGGGCCTTCACGGGGGGTCAGTGCCAATTCAATGGTCACCTCGTTCTCGGCCAGATCGGACAGCACGCGGGCGATTTTGGCGCTGTATTGCGTGCGGATCCAGTCCATCTTGAAGCGGTTGCCCACCCAGATGGTGACGCGTGTCAGGTCGTCCGTCACGCGGGCGGTCAGGGGACGAATCCAGGTGTTGAACTGTTGCTCTGGCATTTCTTGCGCCAGGCGCTCCACGCAGGCCAGCCACAGTTCGTGCTGGACGGTATCGGTCATTGCCTGGGGCATGAAATATCGGGGGTGCGGGGAAGAGTTGTTCTTGTGGACAGCGGGTGTCCTGATGCGCTGGATTGTAGGCTCAGCGCTGACTTATCCACAGTCCGCGAGGATGGGTATTTCTACCCATGACAGGGGGCTTGACACTGGGTGCCATGCGACACCCAGCAATATAAATTGCCACCTCGCGCCGTTTTTGCGATAATCGCGGGCTTTGCCGCTTGCGGGCGTGCAAACTTTGTTCTTCGCTTTTTCTTTCGGACAGCATCATGAAACGCACTTACCAACCCTCCAAAACCCGTCGCGCTCGCACCCACGGTTTTTTGGTTCGCATGAAAACCCGTGGCGGTCGTGCCGTGATCGCTGCTCGCCGCGCCAAAGGTCGCAAGCGTCTGGGTCTGTGAGCCCCGGCGGTTGGGCCCTGTGTATCGGGCATGGCGGGTGCGCAGTGCGCCGCCGCTGATGCCTGTCCACCATGCGCTTGCACCCAGACCTCATTCACGGGACACGTCTTGCAGCGCCTGAGGTCCAAAGCCCAGTTTCAAGCCGCCATGGCTGGCCCACCTGTGGCCAAAACCCCGCACTTCGCCCTGCACCGCACTTCTTTGGAGGCGCGGTCGGGCGATGTTTGTCTTTTTCCGGTGCAGGACGCTTGGTTGGGTGTGCTCATTCCCAAGCGCTGGGCTCGCCGCGCCGTCACGCGCAACACCATCCGTCGCCAGATTTACGAGGTGGCACGCCTGCAAGCCGCAGGCATGCCACATGCGGGCTGGGTGGTCCGTTTGCGCGCCGAATTCAGCCGCAAGCAGTTCATCAGCGCTACTTCCGCTCCCCTGAAACAAGCGGTACGGCAGGAATTGCTGGCGCTGCTGGAGCGCGTGGCACCGCGCGCGCAGGCTCCCAAACTGCCTGTGACGGAGGTCGCACGTGCTGATTGATGTGCCACGGCAGTGCCTGATGGCGCTGGTAAAAGCCTACCGCCTGGTGCTGAGCCCCTGGCTTGGCTCCGGGTGCCGTTTTGAGCCCACGTGTTCCGCGTATTCCCTTCAGGTACTGGAGCGACACGGTGCTGCGGTAGGCTCTTACCTCACCCTGAAGCGCATTGCGCGTTGCCAGCCTTGGTGCCAAGGCGGTTGTGACCCTGTGCCCGACCTGCCGCCACAGCTGTTTTCCCATTTGTTGTCCAAGTCTTCCGAGAAGAAACCGTCATGAGTGACATCCGCCGTTCCATCCTTTGGGTGATTTTTGGTTTTTCGATGGTCCTGATTTGGGACAAGTGGCAGTTGTACAACGGTAAACCCGCCACGTTTTTCCCCCAATCGACGCCACCCGTGGCCGCCGCACCGGCCGCTGATGCCCCTGCAGCAGTGGGTGCTGCGGGTGTGCCCACCGCCACGGCATTGCCCGGCAGCGCTGCCAGCCAGTTGCCTGCGGCCTCGGCGCCTGCCGCGCCGCGCGCGACACACACGGCCACCACCGACGTGTTGAAGCTCACATTCGATACAGAGGGCGGCAGCCTCATCGGGGCAGACATACTGAAGCACAAAGCGGCCACGCTGGTCAGCAAGAACCAGGACATCAAGCCGCTGACGCTGTTGACGTCCGACGCCAAGCACATCTACGTGGCGCAAACCGGACTGATTGCCGGTACCCAGTCTGCGGCCGTGCTGCCCACGCACAAGACCCCCATGACCCTGGTGGCAGCAGATACCGAACTGAAAGACGGCCAGAACACCTTGACCGTGCGCTTCGAGTCTGCCGACACCGGCGGGGTGAAGCTGGTCAAAACCTACACGGCCCGCAAGGGCGGCTACGACCTGTCGGTCAAACACGAGGTGGTGAACACGGGCACCACGCCCGTGTCGCCTCAGCTCTACCTGCAACTCGTGCGCGATGGCAGCACCACCGCCAGCGAGACACCGTTCTATTCGACGTTCACCGGCCCGGCCGTGTACACGAACGAGAAGAAGTACCAAAAAATCGAGTTTCCCAACATCGACAAAAACAACACCGATTTCATCAAGACCGCCAAAGACGGTTATGTGGCCATGGTGCAGCATTACTTTGCCAGCGCCTGGTTGCTGGGAGAAGGCATCGAACGCGAGCACTTTGCCCGCAAGATCGACAACAACCTGTACGCCGCCGGGATGATCACCCCTGTGGGCACCGTCGAGCCTGGGGCTACCAAGGCCATTGAGTCTCGCCTGTTCGTGGGCCCGCAGGAAGAAAAAGTACTGGAGCAGGTTGCTCCCGGCCTGGAGCTGGTGAAAGACTACGGCTGGCTGACCATGCTGGCCAAGCCTTTGTACTGGCTGATGGAAAAAATCCACTCGCTGGTGGGCAACTGGGGCTGGGCCATCGTGCTGCTGGTGGTGCTGATCAAGGCAGCGTTCTACTGGCTCAATGCCACGGCATACCGCAGCATGGCCAAGATGAAAGCGGTCACGCCCCGCATCACCGAGATGCGCGAGCGCCTGAAAGACAACCCGCAGCAGATGCAGCAGGAGATGATGAAGATCTACCGCGAGGAAAAGGTCAACCCCATGGGTGGCTGCTTCCCCATCATGATCCAGATTCCGGTGTTCATTGCGCTGTACTGGGTGCTGCTGTCGAGCGTTGAAATGCGCAATGCTCCCTGGGTGGGCTGGATTGCCGACCTGTCGTCGCCCGATCCGTTCTACATCCTGCCGTTCATCATGGCCGTGACCACGATGATCCAGACCTCCCTCAACCCGCTGCCACCAGACCCCCTGCAGGCCAAGATGATGTGGCTCATGCCGCTGGTGTTCTCGGTCATGTTCTTCTTCTTCCCGTCCGGCCTGGTGCTGTACTGGGTGACCAACAACTTGCTGACCATTGCTCAGCAGGCTTACATCAACCACAGCATGGGCGTGCCAGTGAAGTTCAGCATGCCCAATTTCAAGTCCTGATTTGCTGACCCGCCAGCACGACCCCATCGTTGCCATTGCCACTGCGCCCGGGCGCGGGGCGGTGGGCATCGTTCGGGTGTCGGGCCAGGGCCTGGGTCCGCTGGTGGAAACCTTGTTGGGCCGCGGGTTGCGCCCGCGCGAGGCCACTTACCTGCCGTTCAAAGACGCCACGGGCCAGGCCATTGACCACGGGCTGGCCCTCTTCTTTCCGGGGCCCCATTCTTTCACCGGGGAGGACGTGCTGGAGCTGCAAGCCCACGGAGGGCCGGTGGTGCTGCAAATGCTGCTGGCGCGGTGCCTGGAAGCCGCCGCACAGCCAGCGGCGGGCGGCATGGCTCCCGTTTTGCCCCGCTTGCGCGTGGCCGCGCCAGGCGAGTTCAGCCAACGGGCGTTTTTGAACGACAAGCTCGATCTCGCCCAGGCCGAGGCCATTGCTGACCTGATCGATGCCAGCACCGAGGCTGCTGTCAAAAGCGCCAACCGCTCGCTGGCGGGCGAGTTTTCGCGCGAAATCCACACCCTGCGCGATGCGCTGATCCACCTGCGCATGCTGGTGGAGGCCACGCTCGACTTCCCGGAAGAAGAGATCGACTTTCTGCAAAAGGCAGACGCCGCCGGTCAACTGCAGCGCCTGCAAGCGCAACTGGCCCAGGTGCGCCAGCGCGCGCGCCAGGGCGCTTTGCTGCGCGAAGGCATACGCGTGGTGATTGCGGGCCAGCCCAACGCGGGCAAAAGCTCGCTGCTCAACGCGCTGGCGGGGGCCGAACTGGCCATCGTCACCCCCATTGCAGGCACCACGCGCGACAAAGTGGAGCAGGCTATACAGATAGAAGGCGTGCCCCTGCATGTGGTGGACACTGCCGGGCTGCGCCACAGCACCGACGAGGTGGAGCGCATCGGCATTGAGCGCGCCTGGGGCGAAATCCACGCCGCCGACGCCGTGCTGTTTCTGCACGATCTGACGCGTGCCGAAAGTCCTGAATACATAGCTGAAGATGCAGCCATAGCAAGCGCCATGGCCGGAAATCTTCCAAAAATCTACGTCTGGAACAAATGCGAGGCCTGCGCCCCATCGGCCCTGGCGCTGGTGGGGACCGACGGCCTCGCCATTTCTGCCAAAACGGGCCTGGGGCTGGATGCCCTGCGCCAGCGCCTGCTGCAAGCCGTGGGCTGGCAGGCCGCACCCGAAGGCGTTTACATGGCCCGCGAGCGCCACCTGCGTGCACTCGCGGCCGTCGACACGCACCTGACCCTAGCCACCGAGTGGCTGGGCCACCGGGCCGAGCACCTGGACCTGCTGGCCGAAGAGCTGCGCCTGGCACAGGCCGCTTTGGGCGACATCACCGGCGAGTTTTCGGCCGACGACCTGCTGGGCGAAATCTTCAGCCGGTTTTGCATCGGCAAGTAAATCGCAGGCTTTTTTGGCCTCCAGCGCTTGATGATATTGGGTTTGTAGCTATGTACAGATTACTGCGCAAAGGCGCACGGTACACGCCATGACCGACACCTCCTGGGGCGTGGTGGCCGTGTTTGCCTTGGTCTACCTGGGCATGTTTCTGGGCGGGTTGCCCAAGCTCCAGCTCAACCGCCCCGGCGTTGCGCTGCTGGGGGCCATTGCCGTCATCGGCATGGGCGCCGTCACGGTGGAAGAGGCCGCCCGCTCGGTGGACTTGCCGACGGTGCTGCTGCTGTTTTCGTTCATGGTGGTGTCCGCGCAAATGCGGCTGGGCGGGTTTTACACGGCGGTCACGCGCTGGGTGGGCGCGCAGCCCATGGCCCCCGCTGCGCTGCTCGCGGCGCTCATCGCGGTGGCAGCGCTGCTGTCTGCTGTGTTTTCCAACGACGTGGTCTGCCTGGCCATGACGCCCGTGGTGGCCCGCTTGTGTCTGCAACGGGGGCTCAGCCCCCTGCCGTTTCTGGTGGGGTTGGCGTGTGCGGCCAACATCGGTTCGGCGACCACACTCATTGGCAACCCGCAGAACATGCTGATCGGCTCGGTGCTGAAACTGTCGTTTGCCGACCACCTGCGCGGCGCGGCCTTGCCGGTGGTCGTCAGTTTGTGGGTGCTGTGGGCTTGGTTGGTGTGGGGGCCGGGTGGGCGCGCACGCATGGCGCTGGGGGCGGTGCACACCCACGCGGTGGCCCAAGGGGCCGAGGCAGACCCCACCTTCGACCGGGTGCAAACCACCAAGGGCCTGCTGGTGGCGGGGGCCGTGCTGATGGCCTTCCTGAGCACAGACTGGCCCCATGAAGTTGTGGCGCTGGTGGCGGCCGGGGTGCTGCTGCTCAGCCGTCGCTTCCATTCATCGCAGGTGATGGGTTTTGTGGACTGGGAGCTGTTGGTGCTGTTCATGGGGCTGTTCGTGGTGAACCACGCGTTTGCACAAACCGGGCTGGCCGCGCAAGCCGTGACCGCGTTGGCTGCACAAGGTGTGCACCTGGCGGACACAGGGCCGCTGTTTGCGGCGGGGCTGTTGCTGTCGAACCTGGTGAGCAACGTGCCCGCCGTCATGCTGCTGCTGCCCCACCTGGGCGGTGCCGACCCTTCGGTGGTGGGCCTGACACTTGCGTTGGTCACCACCTTTGCGGGCAACCTGCTGCTGGTGGGCTCGATTGCCAACCTCATCGTGGTCGATCTGGCCGCGCAGCAGGGCGTGGTCATCGACTGGAAGGCGCACGCACGGTTGGGCGTGCCGGTCACCGTGCTCAGTTTGGGCGTGGTGGCGGCATGGTTGGGCCTGGCAGCTTGAGCGGCCCAACACTGCAGGGCCAGTGCACGCCTGACGTTGCCAGTGTGTTCCACAATGCGCGGGTTGCCAGTGCGGAGGGAGTCATGCACATCAGTACAGGTGGCGGAAACGCCGAAAAGGAAAAAGCCACCCGCAATGCCTTGTACGCGGGCGGGCTGGACACGCTTGTCACGATGGCGGCGCTGCTGGCGGCCAGTTCGTCGGTTTTGCTTGCCGATTTCCTCAAAACCAGCCTCGAAGGCATTGCGGTGTTGCTGGCCTGGTTGTCCTTGCGACGCATCGTGTATGGACGCAACGAGGCCTTTGACTACGGCATTGGCAAGCTGGAGAGCCTGTCCAGCGTGTTTGTGGGTGTGCTGATGATGCTGGGCGTGTGCGTGATCGTCGTGAACGCCAGTATCAACCTCATGAACCCATCGCACATCTCTGGGGTGGGTGTGTATATCAGCGGTGTGGCCCAGGTGGTGTTCGGTGTCATCAACACGCGCATGGCGCTCAACGCACGGCGCTTGCTGGCGCAGGCACCGTCGCCACTGCTGATGGCCCAGAAGCAGTTGTTTGCGTCGCGCGCGTTTGGCAACGCATTCATTTTTGTGTCGTTGTCGGCCAGCATGCTGCTGCACGAGCAAGCCTGGTCGGTTTACATCGACCCGGTGGCTTCACTCATCGTGGCGGGCTTCATCGCCGTCAGTGCTTTTGGGGTGTTCACCAACTCGTTTGCCGATTTGCTGGACAAAACGCTGGACGAAGAACTGCAGATGCTCATCACCCGCGAACTGGTGAGCCACTTTGACCAGTACGACAACCTGCACGGCATCCGCTCCCGGCGCTCTGGCAGCCAGGTGTTCATCGAGATTTTTCTGGAGTGCGACGCAGACCGCCGTGTCGGCGATGTGCAGGTGTTTTTTGACAGGCTGCGCACCAGCCTGGAAGAGCAGATTCCCAACAGCCGCGTGGTGGTGGGTCTGTCACGCACACGCATTGCGTGAATGGCCAGTCTCAGTGCCCGGCAAAATCCACCAGCGTGAACAAGGCCAAGCCACTGTCGCGCAGGCGTTGTGAGCCGCCCAACTCGGGCAAATCGACGATGGCGGCACCTTCCGTCACGGTGGCACCCAGTTTTTCGAGCAGCTTTTTGCCGGCCATCATGGTGCCGCCGGTGGCAATCAGGTCGTCGATCAGCAGCACGCGGTCACCGGGCTTCACAGCATCGGTGTGCAGCTCCACCGTGGCGCTGCCGTACTCCAGTTCATAGGTTTCTTCGACGGTGGTGAAGGGCAGCTTGCCTTTCTTGCGGATGGGCACAAAACCCAGCCCCAGTTCATAGGCCACCACCGAACCGATGATGAACCCCCTGGCGTCCAGCCCGGCCACCACGGTGGGTTTGAGGGATGCGTCCATGTAGCGGTGCACAAAACTGTCGATCAGCACCCGAAACACTTTGGGGTCTTGCAGCAGCGGCGTGATGTCGCGGAACTGCACGCCCGGCGCGGGCCAGTCGGGCACGGTGCGGATGTGGGCTTTGAGGTAGGCGGAGGTGTCCATGGGCGGTGCAAAAAAAAGGGCGAAGGAGCATGGTAGCCCTTTCGCCCTTGCTGACGCCAAAATCTGAGCGAGGTGCTCAGGTCATGGGCACAAACTGGAAGCCCTGACCGGCCGGTTCAATGGTGCCGAATGCCGGGAACGGGAAGTGGTAGCCACCCGCCAGCATCTTATCTTTCACGATTTGATCGAACACGCGACGGCGTGTCTGGCGCGCTGCTTCTGCGTCCATGTCGAACATCACGGCCCAGTCCGGGTTGCGGGCAAACAGCGAGGGGATGTTGGTCAGGTCGGCCACGAAAATGAAGGACTTGCCTTCGGACGTGACGGTGAACGTGCTCATGCCGGGCGTGTGGCCAAACGCTGCGTTGGAGCGAATGCCGGGGGCCAGTTCGGCACCAGGTTCGAAGCGCACCAGTTGGTCGGCGGGCAGGTCTTTGAACACGCGGCGCACGCCGCCAAATGCACCTTTCATGCCTTCGGGAGCGGCAGCCATGCGGGCATCGTCCATCCAGAACGCGTGCTCCGGCGCAGGCACATGCACCTTGGCTTTGGGGAAGGTCAATTGCCCGTTCTTCATGCGCAGGCCGTTGATGTGATCGCCGTGGTAGTGGCTGATGATGACGTGGTCGATGTCCTCGGGCTTGTATCCGGCGGCGGCCAGGTTGGCAACCAGGCGGCCTGTGGTGGGGCCACCGTTGTCGGCAAAGCCGGTGTCCATCAGGAAGCGCTGGTTGCCCGACACCACCAGAAAAGCGGTGAACGGCACGTCGATGTAGTCAGTCGGCAGGTTCTGGCTGGCCAGCAGCGCCTTGACCTGGTCTATCGGGGCGTTCTTCACGAATTCTGCTGCGAGTGGGCGGCGTGCAATGCCATCGTTCAGTGCAATGATGTCCACCGCCCCGAGCCGCATCTTGCGAAACCCTGGGGTGGGCAGATCGGGTGTGCCCAGGTTTGGGGCGTTTTGCGCCCAGAGCACGCCTGGGTTCAGCCAGGGAAGGGCGATGGCTGTGCTGGCCAGACCAGCACCGAGAAGTTGACGGCGGTTGAGCATGACGGGGAAACTCCAAGTTCAAGGAGTTCACATTTCATACCAAATGGTCCAATCAACCCTGGGTGCAAAGGGGTCGATGGGGCTTCAGCCCCGGGTGAGCGCGTCTTCGGCACTGGCCAGTGCCACAGAGGTGCCCGACAGCACCAATGTGTCGCCGTCGTGCAGCACGGTCTGGGGGGTGCAAGAGCCGGGTTTGGCACCCGTGCAACGCAGGCTGACCACCTTCACGCCCAGTGCTTCCAGGTTCAGGTGCTCCAAGGTGTGGCCCAGTGCATGGCTTTTGGCGTGCACGGTGAAGGTGGCCAGACGCTCGTTGTCGAGGTCGTCCGCTGTGTTGTCGTCTTCACCATGGAAGTAGCCACGCAGCAGGCTGTACCGGGCCTCACGTTGGTCTTGCACCAGACGCAGCACCTTGCGCATGGGCACGCCCACCAGGGCCAGGGCATGGCTTGCCAGCATCAGACTGGCCTCGATGGCCTCCGGCACCACCTCTGTGGCACCGGCTGCCTGCAGCGTGTCCAGGTGAATGTCGTCCAGCGTGCGGACCACCACCGGTACGTCGGGGGCCAGTTGCCGAAGCTGGGCCAGCACTTTCATGGCACTGGCATGGTCGATGTAGGTGATGGCCACTGCTTTGGCACGCGCCACGCCAGCGGCCACCAGCGCTTGTGCGCGCGCTGCGTCGCCATACACCACTGAATGGTCGGCTTTGGCCGCCTTTTGCACGCGATCGGGATCCAGGTCCAGCGCCATGTATTCGATGTTCGCCTTTTCGAGCAGGCGAGCCAGGTTTTGCCCGCAGCGGCCATAGCCGCAAATGACCACATGGCCTGATTTGCCCATGGACTGGCGCGCGATGCTGGTCATGGCCACCGACTGCATCAGCCAGTCGCTGCCCACAAATTTCATCACCACCCAGTCGGCTTTCATGATGATGAAAGGGGTGGCCAGCATGGACAGCACCATCGACGCCAGAATCGGGTTGAACAGCGACGGCGGAACCAACTGGTTTTGCCCGGCCAGTGTCAGCAGCACAAAACCGAACTCACCCGCTTGTGCCAGGTACAGACCGGTGCGAACCGCTGTGCCCAGGCCCGAGCCCATTCCCCGCGCGAGAAATGCGATGACCGCCAGCTTGAACAACACGG
>JFJP01006194.1_pt1 | contig 13559 bp, 12 predicted proteins | sample 431651 | NCBI WGS metagenome assembly JFJP01 (sample SAMN02602958, study PRJNA72255) | Microbial mat metagenome, whole genome shotgun sequencing project. | biome: fresh water; feature: sink hole; material: water; isolation source: purple microbial (photo- and chemosynthetic) mats found in...
ACGGCCGCAGCCTGAACCCGCTGCTGCAAGACCCCGGCCTGGTGTTTCACCCGCCGCTGCTCTACATGGGTTATGTCGGCATGGCCATTCCGTTTGCCTTTGCCATTGCGGCGCTGCTGAACGGCCGGCTCGATGCCGCCTGGGCGCGCTGGTCGCGTCCCTGGGCCACGGCTGCCTGGATCTTTCTGACGCTGGGCATTGCACTGGGCTCCTGGTGGGCGTATTACGAGCTGGGCTGGGGTGGCTGGTGGTTCTGGGACCCGGTTGAAAACGCCTCGTTTCTGCCCTGGCTGATCAGCACCGCGCTGATTCACTCTTTGGCAGTGACCGAAAAACGCGGCCTGTTTCGCCACTGGACCATCGTGCTCGCCATCACCTCGTTTTCACTGAGCCTGCTGGGCACATTCCTGGTGCGCTCAGGCGTGCTGACTTCGGTGCATGCGTTTGCCACCGACCCGCGACGCGGCGTGTTCATCCTGTTGTTTCTGGCGGTGGTGGTGGGTGGCTCGTTCACGCTGTTTGCACTGCGCGCCGGCAAGGTGCGCGCCGGTGGTAGTTTTGCACTGGTGTCGCGGGAAACCTTTTTACTCATCAACAACGTGCTGCTGACGGTGGCCATGGCCAGCGTGCTGCTGGGCACGCTGTACCCGCTGATCATCGATGCGCTCAACCTGGGCAAACTGTCGGTGGGGCCGCCCTACTTTAACGCGGTGTTTGCGCCCATCATGCTGCCGGTGCTGTTTTTCATGGTGATTGGCTCCTATGCACGCTGGAAAAATGACACGCTGGGCGAGTTGGCCAAGCGCTTGCGGCCGATTGCCATTGCCTCGGTATTGCTGGGCGGCAGCTTGCCCTTGTTGGCAGGTGCCTGGTCGCCGCTGGTGGCGGTGGGCCTGACGCTGGCCATGTGGATTGTGCTGGGCTCGCTGGCGCACATCTGGCAGCACCTTAAAAACACCGCGCCCGGGCAACGCACGCCACTGTCGTTCTGGGGCATGCATGTGGCGCACATTGGCATTGCGGTGAGCGTCATCGGGGTCACCATGGTCAAAGGCTATGAAACCGAAAAAGACGTGCGCATGGCCATTGGCGACACGGTGGCGGTGGGCGGCTATACCTTCAAGCTCACCGGTATCAAAGACGTGCCTGGCCCCAACTACAACGCCAATGTGGGCAGCGTCGAGCTGATCCACAACGATCGGGTGCTGAGAATTCTTTACCCGGAAAAGCGCACCTATTTCTCATCCACCATGCCAATGACCGAAGCCGCCATTGACACCAGCCTGACGCGCGATGTGTATGTATCGCTGGGTGAAAAACTGGACGATGGCCCCACCGATGCCTGGGCCATGCGGGTGTATCACAAGCCGTTTGTCACCTGGATCTGGTTTGGCTGCCTGATCATGTCCATCGGGGGTGGCATGGCGGTGCTGGACCGGCGCTACCGTAAAAAATTGGCCAACCAGACAAGCACTGACACTGACAAACTGGTTGCCGCATGAAGAAGACCCTGATTCCGCTGGCGATTTTCATCGTGCTGGTGGTGTTTCTGGCCATTGGCCTGACGCGCGACCCACGCGAAATCCCTTCGCCATTGATTGGCAAACCAGCTCCCGTGTTCACCGCACCCGTGCTCGACGGGGGTGGCGCTCAGTTCTCCAGCAAAGACATGCTGGGCAAGGTCTGGTTGCTCAATACCTGGGCCTCGTGGTGTGTGGCTTGCCGACAAGAGCATCCGCTGCTGGTTGAGCTGGTGAAAACCAAGAACTTTCCCGTCATCGGCCTCGACTACAAAGACCAGGACGCAGACGGCCTGAAATGGCTTGCCCGCTATGGCAACCCGTATGACGTATCGATCACTGATAAAGACGGCCGCATTGGCATCGACTTTGGTGTCTATGGCGTACCCGAGAGCTTTGTCATCGACAAAGCCGGGATCATCCGCTACAAGCAAATTGGCCCGTTTACCGAAGAAGCCATCCGCGACAAACTCATCCCCCTGGTGCGGGAACTGCAAAAATGAAAATCTGGCTGGCTATTTTTCTGGCGCTTCAATTCATCTGGCCGGCGCAAGCCAACGAGGCCGCGCCCTTGGCAGAAGACCCGGTGGTGGAACAACGGCTGATTGTGATTGCCGAAGAGCTACGCTGCCTGGTGTGCCAGAACGAGTCGCTGGCAGGCTCGCGCGCTGATTTGGCGCTGGACCTGCGCCGCGAAGTACGCACGCTGATCAAGTCCGGCAAAAGCGATGCCGAGATCAAGAAATACCTGGTTGACCGCTATGGCGACTTCATTTTGTACAGCCCGCCCGTCAAACCCACCACCTGGTTGCTGTGGTTTGGGCCGCTGGCGCTGTTGTTGCTGGCGGGTTGGGTACTTTTTAATGTGATCCGGCGCAACCAGCGCCAAACTGAGTCGCAGGTACCCGACGCCCAGCAGCGTGCCAAAGCGCAAGCCCTACTACAAGAGACTGATTCCTCCAAATGAATGTATTTATTGCGATTGCAGCGCTGTTGACGCTGCTGGTCACGGCTTGGCTGATTCGTCCCTTGCTGCGCCGGCCAAAAAGCACGGGCATTTCCACCGAGCGCCTGAATGCGGCCATTCACCGCGACCAGTTGCAGGCGCTACAGGCCGATCTGGCGCGCGGCGTGATCAGCCAGCCAGACTTCGAGGCCAGCCGCGACGAGCTGCAACTGCGCCTGCTCGACGACACCGAAAGTTTTGAGGCCAGCCCCGGGCAGTCCAAAACCACGGGCTTCTGGAGTGCGAAGCGCACCGCCGCGCTGGTGGGCATCAGCATGCCGCTGCTGGCGCTGGGCCTGTACTGGCAGCTGGGCACACCCATGGCCATTGACCGCATGCCCGCAGGCCATGACAACGCACAACAAATCCAGCAGATGATCGACAGCATGGCCGACAAACTCAAGGCCAACCCCGACAACCCGCGTGGCTGGGCCATGCTGGGACGAGCCTACAAGGCAGTCAATCGTCTGCCCGAAGCCGCACTGGCTTTTGAGAAGGCTGGCAGCGCCGTGAACGCCGACCCTGACCTGCTGGTGGACTACGCCGAGCTGCTGGCCATGCAAGCCGGCAACAACTTGATGGGCCGACCGGCAAAGATGGTCGAAGAAGCGCTGCGGCTCAACCCCGAACACCCGATGGGCTTGATGCTGTCGGGCATTGCCTTGTTCCAGAGCGAAAAATTCAAGGAAGCCGTGACCCAGTGGGAAAAACTGCTGGCGCTGATGAACCCCGATTCACCCGACGCCGAGCAAATGCGTGCCAACATTGCCGAGGCGCGCAGCAAGGCCGGCCTGCCCGCCGGCGAAAGCAACAAGCTGCCACCGGTACCGGCCGCCGCTGCCGCAGGCATGACCCCCGAAAAAATCAATGAAATGGTGGAGCGTCTGGCGGCTCGCCTGAAAGCCAACCCCGACGACCTGCCCGGCTGGGCCCGGCTGGCGCGCGCCTACAAGGTGCAAGGCCGGCTCGCTGAGGCCGAGCAGGCCTATGCCAAAACCGGCAAGCTGCAAGACACCGATGCCGATGTCGCCGCGCAATACGCCGATGTGCTGGTGACCCGCAGCAAGGGCGATTTCAAGGGCAAACCCACCCAGCTGATTACCAACGGACTCAAGCTCAACCCCAAACACCCGACGCTGCTGATGATGGCCGGACAGGCCGCACTGCAGCGAGCCGATTACCAGGGTGCCATTGGCCATTGGGAAACGGTGCTGACCGTGTTGCCACCTGACTCGCAGGATGCCGAGCAGGTCAAGGCTGAAATTGCCAGCGCCCGGGGCAAGCTCAAGTAAGTTCTGCCCGTTTCGCCCGCACAAGCGCCGCAGCGCTTGACAATGCGCGGCTTTCGCGGGCGCTCCGATTAGCGTCTGCCCCGGCTTGCACGCCGCACAACCAGTTTCAGAGCTGCTCTGAAACTGGTTTTTTTTACCCAACAATCAGTGGATAGACTTGTTGATAAAGTTCGCGTAACTGCTTAGTTATCCACAGTATTTCAATAAATTGAAAGTTGTCCAGTTTTCAGAGACACCAGGTTGTCATACTCACCCACAGTCACTGAGATGTTGCTACTGCTATTTTAAAATCTTATAAATACAAAACAAGACAGAAAACACAACAAAGAAATATCCAACTCTTCAATGACTGTGCATAAATCATTTCTTTAACGTTGTGCCTGATTTTTCAGGGGCACAATCAAGTAACATTTCAAATTCGCTCAGACTTGCTCCAAAAAGTTTTCAACCTTCCCTTGCACATTTGCTCCCGTGGCCAAATCCTTTGACATCAAAAGCACAAATCTGCAGCCAGTTGCCCTGATGCTCAAATCAGCTGATTTGCAGCAATTGGCGCTGGAACTGCAGCAGCAGTTTGGGACACAAGGCGAAAGCCCTGATTTTTTTGACAATGACCCGCTGGTGCTTGATTTTTCGCACTTGTTGCCTGATTCCCCCGTGACGGACTTGAGCGCACTGCTGGCTGCGCTGAACGCTTGCCGTTTGAAGCCGCTGATGTTTCGCGCCACTGAACCAGAACATATCCGCCTTGCCGCGGCAGCCGGTCTGGTCGAGGTGCCGCTGGATGTGGTCAAGCCCCGGGCAGCGCCAGCGCCAGTTTTACCAGTCGCTGAAGTTGAAATTCGGGAAGTTGTCAAAGAAGTGGTGCGCGAAGTCCCGGGTCCGGGCGCGCTGGTGATTGACAAACCCTTGCGTTCCGGTCAGAAAATCTATGCGCGCGGTACCGATCTGGTCATGTTGGCCATCGTCAACCAAGGTGCCGAGGTGGTGGCCGACGGCAATATTCATGTGTATGCCCCGCTGCGTGGCAAGGCCATGGCAGGTGCCAGTGGCAACACCCAGGCGCGCATATTCTCGATCTGTCTGGAGCCCGAGCTGATCTCGATTGCCGGTGTCTATCGCACCAGCGAAATCCCATTGGCCGCCGATATTCAAGGCAAGCCAGCGCAGGTGCGACTGAGCGATGACGGGCAGGAAAAGCTGCTGTTTGAAGCCTTGAACCCCTGATATTTTTTTGAAAGATTGTGCTGACATGGCAAAAATCATTGTGGTGACTTCCGGCAAAGGTGGCGTGGGTAAAACCACCACCAGCGCCAGCTTTGCAACCGGCCTGGCCCTGCGCGGGCACAAAACGGCGGTGATTGACTTTGACGTGGGCCTGCGCAACCTGGACTTGATCATGGGCTGCGAGCGCCGTGTGGTGTATGACCTGATCAACGTGATTCATGGCGAAGCTAACCTGAACCAGGCGCTGATCAAGGACAAGCAGTGTGAAAACCTGTATGTGCTGGCCGCCTCGCAAACCCGCGACAAGGACGCGCTGACGCAAGATGGCGTCGAGAAGGTGCTAGCCGACCTGGCGGCGATGGACTTCGAGTTCATCGTTTGTGATTCACCCGCGGGAATCGAGGTGGGTGCCATGATGGCCATGCATTTTGCCGATGAAGCGCTGGTGGTGACCAACCCCGAGGTGTCGTCGGTGCGCGACTCTGACCGCATTCTGGGCATGTTGTCGAGCAAGACCCGGCGTGCCATGCAGGGTGGCGAGCCGATCAAGGAACACTTGCTGATCACCCGCTACAACCCGGCACGCGTCAACCAGGGCCAGATGCTCTCCTTGCAGGACATTCAGGACATCTTGCGCATCAAGCTGATTGGCGTGATACCTGAGAGCGAAGCCGTGCTGCAAGCCTCCAACCAGGGTGTGCCAGCGGTTCACATGAGCGGCAGCGATGTGTCGGAAGCCTACAAGGACGTGATTGACCGGTTTTTGGGCCAGGATAAACCCATGCGTTTTACCGAGCCACCCAAGCAAGGCTTGTTCAAGCGTCTGTTCGGGGGGAAGTAAGCCATGTCTTTTTTCTCATTTTTTCTGGGCGAAAAAAAGAAAACGGCCAGTGTTGCCAAAGAGCGCCTGCAAATCATCCTGGCGCACGAGCGCAACGGCCGCAACCCGGCCACGCCCGACTACCTGCCTGACCTGCAGCGTGAGCTGATTGCCGTGATCAGCAAGTACGTCAAAATCAATCCGGAGGACATCAAGGTCAACCTGGAGCGCCAAGACAACCTTGAAGTGCTCGAAGTCAAGATTGAATTACCTGACAAGCGTTAAAAATCGAAAATCGTCAGCCTAAAATCAGACTATTAAAGCAGGCATTCGAGCTTGTTTGAAACGGAGTCAACATGAGCCACTATTCCATGACAAAAAAGTTGAGCCTGGTTTTGCTGGGTGTATCGTCCTTGTGTTTCGGTGTTGCGCAGGCAGCAGACAAAACCGGGCAAGCGATCGTCCAAGAAGTGTGCTCAGCTTGTCATGCCAGTGGAAAAGACGGCGCGCCCAAAATTGGCGATGTCGAGGCCTGGACCCAGCACTCCAAGAACGGATTGATCAAACTCACCGAAAACGCCATCAAGGGGGTTGGAAAAATGCCGGCCCATGGTGGCCAGCCCAACTTGACTGACCTTGAGATGAGCCGGGCCGTGGCCTTCATGGTCAGCTTTGGCAAAGCCGTTGATCCCAAAAAACCGTATGCCTCACCGTCCTCGATCACCGGTGAGCAGCTCGTCAATGAGCGCTGCGCGGTGTGCCACGAAAGCGGCAAGGACGGTGCCCCGCGCATTGACGACTTCAGCGCCTGGAAACCGCGTCTGCAAAAAGGCGTCGAAAACCTGGTGCATTCGGCCATTACTGGCCACAAGGCGATGCCTGCACGCGCTGGCATGGACCAACTCAGCGACACCGACCTGCGCAACGCCGTGACTTACCTGGTGGTGCAAAGCGCCACTTACAAGCCAAAATAATGTTGGCTCAGCCTGCTCTAGCCAGGCTGGTCGGCTTTCAATGCCTGAGTCGGGCCACGGCAGCTCACTTACGCACCACCTCGCAACCCAAAAATACTGCAGTTTAAATAGCTGTCTGCGCTTATTTTTAAAGGGCTAGAGCCTGATTTCTTATAAATTACTGGCTGGCGGGCCGCCAGCGCTTGAGCAGCAGGGCGTTGCTCATCACGCTGACCGAGCTCAGTGCCATGGCGGCACCCGCCAGCACCGGATTGAGGTAACCCAAAGCCGCCAGCGGAATGCCAGCTACGTTGTAAACAAAGGCCCAAAACAGGTTTTGTCTGATTTTGGCGACGGTGCGGTGCGAAATATCCAGCGCCGCGGCCACCAGCGTCAGATCACCGCGCATCAGCGTGATGCCCGCTGCATGCATCGCCACGTCGGTGCCACCTTCTACTTGTGCCATGGCCATGCCCACATCGGCCGCCGCCAGCGCCGGCGCGTCGTTGATGCCGTCACCGACCATCACCACCGTCTGCCCGCCGCGCTTGAGCGCGGTGATGTGCGCCGCCTTGTCCGCTGGCAATACCTCGCTGATGACTTCACCTTGCTCTGGCAGCAAGCCCACGCGCAGCGCCATCGCCTGCGCCGCTGCCGCGCTGTCGCCCGACAACATCAGCACCCGGATGCCTTGCGCGCGCAGCGCGCTGATGGCAGCCGCCGCTTGCGGCTTGGGTTCGTCGGCAAAGCTCAGCAAGGCCAGCACCTGCACGCCAGCATCGCTGGTTTTGGCCAGCGCTGACAGCGTGGCCCCCTGGCTTTGAAAACCCAGCAGTTGTGCGCTGAAGGCAGAAAAGTCGGCACCCAGGCTGCTCAGCCAGCCGATGCTGCCCAGCAGGTAGTTGTGGTCCTCGACCTGCCCTGACAGGCCTTTGCCCGACACATTTTGCAAATTGGCAACCGTTGGCAAATCCAGCTGCTGTGCTTTGGCCGCGCGCACCACGGCGCGTGCCAGCGGATGGCTGCTGCCACCTTGCAGTGCGCCAGCCAGCGCCAGCAGGGGATTTCGCTCAAAACCGGGCAGCACCACAAAGTCACTCAGCTGTGCCTGCCCCAAGGTCAGCGTGCCAGTCTTGTCAAACACCACCACCCGGGCCTGGTGCGCCAGCTCCAGCGCCTGGGCGTCCTTGATCAGAATGCCATGCTGCGCTGCCACGCCCGTGCCAGCCATGATGGCCGCTGGCGTGGCCAGTCCCAGCGCGCAGGGGCAGGCAATCACCAGCACGGTCACGGCGTGGATCACGGCCTGCTCAAACGCATGGCCGCTCAGCCACCAACCCAGCAGCGTCAGCAGCGCCAACAGCATCACCACCGGCACAAACACCGCGCTGACCCGATCCACCAGACGCTGGATCGGTGCCTTGGCGGCCTGGGCGTCTTCCACCAGCCGGATGATGTTAGCCAGCACCGTATCGACACCGGTGGCCTTGACCTGTATGACAACACGTCCGTCGCCATTGAGCGTGCCGCCGGTGACACGCTCGCCCGCGCCCTTGCTCACCGGCAGTGGCTCGCCAGTCAGCATTGACTCATCCACCTGGGTTTGCCCTTCCAGCACCAGGCCATCGACGGCAAAACGCTCACCGGGGCGCACCACCAGTTCGTCGCCGGCCAGTACCTCGTCAATCGGCACATCCACCTCGCCATCAAGCCCGAGCAAATGGGCGACATCCGGGCGCAACTCATGCAACGCGCGAATCGCCGAGGTGGTTTGCCGCTTGGCGCGGGCTTCCAGCCACTTGCCCAGCATGACCAGCGTGATCACCACCGCCGAGGCTTCAAAATACAGGTGCACCGACGCCCCGGCGGGCGCGGTCAGCCACAACCACAGCGACAAGGCCCAGGCTGCCGTGGTGCCAATCGACACCAGCAAATCCATGTTGCCGCTCAAGCTCAGCAGCGCATGCCAGCCGGCTTTGTAAAAGCGCGCCCCCAGAATGAACTGCACCGGCGTGGCCAGCGCAAACTGCAGCCAGGCTGGCAGCATCCAGTGCAGACCCAGCAGCGCGCCAAGCATCGGCAAGGTCAAAGGCAGCGACAAGGCCAGACCCAGTGCCACCGGGCCAAACCCGGTCCAGTCAGATTCGGGCATGGCATCGATGGCGGCGTTGGCCGCTACCGGTTCGTATCCGGCATCGCGCACGGCCCGCTTGAGCCGGGCTTCGGTGGCATCGCCAGGGGTGACCAGAATGCGAGCTGACTCGGTGGCCAGATTGACCGCCACCTCCTGCACACCCGGCACCTTTTTCAAGGCCCGTTCGGCGCGTGCCACACACGAGGCGCAAGTCATGCCGTGAATGCCAATGTCGATACGCAGCGCGGCCGTCGGGTCAGAGTTTGGGGTTGTCATGGTGGGTTGATTCTCCAATGGACTGCAGGGTTCACAATACGCGCTTTTGCCAACCCATCATTTTCAAAAGGATGTTTGATGAAGCACACGTTCAACGTGCAAGGCATGACTTGCGAGCACTGTGAAAAAGCCGTGTCGCGCGCCATTCGCCAGCTTGACCGCGCCGCACTGGTGGTGATCGACCGTGCCGCCAACCTGGTTGAGGTGGAATCGGCTGTGCCGGCAGATGCCTTGAAGCAGGCCATTGTCGATGAAGGCTACACGGTAGCGGCCTGACCCGATGGCTGGCGCACCGCTTTTGCCGATAGACCAGGTGCTGGCGCTGTACCCGTCGCTGGCACAGGTGACGCCGACGCTGCAGGAACTGGGTGGCACGCTGCTGCCGATGCGGGTGCCAGCCGACACCGTGCTGTTCAGTGAAAACGCCGCCTGTCAGGGTTTTCCGCTGGTGCTCGAAGGTGAGATCAAGGTGTCGCGCAACTCGGGCGATGGCCGTTCGCTGGAGTTGTACCGGGTGGTGGCGGGTGAGTTGTGCCTGGTGTCAAGCGCCTCGCTGTTTCGCTCGCAGCCCTTGTCGGCCTTTGGCATCACCTCCAAGCCGAGCCATTTTTTGCTGATCCGGCCCGACCTGTTCAGGCGCTGGATCGATGCCCCGGCGTTTCGCAACGATGTGCTGGGCCTGTTTGCCGAGCGCATGGCCGACTTGACCGCCCTGATTGATGCAGTGGCGTTTCACAAACTTGACCGCCGCCTGGCCGGCGCGCTGCTCGGGCGCGGCCAGCAGCTCAACCTGACACACCAGGCGCTGGCCGACGAACTGGGCACGGTGCGCGAGATGGTGACGCGGCTGCTGCGACGCTTTGAGCGCGAAGGCTGGGTGGTGCTGGGGCGCGAGCAAATCCAGATCGTCAACAGCGCCGCCTTGCGCGCTTTGGTCAGCAGCCATTTGAACTGATGGCGCTGGCGTTGTTGCGCGATACGGGTGGTGTGGGCTTGCGCTGGGTGACTTGAGTCACACACTGCATCGCTGATCTTCAGGTGTAATACGCCTGCTTGCTTGAGTCAGCCGGTCTTTTCACTTTTTCCCTTGGAGTTTTATATGAAATCAAATGTTGGCGGTATTGATCGCATCTTGCGCATCGTGGTGGGTCTGGTTCTGATTGCCTTGACCTTTATGGGCATGCTGCCGGTGTGGGGCTACATCGGTATTGTGCCGCTGGCCACCGGTGCCATTGGCTGGTGCGCGCTGTATCCAATTTTGGGCATCAACACCTGCCCGACCAAAAAGTAGTCAAAACTCAGTCCAGAATATGAAGCCTGTCAGGTGTGATGCCTGACAGGCTTTTTTGATTTCATCTGCGGTGTCCCAATTCAAGCTTCAGTCGATGCCATCGGCCTGCTCATGCTTATAAAAAAACATCGACAGAGTTCTTAAAATATCAAAAATCTTAGTTTGATATGCAAAAAATGAGGCTGCCGTGATCGGATACGAATTTCTTCTCTCCCAGATCGACACCCCGTTGATGCCGCTACAGCAGCCGGCCCGAATCAAACCCGTGACACGGGTGGTGTCCATGCCGGAGGTGCTGGCGACAGCATTCTGAGCCATGTCCTGTTTGCCCTGCGCTACGAAAGCACTCAAATTCCAGTATCGCCAATGGAAACCAAAGGCAGGCGCGGCCGAGGCGGGTTTCTGCGGGCTAATGTCCGCAGGCCGGGGCCACATCGCCGGCCTGGTGATATAGGATAAATAGGGCTGTATCCCTTATGGGATAAGCGCTAACAGCTACATATTTAAAACCATTTGCAGCGCCAAAACCAATGCCCCGGCACGGCAGACAGCGCACACGCCAGATTGGCATCCACCGGCCACGGGGTTTGACTGGCAGCATTTCAACGGCTGCGGGCAAATGCCTCGAAGGCGGCTACCGGCAGGGGTTTGCTGAACAAATACCCCTGGTACGCATGACAACCCAGATGGGCCAGAAAGCCTGCTTGTGCCTGCAACTCCACGCCTTCGGCAATCACCACCAGCCCCAGGCTCTCGGCCAGCGCCACCACCATGCGGGCAATCGCGGCATCATTGGAGTCGGTGACGATGTTGCGCACAAAGCCCTGGTCAATCTTGAGCTGGTCCAGTGGCAGCCGTTTCAGGTACGCCAGCGACGAATAGCCAGTGCCAAAATCATCCAGCGAAAAAGTCACCCCGCGCGCTTTCAGGTTGCCCATCTTGGCGATGATCGCTTCGACATCGTCCACCAGCATGCTTTCGGTCAGCTCCAGCTTCAGCCGCCGTGGGTTGGCTTGCGTGCGCGCCAGCGTGGCCAGCACCTGCTCGACAAAATCGCGTTGCTTAAACTGCCGCGCACTCACATTCACGGCCATCGTCAAATGCGCCAGTTCGGGCTGCTGCCCCCATGCGGCCAACTGGGTGCAGGCGGTCTCCAGCACCCACTGGCCAATTGCCAGAATCAGCTCGCTTTCCTCGGCCAGCGGTATGAATTCTGCCGGCGACACCATGCCACGTTGCGGGTGCTGCCAGCGCACCAGGGCTTCCACGCCGGTGATGCGGCCCGCGCCCACCACTTGGGGCTGGTAGTGCAGCAAAAATTGCTGTTGCTGCACCGCCGCGCGCAGATCGACCTCCAGCGCAGCGCGGGCGGAGACTTCGGTTTGCATCTGCGCATCAAAAAAGCGCAGCGTGTTGCGCCCGGCCGTTTTCGCCTGAAACATGGCCAGCTCGGCGCGCCGCAGCGGCTGTTCGCTTGGCTCTAGCGGCTGGCCTCCAAACAAGGTGATGCCAATGCTGGGTGTGTTGTGATGCGGCCCTAAGTCGAGCGAAAAGTCGGGCTCGAACGCCCGCAGCACGGCATCGCCCACGGTTTCCGCCTGGGTTGCGGCTTCGATCGCGTTCTCGCTCAGGTCTTCGAGCATCACCACAAACTCGTCACTGCCCAGGCGGGCCACGGTGTCGCCGTCCCGAATGCAGGTCTTCAGGCGCTGCGCCACCTGCGCCAGCAGCAGGTCACCCTGGTAATGGCCCAGCGTGTCGTTGAGCGTTTTGAAATTGTCCAGGTCAACAAACAGCAAGGCGCTCTTGCGGGCATGGCGGGTGCTGGTGTGCAGGGTTTGCTCCAGCCGGTCCAGCAGCAGGCGGCGGTTGGGCAACAGCGTTAGCGGGTCATAAAAAGCCAGCGTGTCAATTTGCGCCTGGTCACTCAGGCGCTGGCTGATGTCGGTAAAGAAGCCGACAAAGTGGCTGGTCAGGCCGGCTTCGTCCTTGACCGCACTGATGTTGAGCCACTCGGGGTAAACCTCGCCATTTTTGCGCCGATTCCAGATTTCACCGGACCACACCCCGGTGCGCTCCAGCGCCTGGTACATGGCCGCATAAAAGTCACTGTCGTGGCGGCCAGATTTCAGGATGCGCGGATTTTGCCCTACCGCCTCTTCGGCACTAAAACCGGTAATGTCTGTAAACGCCTGGTTGACCTGCAATATCTCGCGCTGTGCGTTGGTAATGAGCGTGCCTTGCTGCGACTCGAATGCGGTGGCGGCAATGCGCAAGGCCTCTTGCTGCTGGTACTTCTCGGTGACATCACTGAACACCAGCACCACCCCCACAATGTCGCCCGCCGCGTTGCGGATTGGCGCGGCGCTGTCGTCAATGTGGTACTCCTGGCCGTCCTGGGCCAACAACACCGAGTGGTTGGCCAGCCCCACCACCTCGCCACGCTGGATCACCAGTTGCACCGGGTCTTCTACCGCTTGGCGTGTTGTGACATTGACGATGCGAAAAACGTCGGTCAGCGGATGGCCCAAGCCATCGGCCATCGGCCAGCCGGTCAAACGCTCGGCCACCGGGTTCATGTGCGTGATGCGGCTCGCCACATCGGTGGCAATCACCGCATCGCCAATCGAGTTCAAGGTGATGGCCAGGTTTTGCTGGCTCTCTTTCAGCGCTGCCTCGCGTTGCGTCCACAGTAACAAAATACGGTTAAAGCCACTGATGAGTTGACCGATTTCATCGTGCCGGTTGGCGGGCAGGGGTTGCTCAATCTGGTTGGTATTGGCCAAGTCCGTCATGGCATCTGCTGTGGCCAACAGGGGTGACAGCTGGCGCTGCAAAATCCACCAGGTCAATGCACCGGTCAGCAAGGTCAGCAGCAGGGTGGCCAGGAACATGCGTTGCTGCATGTCTTGAATGGGTGCAAAGGCTTCCGCAGCGGGCATCACCACACCCAGGAACCAGCCCGCAACCGGAATCGCCTTGGCGGCATTGAGCTCTTCGACACCCCTGGAATTGACAGCAATGCCATACCCTTCAAAAC
>JFJP01024501.1_pt1 | contig 13559 bp, 11 predicted proteins | sample 431651 | NCBI WGS metagenome assembly JFJP01 (sample SAMN02602958, study PRJNA72255) | Microbial mat metagenome, whole genome shotgun sequencing project. | biome: fresh water; feature: sink hole; material: water; isolation source: purple microbial (photo- and chemosynthetic) mats found in...
CTGTCGACGGACTGTCTGCCGTAGGGTATCATGCGCCCTCTATTAGCTTTAGCATCTCATCATTACCGAGCCACCAGTCGTTTTTCTCCGAGCTATACTCAAACCCCTCTTCCACTCTTTTGCCGCTCTCGCCGAGAGGATTTGTGCGGTAGTCAAGCTCCGTATCGGTAAATTTAATTGTAGGCTCTATCACAAAATGGTCGTTAAATTCTATCGTTCTATGACTATCATCGGCAGGACACATTATCTCGTGAAGCTTTTCACCTGGACGAATACCGATAATCTTTGTAGGCAGATTCGGCGCAAGAGCAAGAGCCAAATCCACAACCCTCATTGATGGAATTTTCGGCACAAAAATTTCGCCCCCCTGCATCCTCTTAAAGCTACTAAGTACAAACTCGACACCCTCTTCAAGCGTTATCCAAAATCTCGTCATTCTAGCATCGGTAATAGGTATCTCTTTTGCGCCATCATCTACAAGTTTTTTGAAAAAAGGAACAACGGAACCTCTTGAGCCTACAACATTGCCGTATCTTACAACGCTAAATGAAGTTTTTTTGGAGCCTTTGATATTGTTCGCGGCAACAAATAGCTTATCGCTTGCCAGCTTCGTAGCGCCGTAAAGATTAATAGGATTTGCCGCTTTATCGGTAGAGAGCGCTACGACTTTTTCTACGCCGTTTGTCAATGCGGCATCTATAACATTTTGAGCGCCGTTTATATTTGTCTTGATGCACTCCATTGGATTATACTCGGCTATCGGCACATGCTTGAGCGCCGCCGCATGCACGACAAAGTCTACGCCGTCCATAGCTTTATTCAGCCTATCAGCATCTCTTACATCGCCGATAAAATAGCGCATACAAGAGGCATTATATTCAGCCGCCATTTCAAACTGTTTTAGCTCGTCCCTTGAATAGACTATTACTCTTTTAGGAGAGTATCTTTCGAGGATGGTTTTAACAAATTTCTTACCAAAACTTCCCGTACCACCGGTAATAAGAATGGTTTTTCCGTCAAACATTAAGCCTCCACTACTTTCGGAAGAGTAATGCCGGTCTGCCCGTGATACTTGCCGCTTCTATCTTTATAGCTAGTCTCACAAGCCTCATCGCCTTCCAAGAAAAGAACCTGCGCTATCCCTTCGTTGGCATATATTTTTGCCGGAAGCGGCGTAGTATTTGATATTTCTATCGTAATATGCCCTTCAAATTCAGGCTCAAAAGGGGTTACATTCACTATTATTCCGCATCTTGCGTATGTGCTTTTGCCAAGACAAATAGCAAGTACATTTCTCGGAATTTTAAAATACTCAATAGTTCTGGCTAATGCAAAAGAGTTTGGCGGAACGATACAGATGTCGCCGACAAAATCTACAACATTCGCACTATCAAAATGTTTCGGATCTACCACTGTCGCATTAATATTAGTAAATATCTTAAACTCATTGCTAACACGAATATCATAGCCGTACGAGCTAAGCCCAAAGCTAACCACTCCCTGCGTCGTCAGCCCCTCGACGAAAGGCTCTATCATCCCCTCGTTTTGCGCCTTTTCTCTTATCCAACTATCTTGTTTTAATCCCATGCCCAACCCACAAAATTTAATTTTTTATCGCTTTTTGTGCTATTATACGACTAATTACCTAATCAATCGGAGATAAATATGGAATTTGAAAACATAAAAGAGCTGATAAAGATATTCGATAAAAGCTCCGTTACTAAAATAAAAATAGCAAAAGAGGACTTCTCGATAGACCTTGAGAAAGCGACAACCGAGGTAATTTCAGTTGCTGCTCCAAAACAACTGCAACAGACACAATCTGTTCAGCCTGTAAGCACAGAACAAGAAGGCACGGTAGCTGCGCCGGTAGCAAAAGGTGAAATAATTACCTCCCCAATGGTGGGTACATTTTATACCGCACCATCTCCAGATTCAGCTCCTTATGCAAAAGCAGGGGATGTGATCAGAAAAGGTCAACCTCTGGCAATCATAGAGGCTATGAAAATAATGAACGAAATAGAAGCAGAGTTTGACTGCAAAATCCTAGAGGTATGTGTTGCAGACGGGCAACCGGTAGAGTACGACATGCCGTTATTTAGAGTAGAGAAGGCGTAAATCAGTGGCAAAAAAAGAAATAAAAAGAATACTTGTAGCAAACAGAGGCGAAATAGCGCTAAGAGCAATCAGAACAATAAAAGAGATGGGCAAAGTGGCGATTGCCGTTTATTCAACGGCGGATAGGGATGCATTGTATCTCAAATATGCAGATGCAGCGGTTTGTATAGGTGGTGAGAAATCGGCGCAAAGCTATCTAAACATTCCGGCAATTATAGCGGCTGCAGAAGTAACTGACGCGGATGCGATATTCCCAGGATATGGATTTTTGTCCGAAAATGAGCATTTTGTAGAAGTGTGTGAAAAACACGGCATAGCGTTTATTGGTCCGTCAACTACGGTTATGAATCTTATGAGCGATAAGTCAAAAGCAAAAGATGTAATGAGAGCGGCCGGAATACCTGTAATTCCAGGCTCTGACGGCATTATCACAAATATGGATGACGCCAAAAAGGTAGCAGCAGAGATAGGCTATCCCGTAATTATGAAAGCCTCTGCCGGCGGCGGCGGTCGCGGTATGAGAGTCGTAGAAGACGAAAGCTACCTTGAAAATGCGTATCTTGCGGCGTCAAGCGAAGCGGAGGGCGCTTTTGGTGACGGCTCAATATATATGGAAAAATACATCAAAAAACCTAGACATATAGAGATGCAAATCATCGCCGACAAATACGGCAATGTTCTTCATCTTGGAGAGAGAGACTGTTCGCTTCAGAGAAGACACCAAAAACTAATAGAAGAGTCTCCGGCAATACTATTGGATGAAAAGACAAGGCAAGAGCTTCACAAAACTGCAGTTCAAGCTACAAAGTACATAAAATATGAAAATGCGGGAACTTTTGAGTTTTTGGCGGATGAAAATAAAAACTTCTATTTTATGGAAATGAACACAAGACTTCAAGTCGAGCACCCCGTAAGCGAGATGGTATCCGGCGTTGATATTATAGAGCTAATGATAAAAGTAGCAGAGGGCGAAGAACTTCCGTCGCAAGATACCATAGAGCTAAAAGGACACGCAATAGAGTGTAGGATTACAGCGGAAGACCCGATAAAGTTCCTTCCAAATCCTGGCAAAATAAAACAGTGGATAGTACCGGGCGGTAGAAATATAAGAGTAGATAGCCACTGCTATACCGGATACATAGTACCTCCGCATTACGACTCCCTAATAGGCAAGCTCATAGTATGGGGCGAAAACAGAGAAAGAGCTATCGCAAAAATGCAAGAGGCGCTCAGAGAGTTTGAAGTGGGTGGAATTAAGACCACTATAGATTTTCATAAAAAAATGATGGCAAACCCTGATTTTGCGTCAAATAACTATGATACGAAATATTTAGAAAACTATAAAGGTTAATTGGAACGAATTTTGTTTTACTTTTACAAAATTATCCAAAGGCGTAAGAGATGAAGATAGGCGAATATAGAGTTACAGAATACGGCGCAAAACAGCTTCAAAACGACAAAAAAGTTGAAAAAGAGAAGAGCGAAGCGGTAAGCAGCATAGCTCCTACCGAAAATGTTCTTTTGGCTAAAAATGCAGCCTTTGTAAGCGATGTAAAAGCTATCAATGACACAATGCTAGGAATAGGCTTGGCTGAAAACTCTTTACAAAAAATCAGCGGGGATAAAATGGAAGAAGCCGTAAAAGATCTCAGAAATATAACAGCATCATTAAAAGAGATGCTAACAAAAAGTTTTTCAGCTACAAATGAGAGCAAGAACGATTACAGCGTAGAGGCAGTCAAATCAAAACTATACGGCACCAGCGCTTCAAACCTGCACAACTTTGATTACCTAGGAACAAAAGCGGCAACACTACTAGCATAAACTCAAAGGAGGAATCTCCTTTGAGTTGTTAGTTTGGCAATCTAATTACCTTGATTTTAGCCGAAGCTTTTGCTTTCTCAAAATAATCTTTAATAGCTGTTTCCTCTTTTTTACCGGACAACTTCTCAACAACCTCGTTTCTTACACTCTCAAACTCAGGCGCTCCAAACTCTTTTTTATCCTTGATATAGAAAGCGACAAAACGGTCTTTTACCGGCATAATCTGTGTAAAAGAGCCGTCTTTTGTATTTTTAAGCACATACAAAAGAGATGCATCAAGGGTTTTTGTATCTATCACAACCTCTTCTTTGGCAATAGACGGCTCATTTGACATTGGCGACAATACCGCTCTTTCAAGTGCATTTTTATCTTTTGACGAATATTGCAGCGCTTCTATTTTCGCAGGAGTTGCAAACTCTTGTTTATTGTTTTCAAAATACAATTTCAAATCTTTTTCATCTACTGGCGCAAACTTTTGATATGTTATCTTTTGCAAAAGCCTCTCTTTTGCCATTTTACTTTTTACTTCATTTTTGTAATCCATATAGTTTATATGTCTAGCTAAAAGTGCACTTTTAAAATCAGAAAGCGACAGACCGTTTGAAGAGGCTATCTGCTCAATCTTTTTTTGGACATCAAAATCATCGACTTTTATATTTTGCTTAGCCAACTCCGTCTCTTCTAGCTTTTTTTCCACCAGAATCTCTATTGCTTCTTGCCTAGAAATCTTATTTTGTTCGCTTAGTTTTACTATCTCATACATTGTTATTACTTTGCCGTTTACCGTCAATGCAATACCGTCTACAGTTCCGGCATTTAGTACGCATGCGGCGGCAAAACTTAGCAAAAACATTTTCTTCATTTAAGTATTCCCTGTGAGTTAATTTAGTCCATTTTACTACATTTATCTTTTAAAACAAGGCTTATCAAAGGCTATGCAAAGCCTTGAAAACATTATAGTTTACGGCAATTTAAAAAGTTGGAACGCTATGTGCTTTAAACTCATAAAAATTCAAGTAAAGGTTTGAAGATGGGCTTCAGAATCAATACAAATGTCGCAGCAATGAATGCGCACAATTACGGGGTTATGAACAATAGAGAGATCGATAGCGCTTTATCAAAACTATCAAGCGGCCTTAGAATTAATACTGCAGCAGATGATGCTTCCGGTATGTCAATTGCGGATAGCTTGAAGTCTCAAGCAAATGCGCTAGGTCAAGCGGTCAGAAATTCAAACGATGCAATCGGTATTATTCAAACTGCTGATAAGGCGATGGATGAGCAGATTAAAATCCTTGACACGATAAAGGTCAAAGCAACACAGGCGGCGCAAGACGGTCAAAGTATGCTTTCCCGTCAAGCGCTTCAAAACGACATCGTAAGACTTATGGAAGAGCTTGACAATATTGCTACTACAACATCGTTTAACGGTATGAGTCTTTTGTCCGGTGCTTTTACAAATAAAGAGTTCCAAATTGGCGCCTACTCAAACCAAACGGTAAGAGCATCTATCGGCGCAACAAGCTCTGACAAGATTGGCTCCGTAAGATATGAAACAACTAGCACAATAAGCGCTTCGGGCATATCTGCGCTTGTCTTTTCAAATGCAGACGGCACAAGCACGACGCTTCAAGGTGTAACAATTTCAACATCCGCCGGAACAGGTCTAGGAGTACTTGCAGAGGCTATTAATAAAGCGTCGGACTCAACCGGTATTAGAGCGAGCTATAGGGTTGTTACGACAGGCTCTGCGGCCGTAGCAGCCGGAGATGTTAAAAACCTTAGAATAAACGGCATCACAATAGGCGATGTACTAAATATGAAAGCGAGCGACTCGAACGGAAACCTAGTAAATGCTATAAATGCCGTTACACACCAAACTGGCGTATATGCGAGCGTTGACATTATGGGTAGACTAAACCTAACTTCAACGGACGGCAGAGGTATTCAGGTTCAAACAGGAAGTGCGGGTGGTATCTATGAATCACCTGGCGTTTTGGGTCTTAAAATGTCAGGAGCCACAACGGCGGCGCTGAATACTAGCAACTTCGGAAGGCTGACCCTTGTTGGGCTTAGCTCAAAAGATATTATCGTAACAGACTCTAGAAGCTATCTGACCACAAACCTTAATTCAGCAGGCGTATCTGCCAATATAAACTTAAGGGATGTAAGGGGTAACTTCCTAGCGACAAACGGAAACGCAGCAGGAGCGTATGCTAACGCCGCAGAATCTGGAGCAGCTGCAACATATCTAGGCTCTGGTGTTACAACAAGAACCGGCGCTATGATGGTTATGGATATTGCAGAGTCCGCAATGAAGCTTCTAGATAAAATTAGAGCGGACCTTGGTTCGGCGCAACAACAGTTGACGGTTACTATTAATAATATTTCTGTTACCAGAGTATCTGTTTTGTCAGCAGAATCGCAAATTAGAGATGTCGACTTTGCGGAAGAGTCTGCAAACTTCTCAAAAAGAAATATTCTAGCGCAATCCGGTTCGTTTGCGATGGCGCAAGCTAACACGGTACAGCAAAATGTATTGAAACTGCTACAGTAATCCCACAACTATAAATAAGCGGAGGAGACGATTCGCCGCTTATTTCTTTAAGGCTCTAAATGAATAGCGAAACATACTACAAAAACCTAAAAACACTAGCAACGGCAAATCCGCATCTTTTTTATAAACTCTCAACCGTAGAAGAAAACAAAAAATACGATGTCGTAGTATCGAAAAAAGATCCGCTTGCTATAAACATTATTGACAAAGACAGTAATGCCGAAATGTACGGCAATCCCGTAGAGGATACGCTAAAACAAATTTCAGCTTTTGAGGGGTATCTAAGGTACCCATTTTTGACTTTTTACGGTTTTGGTAACGGCGTTTTTTTGAAAGCTATTATGCAAAATGAGGTACATCAAAAGATAGTAGTAATAGAGCCGGAGCTCGAAATTATCTTTATTGCGCTGCATTTTATGGATTTTAGCGAGGAGTTGCAAAGCGAAAGGCTTGTTTTGTTTTTGGAAGAAGATGCAGACTATCCGGCTATTAGATGGTTTGTCGGAACACATAAGGTTGGACAGTTCTTAAAAACATATAATCTTCAGCTTATGACGCCTTATTACAATAAATATCAAGGCAACATAGTAAGAACAAATAAAGTATTTATAGAAGCCATACTCCACTTTATAAAATCACACGGAAATGATGCAACAGATTCACTTATAGGCATTGACCACTTTTGGCAAAATATACCAAAAATGCTTGTTAACCCATCATTCCATAATCTCCTCGGCAAAAAAAACTCAAATGTAGCAATAATAGTAGCAACCGGTCCATCTCTAACAAAACAGCTACCGCTTCTAAAAGAGATACAAGAGCATGTAACGATTATCAGCGTAGACGCCAGTATGCCTATTTTGGAGAAGTGGAACATCAAGCCCGACATCGTAACATCACTGGAGAGGGTCATAGAGACGGCGCAATTTTTTAAAAAAACAAGCAAAAAATTTCAAAAAGATATAGTTTTTCTCTCTTCAGCCCTTCAGCACAAAGAGATATACAAAAATATAAAAGACGGGCAGCTTGTTGTGGCGATGAGGCCGTTTGGCTATATGCAAATTTTAGGGATTGACGAGTATGGATATATAGGCATCGGTATGAGTAGCGCCAACATGGCGTTTGAGCTTGCATACTTAATGGATTACGATGCTGCAATATTCATAGGACAAGATCTTGCATACGCCGAAAATGGCAAAAGTCATGCAGAAAATCATGTGTACGGTGAGAACGAAGTAGAACTAAAAGATGCTGATAGTTTTATAACAGGCTATGGCGGCGAAAGGCTAGCTAGAACAAATGATATTTGGCGACTTTTCCATGGTTTTTTTGTCACAGCCATTGCCGATGCAAAAGATAATTTGGTTGCATACAACTGCACAGAAGGCGGAGCTAGAATCGACGGAACTGTGGAAATCCCTTTTGAAGAAGCTATAAAAAGGCTTGTAGATAAAAAATTTAAAAAAGAGCCGATTCTACTAGGCACCCCGTCTTTAGCAACATGCGCATTGCACATGGGACATGCTAAGAAAAATATGGCAGAGATGCTGAAGTATGCCAAGGGCGCCAAAAAATCAATAGAAAAACTTTTTTTGGATGTTTTGAAAGAGTGCGACATATTAGAGCAGCTTAATAAACAAAATGACCTTAAAAAAATAAGTTTTCGTAAAATCAAAAAATTGCTAGAGCGGATTGACACGCTCAAAGATGTTTCTACTACGGAGACATTTAGAAGAATGTTTTGGGATACGACCCAGTCATATATACTCTCTCAAGAGTTAGATTTGGCCGTTGTGGCTGTTAAGCCTTTTAAGACGGAGTTGGAGCAAAAAGCAAAAATGATAGAGTTTTTGTTTGCACATAAAACATGGTTGTTTATGCTTGCAGCAGGGATAGATTCGGTAATACACGCTATAGAAAAAAACAGAGATTTTATATTTAAAGAGACGGCAAGAATAAATAGAGAATTAAAAAAAGCCTCGAAGGAATAAACCTTCGAGGCTTAAACAAGCTAACGCTTCTAAATACTACTGAAGTAGTCTTAGAACATTTTGTTGTACCGCATTCGCTTGACTCATTGCATACGAACCAGCTTGCGCTAGAATATTTCTTTTTGAGAAGTTGGCAGACTCTTCAGCGAAGTCAACATCTCTAATTGCTGATTCAGCCGCAGTAACATTCACCCTCATAACCGATATACTCTCAATAGTAGCAGAAAGCTCATTTTGAGCAGAACCTAGAGCCCCCCTAATTTTACCAAGCATTTTTATTGCAGACTCTGCAATATCCATAACAAGCATAGCTCCGGCTCTCGTTGTAACACCAGAACCTAAGTAATCTCCGTTTGATTTTGCCGAAGAAGACTGAGTACTATTAGCATAAGCACCTATTGCCGCACCAACAGAAACTTTATAGTTACCCATAACGCTTCTTAGGTTTTGAGTAGTAGAAGATGCCGAGTTTGTGCTAATTGCGGTATTTAACGCCGAGTCAGCAGAAGAAACAACGATATCTCTAGCATTCAAAGAAGTAAGGGTTAGTCTGCCGTATGTTTCAATAGAAGCTTTAGAATTTGCTGCTCCCGAAAGACCTGAAGCAATTATACCTCTTCCGTCAACAGAGGTAAGAGTCAGTCTACCGTCTGAAGCAATTGATGCCCTAACACCAGTTTGTGTAGTAGCGGCATTGATGGCATTTACAAGCTTACCATCTGAGTCGTTTGCTTTGACATCTTTTATTGTGCCGATTGTAATACCGTTGATTATCATATTGCCTGTTTGACCAGCTACAACAGAACCAGCGGATGCCGTAGCAACAACATTAGCTCTTGCTTTTACACCAGTCTCATCACTTGCCCTATTGATAGCCTCTGCCAAGGCGCCAAGACCCTTACCTGCCGTATTGGAGATAACAACGCTTGCAATCGTAGTTTTAGAACCGTCTACATTTGTAAATGTTACTGTACCGCCTGAGCTTGCACCAGAAACAGTCTTAGATGTCTCACTTCTTACTGAGCCTATTTTTGCAGAAGTCGTATCGCCGATTGATATTGCAAGCGTCTCTCTAGAGCTTGCGCCTATTTGGAACTCTTTATTTGTGAAGTTACCGGAAAGCATATTAATACCGTTGTACGATGTAGTATTCGCAATACTATCAAGTTGCTCAAGAAGCTTCACGATATCTTGTTGAATAGCTTGTCTTGATGCCAAACTTTGACCGTCAGCCGCAGCTTGAGTTGCTTTTGTCTTAATATTATCTAGTATTTTGACTTGTACATCCATCGCTTTGTCGGCTATCTTAACCATACCAATAGCATCATTCCCATTTTTTACAGCTTGAGCAAGTGAATTCGCTTGCATTTTCAAGCTATCTGCGATAACCAAACCAGCCGCATCATCGGCCGCCGTATTAATTCTAAGACCAGATGATAGTCTTGAAAGGGAGTTATCTAGCTCCCTGTTGTTGTTAAGCGCATTTGTGTGAGCATTCATTGCCGCAACGTTGGTGTTTATCATGAAACCCATTGTAAATCCTTTTTGTGTTAAGTTTCGGCATCCTTGCCTTGACAAGTACAATATCGAATTATTTCTAAAACAATTTAATTTTTTTTCAGTAGAATTTGCGCCTCTCAAAAGAGCCGTATAAATTAAGGTATAAATATTTGAAAAATCTAATCATAGTCGAATCACCGGCAAAAGCAAAAACACTCAAAGGGTTTTTAGGCAGCGAGTTTGCCGTAGTAGCAAGCAAGGGACACATCAGGGACCTGCCTAAAACTACTTTCGGCATAAAAATAAAAGACGGTTCTTTCACGCCCGAATACGGCGTCACTGATGACCATAAGGCGATAGCCGCAGAGCTAAAAAAACTTTCAAAAGAAGCCGAGACAATATACCTTGCGACGGATGAGGATAGAGAGGGTGAGGCGATAGCCTACCATATAGCAAAGATACTAGACAAAGACGAAACGACGCTACCTCGAATAGTCTTTCACGAGATAACCAAAACGGCCATACTAAAAGCGCTTGAAAACCCAAGAAAGCTCAATATGGACATGGTAAACGCACAGCAAGCAAGAAGACTTCTTGATAGGATAGTCGGGTACAAACTATCTCCGCTAATAGCGTCCAAAATCCAAAAAGGACTCAGCGCAGGTAGAGTGCAATCTGCATCTTTGAAAATAATAGTAGACAAAGAAAGGGAGATACGAGCCTTTATTCCGGTAGAGTACTACGACATAAAAGCACTATTTGATAAAAAACTAGAAACATCACTCGCGGAAGCATTTGGCGAAAAAATAGACAAACTAAGCGTAAAAACAAAAAAAGAGGCCGACAAAATAGTAGAAGCCGCAAACAAAGAGAGTTTTGCGGTATCAAAAATAGAGAAGAAAAAGAAAATATCAGCCTCCCCTGCCCCATTTATGACATCTACATTACAACAAGCCGCCTCTTCACAGCTAGGATTTTCTCCGAAAAAGACGATGATGGTAGCCCAAAGGCTGTATGAGGGCGTAGAGACGCACAAAGGCACTAGCGGCGTTATCACATACATGAGAACAGACAGCCTAAATATTGCGCAAGAGGCGCAAGACAACGCAAGAGAGTTGATAGAAAAACTTTACGGCAAAAAATATCTACCAAAAACCGCCAAAGTGTATAAAACAAAATCCCAAGGCGCACAAGAAGCGCATGAGGCGATTCGTCCAACGATGATAGAGCTGACGCCAAGTGACGCCAAAAGATACCTCAAGGCGGATGAGCTAAAACTATATACGCTTATCTATAATAGATTTATGGCTTCACAGATGACGGACGCAGAGTTTGAGAGCCAAAATATATTTGTAACCTCAAAAAATCTCGTCTTTAAAGCGAGCGGCACAAAGCTAGTATTTGACGGCTACTATAAAGTTCTAGGCTCGGAGGACAAAGACAAACTGCTTCCTGATATGGCAAACGGTGAAGCGCTTAAGCTACAAAAAATATCCGCCGATCAAAAATTTACAGAGCCTCCATCCAGATACTCCGAGGCGGGGCTTGTAAAGCAGCTTGAGAGCCTTGGCATAGGCAGACCTAGCACATACGCTCCGACTATCTCCACGCTCGACGACAGGGGCTATATCAAGATAGAAAACAAGCAGATAGTCCCCGAAGAGATAGCCTTTAAAGTCATTGATATGCTTGAGAAGCATTTTGAAGAGATAGTCGATAGCGGGTTTACGGCGAAGATGGAAGAAGAGCTTGACAAAATCGAGGGCGAGAAGAAAGATTGGCAGAAGCTACTTGCAGAGTTTTATGACGGATTTATCCAAAAAATAACTGAGGGTAAAAAGACGATAGAAAGCCAAAAAATAATGATACCGATAGATGAAGACTGCCCTACTTGCGGTGCTCCGCTTGTGAAAAGAGCTGGAAGATTCGGCGAATTTATCTCTTGTTCGACATACCCAAAATGCAAGTACACAAGAAATATCAAAAAAGATGGGCAGGAAGAGAGAAAGGCAGTAGAGACCGACATAGATTGCGACAAATGCGGCTCAAAAATGGTCGTCAAATCCTCAAAAAGAGGGGACTTCCTAGCTTGCTCAGCATATCCGACTTGCAAAAATACCCGTTCGCTTAAAGAGCCGAGAGTATTGGCAACGCCTTGTCCTCTGTGTGGCGGCAAAGTATTGGAGCGAAATTCAAAAAGAGGCGCTTTCTTTGGCTGCGAAAACTATCCGAAATGTACATTTACCTCACGCCATGAACTTAGCGAAACAAAATGCGAAGAGTGTGGTGGTCCGACTGTGCATAAAAAGCTAAAAACCAAAGAGTATTTTGAGTGTATCAGCGCCGAGTGTAAGCACAAAACGGTAGCGAAGGCCTAAAAATCAAAATAGGTGTATTATCCGACACCCATCGCAAAGTGGGGCGGGCAAAAAGGGTCATAGAACTTCTTGTCTCTCTTGGGTGTGAGCATCTAATACATGCGGGCGACATCGTGGAAGAAGCGACGCTAAAAGAGATGCAAAAAAGCGGGCTGCCTTTTACTGCCGTGTTTGGTAACAACGACAAGCACTTGAGAGAGTACAAAGATGAGTTTGAGCTTGTGCATGAGCCATTCTACTTTGTGCTAGACGGACTAAGGTTCAAACTAATGCACATTCCCGTATACCTAAATCCAGACGCCGATGTCGTAATATTCGGACACACGCACAAAAAATATATCAACTTTACTGGCAAAACACTATTTTTGAACCCAGGCGAAGCGTGCGCTAGAAACAAGGAGCTCTCGGAGTGTCTAATGCTTGAGACGAGTCTAGAAAAATACAAAATCACATACTTTTACCGAAAAATTAAAACAGATATTTGGAATAAACACGAAACGGAATTTGAACGATGAGTAAAAAAATACTTCTATGCGCAATCTCAAATGTACAAAGCGGCAACTGTCCTGAAGATTGCGCTTTTTGCGCACAGAGCGCAAGATACAAGAGTGGAGTGGAGGCTTTTCGGTTTAAAGAGTCCTCACTGGTCATAGAAGAGGCCAAGAAGGCAAAACAAGCGGGTGCTGTAGGGTTTTGCCTAGTCACTAGCGGTTTTGGGCTTGATGGCAAAAAGACGGAGTATTTGGCGTCTCTTGCAACTGCCGTAAAAAAAGAGGTTGACGGACTGTTTCTTATCGCCTCAGCCGGAATAGCCGACAAAGAGTCTCTTAAAGAGCTTAAAAAAGCGGGGGTGGATAGCTACAACCACAACCTTGAAACCTCAAAAGAGTTTTATCCCTCCATCTGCACGACACACTCATGGGAAGAGAGATACGCTACTTGCGAAAATGCTAGAGATGCGGGGCTAATGCTCTGCACTGGCGGAATATTCGGGCTTGGGGAGAGTGAAGCGGATAGAGCCTCTTTGCTTGCTTCGCTAAAATCGTTAAATCCAATGAGCTCACCGCTCAATTTCTACCACCCAAATCCGGCTTTGCCGATAAAGGCAACGCTGACGGCAGACGAAGCGCTAGGCATCATCAAAAAAGCAAAATCAGAGCTTACAAATACCGTGATTATGGTGGCTGGTGG
>JFJP01011168.1_pt1 | contig 13557 bp, 9 predicted proteins | sample 431651 | NCBI WGS metagenome assembly JFJP01 (sample SAMN02602958, study PRJNA72255) | Microbial mat metagenome, whole genome shotgun sequencing project. | biome: fresh water; feature: sink hole; material: water; isolation source: purple microbial (photo- and chemosynthetic) mats found in...
TTGACCAGTTCCATGAGATTCATGCCGCCGCGCGAGTAGTTGGACCCGTAGGTGCCCTCCTGCCCGCGCTCGGCCTCGCCCTGCGCCGCGACCAGGTTCTTCCAGCCCTTGACCGGATCGAACGGCAGGCCTTCGTGGATCGCCAGGAAGATCAGATCCGCACCCTGGGCGCGCAGCTGGTCGCGATAGCGTTCGACCGTCGGCGCCATCTCCAGGAACTCGAGTCCCTCGATGTTCTTGGGGAACGACATGTGCTCGGTGCCCGGGGTGATGATGCCGATGACACCGAGGCGGATGCCGCCGACTTCGAGCATCATGGTCGGCTGCACCCAGTCCACCAGCTCGCCTGTCGACTTTTCCACCAGATTGGCGCACAGCCAGGGGAACTTCGACATGCGGGCCAGACGCTCGGTGTTTTCGCGGCCCATGTCGAAATCGTGGTTGCCCGGGACCGAGAACAGGTAGCCGATGGCGTTCATGTACTCGATGACCGCGGCGCCCTTGGTCTTGTTCCCGATGGGCGTTCCCTGGAACATGTCGCCGACGTCGACCAGGAGCACCTCTTCGCCCGCGGCTTCGGCCCTGGCCGTGACTTCCTTGATGTAGGTCGCTGCCGAGGCGCCGCCGCCCAGCGGCGGCGGAAAGTCGGGATTCATGAACTTGGCCGGTTCGGGCGCGATGTGGCCGTGCACGTCGTTGGTCCACAGCAGGTGGACGCGCAGCGGGCCGTCGTCAGCCGAACCGGCGGCCGGCACGACCGCCGCCAGGCAGCCGACCAGCGCCAGGGTCCGCAGCAGACTCAGGTGCTTCATCTCAGAACTCCATCGCGTAGCTGACGCCGACGCGGAAACGGGTGTCCTCGACGCGGGCCATCGGGTCGGTCACAAAAGCGTCGCCGAAGTAGCTGGCCGGGTACGGGAACTGGTGCGCCAGCACGGCGGTCAGCTTGGCGAGCTCGACCGAGGCGTTCAGGCGGCCCTGCCCGATGGCGGCCCCGGTGCCCGCGCTGAACACCGACATGCCGGCTTCACGGTCGGCATAGCTGTTCACGTAGCGGAAGCCGAAGCGAACCGGCATGCCGTTGTAGAACGTGTGCTCCACGCCCAGCCGCACGTCGGCGGCGTCGAACAGGAGCGGGGTCACGTCGTCCAGGGTACCGTCGCGCATCTCGCTCCAGGGCCGGTACTCGACCTCGACCGTCAGCACGGTGCGCAGTTCGCTGCGCGGCCGGAAGGTCAGCCCCGCGCGCGCGCACCACGGATAGTCGAGATACGAACTGGTCGTGGTGTCGGACGTCGCCGCCGTCGCCGTGATCGATTCGAGCCGCCGCCAGTCACCCGTGGCCTTCAAACCGGACTCGACGGCCACCCCCAGCTCGACCCGCTCGGTCAGCGCCGCGCGCAGGCCGGCCGAGACGCTCATGCCGCTGAGCTTCAGTTCGTCCTCGGTGCGCCAGCTTTCGTTCGTACCGACCAGGTCGGTATCCAGCGAACTGGAGACGTCGCGCCGGGTGCCGTAATGGTAGTGGAAGGCGGCGCCCAGCGAAATGTCGTCGCCGACTTCCGCCGCGGCGCCGAACGACAGCGCGCGCAGCGTGCCGGTCACGTTCCGCTCGCGCACGGCGATCCGCATGTCACGCGCGGGCTCGCCCGAGCCGGGCGGGTACGGGCTCGGATTGCGCAGTTCCTCCTCGAAAACGTAGCCGAACGGCTGGCGATCGGCCAGCGACACCGCGACCGAAACCGCGCGCGGCCCCTGGTTGACGCGGCGCGCCCAGGCGAACCCGCTCTGCCAGTGGTGGGCCCGGTTGCTGGCGATGGCCGCGTCGGCCACCCGGCTGTCGAAACTGTCGAACAGCGGCTGGAAACGATCCTCGTGTTCCTGGTCGAGCACGAAGCCGGCGTCCAGGCGCTGCCCGTCCTCGACCGTCAGGAAGGCCGGGTTGAACACGTTGGACAGGCCGCCCCGGTACATCGCGGCGCCGGTGCCGCCCATCGCTGCCGATTCCGCCCCGTACCAGCCGAACTGGTCGCCGTAGGCGGTCGTCAACTGCGGTCCCGCGACCGCGGGCAACGCCAGGGCCAGGACCGCCAGAGCCAGGACGACGGCTGCCGCCCGGGTCACCTTCCGCGCGCCGCCGCGGATATTCTGCATGCTGGTCTTCATCTTGCGAATCTCCTCGGCTCTCTCAGAACGTGTAGTCCATCTGCAGACGGACCTTGGTTTCGTCGTTCGGCATCCGCGATGCGTCGGGGTCGTTGCCAAAGGGATCGCCGAACTCTCGCGCATCGATGTCCAGCGGCAGATTGTGGTCCCGAGTCACCTTCAACTGGCACAGCAGGCGGTCCGAAAGCCGGCTCTCGATGTTGAGCCAGTTGCGGAAGCTCTTGCCGTCCAGAAGCACGAACTCGTTGCCCTCGAAATTCCAGAAGAACCCGTCGTAGATCGACGAGCCGATCGTCACGACCAGACCGGGCGCCAGCGTGTGCTCATAGCGGGCCTCGAACGCCTGCGCGCGCGAGCCGGCCGTGGCCACCGAGGGGTCGCCGGCGCCGGGTTCGGCAGTGCCGCCGAGCCGCGCCCGCGGCGGGAACATGACGTTGGCCGTCAGGTACGTGAAGCCCAGGTTGTTGCGGTCGCTCATCAGCAGGCGGACGCCCCAGCGCGTCTCCCAGTTGCGGAAGGCGCGCACGTCGTTCGGATCGTTCTCCGAACGGCTGCTGTAGCGATGCCGCACATTGAAACGCAGGTTGAAGATGGGCTGGTATTCGCCCTTGACCGTGTAGCGCTGCAGGTCCGCGCCGTCGGCCTTGCGGGTCCACTGGTCGACCTGCAGCCCCGTCAGGGCCAGGTTCCGGCTGAACTTGTAGCGCATGTCCAGGTACAGGCCCTTTTCCGCCTTGGGCTGCGCGGTGCCGGATTCCAGCCAGGCGTAGTGGTTGTCCACCAGGCGGTAGTCCGAGTCCAGCAGCGTCATCTCGTAACGGCTGTCGTTGCTGAAGGCGCGCGAGTAGGGGTTGTCGAAGCCGACGTCGTAATCGCGGTAGATGGCCAGCAGGTGCAGGTTGTCCCACTGGCTGAAGGCGTTGACGACGAAGGCGTCCGGATTGTCCTTGTGGAACACCGAACGCCGGGGGTCCTGCAGGAAGGCGTACTCGCCCTGCAGCGCCACGTTGGCGAAGACCGTCTGCGCCTCGGCGCCCAGGACGCGCCGGAACTTGTGGGTCTCCACGTTGCCTTCGGCATCGGTGAACACGCTCGTGTATGCGTTCCAGATCTCCGAATCGCGCGCCTCGAGCAGTCCGGTGTCGAGCACCAGCGCGGTCTCGTCGGCACGGAAGCCGCGGTCATAGCGGGCCTCGTAGCCGGTGATACCGACATACGAGCCCGGGGCCAGCGTGACCTTCAGGTTGCCACCGAACGTCTGCTCGTGGAAGGCGTCCCGGGCCAGTCCACCCGCCCGCTCGGGGCCGTCCAGCCAGTCCTGGGTCGGACGCGGGCGCATGATGACGTAGCGGTTGACGGTGCCGTCGGCGTTGAGGATCCCGTCACGGTCCCCACCGGCCACGAAGAGCGACAGATTGACGGGGCCGTACGATCCTTCGGCCGCCGCACCCCGCAGATCGTACTCGTAGCTTCGGGAAAGATCGCCGTGGATGCCCAGCATCCGCGAGTCGAAACCGAAGCCGGTCTTGCGGTACTTCAGGTAGTCGGTGTTGTCCATGACCAGGCCGAGGCCGAACGCGGCGCGGAAGTCGCCGACCACCAGCGATTTCAGCCGGAAGCCGCCGATCTGCCGGTCGGTAACGCCAACGTAGGCCTTCAGCGTCTCATCCAGTTCCACCTCGCCGTACTCGCGCACCGCGAGCAGCCCGCCCTGGACGCCGTCCCGGTGGTTGACGCGCAGCTTGGACAGCAGGCCGGGCCTGAACCGCGGCTCCGCGTCGACACCGTGGCGACCGGTCAGATAGAGCGGCCGGAAATCGGACACGGCTTCGTCGAGTCCGACATAGGGATTCTCGACGTACCGCGTCTGGAAGTACCCGGTGACTTCATTCGCCGTATCGGGCGCCGGCGCGTAGGTGACGAAGCTCCGCAGGCCGCGATAGGAAAAATACCGCAGGCCATCGACACCGCGCAGTTGCCGCTCGTCCTCGATGCGACCCAGGCTGGCCCGGGCCTTCAGGATGGCGGTGGCGTCCACGGGCGACACGTTCTGGTACGACATCAGGTCGTACAGGTCCATCTCGTTGATGTCTTTCGGATTCCGCAACCGGTCGAGATACTCGTCCGCGAGTCCCTCGCTGGAACCTTCCTCGTTGAGGAAGTTCTGCACCTGCTGGAACGAGGCCGACAGCCGGGCCATCGACTCGTCCGCTTCGCCGGGCGGCATCGCCGACACCAGCGGCTTGAGCTGCGTGAAGATCTCGGCGGTCATGCCATCGACTTCCATCAGCTCGTACACGCTCGCGTAGAAGCGTTCGTACACGCGGCGGTCGTGGATCCGCTTCGCCATTTCGGCCGGCACCGGCAGGGCCAGGATGGCTTCCAGCGGGGCGCTGTTGAGATCGACCGGCGCCGGGGCGGCCCGGGCCACGGCGCCCGACGGCGTCAGGCCGGCCAGCAGCACGAACGCCAGCGCCAGCACCACCCCTGCGCGCCGCGGCGAAGCCGTGCGATTGAGGAGTATGGACATGGTCACGGCGCCTCCCCGCCCCAGGTCAGGCGCATGCCGAACTGGTGCGTGCTGTCGAGCGTGCCGCCGCCCGTGGAGAAGCCGTAGTCGACGCCCACGCGGCCGGACCGGTAACCGAAGCCGCCGGTCAACCGGCTGGGATCGGTGACCACGCCGGCGCGCAGGGCAAAGCCGGGCATGACCGTCATTTCCAGGCCGCCATGGTACTGCGTCTGCTGTCCGAGCTGGTTGTCGAACTCGAAGGTCGTGATGACGCCGTCATACGGTTCGTAGGCGATGCCGGCCGTCAGGGTCTGGTTCAGTTCCTGGCCGTCCAGGCCGATCGTCGGGTTGTTCAGGTTGCGGACCTGGAAGCCCGCCCGCGTCCGCTTGTGCAGCAGCATGGAAAGACCGATGTCCAGGCCGACCGCGGTGTCCGAACCCGGCTCGAGTCCGCTGACGCTCTGGCCCGCCTTGACGCTGTACAGGTTCAGCGCCCAGCCGAAGCAGATGCGCGAATGGAAGTCGGAGAACAGTTCGAAGCCGTGGGCCAGCGAGACCTGCGTCTCGTTCAGCAGCGTGGTGTCCCCGGCGGCCACCTTGAAATGGGTGACGCCGACGCCCAGGTTGCCGAATTTCCCCTCCAGCGGAAAGGCGGCTCCGGCGGTGTAGAAGTCGTTGAACGAGTACCCGAACGGCCGCACGTAGGAGACGGCGGCTTCGCCCGTGGGGACATCGGCCAGCCAGGCGGCGTTGTGGAACGCCGCATAGGCCGCATCCGGCACCGCGACATAGGTCCCGCCCATCGCCCGCGAACGGGCGCTGACGGGGGTCGACTCGAAGAAGGCTCCCGCCGGCGCCGCCAGGACGAGCCCGGCCAGGATCAGCAGGATCGTTGATTTGCGAATCATCGCTCGCCCTTCCTATCTGCTCAGCCGCGTGGTCACGACCACGGGGGCGGTACGGGTTTCCTCGACGCCCGTGGTCTTGTCGACCACCGACAGATGCAGCACGTACATGCCGCTGCTGACCATCTGGAGCGTCTCGTCGAGCCCGTTCCAGATCATGGTCGTGTAGGACCCCGGCACCGTCGACGGCACACCGTTGAAGCGGCTGTCGAACAGCGTGCGCACCAGGCGGCCTTCACGGTCGTAGATGCGCACGCGCGTCTCGCTTTGCGGACGGCTGACGATGCGGATCGGGAAGTTCTCGCCGAGGGTCGGCAGGAAGGTCTTCGCCGGCACCACCAGTTCGATGACGCCAGGCTCACCACCGCCGCCGCCGGAGCCCGGCCGCGCGGGGTCGGACGGCAGCATCGCCCAGGTCGTGTTCCAGTTCTCGCTCAGTTCGTCGCGCCCGTCGACTCCGTTGCTGCCGGTCAGGACCTGCGTCCCTTCCGAGGCGTCGATGCGGACGTAGGAATTGCCGAACGCCAGCGCGGTCGTGAACGGCGTCTGCTGCGCGACAGCCCTGTCGGGCGCATAGGTGGAAGCGCCCACGGTCTTCCCGGTCTTGGAGAACTGGTAGCTCGTGGTCGTGCCTGCCAGCCAGACGAAGATGTCGACGTCGGTCACCAGATCGGTGCCGGCGGTCCATTTGAACAGGATCACCGGTTCGCCCGTGTTCGTCAGACTCGGGATCGACTCCGAGGTGATGATGCTGTTGGCCGGCGCGGCGAAGATCGAACGCATGTCGGGCACGGCGTCCGGGAAGGCGTCGTCTTCGTACAATTCGATGTCCGGCGCGAAGCCGAACGACGACGTGAACTTCACGCTGCCGGCGAGGGACACCACGATGGTGTCGCCGGCGGCGAGCACGAATCCGTCAGGGAAGCGGGCCGTGAAGTCGGTGAACGCGCCCCCGCCGACCGAGGCGGAAGTGGGCGAACCGGCGCCCAGGTTCCAGTAGCCCGTGTTGTCCGGGAAATAGATGGCGTCGGACAGGTAGTAGTCGCTCAGGTCCACGTCCCGCGCACCGGGGTTGCAGATCTCGACGAATTCCTGGTCGGAGCCCAGCGTGCAGACTTCCGTCAGCAGCAGCTTGGGGTCGGCTGCGGCGCCGACAGTCCAGGTGTGCGTCGACACGGGCGCGTCGGCGGGGCTGGAGGCGCTGAGCGCAGCCTGGTTCGTGACCACGACGTACCAGTTCACCACGGTGCCAGCGTCCTGCCCGGGGACCGTCGTCGTGTAGACGCCGCTACCCTGGGCCGTGCCGTTGGCCGTCGTGAAAGCGCCGCCGTCGAGGCTGTAGTGGAAGACAGCGCCGGACAGCGCGCTGATCGAGGTCGCCGTGACCGAGAGCGTCGTCGGCAGGTCGGCGGACGGAGCCGCCGGAACCGTGGCGAAGGCGACGATCACCGGCGGCGGCGGCGCGATCACGGTCCACATCGTCGTGAAGCGCGGTGCGGACACCGGGTAAGTCGCCGAGCCGCCGGCCGCGTTCGTCACCACGCCGTACCAGCGGACAACCGCGCCTTCGGGTTGCGCGGGGATCACGGCCGACCAGGTGCCGGCGGCGCCGGCGGTGCCGACGAGCTGGTTGTCCAAACCGCCATCGACGGTGTAATGGAACGTCGCGCCGGAAACCGCCGAGGCCGACACGGCGGTGACCGAAACCGTGACCGGCTCGCCGGTGACCGGCGTGGCCGGTGACTGCGCACCGTCGGTGATGATCGGCGCCGTCGCGAAAGCGGCACCGGGCGCCAGCGGCGGATTCTGCGCGACGGCCGCCCAGGTCGCCGTGAAGTTCTCGCTGGTCTCGTTGTGGCCGGTCAGCCCGTTGCCGCCGGACAGCAACTCGTTGCCTTCATCGGCGCTGAGGCGCACATAGGCGTTGCCGAAGGTCGTGGACGAGGCCACGGTCTGCTGGCTGCCCGGCGCCGTATCGGCCAGATAGGTCGAGGCGCCGACCGTCACGCCCGTCTTGTCGACGATGACCGAGGTCGTCGTTCCCCAGCGCACATAGTCGACATCCTGCACCAGATCGGTCGCTCCGTCCCACCGGTAGAGCACGAGGCTCTCGGAGGTATCGGTCAGCGACGGCGTGTTGGTGCCGCTGGCCAGGACACCCGCGTTGACCGAACCCGGGTATACTTCGACCAGTTCGGGAACGCCGTCGGGCGCGGCGCCGTCCTCGAAGAGCTCGAAGTCGGGCAGACGACCGTACGCGGCCTGGTAGGCCGTACTACCGGCGATGGCGATGACGATGGTGTCGCCGGCCGCGATGGCGTAGCCGGTCGGGAACCGCGCGTGGAAGTCGGCGAACGTGCCGCCGCCGGCCGTCGTCGCCGACGGATCCGGCTGCGCGATGCGCCAGTAGGCCTGGCTGTTCGTCGTGAACGTGGCGTCGGTCAGGTGGTACTGGCCGAGATCGATCGCCGCGGCGGTCGGGTTGTGGATCTCCACGTACTCGCTGCACAGCGGACGGTTCGTGGCGGTGTTGGCAAGCGACACCACTTCGGAGATGACCACGTGATCAGCCACGGCGACGGGAGCCGCGGACGCCGCGCCGGCGGCCACGAACAGCGCCAACGGCAGCGTCAGGGGCAACCACCGCCACAACCGCGACGACTTCCTGCATTGACTCGGCATCGGACCACTCTCCCTTTCGAGGGTGCGGGAAGGGATTCCCGAACGAACAGGTCGCGAGGGGAGGTGGACAATAACGCGCCGGCCAAGTCGATTCAAGCCGGAACGGTGGAAGTGCCGGAACGGAACCGGGACGGTGGGTATCGACAATGGAATGTCGGCCGGGATTGCTGGCCCGTCACACCGCCGTATCGCCGGCAGCTTCGACGAAGGCTGTCCGGAGTTGGACGGCCGTACCTGCGGCCCGGAGTTCGTTCAGGAAATCATCCCGGCGCACCAGGCGGGCCAGGCGGGCCAGCAGCCGCAGCATCGGCACCGGATCGCCGGGCGGACCCACCAGCAGGATGATGACGTCGACCGGACGGCCGTCGTCCGACGGGATGTCCAGCGCCCGATCGAGCGTGGCCACCGCCACACGCAGCCGGCGGGCGCCACGCGACCTCGCGTGCGGGATGATGAGGCCGCCGCCGATGGCCGTGCTGCCTTCGGCCTCGCGGTGCATCACGTCGCGCACCAGATCGGCGCCGACGTCCACAGCCGCATCGACGGCCAGACCATCGACCAGCCGCATGACCGCCTGTTCAAGCGTCGCGCAGCTGAGATGCGGCAGGAAGCCGGTCGGTGTTGTATAGTCCTGAAGCTTCATGGGGCGCATGGTAACGACGCGCCCGTGCGGAGTCCAGAAAACAGCCGCGAGCTGCCCAACCATTGGAGCGATGGTGCGTGATCCGTTCGCCGGATTGAACCGCAGACAGAGATGGCAGTCCCGCCTGTGGAAGCTGCGACGGGGGCTTACGGCGGCCGGACGGTCCGCCGCCCCACCCGTCAGCGGCGGCCCGCCCCACCTGCTGTTGATCGGCGTGGATACCCTGCGCGCCGACCATCTGGGCTGCTACGGGCACGCGCGCGCCACCTCGCCGAACCTGGACCGGCTGGCCGCGCAAGGCTGCCTGTTCACCGACGTGATGGCCCCGGCGCCGTGGACGCTACCGTCGTTCGCCGGCGCGCTGTCCGGCATGATGCCCGGCCTGCACGGCGCCCATCTGGGCGGCGCGATGCGCAACATGGACCGGCAGGCACCCGGCCGCCTGCGTCCCGACGTGGTCACGCTGGCTGCCCATCTCAGGAATCAGGGCTACCGCACGGCCGCGTTCTATTCGAACCAGTTCTTCGCGTTCGGCCTCGCGGAGAGCTTTGGCGCGCACGAATACCACAACCTGCCCGCCGACGACCTGGTGACGATGGCCGCGGACTGGCTGCGCCGGGAAGCCGGCCGGCCCTGCTTCTGCTTCGTCCTGCTGAACGATCCGCACGAACCGACGACCCCTCCATTGGCGGACCTGGCGCCGTTTCTGCCCTCGCCCGCTCCCGACACGGGGCGGTTGACCGAACTGGCCCGCTGGGGCGGCGCCGTGCTGCCCCATCTGGGCCGCGCCGCCGACGCCCGCGCAGCCGAGGTCGTGGCCGCGCGGGACCTGAAGCTGGCGATCTACGACGCGACGATCCATCAGGTCGACCGGGCCCTCGGTCGCCTGCAGGAACGGCTCGAGTCGGGCGGTCTGGCGGCGCACACCCTGGTCTCGCTGTTTTCGGACCATGGCGAAGAGTTCCTGGACCACGCGGGCTGGGCCGCGCGTTGGGATCACGATCCGCGCGGATTGCGGGGCATCGGTCACGGACAGAGCCATTTCCAGGAGCTGCTGCACGTCCCCTGGATCGCCTGGGGACCGGGCGTGCCGGTGGGCGCCCGCAGCGACACGCCGGCCTCGCTGCTGGACCTTTCGCCCACGCTTCTCGATTGGCTGGGATTGCCGCCGCTGCCGCGGCCGGCCCTGCCCGCGGGTCTGGCGCCTGACCTGGCGGCGGCGCTCACGGGCACCTCGCTGGCGGCGATGAACGATGCCTCCGGGGCGAGCGGAAGACTGCGACTGGCCGAAGCCATCGCCTACGGTCCGGACCTGATCGCGCTGCGGCAGGGTTCGTGGAAGCTCATCGCCGCGCGGGACGGACGTCCGCTGGCCCTGTTCGATCTGGCGGCCGATCCCGGCGAGCAGCGCGATGTGGCGTCCGATCAGCCCGTCGTGCTGGCGGCGCTCCGGGCGCAGGCGGAAGCCTGGCGTGACTCGGGACTGGGCGCCGACGGCGCGGACGCGGGCGGCGCCTGGGGCGATCTGGACGACACGGTGCGCGAACGTCTGCGCGATCTGGGGTACTCGGAGTAGCGCGGACGGCGGCGATCCCCGGTACGAAAACGTCCGGCCCCGCGGATCCCGGGAGCCGGACGTTCTTTGCATCGGCAGCGGGCGGCAGCGGTCAGCCCGCCACGTCCACAGCCAGTTCGACCACGGTCTTCGCCAGCTTCGCGAAGGCGGCCTGCGCCGCGCTGCCCTTGACCCGCGCGGCCGGCAGACCTTCGTCGCCGCCGGTGCGGATGGCCGGGTCCAGAGGGATCTCGCCCAGCAGCGGCAGGCCGTACTGCGAAGCCACGCGGCCGCCGCCGCCGTTGCCGAAGATGTCGTGCCGCATGCCGCAGCCCGAGCACTCGAAATAGCTCATGTTCTCGACGATGCCCAGCACCGGCACCTGCGTCTCGCGGAACATGCGGATGCCGCGGCGCACGTCGGCCAGCGCCACTTCCTGCGGCGTGGTCACCATCACCACACCCGACAGGGGCACCTGCTGGATCAGCGTCAACTGCGCATCCCCGGTGCCCGGCGGCAGATCCACCACCAGGATGTCCAGATCCTTCCACTGCACGTCTTTCAGGAACTGCCTGATGGCCGAGAACACCAGCGGCCCGCGCCAGATCACCGGCTGGTCGGGCGGCAGCAGCAGGCCCATGCTGATGACCTGCAGGCCGTGCGTGCTGATGGGGAAGATCTTGCGATCGGCCGTCACCTCGGGCTGTTCCGTCGTGCCGAGCATGGTCGGCACGCTGGGGCCGTAGACGTCGGCGTCGAGCAGTCCCACCTTGTGCCCGGCATCGGCCAGGGCCAGCGCCAGGTTCACGGCCACCGAGGACTTGCCGACGCCACCCTTCGCACTGGCCACGGCGATGACCTTGCGCACGCCCGGCAGCTTCGCCCGGTCGGCGAAGGGATCGGGCGACTGCCCGTGCGGGCCGCGCGGCGCCTGCTTCGGCGCCGAGCGGTCGTCCAGGGGAACGTCGACCGCCAGCACGCCCGGCAGCGCCGAGACGGCCTTCGCCACGTCCTGCCGGACCTGGGCGATGGTCTCGTCCTTCTCGCTGGTACGCACGACGGTCACCGAGACCTGCCCGCCCGTGACGGTGATCTCGCCGATCAGATTGATGGTCACCACGTCCACGCGCGTGCCGGGCACCTTCACGTCGCGCAACGCGGCCATGACGGTTTCGGGAGTCAGGGAACTGGACATGTTTCATACCTCACGCGGCGCGCGGCGGCGCCGCCGGTCCGTGGGCTCCGGTCGCGGCTGGACGGCGTGAAAGACCGGCCGGGGTATCCCGGCCGGCCTCGCGTACCGTCCGCGCCATCCCGGCTATTCGTTGAAGGAGGCGAGCGCCTCTTCACAGGTGACGTAGGTGTCGAAGACCAGCTTCAGCTGGGTCACGTTCAGGATGTTGTCGATGCGGTCGCTCACGCTGCAGATCTTCAGGCGTCCGCCGTTCTTCTTCAGCGTGTGGTACCCCGAAACGAGGATGCCCAGTCCGGTCGAGTTCACCCAGGTGACCTTGCTCAGGTCCAGGAGCACATCGACCTTGCCGTCGGCGACCAGCGTCTTGATCTCACCCATGAACCGCTCGTGATCCGGGCCGCCCATGATCTTGCCGGACATGGCCAGCACCACGACGTCGCCCTGGGCACTCTGCTTGATGTTCAATATCGTCCTCCTGGGGGTACCGGTCCGTCGACTGCGGTTTCACAATATGATAAAGTCCGGTCGGGCGCATCTCCAAACCGGAATCGTCGCCGGCCAACCATCGCCCCCCAAGGATGAGCCGTGGAAACCTCCCGTCGCGCGACCCTGGCCGGCTCCTGGTACCCCTCGGCACCGGCCGAACTGGCCCGACTGGTGGACAGTTACCTGGCCCCCGACGACCCGGCGGGCGCCGGGGCGCCGGTGCTGCCCGAAGGCCGCCCGCTGATCGGGCTGGCTCCGCACGCCGGCTATGCCTACAGCGGACCGGTGGCCGGACGGCTGTTCAGCGCCCTGAAGGGCCGGCCGATCCGGCGGCTGATCATCCTGGCTCCGAACCACCGGATCCGCCTCGATCGCCCCGCCTTGAGCGTCACCCCGCTGGGCGTGGTGCCGGTCGACACCGCGGCGGTCGCGCGCCTGGCCGCCGGCGGCGCCTTCGTGGTCGATGACCGCGCCCACCGCGACGAGCACGCGGTCGAGATCCAACTGCCCCTGGCGCAGCGCTGCTGGCCCGACCACGGCCCCGCCATCGTCCCGATCCTGGTGCCGCATCTGGACGAGGACCGCCGCGCCGCCGCCGCCGCCGCCCTGGCCGCCGAACGGAACCCTGAAACGTTCCTGCTGGTCTCGACCGATCTGACGCACTACGGCGAGCCCTACGGTTACGTGCCGTTCAGGGAGGACATCCCGGCGGCGCTGGAGCGCCTGGACAGCGGCGCGCTGCTGCGCGTGCTGGCGGGCGACGGCCACGCGCTGCTGGATTACGGTCTGCGCACGGGCATCACCATGTGCGGGCTGGAGGCCGCCGCGCTGGCGCTGGCCACGGGCCTGCCCGCCGGCTTCGAGAGCGCCCTGCTCGGCTACGCGCGCAGCGGCGACCGCGACGGCGACTACACGATGTCCGTCAGCTACGCGGCGGCGCTGCTGTCGTCGGGTCCGCCTCCGCCTGCACCGGTGACGCGATGAACCACGAAGCCCCGGACACGCATCTGACTCCCGATGAACGCACGTTCCTGCGGGAACTCGCCTGGAGCGCCGTCCGCGCGGCCGCGAGCGGCTCGGCGGCGCCGGATCCCGAGGAGTTCGCGCGCGAACGGGGCCTGACCTTGACCGAACGCCTGCGGGAACCTCGCGGCGCCTTCGTCACGCTGCACGCGGGCGGGCAGCTGCGTGGCTGCATCGGCCTGATCGAGGGCCGGTTGCCCCTGGTCCGCGCCGTGGCGGACAACGGCCGGGCCGCGGCGGTCGACGACCCCCGTTTCCCGCCGCTGACGCCTGATGAATTATCAAATCTCTCGCTCGAAGTTTCCGCCCTGACGCCGCTCCGCGCGGTGGACGGCCCCCAGGACATCGAGGCGGGGCGCCACGGCATCCTGCTGCAGAAGCATGGCCGCC
>JFJP01018717.1_pt1 | contig 13557 bp, 16 predicted proteins | sample 431651 | NCBI WGS metagenome assembly JFJP01 (sample SAMN02602958, study PRJNA72255) | Microbial mat metagenome, whole genome shotgun sequencing project. | biome: fresh water; feature: sink hole; material: water; isolation source: purple microbial (photo- and chemosynthetic) mats found in...
AACAGTCGCTGGATCTGGTTGAGATTTCGCCCAACGCGAAACCTCCGGTGTGCAAGATCATGGATTACGGCAAGTACCGTTACAACCAGGGTCGCAAGGAACGTGAACAGCGTAAGCACCAGCACCAGACGGTCGTCAAGGAAATCAAATTCCGGCCTGGCGTCGAGGAACATGATTACGAGACCAAAGTGGGTCATGTCCGTGAATTTTTGCAAAAGGGGAACAAAGTCAAGTTAACGTTGACGTTCCGTGGCCGCGAAAATGCGCATCGCGAGCTCGGCGAAGCGGTCCTTGAACGGGTCATGAAAGAATGTGCCGATATCAGTGTCATCGACATGGCCCCCAAGCGGTTGGGTCGCATGGTCACCGCGATGCTTGGTATCCGATCCGGCAAGGGTGAAAAAAATACGGCGAAAGCAGAAAAAGTGCTGGACGAATAGATTTCCTTAGAGTAACCTACATGACTTTGCATTACCGGGGATTGCGGGTAGGTTTGCCGGCGGGGTAATCATAAGAGAATCAGGACGGGGGCTCTATGCCAAAGAAGAAGACAAACAAGGCAGCGGCAAAGCGGGTACGTTTAACCGCTACTGGAAAGTTGAAGTTCACGAAACCGGGCGCTGGGCATTTGCTGTCCAGCAAGAGCCGGAAACGTAAACGTCACCTGCGTAGCGCAGGGATTTTGAGTAAACCGGAACAGAAGCGTATCACCATTCTGATTACGTCCTGATCACGGGAGTTTAACGAAGGAGAATCATGCCAAGATCAACAAATGCACCAGCTTCCCGTGACCGGCGCCGCCGTGTTCTTGAACGGGCCAAAGGGTTTAGCGGATCACGCAGCAAACTGTTCCGCATGGCTACAGAATCCGTGGATCGCGCCATGGCGATGTCCACGACGCACCGTAAAACCAAGAAGCGCGACTATCGCGCCCTCTGGATCAACCGTGTGACTGCCGCCTGCAAGCTGAATGGAATGACCTATAGTCGTTTCATTGAAGGGCTTACCAAGGCAGGCGTGGGGCTTAACCGGAAAATGCTTTCGGAAATCGCCATTCATGATGCGACGGGATTCACGAAGATCATCGCACAGGCCAAGGCCGGTCTGGCGTAAGCTTCTGAGCGTCGTGCTTAATCGGCCATCTTTCGGGATGGCCTTTTTTTTTGGAGGAGCGAGATGAATAGTGCAGAGCTCGGTGCATTGCAAGCGGAAGCGCTGGCACAGGCGGAGTCGGCGGCGACGCTGGAGGCGCTGGAGGCGGTGCGGATTCATTACCTGGGTCGTAAGGGTCTTTTGCCGCAGATCATGAAGAGCCTGAAGGATGTTGCGCCTGCGGAGCGGTCAGCCGTGGGGCAGGGGGCCAATGCCCTCAAGGATGCGCTGACGGCAGTCTTGGATGACCGCGTCTCGGCCTTGACGGTCCGTTCGGAATCAGCTGCATCGACGTTTGATCCCACGTTGCCAGGCCGTTGGATGCCGCAGGGAACCGTGCATCCGATCTCGCAGATCATCGAGGAATCCGTCCGGATTTTCGCGACACTGGGCTTCACCGTGGCCGAAGGGCCCGATGTCGAAAATGGCTACCGCAATTTCGAGGCGCTCAATACGCCGGATTATCACCCCTCGCTGGATCAGAAGGATACTTTCTGGCTGCAGGATGACTTGCTTCTGCGCACCCAGACTTCGCCTGTGCAGATCCGCACGATGGAATCCACACCGCCCCCGGTGCGCATTGTGACGCCGGGTCGCTGCTACCGCCGTGACACTACTGATGCCACCCACAGTGCCAACTTCCATCAGATCGAGGGGCTTTATGTGGATCGCGATGTATCCCTGGCGGACCTAAAGGGGACGCTGGCTCATTTCGCGCGCCAGATGATGGGGCCGGGAATCCAGGTGCGCTTCCGCCCGCATTTCTTCCCCTTCACCGAACCGAGTGTCGAGTGTGATTTTACTTGCCATGTCTGTAAGGGAAAAGGCTGTCGGGTGTGTAAGCAGAGCGGCTGGATCGAGATTGCCGGTGCCGGGATGGTCGATCCGAGGGTCTTCCGCAAAGTTGGCTATGATCCTGAATCAGTCAGCGGGTATGCCTTCGGGATGGGTATCGAGCGGATTGCAATGATCCGGTTCGGCATTCCGGATATCCGGATGCTTTACGATAACGATGTGCGTTTCCTGCGGCAGTTCTGAGCTGGACTGATCGTTTCCGGCTATCCTTCCTCCCCATCATGCACCCTGGCGTTTAGGTAACAACGGGATTGCGCAGGGCATGGCTCTGTGGCATAGTAATGGCGTTTTCGTGGTCAGGTATGGCGGATAAACCCAAAAGGAGGCTCAGCGCACGATGAAGAATATACCGGTTGAGAATGTACGGAATTTTGCGGTGATGGGGCATACGGGATGCGGGAAAACCACCTTGACGGATGCGTTGCTATTCCGCCTCGGACTCAATGATCGCCTCGGTTCCCCCGCCAGCGGTACAAGCATGAGCGACTATACCGACCAGGAAAAGGCGCACAAGATCTCCATCTTCGCCACGACCTTCAGTGCGGTCTACAAGAACAAGGCGGGCAAGGACTTCGAACTGGTGATGACGGATACGCCCGGGTATGCGGATTTCTTCGGTACGGTAATTGCCGCTGCACGTAGTGCGGAAACGGGAATGGTTGTGGTGGATGCGGCCTCCGGTGTGCAGGTGGGTACGCACCGGGCATGGAAATGCTGCCAGAGTCGCGGCCTTACGTCCCGTGCGATCGTGATTACCGGTCTCGACAGGGAGAATACGGATTTTGCCAAGACGGTCAGCGAGGTGCGCCAGGCCTTCGGATCCAATTGCGTACCGGTGGTGATGCCCCTGCCGGATGCCAGCGGCGTGATCGATATCCTGGGGGCGACAGATGTCCCCGCCGCCTTGAAGGAGGCGGTGCAGGAGGCCAAGGGCGGGCTCGTGGAGCTGGCGGCGGAAACGGATGATACCCTGATTGAGAAGTATCTTGCGGGTGAACCCCTCACGGCAGAGGAAATCGCCGAGGGGTTGGTTCATGCGGTCGCGACCGGCGGATTCATTCCGATTTTTGTCTGTTTGCCGCTCAAAGGGATCGGTATCGACGAACTGCTCGATGGCGTGGCTCGCTTCTTTGCCTCCCCCGTGACGGTGCCGCATCGCGACATCAAGGGCAATCCGCTCGATGCCGCTCCTAGTGCACCGTTCTGCGGATTGGTATTCCGGTCGGTGAACGATCCCTTTGTCGGCCAGTTGACGTTTGTGCGGGTCTTCGGCGGCACGCTCAAGGCCGATAGCGAAGTCCTCAACTCGTCCACGGGTGAGAAGGAGAAGGTGGGTAGCCTGCTGGCCTTCAATGGCAAGAAGCAGACGCCTGTGGATTATGCGTCGGCCGGTGATATCGTGGCGCTTCCCAAGCTCAAGGCCACGCATGTGGGCAATACCTTGTGCAGCATCGGGGCCTCGATCGTGATTGACCCCTTGCATTTCCCCAAACCCGTGACCTTCATGGCCGTGACGGCCAGGACGCAGGCGGATGAGGATAAGATCGGTCTGGCGCTCAAGCGGGTCTGCGAGGAGGATCCCACCCTGTCGGTTGACCGCAATGCCGAAACGCATGAGGTCGTGTTGCAGGGATTGGGTGACGTCCACATCGACGTGACGGTTGAGCTGATGAAGAGCCGCAGCAATGTCTCGGTGGATCTCAGCGTGCCCAGGGTTCCGTATCGCGAAACCGTGACGGGCCTCGGGGAAGGGCATTACAAGCACAAGAAGCAGTCCGGGGGGCGCGGACAGTATGGCGAGGTTTACCTGCGTGTGGAGCCGAAGCAACATGATGACGATGCGGATTTCGTCAATGCGGTCGTCGGCGGTGCCATTCCGGGCAATTTCATTCCGGCGGTCCAGAAGGGGCTGCATGAGGCCATGGTCAAGGGCCCGCTAGCAGGATACACGGTAGCCCATGTGAAAACGACCCTTTACGATGGGTCCTATCACGATGTTGATTCCTCCGAAGTGGCGTTCAAGATCGCCGGTGGACGGGCGCTGAAGCTGGCCATGCTCAATGCCAGGCCCGTGCTGCTGGAACCGATCATGAATGTGCGGGTAAGGATTCCGGACGATTGCATGGGGGACATCAACGGGGATCTGAATCATAAGCGCGGACGAATCCTGGGAATGGAGTTGGAGGATGGGATGCAGGTCATCACCGCCGATGTTCCCCAGGCCGAGCTGTTCAAGTATTCGGCGGAATTGCGGTCGATGACGGCGGGACGGGGATCCTTCGAGATGCGGTTTGACCGCTATGAGCAGGTCCCGGCGAATGTCGCCCAGAAGATTATCGCCAGCGCCGATCTGCAAGTGGAAGAGGATTGATCCGGCAGCTTATGCAGGCGAAGGGACAAGCATCATGGTGACGGCGTGCCGTTTATGTCCGCGATGTTGTGGTGCCAATCGATCGGCGGGTGAGGTCGGTTGGTGCCGTGCAGGCGGACAGGTCCAAATCTATCGTTATGCCCCGCATTTTGGCGAGGAACCGCCGATTTCAGGAAGCAAGGGGTCTGGAACCGTCTTTTTCAGTCGCTGTACATTGTCCTGTCTGTATTGCCAGAATTATCCGTGGAGCCAGCAGGGCGAAGGGGATTTTTATAGCGATGGAGACCTCGCGCACGCCCTGCGTGCCTTGGCGGAGCAAGGTTGCCATAACTGGAACCTGGTCAGTCCCACGCCGTGGATGCCGTGGGTGGCTCATGTGCTGGACGCGTTGAACCGCGAGGGGATACGGCTGCCGGTTGTGTACAACACAAGCGGGTACGAGCGAACGGAAACGCTCGATGAATATGCCCGGCACATCCAGGTCTACCTGACCGACTTGCGCTATGCCCGGGCCGAAACGGCGCTGACCGCGTCGCGGGCAGCGGACTATGTGGAGGCTTCCCGAAGCGCGCTGCGCCTGATGTGGTCTCGCCTAGGCCCGTTGCGGTGTGATGAAAATGGTGTTGCACTTTCCGGTCTGATTTGTAGAATACTCGTTTTGCCTGGATTGGCACAAGAGGCGGTCGACAATCTGCAGTGGCTGGCATCAACGGTGGGCACGGAGGTGGCGATCAGTGTCATGGCGCAATACCACCCGGCCTGGCAGGCACGGCAGCACGCGGGGTGGGATCGTTCCGTCTCTGGCGCGGAGTACCGGCAGGTGTGCGAGGCGATGGAAGACCTGGGGTTTGAGAACGGGTGGATGCAGGATCCTGAAGAGGCGGTGCGCGACGATGTAATCGGCTATACGATGCCGCGGGGTGGGTTTGACAAAGCCGCCGGAGTCGAGGGCTCCGGGGCATGAGTGATGGAAAAACAGCAGAGAGGGATGAGCGATTATGAGCGGTCACAGTAAATGGGCAACCATCAAGCATAAAAAAGGCGCGGCGGATGCCAAGCGTGGCAAGATCTTCAGCAAGCTGGCCAAGGAAATCATGGTCGTCGCACGGCAGGGTGGTGGCGATGCCGCCTCCAATATCACGTTGCGAACGCTGGTCCAGAAGGCCAAGGGCGTTAATATGCCCAATGATAACATCGAGCGGGCGATCAAGAAAGGCATCGGCGAGACCGGTGCGGCCGCGTTTGAGGAAATCACCTACGAAGGGTATGCCGGGGGTGGCGTGGCGTTGGTTGTGAATGTGCTGACGGATAACCGTAACCGCGCGGCGGCGGAAATCCGGCATATTTTCGGCAAGCACGGGTCCAGTTTTGCACAGCAGGGGGCGGTAACCCGAGCCTTCGAGCGCAAGGGCCAGATCTTGGTTGACGCCTCGGCGGTGACTGAGGAGCGCTTGATGGAAGTGGCGTTGGATTCCGGTGCCGACGATATCGAGCTGGATGGCGAGCAGTACGAGATCCTGACGGATCCGTCGGCTTTCGCGGATGTCTGCGATGCGCTGGAAGCGGCAGGCATCCCGGCGGCAAGCAAGGAAGTCACCCTGCTGCCGACGATGTGGGCGACTGTGTCCGATGCCCCGCAGGCGCGTTCGATCCTCCGGTTCGTGGCGGCGCTCGAGGACAATGACGACGTGCAGAATGTGTACACGAACATGGACATGACGGACGAGGTCATGGAGGCGGTTGGCGAGGATGCTTGACCGCCGCCGGGACCAGAGTTCTGGGGATTGACACCTCGTTGCGATGCACGGGGCTGGGCGTCGTCGAGGCGCATGGCAGCATGCTGAAGGCGGTCGATTTCGGTTGTCTGAAGACCAAGCCGACGTGGCTGCACTCGATGTGTCTGAAGCACATCGCCGATGGCATCCGTACCATGGTAGCCTCTACATCGCCCCAGTGTGTATCGATCGAAGGTGCGTTCTTCTGCAAGAATATCAAGACGGCCATGGTGCTCGGGGAGGCACGGGGGGTGGCGATTGCCGCCTGTGCCGAACTGGGCTTGCCGGTCTATGAGTACGCGCCGCGCCGCGTCAAGCAAGCCCTGACTGGGGTTGGCGGGGCGGAAAAGCATCAGGTTATGAAAATGGTCATGCGCCTGTTGGGTCTTGATGAAGAGGTGCAGCAGGATGCCTCGGACGCCCTTGCCCTGGCCATCTGCCACCTGCAAAGCGCCCGCGGTCTGGCTGGCCAGCAGGAACCGATATAGTGCTTTATCATGAATCAACAACGAACCCTTATTATTGGCGATGTGCATGGCTGCTACCATGAGCTGTCGACGCTCTTGTTCGAGGTGGGCGCGAATCCGGCGTATGACCGCATCTTCTTTATCGGGGATCTGATCAATAAGGGGCCCAGTGCACGAGGCGTGTGGGAGATCTTCCGGTCGGTCAAGGCCACGGCGATCATGGGCAATCATGAGCTGAGCATGTTGAAGATTATGGATGGCCAGCCGCATCGCCACGCCAAGTATATCGATGACCTGTACCGCGACTTCGATGGCGAACTGGATGCGTTTGTTGCCGATGTCCGGCGCTGGCCCCTGTGGTTCGAGGAGCCTGGACTGATGCTGGTGCATGCCGGACTGGTACCGGGGAAACATCCGCGCGATACAGATCCCTGGCATCTGGTCAGCATCCGCACCTGGGATGGATCCGGCGAGGATCTGCTGAATCCCTCGAATCCGCGCTGGTTTGATCTTTACGATACCCCGTCGCTTGTGGTGTTCGGTCACTGGGCCGCGTTGGGCGGGCTAAGCCGGGAATGGGTCGTCGGGCTGGATACCGGCTGCGTCTATGGCGGTATGCTTTCCTGCCTTGTGTTGCCGGAGCGGCGCTTTGTGAGGGTTAAGGCACGCCAGGCGTATTGCTCGATCAACCACTGATGTGGCCGGGCAGATAGAACTTCAGGTTACGGACCAGTTCCTCCTCGTCAAACGGCTTGATCAGGTAGCCGCAGGCCCCGAGGTCGAACATGGTGTTGATCAGGCGCCGTTCAAGACAGCCGGTCATGAGTAGGACTTTGGTTGAACGGGGCAATTTTGCATTGCTCATGAACCAGACGCCATCGTTTTCCGGCATCACATAATCAAGCAGCACAAGATCATAGGGTTTCTCCTTGACCATCTGCAGGGCTTCTTTCGGCGACTTGGAACAATCCACCCGGAAGTCATGCCGCTCAAGGATATCCCGAAGCGCATAGCTCAGATCCTCGTCATCATCCAACACGAGCACGTTCATGAGCCCCCCGTTGTTCGCATTGCCATTCAGTTGCGGCCATCCAGGGACCAACTCCATCCCTACCTGCAGAAAGTGTATCCGCTCCGAAGGGTATTACAAGTCTTATTTACAGCGAGCCTGTAAACCGTTTCAGCCGGACCATGGCTTCACGGATATCGTCCTCGGCGGTGGCGTAGGCGCAGCGGATAAACCCTTCGCCACAGGCTCCGAATGCCGATCCAGGCACACAGGCGACGTTCTCGGCCTCCAGGAAGTTCAAGGCAAACGCCTTGGACGAGAGTCCCGTATCGCCAATGTAGGGGAATGCATAGAACGCCCCCTCGGGTTTCTGGCATGGCAACCCTGCCTGGGCGAATCCGTCAAGGATCAGGTTGCGCCGACGTCGATAGGAATCACGCATTTTTCGGACATCGGCATCGCCGTTCTCCAGCGCCTCGATGGCGGCTTTCTGCGCCAGGATCGGGGCGCAAAGCATGGTGTATTGATGGATCTTCATCATCGCCTCGGTCAGCTCTTGTGGGGCGCAGGAAAAACCGACGCGAAAGCCGGTCATGGCCCAGGCTTTGGAAAACCCGTTCAGGAAAATGGTGCGCTCCTTCATGCCGGGAACGGCTGCGATGCTGACGCGCTCCGCCTCGTAGGTGAGCTCGGCATAGATCTCGTCGGTGATCACCACCAGATCGTGCGCGATGGCGAAGGCGGCGATCTCCTCCACATCCTGCTGGTTGAGGACCGCCCCGGTCGGATTCGTCGGGAAGTTCAACATCAGCACCTTGGTTTTCGAGCTGACCTTGGCCTCCAGGGCGGCGCGGGTCAGGCGGAATCCATCCTCGCGGCGCGTTTCCACCGCGACCGGTACCCCGTGGGCGAAGGTGATCACCGGTCCGTACGAAACGTAGCAGGGCTCGTGGTAAAGCACCTCGTCGCCCGGGCTGACCAGTGCCCGGATAGCCAGATCCAGTGCCTCGCTGACCCCGACCGTGATCATGATCTCGTTGACGGGATTGTAGTCCGCCCCGTATCCGGTGCGAACATACTTTGCGATGGACCGTCGCAGTTCGATCAGTCCGAGGTTGGCGGTGTAGGAGGTGGCACCGTGGTCGAGCGCATAGACGGACGATTCGCGGATATGCCAGGGCGTGACGAAATCGGGTTCGCCGATGCCCAGGCTGATGACATCCTTGCGGGTGCTGACAATCTCGAAGAAATCACGGATCCCAGAGCGTGGCACACCCTTGAGATAGTTGGCGACGTAGCTACGGGGAGACTTGGAGTCGTTCATCGGTTTGCTCTTCTTTCATCAGGACGCCCTGGTCCTTGTAGGTTTTGAGGGTGAAGTGGGTGGCGGTGGACAGCACCCCGTCTATCGTGGCCAGCCGTTCGTTGACAAACGAAGCCACCGTACGCAGGTTTTCGCCCTTCACATAGACCAGCAGATCGTATCCGCCCGACATCAGGAAGACCGATTCGACCTCTGGGAATCGGGCGATACGCGTGGCAATCCGGTCATAGCCGCCGCCGCGCTCGGGGGTCATGCGCACTTCGATGGCAGCCCGTACATGCTCCGGATTGACCAGTTCCTCGTTCAGCAGGGCTTGGTAGCCACGGATGATGCCAGTGGCTTCGTAGTCGGCAACGCGGGCCTGCACGGCAGCTTCCGGCTGTGCCAGCATGATGGCGATATCCTTCAGCGGCGTACGGGCGTCGCGTTTCAAAATCTGTAGCAGTTCGTCCATGATCCCCCTTTCCGGGTCATCGTGTTCCTGTTTCCACGGCACATCGCCGTGAACGCATGTTTAAGATGTACGTTATAAAGGCTGTCTGCTATGGTTTCAATCCGAAAACGAAAAACCATGATATTTGATGAGGGCCGAATGGGACTGGAACAAATCCGTGTGGTGCTGGTGGAGCCGTTATACAGCGGGAATGTGGGCTCGGTGTGCCGGGCGATGGCCAACTCGGGACTGACGGCGCTGACGCTGGTCAACCCGACGCCGATCGATATCGGCGAGGCACGCCAGATGGCCTGCCATGCGTTGCATGTGCTGGACGGGCGGCGCGAAGTCGCCACGCTGGCCGAGGCCGTGGCGGATTGCACGCTGGTGGTGGGAACATCGGCGCGCGAGGGGCTCTACCGCCAGCATGCCCGCTCACCGCGAGACTGGGCACCCGTCATCCTGGATGCCTCGATGCAAGGGCCGGTGGCGCTGGTCTTTGGCCGGGAAGACAAGGGGCTTTCCAACGAGGAGCTGGCGCTCTGCAACCGGATTATCCAGATTCCGTCCGATCCGGCTTGCCCGTCGCTGAACCTTTCGCAGGCCGTGCTGATCTGCTGCTATGAGATCTTTGTTCTCGCTGGTGTGTATGAGCCGCCGGTGGAAAAATCCGAGGCAGCGACCACCGCGTTGCGCGAACGGATGTTCGCGATCTGGCGCGACCTGTTGCTCAAGATCGGGTTCATGGAACTCGACAAGGCCGATCATATGATGCAGGGGTTGCGCCGCCTGATGGGGCGGGGGGCGCAGACGGAGGATGATGTACGCATCCTGATGGGGATTGCCCGGCAGGTCGATTGGGCGGTTGAAAATCTGTCGAAAAAACGGTGAATTTATAGTCAGTGTGTTCGTTATAAACGAGTAGGGGGCGAGGATAATGAAGATGATACAAGGACAGTTGGCGTCGGGGACCACGGCCCCGTCGCCGGAGATCGAGTGTTGGCTTCCTGAGGGAAAGCCCAGCGGGGTTGGCGTGGTCATTTTCCCCGGCGGGGGCTACGGGATGTTGGCCGCCCACGAGGGCGAAGGGTATGCCCGCTTTCTGCGTGATGCCGGTGTTGCAGCGTTTGTCGTGAAGTACCGGCTGGGACCGGCAGGCCACCGTCACCCGGCCATGCTGGAGGATGCCTTGTCGGCCGTGGCGGCGGTACGGTCACGTGCCGTTGAGTTTGGCATCGATCCCGGCAAGATCGGCGTCATGGGTTCCTCTGCGGGCGGACATCTAGCGGCACACGCGCTCTGCGGTTGGTCAGGCTATGCGAGTGAGGTGTCGCTGCGTCCTGATTTCGGGATCCTGTGCTATCCGGTGATCCTGTCCGATGGTCCCTATGCGCACAAGGGATCTATGCAGAATCTGGTAGGAGAGCAGGCGTCTGCGGAACTGCTGGAAGGTCTTTCCTGCGAGCGGCTGGTCACGGCGCAGACGCCGCCCTGCTTTCTCTGGCATACATGCCAGGATGCGGCGGTTCCGCTGGAGAACAGTCTTGCCTTTGCGGCAGCCTTGAGGCAGCACCGTATTCCCTTTCAATTGCATGTCTACAGCAAGGGCAGGCACGGACTGGGGTTGGGGGCACCCTTCGACTGGGGCACCGAGTGCCTGAGGTGGATTGGGGAGACCGTGAATTCGGGTCTTGGTGCAGCCAAATGAGTGTGCCTTCACAGGCGTGGATCGGATCTAGGGAAGGGGTGGCTGCACCGCTGTTCCGGCGTGAATTCGCGTGTCCCCATCCGTTGGCGGCGGCGCATTTATGCATCAGCGGGCTGGGCTATCATGAGGTCTGGATCAATGGTGGCAGGGTGGGTGATCATGTGCTGGACCCGGCCCAGACGGACTACGACAGTCGGGTGTTCTATGTTCGGCATGAGGTAGCGGCACTGCTGCGCACTGGCACGAATGTGATCGGCGTCGTGCTCGGCAACGGCTGGTACCATCAGGACAAGGTATGGGGGACGAACGGTTTCTCGTATGGCCAGCCCCGGCTGATGGCAGAACTGCACCTGCGTTATGTGGATGGCACGAACGAGGTCGTGCGTGCTTGACACGCAATGGCGCTGGGCGGCGGGACCCATCACGGCAAACAATGTCTACGCGGGCGAATGTTACGATGCCCGCCTGGACATCGCGGACTGGTGCCAGCCGGGATTTGACGACTCGACCTGGGAAAAGGCGCGACCGATGGATCCGCCGGGCGGTGAGCTGGTGGAGCAGGTGATGCCGCCGATGCGGCGGATCGAGGCGCTTGCACCGGTGGCGATCCGCGAGGTCAAGCCGGGGATCTTCGTTGTCGATTTCGGGCAGAACTTCGCCGGATGGACGCGCTTCCGGGTCGAGGCCCCATCAGGCACGGAAATCATCCTCCGTTGCGCCGAGACGATATCTCCCGATGGCATGGTCGATACGGCCAGCACGGGCGTCTTCGCGACCCATGTTGAACAGGTCGATCGCTACCTCTGCCGGGGCGGCGGCATCGAGGAATGGGAGCCTCGCTTCACCTATCACGGGTTCCGGTATGTCGAGGTAACCGGCTGGCCCGGGCCGCTCCTGCCGACCCAGATCACGGGGATTGTCGTCCATAACGACCTGCCGGTTGCCGGTCGGTTCGAGTGCTCGGACGCTCGGCTCAATACGCTGCATCGGATGGCACAGTGGACGCTGCGCAGCAATCTGCAAGGGATTCCTGAGGATTGTCCTGCCCGCGAGAAATGCGGGTGGCTGGGCGATGCCAATCTCGTGGCCGAGTTTGCCCTCTGGAATTACGACGCCAACTCCTTCTGGCAGAAATATCTGGGGGATATCGAAACCACCCGGTCCGTCAACGGTGGGATTCCCGGCAATGTGGCACCCGGCAAGCGTTATCCAGCACGCTGTGGTTCTTTCGCTGTGCTGCCGTCATGGCTACAATGGCAGAGGCCTTGGGTGTGCGATCGGCGGTGCAGATGTATCGCGACTGGCAGGGCCACATCGCCGCCGCCCTGAAAAACCGCTTCTTTAATGTCGCCGCCGGGTCCTTGGGTTCGCAGGGGGCCAATACCCTGGCGCTCGCATTCAACGTCCTTCCCGAGGAGGATGCCCGAATCCTGACGGCCTTGGTCGAGGATATCCGTGCCCGTGGAAACCACATGAATGTGGGGGTGATGGGGGTGCGGTTTATCCTGGAGGTGCTGACCCGGCGCGGGGAAGGGGACCTTGCCCTGGCCCTGATGCATCAGGATACCTATCCGGGTTTCGGCCATCTGATCCAGCGAGGGGCAACCACGCTATGGGAATGCTGGGGCGAGGTGGAGCATGATCGTAAACATGGAGCCCGTTCGCTGAACCACCCCTTCATGGGTGGCTACGATAACTGGTATTTCAATACTTTGGCGGGTATCCGTCCGGATCCTGCCAACCCCGGGTTCAAGCACATTATCCTCGAACCGCACCCGATCAAGGGGGTAGCCTGGGTGAGTTGCTGGCACGACTGCCGTCAGGGTCGCATCGAAAGCAACTGGCGGATCGAAAAAGACGACTTTATCTGGGAAATCGTGATCACAGCGGGAACAACGGCCACCGCCACCCTGCCCTGTGGAGGGGCACCGGTTGCGCTGGCGGCCGGCCAGCACAAGTTAAGTCTGAAGTTATAGGTCAGCCGCCCACGACGGTAGGCAAAAACGGGTGGGTAACTTGCTGGGAGAGGCCGCAAGGTGGGGTAGACATTCCTGTCTGCCCATCTGATGCTCGGCTTGATATTTTTGACAGGATTACAGGATTATCAGGATAAAATGGACCGAAACATCAACGTCTTTATCCTGATTAGGATTAAATATACAGTTAACATTATATTGAAATTTTCTAAGCATAATGATAGACGATCATTATGAATATAGAAAAACCTGATCCGAATGCCGTCGGGCGCCGGCTTCGCACACTGCGGCGCCAGTGCAACATGACCCAGGCGGCCTTGGCAGCGAGGGTGGGGATTGGCACAGGACCGCTCAACACGCTGGAGAACGGTCACCACCTGCCTTCGCTGCCGGTGTTGTGCCAACTTGCCCAGGTGCTGGATGTCGATGTCAACCAGATCCTGTTCGATCCGATCGCGGGCGGCATGGTTCGGGAAACGCCGCCCCA
>JFJP01021121.1_pt1 | contig 13557 bp, 15 predicted proteins | sample 431651 | NCBI WGS metagenome assembly JFJP01 (sample SAMN02602958, study PRJNA72255) | Microbial mat metagenome, whole genome shotgun sequencing project. | biome: fresh water; feature: sink hole; material: water; isolation source: purple microbial (photo- and chemosynthetic) mats found in...
ATGCCGTGGAATTGGGAAGCGTTGCCACGGCGGCGGCTCGGATAAAGGGATCATTGGCATAAAGCGCCAGCGCCTCGAAATGGTCAGGCCGGCTGATCATTTTGAACGCCAGATGCCTGGCAAAACTGCATTCGGCGGAGCGCGCCACCTGTAGATACGCATCGGGAGTATCCAGGCCCCGGATTGCCTTCTCGGCGACCTCACGACGGGGACTCCGCATGGCGACAACCAGGAGCGCGGCCGGATCAACCAGCAGGCCAAACGCGTCACTCCTGATTTTCTCGGACGACGCCCCCAGGACTAGGTCGGCGATAACCCTCTGGGATCGGGGATAGAAGAAAGCGCCGCGCGTTGTCAGCTTACTAAACGCGGCCTCGCGCACGGCCATGCTTGTCGTGGTGAGAAAGGCCCTCCCGATGCCCACCTGCACCCGTTTGCTATTGATTTCTCCAGGATTTTCAAGCTTGAGCAGGCAGTATTCCTGAACCGCAGGATCGGACGATTCCACAAACACGCTTGCCAGCCTGGCCTGCTGGGAGATTTGCGACACCGCAAGTTGCCGCAACCCGGCGACCGAATCGCCAAGGGCGATCTTGGAAAGCGCATCCTGATCACGAACCCGCTGGATGGCGATGCGTCGCAACTCAGGATCTGCGTCGCCAAGTGCAACCCTGGATATGGCGTCCTGATCATCAATCCGCTGGATTACGATTTTCCGCAGCTCTATATCCCCCTCCCCTGTCGCAAAGGGAATCAGCGAGGCCGTGTTGGTAACACTTTGAGCCGCCCGGATCCGCAGGTCATGATGGGGTGATGTCGTCAGGACGGCCAGATAATCCTTGTCCACCTTGAGTGCATCAAAAGCCGCCGCCCGCCGGGATGGATCGCTGGAGTTGAGCGAGACACACCCAGCCCCGATGGCCAGTAGGCCAACAGGTAGGCAAAGCAAGCGTAATGCGGTTCGAGAAAGACTCATTTCAGCAACTCATCCTTCAATTCATTAAATCGGGCTGTCGCTTCCCTGGCGGTAGCCATGCCGCTCTGATACGCCACGGCGACCTGGTTTGAAAACACGGCATCATGCGGGGCGGTCTCAAACTTGACATAGGCTATGTAGGCATTCTCCAATTCGTTCTCCAGTTTCCGGATCAGCATGCCCAGCTCATTGCGTTTCCGGCCGAAACGCTGGTAGTCAAGATCCTGATCGGCATCGCGCCCTACACTTTCCAACGCGGATTGCAGTTTCAGCAACTGCTCACTCGTATCCTTGTGCAATGAGCGCAACTGCTGCAGGACGCGCCATAGCTCGGGCGTCCTGCTGATCGCGAACTGGCGCAGCTTCTCCTCAAGAGCCTGCTGCGCGCTTATCGATTCCAAGGCGGCGACCCTTGCGCGTTCCGCATGGGCGGCATTCTCGGCATTCATGGCATTTACCCGCTCCTGATCAACATCCACCACCGGTTTTTTGGACTCGCTACAACTGCAGCCCACACGCCCGATGATGGCAATGATCAGCATCAACACCATACCCGTTAAACAGCCTTTAGCACTTTCCATGCTGGTCCAGCCCCCTTCATGCTGCCGTCCATGTTGACTACTTCATGATATCTTGAAAAGCGGCATCAATCTTCGCCGTCTCCGGCGCATCTAGAAGGACATCCAGCTCAGGCAGGGAGCCCGCGTCGGCACCCACGAGCGCCTGGCTGGTGGCCATGATTGCAGCCACCGAATCTTCTATATGCTCGATATCCTTCACGGATTGGTTGATCTTTACCATCTCGAGATCGGACTGCAGCTTCTGCTGGAGACCAGCCACTTCCTTCTGCTTCTGGAAAAGATCCTTCAGCGCCCGATCAAGCTTTGCCGTGGTCTGTGTGTAGGCCTGAACCCGGGCGCTAAGAGACTCAGCCCGCTGATGCGCATTCACGATCTTCTCCTTCAACTGATCTTCGGAAACACTATGCCCGTTCAGCGCCACAGGCCATGTGCCGTCCTTCGATGCTTGCAGATACAGCGCCTTTGCCTGCTCAACAAGCAGCTTGAGCTGCCCGGCCTCGGCATCCGCCTTGCCGGCTTGCCGATCCGCCTGGTTCTTTTGCGTATTTAGCGCCAGCACACGCGCCTCCAGTTTGCTGGAAATGGCGGCCAGTTCGGAAAGCGAGAACTGGAGATAGCCAACCGGATTCTTCTGGATGTTCTCGGGTGTCCATGTCGTGGCCTGCCGCGTGGACTCATCGACCTTCGTCCTGAACGGATCGCTGATGAAGTACGATGACCAGTACTGAACCCGAGCGACGACTCACATTTTGCACAGAAACTCCTCCTGATTTAACTTGACCAAACATCTTCAACAACCACCAACACCCTTGTGGATTATGAGCATCACTTATACCGCAATTGACGACATATGTCAACTGAATATTATCTGCGACAGAATTTACTTGCCATTCCCAAGTCTCATTCCGTACATTGGCAGACAAACGTGAGCAAGCCGCATACTGGAGTTAAATTTAAATTATGAGAGAGCACTACGACTTCAGCCAGATGGATGGCGAAAAGAATCCTTACACAAAACAGCTAAAGCAGCCCGTCACGATGCGGGTTGACAAGCCCACAGTGGCATATTTCAAATCCCTTGCGGAAGAATTAGGCATGCCCTATCAGAGCCTCATCAATCTCTATCTCCGAGATTGCGCTATACACCATAAAAAGCTCGACCTCAAGTGGGCCTCGTAGGCAGGAAACGCCTGATTCGCTGCGTGCCTCATTCGCTGTGTCACCAGCACCCGCTCACGTCGCCGCTCTCGTCCACCAACTCGTGTTCTTCGCAAACACTTTAATCGGATTCGCATTCCTCTTTATCCATCCGCCTATAAACAGTCTCGAATTCGACCAACAACCAACATAACATGGCGCGCAGGAATTCAGGATCAGCCGAATAGCGAACAATGACCGACTCCTCTGCATGGTCAATGTAGTCCTGAACATTGAGCGCGCTGCATAAATACCGAACAACAAATCCAAGACAGTCATCGTCCGTGCAATAGTCACCTTCTGAAAAATAACAAGACACATCAACAGCCGTTAAGCAGGGGTATTCATCAGCATACTCACCATAGTTTGCAAAGCTGATCGCCTTGAAAAGATGGCTATACGGACTGGCATAGCGCCGAGTAAATATTTCTGATATATCGGAATCAACATCATGAGGCATATCTTCCGGACAATATCCATGATACTCAAGTATATCGAATATGCATCTAAACACCTTATTCCACACCTTGCTCACGCTGCCATTCAGGATAACGTCCTTAACGTGATCGGTCACAAATATCCTTGTAAAGCGCGCTTCGGTCATCATGCCCGCCCCCGGCGGGGGCGGGCCGAATGCCAGGCGCATGCAGGTAATGCCAGATTTATGTCGCGGGCGTGCGCTGCCCCGCGCGGCTGACCAACCTCCCCGTACGACTCGCTCCCAGTCAACACCACCGCCGAGCGGATCCTTCGAGGCCTCTTCAGAATAATCACCGTACCAATCCAGACACCATTCCTGTACGGACTGGTGCATATCCCACAATCCCCAGGCATTCGGTTTCGCCTGCCCAGTCACACGATTTTTATCATCCCCTTCCCTTACCAGATCGTCGGTAGCGACGGCATAATCCCCAGTAGTTCCGGCACGGCAGGCATATTCCCATTCCGCCTCGGTCGGCAGGCGGAAGGCTCCCGCTGACGCATGAACTCCGACCGCTGCCATCTCACTCAGCTTCCTGATAAAGGCTTGGCAATCATGCCAGCTAATCCTCGCCACGATACGGCGGGTTGCCTGAACTGAGCCCGGTGTGTTGTTGGCACCCATTACGGCGTGCCACTGCTCCAATGTCACTGCGAATGCTCCGATCCAGTACCCATCGGATATCTCCATACGGTGCTGCGGATCATCATTATAGCATCCGTTTCCGCTGGCCGGACTGCCCATCATGAAGGTGCCCGGCGGTATCCACGCCATGTCCAGCATGACCCCGTTGCCGAGGTCAATCGAGCGGGATTTTCCAGTCACAAAGGCCTGTGCCGTGCTGTCAAACATGGCACCATGCGGTTGATTGCCCTTGGCAGCGGGCGATTCCACGGCAGTAGCGGGGACCCGAACGTCATGTCCACCGGTATCACGATATTCCAAGCCAGCAATACAATTCAGGGGAGTCAACTCGGTAAGGGAGCGGCACCCCCACAGATTCAGCGACTTAAGGCAAGGCAGCCCGGCAAGCGGCGTAAGATCGGGAACCTTTTTACACCCACTTAAATTCAACGTCCTCAACCTTGAAAGGCCAGCCAGCGGCAAGAGATCAGTGAGCGCTTCGCACTCTGACAGGTCCAACGTTTCCAAACCTGCAAGACCTGCTAATCCTGATACATCCGTAAGCACTTTACAATCTGACAGATTCAACGTTATCAAACTTGCAAGACCTGCTAATCCTGATATATCCGTAAGCGCTTTACAATCTGACAGATTCAACGTTATCAAACTTGCAAGACCAGCTAAGCCTGATACATTCGTAAGCGCTTTACAATCTGACAGATTCAACGTTTCCAAGCCTGCAAGACCAGCTAGCGGCGAAATATAGGTGAGCGCTTCGCACCTTGGCAGATTCAAAGTTTTCAAACCTGTAAGGCCCGCCAATCCGGACAGATCAGTGAGCGATGTGCATCCTGACAGATCCAACCTTTCCAAGCCTGCAAGACCAGCCAGCGGCGAAATATCGGTGAGCGCTTCGCACCTTGGCAGATTCAACGTTTTCAAACCTGTAAGGCCCGCCAATGCGGATAGATCCGTGAGCACAGGGCAATATCCCAGACTCAACGTTCGCAACCCAGTAAGGCCAGCAAATCCGGCTAGATCAGTGAGCGCATGGCAAGATTCCACTTTAAACGTTTCCAAGCCTGTAATCCCCGCCAAGAAGCAAAGATGGGTACTAGAATAGCAATAGTCCAAAGTCAACGACCGCAGCCCTGTAAGGCCGCCCAACGGGGAGAGATCGGTAATATCACAACAATCGTCCCTTCTCAAAGACTTCAACCCCGTAAGCCCAGCCAGCGGTGAAAGGTCGGAGATCGCATCACACTTGACCATGCTCAACGTTTCCAAGCCTGCAAGACCAGCCAATGCTGATAGATCCGTGAGCGCATCGCATTTTTCCAGCGACAACGACTGCAACCCCGAAATACCTGCTAATCCTGATACATCCGTAAGCGCCTTACACTCTGACAGATTCAACGTTTTCAAACCTGTAAGACCAGCTAATCCTGATACATCCGTAAGCGCTTTACAATCTGACAGCTTCAACGTTTTCAAACCTGTAAGACCAGCTAATCCGGATAGATCAGCAAGCGATTCGCACTCTGACAGATGCAACGTTTCCAAGCCTGCAAGACCAGCTAATCCGGATAGATCAGTGAGCGAACCGCACTTTGACAGTTTCAACGTTTTCAGTCCCGTTAGGCCAGCCAATGCGGATAGATCAGTGAGCGATATGCATCCTGACAGATCCAACCTTTCCAAGCCTGCAAGACAGGATAACGGCGACAGATCAGTGAGTGGCGAACGATACATGAACAAAGACAACGAATCCAACCTCTCCAGACCAGATAAGGCTGATATATCAATAAGAGAATCTCCAATGAATGTAAAATCGGTAAGTACCGATCCCAGGCGCGCTAAACTGCCAGGCAAAATCATTTGTCCCCGTGCATCACGACCAAGAAACCATAGGATTAGCGAGCCCTGCGGAGGGAGCTCCTTATTAATTGCGTCACAAATGTCATCATTCAGGTCTTGCCACTCGCATAATTTTGCAAGTGCAACGTTGTTCACCTGCATTAGTCCATTAAAGATCGTAAGCTTTGTGTACTTGAACTGCCAGTTGGATTGATTCATCAATGCATTCGGAACAGGCAGTGGTCCAGGAAATATGTCAAAGGTTATTCTGCTCGGCATCCGGATGACCTGCTCTTGCTTCCATTTCTTATAATCCTTCAGGCCAAAGTCGGCCAACAATCTTTCAACGGAATCACCATAGTCGGAATCCTCAGCAAAAGAGACCACAACTTCATCGAACCCATCGGGTGCACTTGTTTCCATAGTATAAAAGCCTTTCTCTTCATCTCGCCGATCACAAGGAGCGTACATATTCTTCAAATTGACAAAGCATCCACAGTATTTTAGCCCGCACAGCGACCGGTCTTTCCGAATTGCGCAATAGCACCGCGTTGGTCAGCGCCCCAAGACCTTTGGACTCATATCTATCATAGGATCGGTAATAGCGTTCCGGACGTTGATTGATCAAACAGTGCAAATAGCGGAACAGGAAAATGTATTTTTTCTGATCGGTTGCATGGGCGGCGAGGTAATCAGCCAGCCTGCCTAACGTCACCGCTGCACCGCCCGTACCACCGGCATCGCCAGCGGTCTCGCTGCACAGGATTTCGCACTCGTGAGCGTAAGGGCTATCGGGCAGGGTGATTAAATACGCACAGACGGCTCCTTCGAAATCCTTGCGGATGTTGTGGAAGGCAAGAATATCGGAAACGCATGTCCTTACCGCTGAAACCACCTCGCTGGCTGAACCATTCCTGATCACGGCATCCACTTGCTTCGTCACGAATACCCTGTCGATCGCCTCTGGATGCAGATGCTCCTGATCAGAAAGGGGTGCACCGAGAAGCACGCGGAAGCCAGTTTCAGGAAGCCTGGCGTTCAGGAAATGGTCGTTTATTCTTTTCGCCAGATACAAGCCTGCGTCGGTTATTCTGTACGGTCTACCTGGCCCGCCACGGCGATAGCAGCGCCAATCGGAATCAATATCATGACACCACTCCCATACATTCCCGTGCATATCGTACAACCCCCAGCCGTTGGGTTTCTTCAGCCCCACCGGATGGGTCGTACTTCCGTCGCCTGGACCGTACTCGAGGGAGAACTCAAAATCGAACCAACCGATGTCATCAAGATTGCGTTCATCCGCCCCCATCGCCCCCCCGCCCCAGCAGGCGTAGTCCCACTCCGCCTCGGACGGCAACCGGAAGTTTTGCTGTTTTCCGTCTGCCGTCTGTAGTTGCTCGTTAAGTTTCTTAACAAACTCCTGGCAATCCTTATAGGAGACCATTTCCACGGGGTTGCGAGAACCGATGAAGGTGCTCGGATTACAACCCATTACCGCCTGCCACTGTTCCTGTGTCACCGGATAAGTTCCCATCCAGAAACCTTCAGTCGACGGCACATCTTCCCTGGTGCCTATTTTATAGCATTCAAAAGTGTTTAGAATGTAACGGAAATGTTTCTCGCATTCCGATATCGATTTTAAAGTATCGCTTGTCGTCGCCGGACACCAGCGCAGCGACAACGGGACGCCACCGGGCAGTTCAACCGTCATTTCCTGACCGGGCTGCGGTTCTTGATTCGTCATCATATTTCCTGGTTCAATTTGACCACGCCTCCCAGATCATCACCATGGCCAGCGTGTCGAGTTCGCAATAGCGCAGGAGCGCCCGGTGGACAGCCTCGCGCTCTATGTCCGGCACATCGCTGAACTGGAGGCGGGCGTAGGCGGTCATGGCGGCACCACCGTCGGCGAGCTGGCCGTCGGTTTCGATGCTATCCAGCTCGTCCTGGGCGATATCCTGGAACACCGGCGGGAGCAGCTTGTAAGGATCCCGGACGCGACCGGTCTCATCCCTTTCGATCCAGCGCTGGTTCGTGAAATTGCGGCTGGTATAAACCGGAGCGGCATATTTATTCTGGAGGAAATCCGAGCTGTTAAGGATAGCCGGCAACACTTTCTTGATCGAATTACTACCGCCCATGTCGAGCTGGTAGTAATACTTCTTCACCAGTTCACACAAATCCACCATATCTCGCGCCCCCACCCAGCCGGTTTGCTTATTGTTGGTAATCGTTTTGATCCAGTCTATCAACGCAACCCGGTCCGGTTCGGTGGAGTCTTCAAGTTGCCGCGCGATGTGGTTAAGCACCGTGTTCTCATGGGCGGCATAGCGGAAAATCGTGCCACCGTCTTGCTCCAGCGCGGCTTTCAACGCCCTTACAAAATCAAAATTGGGAAACACACCGGGACGGAGGTCGATGTATTCGTCGCGATGCTCGATGCGGCCATCCTTATGAGCGACATGGTGCGAGAACTGGAAGGCGGCTGTCTCGTACGGACGGCGCCCCGCATTAAAGGGGATCGCTACGGCAGAGGTCTCAAAGTCGATAAAATGCAGCGGCCAGCCCCAGCCTGCCATTTCGCGGCAGAGCCCGTCACGATCTATCCAGGGGGTGGAAACGCCCGCCACCGTCCTTTGCACCTGAAGCCACTGCCGGGCCTGCTGGGGTTTATCAAGATCGAAATCCGATGCGCATAAATCACGCATAAAGAACCGGTTCTCTGAAAGAAATGCCTGCTTCCTGCCAAAGTTCCAGATGCCCATCACGCTGGGCGTATCAAAATCCGCCACTGAAAAATTCAGCGCCTCGCGCCAGCACGCCTTGTAGCCGCTCAGCATGCCTGCGGCCTCATCGGCCGGTGAGGTTTTAAAGGTACACGCCGCACAGGCTTTACAATCAATTTTCGGAGGTATTTTCACATCGGCGGCGTACCTGGCCGATAACAACTTAACATAGCCCTCGAAATCAAAGGACTGCCCGTCGACCTCATAGCGCTTGGCCTGCAACGCGTCCACGTATTCGCGGACATCCACCTCGCGCAATATACGGTCGCCGAGCGCCTCCGGCGAGCAATCGCCAACCATCAGGGCTTCGGTTCTTCCATTCCCCGTCTTGACGATCTTGAACTTCTGGTTCAGGCCATCCACGGAAGTAAGGGCATCCTTGTCAGCCAGCATCAGGTACGGCCGAATGATCGCGTGAGGGAAAGCCTTATGTAGGACATACGCCTGGAACGTGACATCGAGCAGATAAGGAAGCCATTTTGGAGAAATGGTTCCATCCTTGTTCCTGAACGCGGCTTCATCATCAAATGACTTCGCCTTCACCTCGACCAGATCAAACACGATGCCCCGCTTGCGCAGTACGTCAATACGGACAAACAGGTTCTCATAACAGACCGCCGCCTCGAAGATCGTGACATTATCCTGCTGCAAAAGCGCATGGGTTTCGGCCAGTGCCGTCACGGCCTTAAGCGATTTAACGTCATGGCCGCCGGGGTGATACGCCTTCGCCAGCTCACCCACCTGAAAACCACCTTCCGCCAGTGCCATCAAAAAAGAATCATCCTGGGATTGGTCAGCATACTCGGGCTTACCCGTATAAAACAGCTTCGTCGGACACTCCGTCGCCAACTTGAATCGCGATTTGGTTAAAGTACGCATAGATGATCCTCACAGCCATATACTTAGAAAATGCGGTCTATAGATCGCCGGTATTCAGTTGCTAAATTCACCGGAACGAATTTTTCGTTCGATCTCTGCTTTGTTATTAGTAACAAATTTAAATATCATATTAATTTCGTCAGCAAGAGCTGCTTTGGTAATGGTACTGTAATTCTCTAATGGCTTCTCTTTATACAAAAACATGCCGACATTGTTTATGTTATACTGATAATATAACACACAATAAGGGTTCTGGCGCCTATTCCTTGCACCTTGATAGTCAGACAAATCGTCCCAGACATCTGTGCAAAGGAAATTCATAAACTTTTCAGCCCGGCGATCTTTCGAATTTGCACACGGGGCATATCCGCATATGCGAATATTACCGTGTTGTACCTGAACACCCGCGAAATAGCACGGTTCCCCCTCAGAACTTTCGAAACACTGATATAAAGAAACCATCGGTTCTGTATTTGAGAAACTATGTTCAATATAAATCTTACCCGGTATTTTTTGACCCGGACCAAACACACCGTCCGGATATTCCAAATAAAGCATCTGTGCGACAGAAAATGCCTGCCCCTTCCCAATAAGGTCGTCGATTCGTAAGTATTTTAACTGCTTGCAATCATCATGAAAATACCGTTCACCATTCAAAATATGATTTACCAAGTCGAATAGAGCTTGGGTAAAGTCTTTATAATCTTTTACGATAGCCTGATAGTAGCCTGAACTATCGCATGAATCATACTTCTCCGTACAAAGCTGAGACAGAAACGCCGGATATGGAACCAATTTCCAAGGACTAGGTAGCTCTTTTAAAGGTTTTACAAATGTTAACAGCAAATACGCATCGGCTTTTACTTTTTTCGCGTACTTATTGAGTTGCTCGTTTGATGGTATGCTCTTAACTTTGTTTTCAACGACTACGGTAAACTTAGCGCCAGACAACTCACAGTGGATTAGTAGATCTATATTCTCTTTTTCGCGGTCGATATGTTTGACAACTAAACTCTCTGTGCCTTTATTAATTAGAATTCGGATAATTTCACCAAATCGTTCGGGGAATGTGTGTCCATACCACTGAATAAAATTGCTATGAAAAAGCTCCTTAGAAGCTAAGGACAGGTTGAATAACGGCGATTTCTTCAGCAACTCATAGCCTTTTTGACTGCTCACTCTATTCTCCTTTTTGTTTGTCTTGAATTTTGTTCTTCGCCTGCCTGGCTAAATTATTTCTCATGTGTGCCATGGGGGCTTTTAGAGCAGGATCCAGTCGACATCGATCCACAGTGGATGCATTTATTTCCACCGTGTCCGTGTTGATGTGTTTTATGCGAACTTTTTGAACATGATCCATACGAACTTGACCCACAAAAGACGCAGTGCATTTCGTCACCAATGTGCTCGTGTTTTCCATGAGGGCTTTTGCTGCATGACCCGTATGATGACGAGCCACAGAATTTACATTTATTTGCCATTGACTTACCCTTTTAGTCCCGGCTTGTTTCTATTTCCGGCAAGAGATCGGGACAATATCTCTATTACCGCAACCAACTGATAAACTTTTTTGCCCAATCCAGGATCCTAAAACATTGGTAATCTTCTGTCAGACTCAAACATCATGCTACACATATAGCCTGCCATTGCGATTTTCTCGGAAATTATCACAATAGCTTCAATAAGTCCATCGGAAATTCCGATTTTTTGCATATTTTCATTCTCCGCAAGTTGCCAATGGATCAAGAATGCATCCTATCTCCCGCGGTATCGGTTGTGGCGCACTCTAAGAACAGCCGCTGGCATCTGCACGTTCTCCGAGTTCGCCAAATATCGCCAAGGGACAGGCCTTTGGTAATGGTCGAAGTATTTGCGGATATCCATCTTGAGAAACCAGCCAAACCGCCGCATATGTCCAGACGCCCTCGCAAGTGCCGCCAGTCGACCTTTGCCTTTCCGGCAGGCATAACAATCCGGATCAAGCTACTGGTCGAAGAACGGTTCGCAGTGATTCATCACGGCATGATGCACAACACGTTCAGGAAACGCGGCGGCATGGATGGTTCGTTCCTTTGGATCATGAATAGTGAACTGCGTGAACGAACTGGACGGTAGTGCGCCCGCCAGCCCAGCTTCACGCATCTGACGCAAATTGGCATCAAGCGCAGCGGCAAAGTAGCTTGTCGAGGATCGTGCCCATTTGCCCTTGGCCGCCTTGCTGAAGGCCTCCCGCAGATTTTCCGGTTCCCAGATTTGCTCCCACAAGCAGCCGACTCGTTTCACAAGGCCTTACCGTCTTCGCGCACCAGAAACTGTTCGATGGCAAGCACCATGCATAATGCGATGGAAACGTCTTCCTCGGCATCGGATCCGGTCACACTGACATCGAACTCGTAGTCGCCAGTCTGACGTTCCCGGAACAACCTTGCTGCTTTTGCCCCGAAATCGGTAGGCAACGTCCCGTCCTTGATAAACTGCTTACTGAACTCTGATAAAACGCCGCCATGTGTTGAACAGGTGACACCCCTGGAGAGAAGAGCGGATTCCATTGCATAAAATGCACCATAGTAGGCTCGAGAGGCTGCAAAATCATAATCGCCTTCGTCAAGATGGCGTTGAGCTGCTTTTAGCGACCGATGAGCCTTGTTCAGCATGTCACATAACTGAGTTTTCAGAACAGCGTCAATGATCATACCGCTACGCCCTCCCTCGCTGCGTTGATAAGCATCGGGCTGTAGCGGCGGCGAACTCGGTCGCCCTCGGTAATGGGAAACGCAGACAGAACCGCGCCATGTTCAATCAGAGCCTGTCCGGCAATCGTATCAATCGATTGAGTGACGGACGAATCGATCTGGTCCACAACAACCAGTAGATCATAATCGGATTCGGCTGTCGCATCCCCTCTGGCGCGCGATCCAAAGAGCATTACCTGGCGCAAATGACCACCCAGTCGCGCCATGATCGAGTCCTTGAAAAAGCGCAGCACAGGATCATTCTGTATCGTTGATTTCATCCCTTCAATATGATGGATTCCTGACATAAAAGCAAGGGAATGCTTGAAAAAAAAACCTTAAGACGAAAGACAATCAGGCAAGGGATTCAAACAAATCACGGGGTCTTTCCGCTTTCCTCAGCCTGAGGGGCTGCAAACCCCTCCTTGAGCAGGGGCAAGAAGTGATCGCCATATTTCGCCACCCGCGCCGGACCAACACCGTCAATGCTTTCCAGCGCGGCACCGCTGGTCATCTTCTCCGTGACCATTTTCTGGAAGGTCTTATCCACGGACAGCACACGATGACTACGCAGGAAGCGGCTCATGTCATCCGTCGCCTCCAGCGGCGACTTCAACGGCACAGTAAACACAGCATATTGCATTTAGTCTCCATTCCTCCGCACGAAGGCGGGAGAGAACTCCCGCACTCCAAGGCTACCGCCCCAACCTTCGGACTGCGGCAGTTCTCTGCCGCCTTTCCTTACCCTTTTGCCCCGCCGTTTGATGGGTGCGAACTCGCCGCTCGTCGCTCCGCTTCCTCGCTTACTCCTTCGCAGCCCATCAAGAGCCCCTGCTGGCCTTTTTAGCTCAGCCCATCACCGAACTGGGGCAAGGCAGAGGCGGAAGCCCAGGTACCAGTAGCGTACCGCCGACCGGCAGTACGACGCGATGCGGTCCCAACTGCCGCCGCGGCGCACACGGTTCGAGCCCCGCGAAGGCCCTGTCGGATCGGTGATACTAGGATCATCGATACTCAGCTCATAGTCGCCGTACCAGTCCGAGCACCACTCCCACACATTTCCGTGCATATCATGAAAGCCCCAGGCATTCGCTTGCTTTGCCCCGACAGGGTGGGTCTTGTTGCCACTGTTTCCATCATACCATGCCATCGCGTCCAGATCCCCTGCGTAGGCCTCCGTGCTACCCGCACGGCAGGCATATTCCCACTGCGCCTCGGTCGGAAGCGTATAGGCATATCCACCAGTCAACCGTCCCGCATTTCGCTCACGCTCCGTCACCTTCGCGCAGAACTCCATGGCATCAGACCAACTGACCTGCTCCACCGGTAATTGGTTATTCCCTTTGAAATTGCGTAACCGTTCACGGGGTATTCAATCAGTCAGTTCGCTGTTTAGCAAGAATGTATTTATGTGCGTTAGTCATTCGTGTCGGGTGTCGAG
>JFJP01036295.1_pt1 | contig 13557 bp, 13 predicted proteins | sample 431651 | NCBI WGS metagenome assembly JFJP01 (sample SAMN02602958, study PRJNA72255) | Microbial mat metagenome, whole genome shotgun sequencing project. | biome: fresh water; feature: sink hole; material: water; isolation source: purple microbial (photo- and chemosynthetic) mats found in...
GCAATGCCCCAGGGCGGCGGCGGAATGGGCGATATGGGGGGGATGTACTAAAAAACTACCGTTTTTTAGTACATCTTGGAGAATTCGGGCATAGCCCGAATTCTCCACGCAAGTCACGCAAGTCACGTCCGGAGGATAAATCGGTACACCGATTTTCTACCCGGGATTGACCGTCATATTCTTTAAAATGAAAGCGGACCGGATTTTACCGGCCCGCTTTTTTTGCGCACACAGGATCTAGCAAGGTTCCATGCAATTGGCACTGATGAGATTTTTTAGTTCAAGTGCGTTCCAGGGTTTTTTTAAAATGCCGATTACCGAGGAATTTGATTTGACTTTTTCGATAGCGTTGACATCGGCATGGCCGGTGATCATGATAGCCTTGATTGCCGGATTTTTGCGATTCACGATCTCGAGAAACTCATCACCCTTGATTCCGGGCATCAACCAGTCGGAAATGATCAAAATAAGCGAGATACCCTCATCTTCAAGCTCTGCGATGATTTGCATTGCGTTGTCGGCATCGCAGGCCTTTTCGTAAATGAAGGTTTCACCGAAACCCTTCTTGAGTTCCTGAACGAGCGCATAAAGAAGTATCGCTTCATCATCAACGCACAAAATTGCCTGTTTGATCATAAGTCACGAGTCTCCTGCTGATTATATTTCGGCATTTTCGCCTGAAACTTCAAGAAATGCCGGTAAAGTTACCAAAAATTCGGTATTCCCGGGCACGCTTGTAAAGGTAATATCTCCGTGATGCGCTTCAACGATCCGTTTGCAAATATCAAGTCCAAGCCCGATTCCCTCGCCCTCTTTTTTAGTGGTAAAAAACGGCTCGAAAATATGATTTGCGATGGCGACGGGAATGCCGGGCCCGGTGTCTCTCACGGATACAAGCACTTTTCCATTCCTTTTTTGGGTACGCAAATACAAATCACCCTTGAACTCCATCGCCTGTGCGGCATTTCGAATCAGATTGAGCCAAACTTGGCCGAGTTTGTCAGACGACCCATTGACCTTGACCCCGGAATATTCTCGATGAATCACTATCCCATGTTTCAGCAAATTTTGCATGAGGGTAAAGAAACCACTTGTGAGGAGTTTTCGGCCTCGGGAGAAAGATACGAGCGGAGAGCGAGCACTACTTTAGCGGCTTTTTCTCCCGCAAGATCTATAATCTCCGCCATTCGCCGGGAACTGACCGGATCGATCGCCCAGGATAAAATCTCCGCATTCCTTTGAGTCGCAAGGAGTCCGCCAAGAGAATCCACCTGGTCACCGATACCGAGATCGACCAGATAACCGGCCACGGTCGAACTGTTCGGTATTCCTCTTTTCTCAAGAAGGGCCTTCAAACCCTTGGCCTTATTCCTGCCCGATACCATTGCATCCAGTTTCATGCTTTTTTCGAGTCCCAATTCCAGAACCAGATCGTAGAGGTCCTGTTCGGCCGTATCAAGCGATAGAAGAAAATCAAGCAGGGGTCTCTGCTTTTTCGCCAGAAAATCCACAACCAGCCGATTCGAGGCAATGATCGCCCCAAGCGGTGTATTGAGTTCGTGAGCCATACCTGCGGAAAGATAACCGAGTGTGGTCATCTTTCCGGATGCAACGAGGTGATCCTGTGCTTGATGCAGTTCGGTCAAGGATTTTTGCAGTTCGGCGGTCCGTTCCGCAACCCGGTGCTCCAGTTGGGTATTGAGTTCAACCAACTCCCGGTTTTTCATGCGAATCCTCGCGGCCATTTCGTTCATCGGAACTATGATGGCATTGACATCGGGAAATTTGGTCATGGCGATGGTCGAATCGTAGTTTCCATCGGCAATCCGGGCAATTCCGGCGAAAATTCCCTCTATCGGCTTTCGGGCACGTTTGAGAATAACCAAACGATAGGCTAACAGATTCGCCGAAATACAAGCCAGCACGATGATGACCGTTATCATGAAAAGCATGTTTCGGGTTGCGATAACGTCACGATCGCTGAACCTGAGTTCGACAGAGCCTAGATGGATGTCTTCGATGTAAATATCCCGCAAACTGACGGGGATATGCCGCGAGGCTACCCCGTTCTGCTTATCGAGAATCACCCCGGATACGGCGGACGCGATCGTGATGCCGGAAACCCTGCCGGATGAAAGAAGCTCCTCGCCGATCCGTTTGGCCTGGTCGTCTTCGACGTTATACAACGGATTTTGTAAAAAGCCGACTGTTTCCGCCGCGGTAATCACCGCCTTCGACCTCAGGTCCGAAAACATGGAACTTGTTATGACGGTCATGGCCGCAAGTTGGACCACAAGCAAAATCAAGGTTGATATCAGGGTTGAAAGAAGAATCAGCTCGTCCATGAGTTTGATATGTTGCAACCAGGTATGATTTCCTTTCCGTTTCATTTTGGCGTATACCTGTATTTTGAAGCTATTGCAGCGATGGTTCCGTCGGCGAGCATCTGTTTCAAGGCTTCGTCCACGCGCGGAACGAGCGCGGCAGCCGGAGACTTTTTTGAAAAAGCGATGAAGAGGTCCGTTTTGGCCGGCGGTCTGTAGGCGACGGGTTCGGGAACATCCCCGTAACCGAGGCGGTTGATATCCCATCCGATATTCGGATCGGTTCCTATCGCCAGATCCAGACGGCCGAGCGCGAGCATCTGTATAATCTGGACTTCCGTCGTCAAATTGTTTTTTTCAAGTTTGCCGTCGGTATTGTATGGATCGAAATACGCCGAATTTTTGGATTGTCCGATCGATTTACCGTACAGATCCGAATAAGTCTTGACGGCGGATCCTTTACCCTTGAGCGCATAAAAGACGGGCTGTACCGCATAATACGAGGTGGGAATAAAATCCATGAAAAGCGCACGCTCTTCGGTATAGGCGATGCCGGTGATCATGTCGATCTGGCCGTTTTTCATCATCTCGAGCGCCCGGCTCCATGGATGACGTTTAACCTCGATAGTAACGCCAAGCCTTTTTTCAAGTTGCCGCAGCACGTCAATGTCGATACCTACCAATTCCGTCATCCCCGAAGTCTCTTCCATCCGGAACGGAGGCCAGATTTCGGTGACCATGGTGAGGGTTGTCTGCGAACTTATTTGTCCCGGCAGATACAGGAGGGCCAGAAGCAGGATGAAAAACCGCGACACTGGTTTCACTTTTTTGTCTCCCCCAAGCAGACGATCACTCAAGAGCCGATACGGTATCCTTGAGCTGTTTCCGAATTTCTATTTTTTGCGGACATTTGGTCTCGCATTCGCCGCATCCAATGCAGGACGAGGCTTTCTCGCCTTTCAGCCAGTCGACCTTGCCGATGTTTTTGTATTCTCCCCGGGCATAATCGGTCAAACCGTATATACGGTGATAGTTCATAAGCTGGAAATTGAGCGGAATATTCACCCCGTACGGACAGGGCATACAGTAATTGCAGCCGGTACAGTACAGTCCCTCGAGCTTCTTGTTTTCGGCCATCGATATATTGATGGTTTCGATCTCGCTTCGGGAAAGGGCCGTGCCGTTGCCTGCAATTTCGGCATTTTCGGTCACCATCGCCATGGTTCCCATGCCGGAAAGCGCGCAATCAACCATCGGGTGGGAAAGGACGAAACGCATCGCGAGCTGCGGGCTCGATTGTACCTTGCCGGGAAGGAGAGCGGCGATCGCCGGAGAAGGTGCGCCAAGACGGCCGCCCGCGACCGGTCCCATGACGATGACGCCGAGCCCTTTTTCCTTTGCATGCATCATGCCAGCCTCGTTGCTCCGGTCCATCAGATTGTACTGGCACAATACGGTCTCGAAAGCGCCGGTATCGATCAGTTTGAACAGATTTTCGCTCTTGTCATGGAACGAAAAGGAAATATGCCTGATGAGTCCCTCTTCCTTGGCCTTGCGGGCTGCTTCGAGCGGTCCGTCCTTCACATCGATATTCTTGACGAAGCTTTCCCAGCTGATGCCCCACATATGATAAAAATCGATATACTCCGTATCGAGTTTCTTCAGCGAGTTTTCGAGCCGCTTGAGCCAATCGGCGCCGGAGGGGGTTTCGATGGGGTTTTTTGTCGACAGGTATATACGGTCCCGATAGCCCTTCAATGCCTTGCCTACGATGATTTCGCTTTCTTTATCGCAATAATACGGTGCGGTATCGACATAATTGACCCCGAGATCCATGGCCCCGCGGATTATCCTGATGCTTTCTTCATGGTCGAAAACGGTTTTTCCGTTGATTTCCGCAGTCGGAAGACGCATGGCACCAAACCCCAATGCGGAAATTTTGATGCCCGTTTTCCCGAAATCGCGATAAATCATTGTTCCTCCCGAATTGCCGCCGCGCGGTCAAATCCATACCTGAAGTATCAGACAAAAAAAAGTGTCTGACAAGACAAAAAAAGACTTCCTGTGGAATTAAGTAGAGTTTCTGCAGTTTGTGGTCTAAAATACTGAGTATGAAAAAGAGTACCGTAACCGACGGTTGTACCTATGTAGAGATTCCCGAGGCTGGATTGCGAATCCTGTGCGGGTGCCCGGAAAACGCGGTAAAATTCCTCAAAAAAGCCGGTATACTCGAAACCTGGACGGAAAAAGGATATTTTTGCGAATCCGGACCGAATATAATACTTCTTTCGGAAGTTTCGGTACAAAACGGCAGTTTCCGGAATCTTGCCGAATTCCCCGTTCTGCAAATGCTGTACCGGCAGGGAATGCTGATACCCGGTCATCCGGGAAACACCGGGGCAAAACCCGTCCTTATCGGCGTCAAGGAACAACTTGAGGCTCAAGCGTCCTATATATTTTACGGAAATTACGGACTTCCTTCCCTTTCGGATCTCATGGACGCCGGTCTCGGCGAGGAAAAAGCCCGTGAGCTGTACCGGATCAAACTCCGCTTCGCCTTCGGCGCCATACATCCGACATCCGAACTGCTCGATCTCCGTCAGATAGACAATGATGCCGTCGCATTGGGCGGAGACGTGTTTTTGCACCGTGAAGGCATCAACCGCTATTCGTTCATCCGCAAGGGCGACTCCATCAGCGTGGACCTGAACATCAAAAAAGGCACACAGCGTCCGGCACCCTACAAGCTTGAACGGGTCCGTATAGTTCCCGACGAATTTTCGGTAATCCACACGGGCGAAAGCGACGGCTGGGATCCGCAGAATCCCTGCATGGCAAGCATCATCTGCTGGCAGGGGGAATACTTCCTCGTGGATGCAGGCCCCAATATCGGTGCAACCCTCAACGCACTCGGCCTCGTCCCCGCGGACATACGCGGCATTTTCCAGACCCATTCCCACGACGACCACTTTGTCGGCCTGACGGAACTATTGCGAATCGACCGCCGGATAGAATTTTACGCGACCCCGCTGGTACGAAAATCCGTATTGCGGAAACTGTGCGCCCTCACTTCGATGGTCGAAAGCTCGTTTTCCCACTTGTTCGATTTTCACGATCTTGTCGAAGGAGAATGGAACGAAGTCGCGGGACTCGAGGTAATGCCCCGCTGTTCCCCGCATCCGGTCGAAACCGATATCTTCATCTTCCGCGCCGAAGCTGAAGGAAAGACGAAAACCTATGCTCACCTGGCCGACATCGCTTCTTTTTCGGTCCTGGACGGAATGCTGCAAACCGATCCGGCAAAGCCCGGCATGAGCCCCGAAAGGATTGCTGCGGTCAAGCGAGCGTATCTTGAACCGGCGGACGTCAAGAAAATAGATGCCGGAGGCGGAATGATCCACGGAAATCCGGAAGATTTCCGTGCCGACACATCAAACCAGATTTATATTTCGCACACGAATACCGAAATTACGCCGAAACTCGATGAAATAGGCAAGCGAGCCGCCTTCGCCGAACGGAGCGTATTGTTTCCTGCAATCCGCGATTACCGGCGGGAACACGGTATGGCGCATCTGGGACGGCACTTTCCCGGACTGCCGGAATCCGATCTTGAGGCGCTCGTTTCATGCCCGCGGATACGGCTTGACGAGGGAGGACTGCCCGCAAACCGGAAAGTTTCGCCGAAATCGGTCTATTTGATACTGTCAGGCAAAGTGACCGCGACCGATTCGCTCACCGGGACGGTACGTAACCTCGATTCGGGATCCTTCATCGGGGAACACGACTGCCTTGCCGGTAAAAAATCGGCCTTCAACTATTCCGCGGCCTGCCATGTCGACGCGCTCGAAATTCCCTGTCCACTGTACGCCGAAATCGTTTCGAGGAACGGCCTCGGTGACACCGTCGAGCGCGACCACCGGTACCGGGCGATCATCCGGTCCTCCGATCTGTTCAGGGAAGAACTGGGCGGGGCTTCGATGGACGAACTCGCCCGGGAGGCGCAGCTGAAGGAATTCGCACCCGGAACCGAACTTGAAGGCGAGGGACTCTTCATCGTAATCGACGGAGAGGTGCGCATCAGTCTCGGGGACGACACGGTCGAGACGATCGGGGCGGGCGGGATGATAGGGGAAGAAAAAGTACTCTTTCCCGGAGTGGGAATAATGAAAGCCAGTACGATCGGGGAAGCCAGGGTACTTTTCATCCCTTCACCGGTCATAGCCCCGCGGCCCATCCTGCTTTGGACTGTTTTTGAAAATTACGAACGGCGCATGACGATAGTCAACAATACATTCCAATGCGTCTGGAAGAAGGAATTCGCGGTGGGAAACGCGAAAATCGACGACGACCACAAGCAGTTTTTCGCCCTCGTCGAGGGAATCCGATGCGGAACCCGCGGGCAGCCTTCCGTCAAGCGCCTTACCGAAGCGCTGACGAGGCTGATTTCCTTCGCCCGCGAGCATTTTGCCGTCGAGGAAGAAATGATGGTTCTGAAGGAATATCCGCATACCGAAAGCCATATCCGCCACCATGCGGCCCTGATGTCCAAACTCGAGGAACTGAAGCACCGGTACGAGTCGGGACAAAAAGGCGTCTGTACCGAAGCGCTGACCTTCACAAAATCTTGGATTCTCCGCCATGTACTTCTGGTCGACCGTCAGTTCATTCCCTGGCTGCGGGATCCCGGTCAAACAGATCCGGAGCAAACCGCGCCGGATCGACATCCATGAATTCAGAACGTTTGAACATATCCTTCAGGTGATAGGGAACGGTACAATCGAAGATGACCTTGCAGGAAAGGCCCCGGTCGCGCAGCATCGGATTGTATTCGGGGCTCTCGGACGGATCGAGGGGATGGCAGCGGACGCCGGGGATGAAAATCGTATCGGTGTCGCCCTGATACCGGGTATTCATCGCCCACAGTACGTCCGACGAGTCGAAGGGATCCACATCCTCGTCCACCAGAATGACATGTTTCAGCTCCGAGAAGGCCGAGAAAGCAAGCAGCGCGGCCTGTCTCTGCCGGCCTTCGTCGCTCGGCACCGATTTCCTGAACTGCATGACCGCCATGTATTTTCCGCCGCCGGCCGAATGGGAATACACATTCAGCAAACGCCCCGGCATGGCCCGGCCGACCATCTGCAAGATACTCGCCTCCGTCGGTATGCCGACCATGCTCACATGTTCCTCGCTCGGCCCGATGCAGGTCTGCATTACCGGATTAAACCGGTGGGTGACTGCCTTGACCCGGATGACGGGAAGGGACGGATCGGCAGGACCCGTATAACCGGGAAACTCGGGCATGGCTTTGCCTGAATTCGTATTCTTGTCCTCACGCATCCGGACGTTGGGAACCAGTTCGCCCTCGATTACGTATTCTGCCCGCGCGATCGCCTTCTCGTTAATGGTGACGCAGGGAACCAGCTGGACCGCCTTTTTCCGCAAGCCGCCGGCGATACACAGCTCGTTGAACCCGAGAGGCGTGGTCGGCGCCTCGAAACAGGCGGAAATCTCGATCGCGGGATCCACACCGATGCTTATGGAAATCGGCAGGCTTTTTCCTTCCGACTCGGCCTGCCTCCTGAAAACGTCGAGATGCCGCGCTCCCGGGGTGAAAAACATGGTCATTTCGTCCCGGCTCTGGAGGCAGAGCCGGTGTATGGTTACGTCGGATTCGCCGGTAACCGGATCCGACGCGTAGCACATACCGAGGGTAATGTACGGCCCCGCATCCTCGGGTGTATTCGTCGGTGCGGGAACGAGCTTCCGGATGTCGAATCCGGGATCGGTCGCGAGGTGCACCACTTCCTGGCATGGAGCGGATTCACGAGAAACGGTCACCGGCGGGACCGGATGCTCGAGAGCCTCGTTGAGGAGGTGTCCGAGCCTTTCGGGAGGACAATCCAGGAGCCGGCCGACCCGCTCGCGGCTGGCCAGCAACCCGATGAGCACCTTCGCCCCCGGATGCCCCTTCACGCTGTTGAATATCATGGCCGGCCCCGTCCGTGTGGGTCTCCGGACGGTTCCTCCGGCGCCTACATGCCGGTATACGCCGGACAGCTCCGCTTCGGGATCGACGGGAACGGATGTTTCATACAACTGGCCGGGAATGGACCGGAGCAGTTCTATCGCGGAGCGGAGGTCGTCGACCTCCGCGGAATGATCATGATGCATGGCATGCTCCTCAAGAGATGTAAGACCGGGCGATGAATTCATTGACGGTTTCGTCAACAAGGCGGATGAAAACGCGTATATCCTCGCCTGTAAGCCCGTCAGAATGGATCCCGCAGGAAACGACCGCATTGACGGCGAGTCCCGACGCGATGGATTCGGCGGCCGCTCGCGCCACCTCGTCTTCCTTGTGCCCGCTGAGGGCGAGCACCGAAACCGTCGCGCTGAACCGCGACGGATCATTCAGGCTCGGCCGTGCGACCGCGAGCGCCGTCGCTCCGAGATGCGGGCTGTCGCCGCCGGTGATTGCTACATTCCAGTCATTTCCCATCCGGATAGCGCGCAGCGTTATCCGGTGCCGTCCCGAAGAACGGTATATTTCGGTCATGCCGCTTTCAGGCGCCATTCCACCGACCCCCGCCCTGCCAGGGCACGCCCAGCTGATCCATCAGTTTCATGACCAGATGGTCGACGATGTCGTCTATCGTTTCGGGATGATGGTAGAACGAGGGCATCGGCGGAACCATCCGAACCCCGAGACGCGACAGCTTGAGCATGTTTTCGAGGTGTATCGCGCTCAATGGCGTTTCCCGGGGGCAGAGGATCAGCTTGCGGCCTTCCTTGATCGCGACATCCGCCGCCCGGGAGACGAGATTGTCCGCTGTCCCGTTGGCGATGGAAGCGAGCGTTTTCATGCTGCAGGGGACGATGACCATGGCATCGGTCAAAAAGGAACCGCTGGCGATAGCCGCATCGAGCCGGTCGACCGGGTAGACGCATTCCGCAAGCGACCCGAGCCTCGCTGCGTCGTAACCGGTCTCGAGCGCGAGCGTCTCGCGGCCCCAATCGCTGATGACCAGATGGATCCGCACATCGGGCGCCGCGTGCAGCGCTTCGAGCAGGCGGACCGCATAGACGGCGCCTGTCGCCCCGGTGACGCCGACAACGATGTTCATACCGTAATCCGCCGGAAAAACCGGTCGGCGACGAAACGGTCGTATCCCGGTATCGCCGGATCTGCACCGGCCGCTCGCGCTCCGTCCATGACGGCCACGGTACGCATGCCGGCAGCCTTCGCCGCCTCCAATCCCGCAGACGTGGCGCACAGCGCAAGACAATCCCCTGAAGCAACGCCGAGCGAAGCCGATGCATCCGAAAACGGATTCGCCGCGGACACCCGGGCGATTTTAATTCCGCGCCGCATCAGTTGTCCGGACAAGGCTTCCGCCGGGATGATTTCAAACACGGCGGCGCGAAAATGCTTTTCGGCAAGCGCCTTGTCGAGCGAATCGCGGATGAAGGAAATGACTCGCGAAATATTTTCGGGCGTTTCGAATTCGGGGCTGCCGCCGTGTTTCGCCCCCGGTATGAGGTCGAGCTTGACGCCTGCATCGCCCCGCACCTTCCTGATTTTCTCCGCGAATGCCACGGAATGCTGGAAAGGTACGATGGGATCGGCGATACCGTGCTGCAGGAAAAAAGGCGGCATCATCGGATGCACATATGTTTCGGGATTCGCCGCCGCAACCATATCGGGAACGGTGACGATGTGCCGGCCGAGCAAGCGGGACTCGGGAGAGTCGGGATCGCCGTGATCGGCGGTGCCCGCTCCCGTTTCGTTGAAGTAGACATCCATCTTGAGAAAATCGGTCGGAGCGAACCAGGCGACGACCGCATCCACCGCGCATGATTCGTCGGGATTTCCGAGAGAAGGATCCTCGAGATAAACGGATCCGGCATCCGTGCCCGTGGAGGTTCCGGCCAATTCGGAAAGGTGTCCGCCCGCAGAGCCGCCCCAGACCGCGATCCGGTCGGGATCGAGGCCGTAATCGGCCGCATGTGCGCGTATCCAGCGGATGGCGGCCTTCACGTCGTGGATCTGGGCGGGAAACTTCGCCTCGCCCGAAAGACGGTAATTTACCGATACCACCGCGAAGCCCTCGTCGAGAGCCTTGAGCGCGGGCGACAGCTGGACGTCATTCTTGTCGCACATCATCCAGGCGCCGCCGTGGACCGACACGATTACTGGGTACGGCCCCGCACCGGTTTCCGGAAGGTATATGTCCAGTTTTTGAAATACCGAAATGTATGCATACGGGACGTCGATGAATTTTCGTTTTATACCGCTGACGTCCGCTTGGGGAAGGACGTAAATGCCTTTCGGGCCGTCGGGGCTGTTCGGATCTGCCATTCAGATTGCCGCCGCACGGGTTTTCTTGAGTCCCGCGCCCGATTTCTGGTAGGTGTCGAAACCGACCGCTGCCAAGAGGACGAATCCTTTTATGATGTACTGGGAGTATGTGTTGAGACCCACGAGTTGCATGCCGTTGGAAAGCACGCCAAGGATGAGGACGCCGGTGACGAGGCCCCACATCTTTCCCTCGCCGCCCTTGAATGAAATCCCGCCGAGCACCGCGGCCGTCATACAGGCGAACTCGGTGCCGGGACCGGTGGACGAGGCCGCCGAACCGGAGCGGGCGAACAGGACGATGGCCGAAAGGGCGACGAAAAAGCCGCAGATCGAGAACACGAGCACCTTGATCAGGGTGACGTTGACGCCGGCGAGCCGGGTCGCCTCCTCGTTGCTGCCGATCGCATAGATGTACCGGCCGAAATAGGTCTTGTTCAGGATGAAGCTCGCGATCGCGACCGTGACGACCATCAGGATTACGCTGAAGGGAATGAACTCGAACACGTACCCCTGTCCGATATACTTGAATTCGAGGGGCAGGTTGAGGATGACGCTCTGCTTCGACAAAGTGTAGCTCAAGCCCTGGAAAATGGTCATGGTGCCGAGAGTGACGATCAGGGTATGGACCTTGAGCTTGATCGCGGCGTACCCGTTGAAGAGCCCGAGGGCGATGCCGATGACGACGCCGAGAAAGAGGGCGAGCGGAAGCGGCAGGTTGTACCATTTGAGGAAGGCCGCGGTGCATACGCCGACCACCGACATCTGGTAACCGATCGACAGGTCCATGCCGCCCGAGATCATGACGAAGGCGAGACCGACCGCGGCGATGATGACGTAGGACTGCTGGACGAATATATTGGTCAGGTTCGCCACCGTAAAAAAGTACGGGGACATCAGCGAGAAAAAGACCATCAGGGCGGCCAGGACCAGGATTATGGCGAATTTCTTGACAATGTCGATTGTCCTGTTTGCTAACGTGCTCATGCGTGTTCCTCCATTTTGCTTTTCGAAGCCAGTTCCAGGACGCGGTTCTGCGAGAATTCGTTTTTCTCGACGAACCCCGAGATGCTGCCCTCGGCGATGACCATGATCCGGTCGGACATGCCCAAGAGTTCTTCCATGTCCGAGGTGATCATCAGGATGGCCTTGCCTTCCTCGACCAGCTGGCACATCAGTTTGTAGATTTCCTGGCGGGCGCCGACGTCGATGCCGCGCGTCGGTTCGTCGAACACGATGATGTTCGATTTGGTCGCGAGCGTCTTGGCGAGCACTATCTTCTGCTGGTTGCCGCCCGAGAGGTTCTTGACCCGCTGGTCCAGGGACGGCGTCTTGATGCGCAGCATGTCCCGGTAGCCTGCCGCCTGCTCGTCCTCTTTTTTCCTGTCGACCAGGAAGCCGTGTGATATGTTCCGGATGTTGGCGAACGAGATGTTCCATTTGACGGTCATCTCGAGAAAGCAGCCGGCCTCCTTGCGGTTCTCGGGGATGAGCCCGATGCCGAGACGGATCGCGTCCTCTGGGGAGCGGATCTTGACTATCTGGCCGTCAATCAGGATTTCGCCCGAGGTCATCTTTGCCGCGCCGAAAATGACGTTGGCCATTTCCGTACGCCCTGCTCCGACAAGGCCCGCGACGCCGAGGATTTCGCCCTTGTGGAGGCTGAAGGAAAGGTGTTCGTCGCCGTTGCCGGTGACGTCGCGCAGTTCGAGGCAAGCTGCCCCCTTTGTCGCGCCGTGCTTCATATAGGTGGCGGAAAGTTCGCGGCCGACCATCAGGTTGATCAGCTCTTTCCGGTTTGTTTCGGCTGTTTTCTTCGTCTCGACGAAACGACCGTCGCGCATGACCGAATACGATGCGAGATGTATATGATCGTGACGCCTTGCTCCCGGGATTTGCGGATGATGCGGAACAGGTGTTCGACCTCGGTGACCGAAAGGGGCGCGCTCGGCTCGTCCATTATCAGGATACGGGCGTTCTTGGCCACGGCCTTGGTAATTTCGACTATCTGCTGCATGGAGGAAGGCAGGTCCCTGACCAGTGTCGCCGGATCGATGTCGATCTCGAAGAGGTCGAACAGTTCCTTCGCCCGGCGGTTCATGAGATTCTGGTCCACGAACCGTCCGGTCCTGTCGCCGAGATAGATGTTTTCCGCGGCCGAGAGGGTGCTTACCAGATTGAATTCCTGGTAGATCACTTCCACCCCGGCGGAGCGGGATATGTGCGGGGTTATTCTGCGGTGTTCGGTTCCGCCAAAGATGATCGATCCCGAGTCGGGATTGATGGCTCCGGCTATGACCTTGATCAGCGTCGATTTTCCGGCGCCGTTTTCCCCGAGCAGGGCATGCACTTCGCCCTTTTCGAACGAGATCGAAAAATCGTCGAGCGCGACGACGCCCGGATAGGTCTTGGTTATGTGATCGAGAGTCAGGACTGTTTCGCCCATTGCGCTGTACCTCATATGAATTGCAGAGCTCCCCTGTTCGGGGGAACTCTGCGGCGATTGCGGACGGATTATTTCTTGGCGTATGCTTTCTGGATGCTGTCCTGGATCCATTTGCCGTAAGAGACCTTGCCGTTGTAGAGATCCTTGATGATCATCCAGGTCGCCTTTTCGAGCGGAACCTGTTCGTTGTTGATCTTCGGTCCGACGATCTGCATCGTGCCGCGGAATACGGACTTGTTGGAGGCGGAATTGTCGATCACTTCCTGCATGGGCGGAGACCAGTCGCCGGCGTAGACGCCGAACTTGGCGCGATTGATGCCGGCCTGGGCCATAATGTATTCGTTGACGCCGAGGGCGGAGTCGGCGTTGTAGCATACGACCGCGACGGCATCGCTGTTCTGCTGCCACATGTTTTCCATGATGGCGGT
>JFJP01040104.1_pt1 | contig 13554 bp, 13 predicted proteins | sample 431651 | NCBI WGS metagenome assembly JFJP01 (sample SAMN02602958, study PRJNA72255) | Microbial mat metagenome, whole genome shotgun sequencing project. | biome: fresh water; feature: sink hole; material: water; isolation source: purple microbial (photo- and chemosynthetic) mats found in...
GCTACGGTCGGCAGCTCAGGAATTCCTACAACATATGATTCTCTATCTTTAGTAGTTACTGCAACCGGTGCAACTTGGTTAGATGGAACTGCAACGTTATCATATCCAACAACGACAGTTGCAAAATTCAGCGTCGGTGAAATTATCGAAGTAGCTGGATTTACTCCTTCTGCTTACAACGGATCTTTTGCTGTTACTGCATGTACTGCAACTTCAGTATCATATGCAATAGTAGCAGATCCTGGTACAGTAACAGCATTCGGCACTGTTACTGGAACATATGAATTCACATATCCTCTAACCGGTGGAACAGATGGAGCGACAGTAGATGACGGAGATCTAGAGCTAGGGTGGGACATTTTCAACGATTCTCAAACCTATGATATCAGTTTACTCATTACTGGAAACGCATCTATCGCTCTATCTCGCTATGTGACTCAAAATATTGCAGATGTACGCAAAGACTGTTTAGCTTTTAGCTCTGTTACTACTACAGCAACCGGAGTGGCATCTCCGATTCCTCTATCATCTACTGATAAAGCATTACTAGCTAAAGCGTTTAAAACTTTTGATTCTACATATGCTGTAATCGACTCAGGTTACAAATATATGTATGACAAATATAACAAAGTTAATCGTTGGATTGCTTTGAATGCTGACGTCGCCGGTCTATGCGCTCGCGTGGATGTTGAGTCAGATCCATGGTATTCTCCAGCAGGTCTGGTCAAAGGTCAAGTTAAAGACGTTATCAAATTGTCATGGAATCCTAACAAGTCAGAACGCGATGTAATCTATCCTGCTGCTATCAATCCAGTTATTAGCCAAGTTGGTCAAGGTACTATGTTGTTTGGAGATTCTACCGCAACAACTAAACCTTCTGCTTTTAACAAGATTAACGTTCGCAGATTATTCTTGATCTTAGAGAGATCTATTTCTAATTCTGCTAAGTATCAATTGTTCGAATTGAACGACGAAATTACTCGTCTGCAGTTCGTTTCTTCAATCGAACCATTCTTGAGAGATGTCAGAGGTCGTCGCGGTATTGATGATTTTAGAATTATTTGCGATGAAACTAACAACACTCCGCAAGTTATTTCTTCTAACAGCTTCGTAGGAACTATTCTTGTTCGTCCTAAATACAGCATTAATTTTATTACGCTGAACTTTACTGCTGTCGGACCATCTGTTACGTTTGAACAAGCTGCATTAGTTTAAGAATAAATAAAGAAAACAAAGGATAAAAAAATGGCAGTTATTAACGATTTCAGAGCACATCTAACACAGGGCGGCGCTCGCCCTTCTCAGTTTGAGGTATTGCTAACATTTCCTCCTGCAGCAGGTGTTAATCCGGTTGCATCTCAGCACGCAAAGTTCATGTGTGTAGGAGCTTCTCTTCCAAGCTCAGATATTCAGTCGATCGAAGTTCCTTACAGAGGTCGAATGATTAAAGTAGCTGGTGAGCGCGTATTCTCTAACTGGAGAGTGACAATTATGAATGACGGAAATTTCGTTATTCGCGAAGCTTTAGAGACATGGTCTAATTCTATTCTTAGGCATGGTTCTACAGCAGGTAATGTAACTCCAGGCGGGGTGGCTGGTTATGCGACTAATCTAGAAGTCAAACAACTTGGCCGGTCAGATTCATACAATGCAGATGAAACCACTCTTCGTCACTATGTATTCTACAACTGCTATCCAATCAGCATTTCTGAAATTGGATTAGATTTTGGCGATACTAATTCTATCGAACGGTTCCAAGTTGAATTTTCTGTAGACTACTGGACTACTAAAGATCTAACTATTAGCTAATTGACTGATGTCTAATTATAATGAATCTAATGGGCTGACACTTTTTGGCTTCAACATCACTAAAAATAAAAATAAAGATGTTGAAGCCAAATCTTTTGTGCCTGCGACAGACACCGAAGGCGGCATTGAAGTAGCGTCAGGCTCTGGCGCAGGTTTTAACTCTTACTCAATAGATCTAGATCCTTCTTCTATTAGAAATGAAGTTGAACTAGTTTCTAAATATCGCGAAATCTCTTTGGTTTCAGATATTGATTTGGCCATATCAGAAATCATCGATGAATTTATAGTCATTGACGATATTGAAGATCTGGTTTCAATTGATTTTAAAACCGAGTTCGATAACAAATATTCTAAAAAGACCAAAGACTCTATAACTGAAGAGTTCAAGAATATTTTAGAGCTTCTGAAATTTGACTCTATTGGTCCAGATATTGCGCGCAATTGGTATATCGATGGGCGTGTTGCATATCACAAAATCGTAGATAAAGACAAGCAAAAAGAAGGCATCAAAGAACTTAGACAGATTGATGTAGCTAAGCTAAAACGAATCATTGAAGTCAAAAAAGAAATTGATCCAAAAACTAGAGTTTCTTTAATCTCTGGTCAATCAGAATATTACGTATATTCTGAGACTCAGAAAAACAATGCAGTCTCTGGTGTCAGTGACCAGAAGCAAGGAATTAAGATTGCTCCAGAATCTATTTCTTATGTGACGTCTGGTCTTACAGATCGCAACACTAATATGGCTTTGTCGTATTTGCACAAAGCAATTCGACCACTGAATCAGCTCCGTATGATGGAAGATTCAGATGTCATCTATCGGCTGACCAGAGCTCCACAGCGCAGAATTTTTTATATCGACACGTCTGGTATGGCTCGGACTAAAGCAGAGCAGTATATCAAAGATGTAATGGCTCGGTATAAGAATAAACAAGTCTATGATGTCAATACAGGCACTGTTAAAGATGCAAAGAATCATCAATCTATTTTAGAAGATTTTTTCTTGCCAAGAACTTCTGGCGGAAAAGGTACAGAAATAACTACTTTGGACGGTGCTGGGAGCTTGGGTTCGATTGAAAACACGCAGTACTTCCAACAAAAATTGTATCAGTCTTTGAATATTCCGATGACTCGTTTGCAACAGGGTCAGGGATCTTTCAATCTTGGTAGATCTAATGAAATTGCGCGAGATGAAATTAAATTCGCAAAGTTTATTAATAAGCTTCGTCTAAGATTCAACAATCTATTTTTAGATCTTTTGAAGACTCAATTGCTTCTTAAAGGAATTGCTTCGCTAGAAGATTGGAATCTAATAAAAGGCAATCTGAAGTTCAGATATGCCAAAGACAATTTCTTTGCAGAACTAAAAGAATCAGACATGCTTCGTGAGCGCTTGCAGAATGTTCAGATCGCAGACACTTTCTCTGGAAAATACTTTTCTCGCGAATATATTATGAGAAATATGCTTAAGTTTTCATCAGAAGAAACAGACGAAATGATTGATCAAATGGATAAAGACAATCAATTAAATAAACCAGAAGAAGCAACTGATCAGTCGCCAGAACAATAATTACACGAGTTAAGGAAACACAAATGAATTTGATCGATTATATTTTACAAGACAAAGAAGAAGCAAAGGCTGAACTGGCTTCTGTGCTGAATCAAAAAGCTTTTGATTTTCTAGACGCATATAATAGTGCTTCTGAAGTTGAAGTAATGACTTTCGAAGACGATGAATCAGAAGATCTTACTGAAGGTACTGGAACAGATTATGGTTCGCATTACAATGCAGGTCGAGACGCAGCTCTAGATGGTAAAAAAGCTAGTACATGTCCTCACAAAAAAGATAATGTAAATGCAGTTCTTCAGCGGAAAGCATGGCTCATGGGTCATAAAGACTATAAATTAAAAGAATCTGTCGACGATGAATCTTCTGAATATGAAGGTCTAGGCACTTTAGCTGGTCTATCTAAGCACGTTATTAAAGCGATTACCAAAGATCCATATTCTGGACGTATGGCAGGTCAAGACTCAGAAGTAGAAACTCATCACGTTAAGTCTAAGTCTGGCCATTTGGCTGCTCTAAATAAAGCAATTGACGCAGGACATGTTCCAGTCGTGTATGTAAATGGCAAAATTCATGCAGCTGCTCAGTCAACCGGTTCTTCGTACGGTCGCACAGAATATCATGTTCATGATGCCGATTCTCAAAAAGAAAAATCAGAAACTAAGTATCCTAAGCCTTACAGATCTGGCGGAAGAATGTATTATCCTTCAGCGCAAACGCATACGAATCCACGGTACAACAAAGGTGAAGCATTAAGTGTTTTGACTCCAGGACATGATTCTTCATTCTACAAAGAAAACAAAGTAGAAGTTAAAGTTATTCACTCCGATAAAGTTCGTCAGAAGAAAATGCGAGACCGAGCATCAAATCGTCCAGTAACTCAATCTAATTACGTTAACACAGTTAAGGGTGATAAGAAGTCATCGTCATATATTGACGGCAAAACAAAGACTTCAGTGACGCCGGCTGGTGATATGAAAGCAATCAAAGATGCAGCCGCGCTTAAGTTAGCCACAAAGAAACTAGGCGGTGATTCTGTATCAGCCAATAAGAAAGCAATGGACCTGCATACAGAACTAGGAAAACATCTGGCAGCAGGAAAGCATAAAGAAGCTATTAGAACTGCTAATGCTTTGGCTGATCATGTTCGCAATCAAGGTCTATCTACACATGCAGATAAGATTAAAGATTATGCAGACACTTTACAAGATCTCAAGAAATCTTGGGGCGATAAAGAATACGCTCATAAGAAACTAGCAAAAATGCGCGGAGAGACTAACGAATCCGAAGTAATTGAATCTCTAGAATCTATGATTACAGAGATGCTAGATGTCAACGAAGCAGTAGTTAAAGATTCTGTCAAAAAAGACAAAGATGGAAATGTTCTATCTTTCAAGACAGTCGGCGATAAGAACGCAGAAAAAGAATATGATGATTCAGTGAAGAAAGATCTAGACTCCAGAAAGAAATGGAATTCTGATTTTGGAATCAAAGAAGATAGCTCAACTAAGTAAGAGTAAAATATGGCACTCGTAAAAAAGATCTTAAAAGCTACATCTCAAGAGGTGATAGTTAAATGGACTGGATCTGGAACTGATACATTGACCTTAGCTTCTTTAATAGCTACTGATCAGACTGTAACTGGTGTTCCTTCAGTATCTATCGACGGCTTATCTGTTACGTCGTCTGGCGCAGCAACGGTAACTCGCAATTCAGTAATCGCTTTCCAAATTAACGGAAACTATGAATATAATACGGGATCAGCCAACTACGGATCTGTCACAGAGAATTCTGGATTTGATATCGCAGTAAGTTTAGCTGCAGTTGGAACGATGATTCTTAAAGTACGCAAAATAAACGGCTATTCTGCTCCAACTCTATAAAGAAAAATATGAAGTTCCTTTCAGAAGTTATCAATGATCCTCTAAGTCTTATCATCGAAGCTGATTCGTCTGGTAAAAAGAACTTGTTCATTCAAGGTCCATTTGCCGTAGCCGAATCTAAAAACAAGAACGGTAGAATCTATAAAAGAGAAATTCTTGAATCAGCAATTGGTAAGTATGACGCTGATTATATCAAGAATTCTAAAGCACTAGGGGAAATGAACCACCCTGCGCGGCTCAACATTGATTATGAACGTGCCACGCACATGATTACTGAAATAAATCAAGACGGAAATGTCTGGATCGGAAAAGCTAAAGTGTTAAACACGCCAATGGGAGCTATTCTCAAAGGTTTGCTAGAATCAGGTGTCAATGTTGGTGTTTCTACTCGTGGTGCAGGTTCTATTACAGAATCAAACGGCGTAAAACAAGTCGGGTCAGATTATTTCTTGACCGCTGTTGATGTTGTTTCGGATCCAAGCGCACCAGGTGCATTTGTTACTGGCATCATGGAAGGCATGGAATACGATTTGGACGCAAAAGGTCATGCTATTATTGAAGACTTAGCAGTTAAAGCCAAAAAAGATTACGATAGGAAAGTTCTTACTGAATCGCGTAAAATTGAACTGTTTAAACAATTACTAGAAGCAATTAAATGAATCCAGAACTAAAATCGATTTCAGAAGCATACATTGGTATGCTTACTGAGGCTACACATCCAGATGTACGCAAAATGCAGACTGTTAGAGATGCTCATTATAGTGAGTTGTCTTTATCTGACCCGTATACTCGTAGTGAAAGATGGGCAAAAGAAAAAGAAGCTACTATTAAAGATTTAGATGCTAAAATAAAAGCGCATCCTTCTAATGCAGCAAAGATTGCTGAAAACATAGAACAAGTAGATGAAGCTAAAACTCCATTTGAGATTGGTGATAGTCACGGTTACAATAATACTGACCGAGTAGTCCGTCAATACGCTTTATCTAAATTTAAAGAAGGAACACCTGAACACGCCGATTATCTAAAAGGTGTTGAGACAGGTAATAAGCGTCGAACGTCTATTGGTAGACAATATAAAGCATAAACAATCAAATGAATCCAGAACTAAAATCGATTTCAGAAGCATACATTGGTATGCTCGAAGAAGGCAAATTCCTTGAGACTCATCAAGGCGTAGATGCTCATGGTGAACCAAAACCAAATCCTAAACACCCAGCATACTCTAAGCACAAAGCTTCTTATGATGCTAAAGTAGCGGAAAGAAAAGCAACTACATTTTCTCTAAAGAATGCAGATAAAGATCATGCTGCTAAAGAAGAAAGCCCTGTGAAGCTTCACCATATTGATTCTGCTATTAGCAATTCTTACCCAGATGTAGAACCATATGAACATTTAGCACGTCAATTCCCAGCACTCCACAAAGCTGATGGCAAGAGTGGCTCTAAGTTAATGGATCATCTTGATGCTTGCGTTAAAAAGAACAAAGCAGGAAAAGATTATAACGATTATGTAGCTAAAGCTCATGTAGATTTCGAAGCTGACGCGAAGCATTATAAATAATAGATGTACATTTTTGAAAACATTAAATAAATAAAGAATTCGGAGAATTAAACATGACCCTAGAAGAACGTATCAAACAAATGCTTGAAGAAAGCGCTAAGCAAGTTGAGCAAGAAGTAATTACTGAAGAAGTTGTAGAAGAAAAAACTATCTCTGAAGAAGCTGTAGACGAAGTCATCGCAGAAGAAATCAAACCTGCTAAAAAGACTAAGCTAACTAAAGAATCTTCAGAAGTTTCTTCTCAAGTAGCAGCTCTTCTAGAAGCAGAAGGTCTATCAGAAGAATTCAAACTACAAGCAGTTACTATTTTCGAAGCTGCAGTAACAGATCGCGTACTTCAGATCCAAGAATCATTGGAAGCTGAATACAACGAAAAACTAAACGAAGCTCAGGCTGAGTTAGAAACACATATTGATGGATTTTTGAATGAAGCAGTCCAGGAATGGATTGATAATAATGAAGTAGCAATTCAGTCTAATTTTAAGACACGCCTAGCAGAAAGTTTCATGGATGGTCTTCAGTCTCTATTGGCTGAACACAATATTGATCTGCCAGAAGAGTCAGAAGATGCTCTGAACATTGCATTAGATGAAGTTAATAAACTTGAAGAAAAAGTCTCTGAGACAGACAACGTAATTGCTCAATTGCAAGAACAAGTTGATTCTCTAAAGGCAGAAAAGATTCTAGAATCATTTAAAGAAAAAATGACTTCTACAGAATTTGATCGCTTCGTTCAATTAACGGAGTCAGTAAAGTTTAAAGACGAAACTCAATATGCTAAACAACTCGGGATTGTTCTCGAGAATTTTGGTAAGATTGCTGCAAAGAAGGTAGAACAAGTAGAACAAATCGTAGAACAAGTGGCAGAAGTACCTAGTGCTCAACCAATTGTTACCGAGACATTCTCCGCAGTTAACCGTTATGCACAGTATCTTGCCAAGAAGTAAGTATTAACACAAATCCACACAATAAAGAGGTAATTCAAATGGCAGTTCAAACAGTAGAACAACTAATGGAAAAATGGGCACCAGTGCTCGACGCTGAAGGCGTTTCTCCAATCACTAGCATGCACAAACGTCAAACGACTGCAGTGCTGTTAGAAAACACCGAACAAGACATCATCCAGTCTCGTCAAATGCTTTCAGAAGCAGGTCCAAGCACTGTAACCAACGGTTATGCTGCTGACGGTACCGGTCTGGCTAAATTTGATCCAGTACTGATCTCTATGGTTCGTCGTTCAGCTCCACAAATGTTAGCATATGACATCTGCGGTGTTCAACCACTACGTCAACCTACAGGTCTGATTTTCGCTCTGCGTTCTAAATACGGCGCTCAGAACGGAACCGAAGCATTGTTCAACGAAGCTAATACTGCATTCTCAGGCGCAGCTTCTCCAGCACATGCAGGTACTGATCCTACTGCAGACTTCGTCGATCAAGATGACGGTACAGCGGGTAACCAATTCGGTACAGTTACTACTGGTACCGGTGTTACTACAGCAGTTGGCGAAACTATCGGTAACGGTTCTGGTCCAGCTTTTGGTGAAATGTCTTTCACTATCGAGTCAATGTCAGTTACTGCTCAGACTCGCGCATTGAAAGCAGGTTACTCTGTAGAATTCGCTCAAGACGTTAAGAACCTACACGGTCTAGACGCAGATGCAGAACTTTCTTCTATTCTTTCTAACGAAATTTTAGCTGAAGTTAACCGCGAAGTTCTACGTACTATCTACGCCGGTGCTAAGATCGGCGCTCAAGGAGCTACAGTTCCTGGCGTGTTCAATCTGACCGCTGACTCTGATGGTCGTTGGTTGGCAGAACGTCATAAAGGTCTGTTGTTCCAAATCGAACGTGAAGCAAATGCGATTGCTCAAGAAACTCGTCGCGGTAAAGGTAACATCCTTGTTTGCTCAAGCGATGTAGCTTCTGCTTTGGCTATGGGTGGTATGTTAGATTATGCTCCAGCATTAGCTAACGACATCAACGTTGACGACACTGGCGCTACTTTCTGCGGTGTTTTGAACAAGAAAATGCGCGTTTACATCGACCCATATTCTGGTTCAGCTGGTACTAATAGCCAATTCTTCATGGTTGGTTACAAAGGAACCTCTGCATGGGACGCTGGACAATTCTACTGCCCATATGTACCATTGCAAATCGTTCGCACTACAGATCCAGCGACTATGAGTCCAGTGCTTGCTTACCGTCTACGTTACGGTATGGCTCGTAACCCGTTCTTCAAGACTGTTGGTCGGAATAACGCGTACTACAGAATCGCAGCTGTGCGGAACATCATATAAAAAAATCATTATCATTTGAGTTAAATGATATAGTGAAAAGGGTCTTCGGACCCTTTTTTTATTGTACATTAAATTGTGTTAATGTTATAATTTGATCATGAATACTTTGTCCGAAGCTAAATCAATCATAGAAAAAGAATTCCTGTTAAAATCAGGAAAGCTTAATTGCGCATGTCAATCAGTTCAGCGTTATAAAAATTTAACAGAGCAGTTTAGACAGATTTTAAATGCAGAATCTCATCTTTCAGTTATAACTTTAATGTATTGCATAGTGAATGAGATTGAACCAAGGAAGTGTTTACATTGTGGCAAACAGTTAAATGTTTATAGATTTTCATCTGGATATGATAGTGGAAAAGGCTCTTCTTTTTGTTCGTTATTATGCGCGAATTCTCATAAATATGATAAGAAACAAGGAGAGGTTTTTACTGATTACAAATTTCTCTTAGACGTAAATAGTAACTTTGATTCTCAAAAAATCGATAAACATATTAACGAAATAACAATAAAACATCTTCAAAGTATTACCGAATTAGAAATTTCACATATTAGAACTTTATTATATGTAGCTCTATATGGGAAAGAGAATCTCAAATATTGCAAGGAATGTGGAAAGCTAATTTTAGTTAAAGGCGGGACAAAACGTCCATACACAAAAGCGACTCAATTTTGTTCTAAAACATGTAGAAACAGAAACAAAGAGTTTAAGACTAATCTTAGAGAAATTAACTTAGCTAGAATCAAAACTGAAGAGTATAAAAATAATGTTGGTATACCATGGTTTGAATCTAAGATTCAAAAAATGTTAGATGAGCAAAACATTACTATTTTACATATGTATGAAGAAATCGCTTCTAAACCGAGACAATCTTCTTATTTTAGATTTAAGTGCAATTTATGTTTGACAGAATTTGATGCTAGATTCATCTCAATTCCAATTTGTAAAAAATGCAATCCTAATTCAAAACCACAAGTAGAAATTTCTGCGTATATAGAATCTCTTGGATATCAAACAATTTTTAACGACAGAAGAATACTAAAGAACAAAAGAGAACTAGACATCGTTATACCAGAACTAAATTTAGCTATAGAATACGATGGTCTATATTGGCATAAAGACAAGAATGATTATTATAAGTACGAAGAATGCAAAAGCTTAGGTATAAGATTGATTAAAATTTATGATGACGAAAATCCAATTATAGTTAAATCTAGAATAGCAGCAATTCTTGGTAAAACTAAAAATAAAATACATGGAAGAAAATGCAAAATCGTTGAAATAGACAATAAGACTTATTCTGAATTCATGAATAACAATCACATTCAAGGATCAGCAAGTGCTTCTAAAAAATATGGTTTGGAATTTGAAAATCGGTTAGTCGCGGTAATGGCGTTCTGCAAAAGCCGATATAACAAGAATTATGAGTGGGAATTAATCAGATTTTCGAATGTGATAAATACAACTGTGGTTGGCGGTGCTTCTAGATTGTTTAGTCATTTTGTAAAAGAAAATAATCCAAAAACCGTTTTGTCTTATTGTGATTTAAGATGGGGAACCGGAAAGCTTTATGAGAATCTAGGATTTGATTTTTCTCACAAAACTACTTATAACTATTATTACATGAAAACTAGAAGAGAATCTAGATTGAAATATCAAAAGCATAAATTACCAAAACTGTTCGAGAATGTAGATATGTCTAAATCAGAAGCAGAAATTATGAAAGAAAATGGTTATTCTAGAATCTATGATTTTGGAAATTTAGTTTACGTCTGGAAATCAAGCATTAAATAAACTTAAGATTAATCTTAAAAAGAGGATAATTAATATGGCAGGAACTGTAAACGCAGGCGCGGTAAACACTGGAGGGCTAGCATTCACTGGAACAGGTAATCGCATCACAGGTGATTTTAGTAATGCGACGGTTGCTAACCGAGTGATGTTTCGAACAAGCACGGTTAATGGTGCTTCTGTTGTTGGGGTAATTCCAAACGGTACTCAAACCTACTCGGAAGTCTCTCTTTACAACGCGCAAGATACCGGGAATGCTTCAAAGTTTGACTTTTCAATTAGCGGGACACTAGCGCGTATAAGAAATCTCATTAGCGGAACTGGTTCATATGTCCCACTTTCTTTTGAAGTTGGCGGTGCAGAACGGATGCGGATTGATGCGAGTGGCAACGTCCTAGCAACTTCTCCCGGAGGACTAGGCTACGGCACAGGCGCGGGTGGGACAGTTACTCAGGCTACGAGTAAAGCCACCGCCGTTACCTTGAATAAACCGTGTGGTCAGATCACGATGCACAACGCTGCTTTGGCTGCTGGTGCTTCAGTAACTTTTGTACTCAATAGCTTACCCACAGTGATAGGAGTGGGTGATGTGTGCGTCTGCAATGTTACCTATGCAAGCACAGGTTCGTTACCGCAGAACTATCAAGTATCTGCAGCAAATATTACGCCAAATGCACCGCAATTCTTCTTTACTTTGAAGAATGTATCTGCAGGATCACTATCGGATGCGGTAGTGATTAACTTCACAATCATAAAGGGAGCAACATCATGATTATCAAACAAGTAATCCACTACCCAGATACAAACTCTATTGAGGTCACTTGGGTGGACTCAGATGAAAAGCAAATCCGCTGCCACAGTTACGCTGATGTGCAGATGCAGATGCTGCGCGAACATGCCGCTGAGATGGGTACACCACTGACAGACTACGAAGCACTGATTGCTGACGTTGAATCCAAGATCGTTCTTTACGTACCGCAAACTCAAAGCCGTCTAGATGAATTTGCTCGCACTCGTAACTACGATAGCATTCTTTCTGCATGTACTTATGCTACTAGTACAGTTCCGAAATTTGCGTCAGAAGGTCAGTGTGCTGTCAATGCTCGTGACGCAACTTGGTCTGCTCTTTATACATTAATGGCTGAAGTAGAATCAGGAGTTCGTCAGCTACCAACTGGTTTCGCAGATGTCGAACCGCTTCTACCAGAATTAACTTGGCCGGTGTAAGAATCTTTATTAGTTAGGAAAATTTCTTAATATGAGTATATTAAAAACAAACAATGTCCAGATTGGACAATCTACTACGGCGACAAATAACTTCGTGTTATCTGTTCCGGCTGCTCCAGATGGGTCTTTAAAACTTGCTCGCGGAGATGTTGAAGCTACTACGCAAGATATTCTTAATGTAGCTAGTGATGGTGCAATTTCTACTCCTAACAGTTTAAGCTTTACTGGAACAGGTAATCGCATCACAGGTGATTTTAGTAATGCGACGGTTGCTAACCGCGTGATGTTTCAAACAAGCACTGTGGATGGAAATACAAGGGTATGGACTATTCCAAACGGAAGCGCAACAACTACTCAAATAGTTTTAGCTAATGCAAGTAATCCAACAAACGCCAGTATTTTGACAACTGGGGCAACTGCCGCAGATACCCGTTTCGAGTCCACTATTGCCGGCACTGGCACTTACCTCCCAATGACGTTCTACACAGGTGGTGTAGAACGTATGCGGATTGATATCAATGGCAATGTTGGAATTGGTATGACGCCGGCGCCGGCGTCAGCGTATAAACTTCAGGTAAATAGCCAGGCTGGTGGCGTGGTTTTCGATTCGATACAGGGCTACTCGCGTGCCTATTTTCCTAACGTCGTTTCTCCAACAGTGGCTAATACTTGGGTTGGATCGTACTATGACGATGTGACTATTGGCACAGTTGGGATTTCTAGGCTTTCCGTAGATGCGAGTGGCAACGTCCTAGTAACTTCTCCCGGAAGACTAGGCTACGGCGTAGGCGCAGGTGGTTCAGTTACTCAGGCAACGTCAAAGAGTACTACGGTGACGCTGAACAAGGCGTGTGGGCAGATCACTATGAATAACGCCGCTATGCCGCCCGGGTGGAAAACCGGATTTATCCTAACCAACTCGACCATAACGCCAGCAAGCGTAGTCTTAGTCAACGTAGTAGATTTTGGTGGTTATTCCGCAGAAGTTGTTTACTCGACTTCTTATGCCAATTGCCAGATTGTCTTGACAAATACATTACAAGTTTCACTTTCTGAGGCTGTAAAGATTAATTTTGTCGTTATCTCTGGGGCAACAACATGATCATCATAAAACAAGTAATCCACTACACCGACACCAACTCTGTCGAGGCAACATGGGTAGAGCGCACCATCACGCCACAGGCGGAAGTACCAGAAGTGCCCGCTGTGCTGGACGAAGAAGGCAACGTCACCACACCAGCGGCGCCTGCCTACACGCCTGATGATATTGTCACTGCTGTGCAGATCAAGTGCCACAGTTACGCTGATGTGCAGATGGATATGTTCCGCGCTGACGTAGCTGAATATGGTGGAAATATTGCAGAGTACGAAGCACTGATTGCTGACGTTGAATCCAAGATCGTTCTTTACGTACCGCCAG
>JFJP01031773.1_pt1 | contig 13552 bp, 11 predicted proteins | sample 431651 | NCBI WGS metagenome assembly JFJP01 (sample SAMN02602958, study PRJNA72255) | Microbial mat metagenome, whole genome shotgun sequencing project. | biome: fresh water; feature: sink hole; material: water; isolation source: purple microbial (photo- and chemosynthetic) mats found in...
TGAATATCTGAAAAGTCAGGGCAGTCAATTTGGTCAAGGTTATTTTTTTGCCATTCCCTGTATTGCGGAAGAATGTTTTTTGAAGCGTGATGGTTAGTGGTGTTTCTTGAATAGAATAGACGAATAACAGGCTTTTAAGAGCATTATTCGTTACAAACATCCCTCACATCAGCAAAACTAAGCCCAATGCTCAGTACCCTCGTCCGTTTTTCCATTCGTTTTTACGGTATTGTTATCGCGTTAGCGGTACTCATTTTATTGGTGGGTGGGTATCTTTTTACTACCGCTGGACTGGATATTTTTCCTGAGTTTTCGCCCAAGCAAGTCATTATTCAAACCGAATCGACAGGGCTGTCGGCTGAACAGGTTGAAGTTTTAGTCACGCGACCGATTGAGACGGCTATCAGTGGTTTAGTCGGTTTAAAAAATGTGCGTTCTGAATCGATACAGGGTTTGTCGATAGTCACCGCGATTTTTGCGGAAAACAGCGATATTTATCTGAATCGACAGTTGATTAGTGAACGCTTAATTAATGTAACCAGCCAATTGCCGCTAGGGATTACGCCGATTGCGATACCCTTATCTTCATCGTCTGCGACGGTATTGACGATTGGTTTACATTCGGACATTGCGGATGTCAATGTGTTTGGTGGTCAAGTCCAGCAGTTACAGATTCAGATTGATCCTGTCCAGTTACAACGTTTCAATATCTCGCTTGATGAGGTGATTCAAACCGCTACTCAAGCGGGGACAATTCAAGGCAGTGGCTTTATTGAAAATTCAAATCAGCGTTTTACGCTACAAGTGACAGGGCAACCGCAAACACCCGAACAATTTGCTAAAATCCCGTTACTGAATCAGCAAGCCAGTGGTCGCCCGATTACTTTAGGCGAAGTTGCCCATATTGAATACGCGCCAGAACCACCGATAGGCGCGGCGCAAATCATGGGTAAACCAGGCATAGTCATGATGGTGATTGGACAATACGGTGCGAATACGCTGTCAGTGTCACGACAGGTTGAACAAACTTTAAAAGAATTTGCCCCGCTGTTTCAAAAACAGGATATTCAATTTTATGAACATTTATTTCGTCCTGCCGATTATATTGAAAAATCTTTGAGCAATTTATCAGGGCATTTGTTGCTGGGCGGTTTGTTTGTGCTGATTATTTTATATGCGTTTTTGTTTAATTTGCGGACGGCTTTTATTTCTGCACTGGCGATTCCCGTGTCATTAGTTGGCGCGATACTGGTGTTACTGGCAGCGGGTATTAATCTGAATATCATGGTATTAGGCGGTTTAGCGATTGCCCTGGGTGAAGTAGTCGATGATGCGATTATCGACACGGAAAATATTTTTCGCCGTTTGCGCGAAAACCGCTTATTGCCGCAGCCACAACCAGTGGCTACTGTGGTTTATACCGCGTCGATGGAAGTGCGCAGTTCCGTTGTTTATGCCAGTTTTATCGTCGCGCTGGCATTTGTGCCGTTATTAACTTTAAGCGGTGTGGTCGGGCGTTTATTTTCGCCACTGGGTTATGCGTATATTTTAGCGATTTTAGCGTCTTTATTAGTCGCGCTAACGCTAACGCCCGCGTTGTGTTATGTGTTGCTAGGCAATAAGCAAACGGATTCAAAAACCGATGATGATCCACCGCTGATTAAGCTACTGAAACCGCGCTATAAAACATTTTTAGGTCTGATTGCCAGGCATTTCAAGCTGGTATTAATCGTCAGTTTGTTATTATGTTCAGTGGCGTTAACAGCGTTTTTTCGTTTCGACAGTAAATTACTGCCTGAACTGCGTGAAGGGCATTATATAGTTCATACCAGCAGTATTCCTGGGACATCCTTGCAAGAATCTTTGCGTATCGGTAGCCAATTGACCAAACAATTTATGACTATTAAAGGTGTACAATCGGTTTCGCAATGGGCAGGTCGTGCTGAACGGGGCGCGGATACTTATGGCAGTCATTACAGTGAATATGAAGTGCATTTGGATAGTTTATCGGGTGCAGAACAACAGGCTATTCTCGAACAATTGCGCGAAATCTTAAACGATTTTCCGGGTATTTTGTACGAAGCCAATACCTTTTTAACCGAACGGGTCGATGAAACTATTTCAGGTTATACTTCGCCTGTTGTGGTCAATATTTACGGCAGTGATTTGAATGTATTAGATAGCAAAGCGCAGGCTGTTGCGGCTATTTTGCGTGATATGCAGGGCGCGGCTGATATACAACTGCGTTCACCACCTGCCACGCCGTTGTTACAAATACAGTTAAATCTGGATCAACTGGCTATCATGGGAGTCAGCCCTGCGCAAATTATGGATACTTTACAGACCGCTTATGAAACGCGCATAGTCGGTAAAAATATTCAGGGTAACAAAATCTATAATATCGCCGTAGCTTTGTCACCCGAGTTAAGACAGCAACCTGAATCTATCGCTCAATTATTGATTAGGGCGCGGGATGGGAGTTTAATCAGGCTGGAACAGGTTGCTGAAATTCGTCATACTGCCAGTCGTTACAATATTTTGCATCAAAATACACAAAGGCGACAAACCGTAACCTGTAATGTATTGGACAGAGATTTAGATGCGTTTATGGCAGAACTCAAAACGCGGGTATTAAAAGAAATTAGCTTTAGTGCAGACAGTTATCCAGAATTTACCGGCGCGGCGGTTGAGCAAGCCAAAGCAAGGCGTGATTTAATTGCTTATTCCTTGTTAGCGGGGGCAGGGGTGTTAATGCTGATTTATATCGCTATCGGCAGCTTGCGCCATGCCTTATTAACGCTGGTGAATTTGCCTTTTGCTTTAGTCGGTGGTATCGCAGCAGTAGAATTGACGGGAGCCACTTTATCGGTGGGTTCAGTGGTCGGATTTGTGACACTGTTTGGTATTACCGTGCGTAATAGTATTATGTTGTTATCCCATTATCGCCATTTGGTCGAAGAACAAGGAAAAGCATGGAATTTGGACACCGCGCTATTAGGTGCGGGAGAACGGTTGCCTTCTATTTTGATGACAGCTTTAGTCACGGCTTTAGCGATGTTTCCGATTGCTTTTAACAGCGATAATCCGGGGCGAGAAATTATGGGACCAATGGCAGCAATTATTATCGGTGGTTTAGCGTCTTCAACACTGTTGAATTTATCCGTGTTACCGATTGTGCTATTGCGTTATGGACGTTTTAATCGTTGATATTAATCTGATAAAGAGACTGACTATGCCGCGTAAATCCTGTTTAGCACACATCCTGTGGATATTCGGTTTGTTAGCCGTGATACCCGTGCGTGCAGAAACTATCGATTTACAGTTACGCTGGCATCATCAATTTCAGTTTGCGGGCTATTATGCGGCTTTGCAACAAGGCTATTATCAAAAAGCGGGGCTGGATGTAGTGATACACGAAGGTTCACCCAAAAATATCCCTATTGACCAGGTATTAAAGGGTCATGCGCAATACGGTGTTGCAAACAGTGAATTGCTACTGGCTCGCTTAAAAGGTGATCCTTTGGTGTTGTTAGCGGCTGTTTTTCAGCATTCGCCTTCGGTGTTGCTGGCTCGCAAAGACGCAAAAATTTTCGCGCCCAATAACTTAATCGGTAAAAAAGTCATGATGATAGGGGAGTACATTGATGCCGATTTTGTTGCCATGTTCAGCAATGAACGTATCAATATGAAGGATATTAAAATTATTCCCAGCAGTTTTGATATTCAGGATTTAGTCACGGGTAAAGTGGATGCTTTCAATAGTTATATCAGCAATGAACCGTATTTTTTAAAACAACAGGGAATTGAATTTACAGTGCTGTATCCGCGTAATTATGGGGTTGATTTTTACAGCGATATGCTGTTTACCAGCGAAAATGAGTTAAAAGAGCATCCCAAACGTGTTAAAGCCTTTTTGAATGCCAGTCTGGAAGGCTGGAAATACGCAATGGCGCATCAGCAGGAAATCATTGCCTTATTGCAAAGCCAGTATCAGGTTTCTAAATCCAAAGCCCATCTTGAGTACGAAGCGGAAGCCATGCGCTCACTGATATTACCCGAAATTGTTGAAATTGGTCATATCAATCCCTGGCGCGTCGAAAGTATGGCAGAAACTTTCGTGCAGGCAGGTTTGGTCGCTAACGATGATTTATTGAAAGATTTTATTTATTCGCCTGATATTGCCAAAGAACGATTAAAACGCTATCTAAAAATTGCTATAGTCCTTGCCATTTTTATCAGTTTGATCACTATTGTTTTATATCTGGGTTACAAATCTACAAACAGGGAAAATCAACAGCGTAAACGTATAGAAAAAGAATTACGTCAGCGTACTGATGAACTGGCGTTACAAAATAATATTTTGCAAAAAATTACTCACGGAGGCAGTTTGTCTACAATATTGGAAGAGTTGACCAGGCAAGTCGAAATGCTACATCCTGAAATGATTTGTTCAATTTTACTGCTGGATGACAATAATAAACTACGACATGGTGCTGCTCCAGGTTTACCGGATTTTTATAACCAGGCAATAGATGGTGTGGACATTGGCGAAGGTGTGGGTAGTTGTGGCACGGCAGCTCATCGGGGAGAACGTTTTATTGTTGAAGACATTCAGCAACATCCTTTTTGGGAAGGATTTCGTGATTTAGCCCAACAGGCTGGCGTAAGAGCGTGCTGGTCGCAACCCATTAAAAACAGTCATGACAAAGTACTGGGTACATTCGCGATCTATCATGCGCAACCAACCATGCCAGAAGAATCAGAAATTGTGCTGATTGAAAGCTACGCCAATCTGGCGCAACTTGGCATTGAACACGCCCAGGCTGATTTAGCAATACAGGAAAGTGAACAACGTCTGCACTTTGTTTTAAAAGGCAGTGGACTGGGTTTTTGGGACTGGAAAATCGATACCCAAAAAGTGGAAATACATACCATAGAAACCCAAACCTTTCACTATAATTATCCCAACTATGGCGTAGTTGTTCCGCAATGGCTGGAATTTATTCACCCTTACGACAGGGAAAAAGTCTGGCGATCCATACGCGATGTGCTGGACGGTAGACAAATTACTCATCAAATTGAATACCGTGTGTTAGGCAGCGAGGGCAACATACTTTGGGTATCGGATCATGCCAGTATTGTTCAGCGTAACTCAGATGGCAAACCGATACGCATGAGTGGTACACATATTGACATCACGGATCGCAAGTTTGCCGATCAACAATTACGCGACAGTGAACAAAGACTGATGCTTTGCCAACACTATGCAGATATTGGAACCTGGGAACTGGATTTAATTAACCATCAACAAATCCTGTCGCCTATCGCCTGTAAATTACTGGGTGTTTCTGAGTCATCAACGACTAAGTGGGAAGATTTTTTAGCCGTTATTCATCCTGATGACTTGCAGACTTTCGTTGATGCAACGCAGGATCACCTCGAAAACCGTGAAAAATATGACGTAGAATATCGAATTATCGACAGAAACAATCAATTGCGCTGGATACGTTCAGTTGGACGAGTGGATGAAACCAGAGCCGCCGAGCCGACTTATTTTAGAGGTATTGTTCAGGATATTACCGAACGTAAATCCGCAGAAGAACAAATCAAGCAACTGGCGTTTTATGATCCACTCACGCAACTGCCTAATCGCCGCCTGTTAAATGAACGTTTGCAATACGGTCTTGACATGGCACAACGTGAGGGCAATCAACTGGCTGTGATGGTTCTGGATTTAGACCGCTTTAAAGCCGTCAATGACAATTATGGGCATAAAGCAGGTGATGAATTACTGCAAATGGTGGCAAAACGAATTACCGCACAGTTGCGCAAGATTGATACGGCAGCCCGTTTAGGGGGTGATGAATTTGTGGTGTTACTGCCCGACATAACGCAACATATCGATGTCGAACGTGTCGCTGTGGCGATTATTTTTGAACTAAGCCAAGCTTTTTTGCTAAGCGAAAATAATGTAGCAAATATAGGTACGAGTATCGGTATCAGTTTTTATCCTGTACACGGTAAAGACCCTGAAACACTGTTGGATCGTGCAGATATTGCACTCTATCAGGCAAAAGATCAGGGGCGAGGCTGTTTTTGTATTGCTGTCGAGCAACGCGACTAGACCTGTCAGTTTTTAAATACCTGACAGGTCTAATCAACGATTGAATTGTATGTTGCAGAATAATTCACTATGATTGGAGTCTATTTTTTTGTGAGACAAGAGAAAAAACATGAAACTGATTACTGCAATTATTAAACCGTTCAAAATGGATGATGTCAGAGAGGCACTTTCTGAAATAGGCGTTGCGGGTGTTACCGCAACAGAAGTCAAAGGCTTTGGACGGCAAAAAGGACATACCGAACTCTATCGGGGAGCGGAATATGTTGTTGATTTTTTACCGAAAGTTAAACTGGAAATTGCTGTTGCCGATAATGTTTTGGAAAAAGCCATACAAGCTATCGTAACAGCGGCTAATACAGGCAAAATTGGCGATGGGAAAATATTTGTTTCTGACCTGGAACAAGTGATTCGTATCAGAACAGGTGAAACTGGAGAAGAAGCCATCTAATCATGGCATCATAAGGATATAAATATGTTGTTTTCAGCCGGGTACGCACTGCGTACCTTACTACTGCTTTTGCTGCCAGAAGTTGCTTTGGCAGACGCATTAAATCAGGCCAATACCGCCTGGGTTCTGACTTCTACGGTATTGGTTTTATTTATGACCATCCCGGGTTTATCGCTGTTTTATGCAGGTCTGGTCAGAAGTAAAAACGTGTTATCGGTATTGATGCAATGTTTTGCCATTACCTGTCTGGTTTCCATTCTTTGGCTGGCGGGCGTTTACAGCTTTATTTTTACCGATGGCGGCAGTTTACAATCTGTCATCGGTGGCGCGTCCAAGGTTTTTCTGCCTGATATAAACACTACGGTGTTGGTGGGCGATATTCCTGAAACGGTTTATTTCATGTTTCAAATGACGTTTGCCATTATCACCCCCGCTTTAATTGTCGGTGCATTTGCCGAACGCATGAAATTTTCCGCCATGTTATGGTTTAGTGCTTTATGGTTAATCTTCGTTTATTTGCCCATCTGTCACTGGATGTGGGGAGGCGGTTGGCTAGCTAATTTAGGTGCGATGGATTTTGCAGGTGGTATCGTCATTCATGTCAATGCAGGGGTCGCCGCCCTGGTTTCCGCTTTGGTTATCGGCAAACGAAAAGGCTTTCCAACCACACAGATGCCACCGCATAACATGACGATGGTGGTGACGGGTGCGGGTATGTTATGGGTGGGCTGGTTTGGTTTTAATGCGGGTAGTGCATTAACCTCCGACGGACGCGCGGGTCTGGCAATGCTGGTCACGCATATCGGCGCGGCTTCAGGCTCGTTGACCTGGATGTTTATTGAATGGAAACGCTTTGGCAAGCCCAGCGTATTAGGTATTGTTACAGGCATGGTTGCAGGTTTAGGCACGATTACCCCTGCTTCTGGTTTTGTTGGTCCTTTTGGTGCGTTATTTATTGGTGTTACCGCAGGATTTGTATGTTTTTATGCCACGCAATATGTCAAACGTACCTTAAAAATCGATGATTCATTGGACGTATTTCCTGTACACGGTATCGGTGGTATTACGGGTTCATTATTAACAGGCGTGTTTGCTGCTAAAGGTTTGGGTGGTTTAGGATTTTCCCATGAAGGTGTTGGTATGATTCAACAACTCGGTATTCAGGCTCTGGCGATTATTGTTACCATTATTTGGAGTGGCTTATTCAGCTACCTGATTCTAAAAGGTCTGGACAAATGGCTAGGTTTGCGCGTTACACCCGATGAAGAAGTTCAGGGTCTTGATACCGTTCTGCACGAAGAAACAGGTTATCTGGATTTGTAACATTTCTTTGCTATATTCTATGTTATGGCTGTGGGGTGAAAAATATCGCCCCACACTGATTTCAATAAGCATTCCCACGCTTTTCATGATTCACTGACACCAACTTATTGAAATCAGTCACACCTGAAAAACAACGTTTTTTTTTGTTGTTTTTTTTAAACATTTTGTCGTAAATTTGTTTTTTTGATTGAATAAACACTGTGTAGCGTGTAGAGTGTAGACGTATTATCAAAGTGTTATATAATTAAGTTAATTTGTTTTGGAGAATATCATGTTTAATAAAAATTTACTTGCGGCTTTAGTGTTGTCAAGTATTGCTAGCTTACCGCTAGCTCAAGCGGACGAACTCCCACCAGTAACAGAGCAGCAAGCTAATTTACTCCCTCCTTTAGACACTGCTGCATCAAATCAATCCGCCGCGCCTACTGACACCCGTTTTTATGCCGCACCTTTTGGTACGTTTATAACTACAGGTAGTGGTAGTGCTGGTGATGGCTGGGGTGGTGGACTTGCCATTGGTAAAATGCTGAATAAGCATTTCAATGTGGAGGTTAAAGGTTTTTATGACACCGCAAGATACACTGGACGCGCTTACGACAATACCAATGGACTGGATATTGTTGGAGATCGTACGCGTGGTGACTGGAATTTAGCAGGTGCTACCGTCGATTTACAATACTACTTTATGCGTCAAAAGTTTTCACCTTATACCGTTATTGCTTTGGGTGGCATGGATACTGACATTACCTCTACCCACACAAGAATAAATGGTGTCGTGGAGAATCGTAGCCGTAGTGCTGCAACTTTCATTGGTGAAGCGGGCTTGGGTTTTACCTATGAACTACTTGACAATCTGTTAGTGCGTAGTGATGTTCGTTATCGCTTCGGTGATACTTTTTCTAATAATGATGAAGTCATTGTCAATGGTTACAATCATAACATTGATAACAGTAAAGTAACCAACGACATGACGGTTAATCTGGGTGTTGTTGTTCCTTTTGGTGCCAAGCCAAAAGCCGTAGAAGCTCCCGCGCCTATGCCAGAACCCGTTGCCGCTGTTGTCGATTGTTCAACCATGGATTCTGATGCTGATGGCATTAATGACTGTATTGATAAATGCCCAGGCACAATAGCAGGCAGTAAAGTTGATGCAACAGGTTGTCCAATCAGTCTGGAATTAAAAGGTGTCAACTTCAAATACGACTCCGCGCAACTGACTGAAAATGCCATGTTCATACTTGATGGTGTTGCACAAAGCCTGGTGAACTATCCGCTGAAAGATGATCTGGAAGTACACGGTCACACCAGTAGCGAAGGTAGCAATGCCTACAATATGAAATTATCGCAAAAACGCTCACAATCAGTTGCTAACTACCTGGCATCCAAAGGCGTAACTAACCGATTAATCGCCAGAGGTTACGGTGAAAGCCAACCCGTTGCTGATAACAGCACAGAACAGGGCAGAGAACAAAACCGTCGTGTTGAATTGATCTGGATGGGTCATTAAGCAATAGTTTTTTAACACGGTTGAAAGAAAAAGCCCGCTTTGATAGCGGGCTTTTTTGTTTTTAAATAACAGGAATATTGTTTACAACAGCGAATCAGGACAGTATTTTTGCATAAACTCAAGCGTCACTGCTCTTAAAGGTTCATCAAGAAACGATAAGGCTTTTTTGGCAATTTCAGTTGGCACTCTGCCATAAAAAGCCTGCGCAATACCGCCAGTAATACAGGTGAGCGTATCGGAATCACCACCTAAAGACACTGCAAGACGTAAGGCGTTTTCAAAATCGGTTGACTCTAAAAAGGCAATAATCGCTTCGGGTACCGTTTCCTGGCAGGATTCATTAAAATAATAATCTGGTCGAATTTCGTCGCAACTGCGCTTTAAATCATAGCCAAAACTGGCAACTACATAATATTTAATCTGTTGTTTACTGTGTCCAGTGCGGGCTAAAAAAATTGCCGATGCTGTCGCTAACGCACCTTTAATACCTTCGGGATGATTATGGGTAATTTCAGTATATTCGCGGGCTTTTTGTAAAACGTTTTCCAAAGTATCAAACGCATAACCGACAGGGCTGATACGCATGGCAGCACCATTGCCCCAACTGTTATACGCAGTACTGTGAGGATTGCTTGCCCAGCTTCGATAGCTCGCACCATAACTTTCATCAGGATAACGCTGATAATAAGCTCGCATGGTTTGGGCATAATCTTTGTTATGCAAAATCGCATCGGCTAAAGCGATGGTCAAAACACTGTCATCGGTAAAAAAACTCCGCTGCAAATCAAACAATGGAAATTCGGTGGTTTTGATATTATCAAATTCATAGGGTGATCCAACAATATCACCCGTAATAGCACCTAGCATAATTCCTCCTGATTAACTGATGTTACGCACAAGCAAGCAATGTTTACGAAAATTGCCCTATCATTTCAGCAGTGATACTGGAATCCAGTGACAGGGATTTGAAAGCAGGAGGGAACACAGGCTTTGTTTTATTGTCATTCAAATAAGGAGTGAGCGCGATAAATTCGTGCCTATACCTTTCAATCATAGCTATTCTCCCAGATTAACAATGGTAGTTAGGCTAGGTCTTGCTGTCAAGCAAAGCTGGAACATACAGTGATTTCAATATAGCTTAAGTAACAGTGAAAAAGTTTTGGGTAATAAATGACTGCCAGTCCTTGAAGGACTGGCAGTCATATACCTGAAAACTTATACTCACTTACTTAGTTACTTGTCAGGAATACAAACCTGGACTTGCAGGCGGATCTACTTCGCAGTGATGTAGTTGATTAACTTAAAACCATAAAAAAAACTTACAGGAAAAACTAAAAAACATATACTACAAACTGAATTTCAACTAGCCAAACTGTCAAACTATCAATTTATGGACTGTTGACTATAGTTATTGGTAAATTACAAAAATTAATATAAAAATACATTATGGAGCAACAATGATAAGAGTAGGGCAGGGCTATGATGTTCATCGTTTTTGCGATGGCAATCACATAATACTGGGTGGCGTTAGTATTCCATACCAACAGGGTTTAGAAGCGCATTCCGATGGTGATGTGGTTTTGCACGCTCTGAGTGATGCACTGTTGGGTGCTGCGGCTCTTGGCGATATAGGCAAACATTTTCCCGATACTGATCCAGCGTATAAGGGTGCGGATAGTCGGGCATTATTGCGCCATGTTTATAAAATCGTGCAGGAAAACGGTTATAAGCTGGTTAATGCAGATATAACCATCATTGCCCAGGCTCCTAAAATGTCGCCGCATACCTCGGCTATGTGTTTTCATATCGCTGATGATTTAAAAGTGCCGCTGGATTGTATCAATGTTAAAGCAACTACTACCGAAAAACTGGGCTTTGAAGGACGCAAGGAAGGTATAGCCGTGCAAGCGATTGTGTTGATCGAAAAATGACAATTTTAGACCTTCCTTATGTTTATGGTTCTCCCTCCGGGCAAGGTAAAATCCGCAGTTTACCCGAAGATTTTTTAGTGACTGAACATCTTGCCTTTGAGCCATCAGGTTCGGGTGAGCATGTGTTTTTGTCTATCGAAAAAACTGGCGAAAATACCGATTATGTGGCAAGACAACTGGCTAAATTTGTGGGTGTCAGACAACGGGATGTCAGTTATGCAGGGATCAAAGACCGTTACGCGGTTACTAGCCAATGGTTTAGTGTCTGGTTGCCGGGTAAGGCTGACCCCGACTGGTCACAGTTTAGCAGCGATACCATCAAAGTTTTGCACACAGTTCGACACGCACGCAAATTAAAACGCGGTGTATTATCTGGAAATAGTTTTAAAATCATTATTCGGGATTGGCAGGGTGACACGGTATTAACAGACCAACAACTTAACGCAATTAAAACCTGTGGCATTGCCAATTATTATGGTGAACAGCGTTTTGGTCATGATGGGCAAAATATCAATAAAGCCATAGCCCTGTTTCAGGGTGAAAAAGTCAGACGCGAACAGCGCAGTATTTATCTGTCGGCTGCCCGTTCGTATATATTCAATCAAATTCTTGCTCAACGGGTATTGGCAAAAACCTGGAATCAGGCTGTGGCAGGTGATTATTGCGTTTTTGATTTAGGGCATAGTTATTTTAAAGCGGATCAAGTGGACGCTGAAATTAATCGCCGATTTATCGCTAAAGAAATTCATCCCACAGGTGTACTGTGGGGCAAAGGTAATGCAGAATTATTGCCCATGGAACAAGCTGTGATTGCCGCTCATGCTGAATTAGCCGTTGGTTTGGTAGAAAGCGGTCTTGAGCAGGACAGACGGGCGTTGAGGATTAATGTTGCTGATTTACACTGGCAGTTTGATGATTTATCCACTTTAGTCTTAAGTTTTACTTTGCCCGCTGGAAGTTATGCGACAGCGGTGTTGCGTGAAATTATTAGCCTATAAGCAGGGCAGGCGCGACAATTAGACTACTTTCACAGTCTCTGGAGCATGGGAACAAGATATGTTTTGCATATTTGCCCCGCGTACCTGATTTATTCAGTTCGGCAGAATATTCAGGTCTTGAAATATCTTCATTGTTGTTCGTAAGCATTACGCTCCTGTTTAGTCATACGCTGGCTGAAATAATACGGATAACATCGGCTCTTTCGGTAAATGAAACGACAAGATGTTCCTTTAGTTGATATACCAAAAAGCAAATAGCGGCTTTCATCGTAGGAATGGTCAGGGTCGCTAACGCATGAGTAGTCATCGGCAAATACTTCAGTGGCTTTCAAAAAAGAAATGGCGTGTTTGCGTTGCTCTACCCATCTTACGAGTTTAAAAATGTAGCCCGTGTGGAGCGTAGCGGAACGCGGGGGAACAATGGCATCATCACGAAAAGCCCCGCATTCCGCAAAGCTCCATGCGGGCTACTTGCTGTTTCGACAAATGCCGAATGAGTTCAATACGTTTCATATTACCAATAGAATTTCTTCAAAATTACTTACCGCTTGCCTACGGGCTTCCTCGCGCCGCAGTTCCATAATGTCTTTTGCGGCTTCTCTTAGGCTAATGAGTAATTCTTCTTTTGTTTCTTCCTGTGCATTTACACCTGATATTTCTTCAATCCAACCTATCCACCAATCGCCGTCTTTTTTTATTATTGCTGTGTATTCGTTGTGCATATATTTTTTTAAGTTTAATTAAAAGTTTCGTCATCATCATACGGCGCAATAGGCTATCGCCTATTGCACCTTACGGGTTAAGCTCCATAATATCTAGTAAGCCAACCGTCTGAATCACTCAGCAATTCATCAAATGAGACAACAGCGATAGGATTTGAGTCAATCATCGTTTTTTGTACGCGCCAATCAAGTCTATCTTTTTCTTGTGCATCGAGATTTATATCTTTACCTATCACAATAAGCCCTTGAAATGTTGCATTACGACTACCAAAGGTATTTTTAAAATCGGATGTGCTTCTCATATCTTCCAGTTTCCAAAGCCAATCGATTAATTGAGAATACGCACCTTCAAATCGAGGAGACCAATCAGGCGTTATTTTTTTACCTTTGGTTTTAAATATACTGTCAGGTTTACCATTTTCAAACTCAACTAAAACATAGCGATGATTTATCGAATCACCAACAACCAAATCCGCTATAAAATCACCGTATATACTAA
>JFJP01029779.1_pt1 | contig 13549 bp, 10 predicted proteins | sample 431651 | NCBI WGS metagenome assembly JFJP01 (sample SAMN02602958, study PRJNA72255) | Microbial mat metagenome, whole genome shotgun sequencing project. | biome: fresh water; feature: sink hole; material: water; isolation source: purple microbial (photo- and chemosynthetic) mats found in...
CGGAGAAAAAGACGGTTTCCGTCATCCTGCTTGCACTCGTCTTTCTGCTGTGCGTGGCCTATCTGGTGGACGCGAGCTTCAATCCGTTTCTATATTTTCGATTTTAGTGCTTGGAAGGGAAATATCCCCTGAAAAATATCAGAAAAAATGGACGAATATTCCAATTATTTCATGAAAAGAACAGATGATGATCTTCCGGTGCCCAAGGAGGACACAACGCCATGATTTTTCGTCACGTATACCTGTGGGTGTTTACACTTCTTCTGATCATGTTGTCCGCTGCCGATGCATTCGGGTCTTCGCGCGTCTTTTCTGCGATGGAGAACCGTTATCTGGCCCAACGTCCATCCTTTGATTGGGCGGATCTTCTGCAGGGGCGCTATGCGGCGGACTTCGAGGCCTATGTGGATGACCAGTTTGTTGGCCGGGAAGCCTGGATGCGCGGCAAGGCGCTGGCGGAGTCTCTGCTTGGAAAAACCGAGAACAATGGCATCGTTTTCGGCCGTGATGGCTGGTTGTTCCGCAAATTCATCGCACTGCCCGCCCAGTATGAAAAGAACCTGAAGGCGCTGGAAAGCTTTGCAAGGCTTTATTCCGGCCTGCCGATGCAGTTTCTGATGGCGCCGAATGCCGACGCCGTGCTTCGGGACAAGGTGCCGGCTGGTCTGTACAATCTCGATCAGCAGGTGTTGATCGAAGAAGCCTTTTCCCTTCTGTCGAAGGCGGACCTTGTCGGCGTGAATGTGCTGGAAGCCCTTCGGGCCAGTTCCGAACCATACCTGTATTACAGACTTGACCACCACTGGACGACGAATGGCGCGTATGCCGCCTATGAAGCATGGTGTCTGACGAAGGGGTTGAAGCCTGTCAGGCCGGATGCGTCTCTTCTGCACCGCGTGCCGGATTTTCGCGGCACCTTCTTTTCAGCCGCAAAGCGGTTTGATGGAGCAGCAGACGAGATCCTCTACTACGACATGCCATACGCGACTGCCTGGATAGACGGCGTGAAGAAAGATTCTCTGTACGATTTGTCTCATGCCGAGGGGAAAGACAAGTACAGCCTGTTCCTGCATGGAAATCCGGGCCGCATGACGCTTCAGTCGACGCATCCGGATGCTGCGGACAGGACGCTGCTCGTGTTCAAGGATTCCTATGCCAACAGTTTTCTGCCCTTCCTGACGGCACATTTCCGCACCATCGAGGTGATTGATCTGAGGCATTACAATGGCAAAGTATCGGACCTCATGGCGGAGGGTGCCTGCGATGAAGTGCTCCTGCTGTACAGCGTCTCGAATTTTGCGGAGGAAAAGTCGGTGCTGAAGCTGGCCATGCTGGATTGACGCGGGGAGGAGACAGGTCGGGCAGGTTCCGCCGCCAGTGGCAGTTGTGAGAGTTTTTCTTGACGAAATCCGATGGACACCATACAATAGGCAAAATCGGTTCTGTACGAAAATCCATACATGATGCAATCATTACAGCCATCCATGGAGGAACAGATGAGCGAAGCAAACCAGCACCTGACCAAGACCCGTTGGATTCCCGTACTTGCCTGCGTCGTGATCCAGCTCTGCCTGGGAACGGCCTACATCTGGTCTGTCTTCCAATCCGGTATCGCGACCAAGCTCTTTGGCGGGGACAATGCATCGGCCGCTCTCACATTCTCCCTGCTGCTCGGTGTTCTGACATTGGGAAGCACCATAGGCGGCCGCATGCAGGATAAATCAGGACCCCGTCCCGTCGTATTCTGGGGAGGCATTGTTCTGGGCGCGGGCTTTATCCTCGCGTCATTTTCCACGCCGGCCGCACCCTGGATGCTTTGGATATCATATGGCGTAATCGGTGGATTCGGCATGGGCATGATTTATTCGACTGTCATTGCCTGCTGTCAGAAATGGTACCCGGACAAGCGCGGTCTTGTCACAGGCATCATTGTGTCGGCACTTGGCTTTGGAGGTGTCGTATTCACACCCGTTGCCCGCATGCTCATCCGTTCCGTCGGTGAACTCGCGACATTTGGCGTTCTTGGCGTGATTTTCCTTGTTGTCTGCATAGGCAGCTCCTTCTTTGTCAGGAACCCGCCTGAAGGCTTCCGGCCGAATGGATGGGAACCGAAGCCATCCAAACACAAAATTCTGCATCAGGATTTCACCCCCGGAGAAATGCTGCGCACCCCACAGTTCTACCTTGTCACCGGCACCCTGCTGCTGGCTTGCATGGCTGGCCTGATGATGATCGGCTTCGCTTCGCCCATAGCCATGGCGAAGGGCATGACGGTCGAGGTGGCTGCAGTCGGCGTCATGGTCATCTCCATCTTCAACTCGTTCGGCCGGGTATTCTGGGGAACGGTTTCCGACAAGCTCGGGCGCAGAAACACCTTGCTGCTGCTGCTCGGTGTCACCGCCATCTCCATCCTTTTTGTGAACCTTGCGGAAGGCATATTCATCTTCGCCCTGATTGCCGTCATCGGCTTTTCGTACGGAGGCTTCCTGGGTGTTTTCCCCTCCCTGACGGCAGATTTCTGGGGCGCGAAGAACATGGGGACGAATTACGGCATTGTGCTGCTCGGATTCGGCATCGGGGCCATTGCGTCTTCGTATGTCGCAGGCATCTACAAAAACGCTGCAAACATCACATCCATTGTGGATGGCGTTTCCAAGGTGACTGGAACCGATCTGACCAAAATGCAGCCGGCCTTTCTCTTTGCATCCGGCGCGGCCGTCCTGGGTCTGGTGCTGATGATGCTGCTCAAACCCCCGGTGCGGAATGCCGCTGCCGTAACTGTCAAGAAGAGTGCGTGAGTACGGGGCTTATCCTCATGCTCCGAACAACGCAAACGAGCAGGTGAGGTTCTTCCAGTTCCTTACACCGTGAATTTGTTCACCAGCCCGTTGATCTGCTGTACAAGCTCTTTCAGTGTCACCATGCTCTCGGAGACCACTTCTGTGTTCTCCCGCTGCAGCTGCATGATGCTGTTGGCTTCCTGCGTCCCGGCAGCATTTTCTTCCGCAAGTGCTGCCAGAGCTTGAATGGTGTCGGTGATTTCGATTTTTTTGTTCATCATGACAGACCTTGCCATGTTGATATCATGCATGATGATGGCGCTGTCTGAAATCGGCTTGCCGATGGAAACAAAATTGGCCTCGGTTTCCCCCACGTTTCTGGCAAGTTCCGTCAGGATCAACTCTACCTTCTGCATGGTCACAACAGCTTCCTGCACATCTTTTTGAAGTTCTCCGACCATATTGTCGATCGTTTTTGTTGAGCCGGAAGACTGCTCTGCCAACTTGCGTATCTCATCTGCCACGACAGCAAAGCCTTTTCCGTGCTCTCCGGCTCTTGCGGCCTCAATGGCCGCGTTCAGAGCCAACAGGTTCGTCTGGTTCGCGATGGAGGAGATGAGCGTGCTGGCTTCCCCTATTTTTCCCGAACTGCTGCTGGTCTTGCTGATGATGAGCTGAATGCTTTTTGTGGCATTTGTGCTTTCGTGGGTTTTGGCGGCAAGCTGCTCCACAACTTTCAGCCCCTTCGAAACCATGTCATTGACAACTTTGGAAGCCTCGGTCAATCTGTCGATTCGGTCTTTTTCCGTTTCGATGATGCTGCCCAGCTCCAACAGCATCTGATATCCCTCCGTTGTCCTTTCCGCCTGGTCGGTGGCACCCATGGAGATTTCATGCAGGGTGACGCTGACCTTGTTGACTGCGTCCAACGATTCCAGAGAGGCCGCCTTCACCTCGGCCACGTGTTTGTCGGTCTTGCCGGTGATCTCGGACAAATTGACGACAATGGTCCGGACATGGTCGATGAACAGATTGATGTTCCGACTCATAATCCCGATTTCGTCTTTTGAGTTCATATGTATCCGTTTTGTGAGGTCGCCTTCCCCTTCCGCAATGTCCGCCACCAGACCCGACATTCTGGTGATGGGCAGGATGACGATTCTTCCGAGCATATAAATGACGAACAGCGTAAGCAGAATAATCAGCGCAAAAGCCATGGAGGAGCCCAAACGCAAGGACTGGTTATATCGGGACATGTCCTTGCTCCCTTGTCCATAGGCGCTTCTCGCTTCTGCAATCAGAATGCTGATGTCCTCATCCATTTCTGAGACGTAAGGGTCGAATTTCGCCATATAGGCATTGCCGGATTCAGTTCCTTCCTGGATATACGCTGCAGCCATCTGTTTTCCGACATTGTAAAAGTCTTCCAGGTTCTTTGAAAACTTGGCAAGCAGTGCGGGATCAACGCCCAGAGAGGCCAGACTATCAAGATTGGCTTTGGACGCAAGGTAATGTTTCTCCGCCATGGCATAGCCATCGTCAAAACCCGACATGGCTCGGGTAGCTGAAATGTCTGTCAGCCATTGCTGGACCTGAATCACATTTCTTTGAAAATCCAGTGAGGCAGTCAGCACCTCGATGCGGACATCGACGAGTTCTTCGGAGATTTGCCGCACGCGTCGGGTTGAATTGATGGTGAATATCATGACCAGCACAGTCATCACGATGATGCCGAATGTCAACAAAAAAATCTTCAGCGACAGTTTCATGGTGACCCCCAAATATTGGCTGCTGATCTATCTTCGACGGATGCATGTATAGTCATCCTTTCGCTGTTTTACCACTTATTCACAATTGAAACACAAAAGATGCCGTTATGATTTTTTCACATGCAACAGAGCTCCTTCAACATAAGGGTTGTCAAATGTCATCATGCTGCCCTCTTGCTTCAAGCGCGACGAAGTTATCCAACCCTCCTGCGGATGAACCCACTCCAGCAACCATTCGCCTTGCCCATCGCCCAATTCGACTTCAACCTGTTCCCCGCCGGGGACGTACAGCAGGTAGGCCTCTCCCGTCTCGGCAAGGCAGTATCCGCAGGAAGCCAGATCCGGACGGGGAATTGCCCTGGAAAGATTCATCATTTCAGCGTATTTCCGCGCCAGCCCCATCAGGAAATTCGGCTTCTCCACAAGATTCTGTGATATATTGAACAAGGCGGCGTTCAAGGTCCACTTGGCAGGGCTTTCCGTCATCATGAACGCCAAGAAGAAATCTTTCCAGTTGCTCAGAAAAAGACTCAATGATTTCCTGCGACAACGCATTCACCATCAGAAAACTGATGGAAACAGACAGCCCGGATGACATCAAGGGAATCATGCAGTCTTATCTGCATGTGGCCATGGAACTGATAAGGGGCGCAAAAAGCAGGTCGTCCGGCCTGATTGTGGAGAATGCGAAGAAGTATATGCGGGCGCACCTGGGGGAGGATATCACCCTCCCGGTTCTTTCTTCGGTGCTATATGTGCATCCGAATTACCTGAGCAAACTGTTCAAGGAGAAGGCTGGATTGAACTTCACCGAGTATCGGACCCTGGTACGCATCGAAAAGGCCAGGGAACTGCTGATGGACGGCAGTCTGAACATCTATGACATCGCCGCCATGACCGGTTTCAGCAATGAGAAGCATTTCCGGGAAGCATTCCGGAAACTGACCGGGATTGGACCCAGGGAGTACCGCAATGGGGTCGTGCACCGGGAACAGGCTGACAGTCGTCGTTCCGGCCAGGACACCAATGGGTTGGAAAAGGAGACGGAATCATGAAGAATCCGGCGTTTTTTCTGGGGGCCGGCAAACACGGCACCTATTTTGAAGGATGGTATTTCAAATGCATCAGCCGGGATCGCAGGCATGCGGTTGCCTTGATTCCCGGCATGGCGGTCACACCTGCGGGTCTGCGCCATGGTTTTGTACAGGTCATAAATGCCGCAAATGGCAGAACCTACTATTTCGATTTTCCCTATGACTGCTTTTCAGCCGCTGTCGACCAATTGGATGTGACCATCTGCGGCAACCGGTTTTCATCGGGCGGTCTTCGGGTCGACCTGTCACAGCCTGATGTCGGCGAGGTGAACGGTTCGCTGACTTTTTCCGATTGCCGTGCTTATCCGACAAGTTTGCTTCATCCGGGGATCATGGGGCCGTTTTCCTTTGTCCCCGACATGGAGTGCAATCATGTGATCATCCACTTGTCCCATGGCATTTCCGGTTCACTGACCCTCGACGGTGAGTTTCTCGATTTCGAGGGAGGAGCAGGATACATCGAAAAGGATTACGGCCGGTCCTTTCCAAAGGAATATGTCTGGGTTCAGGCCAGTCATTTCGATCAGGGAAACGCTTCCTTCGTCTTTTCTCACGCCAGGATTCCATTCATGGGGACTTCATTCCCAGGATTTTTCGCTTATTTCTCCGATTTCTCCAAAATACAGGCGAGATTTGCCACGTATAATTTCTCAAAATTGGTTCGCTGGGAAATCGACAAGGATGCCGGCCAATGCCGGGGGCTCTTGAGAGGTCCGGCCGGAGAGCTTGCATTCCAGGCGGAGATGTCCGGCGGCGGCAAGCTGAGGGCGCCTGTTGATGGCCAGATGGATCGGGTGATCATCGAGAGCATCGGCGCGCGCGTCACAATCCGCCTGACCGACTGGAAAGGCGGATTGCGGTACCAGGGCGCCAGCGGCGAGGCCGGCATGGAAATCAGCGTATAGATCACCGTGCAAATCAGCGACGGGAGGCTTCTTCTCCTGCCAGCACCCGGAGCACATGCTTTTCATTGTATTTCAGGAAGGCAAAAAGCCCGAGAAGACTGAATCCAATGGCGGATGCGGCAGCAAGCCGGATGCCCAGCGGATTCTCCGCACTGCGTCCAAGCAGCAGGAGTGAAGGGAAAATCAGGTTGGCCAGGGAAATGCCCACTTTCATCATGAAGGTGCGGGCGCCGTAAAACATGCCGCCCTGGTGGCTGCCTGTTTCAACAGCGTGACTGTCTGCGATGTCGCCGATGATGGCGTTTGGCAGGATGCCGAAGATGGCGAGGGGAAGAGCCGCAAGTCCGACAATGATCCATGCCTGGATTTCATTGGCCAGCGGCAGCCAACCAAGCACGAGACACAGGGTGAAGACCAGTGCGAATACGGAAAATCCGGCAATGACGACAATCTTCTTTCCGAATTTTTTGGACAATGCGACAACCGGCCAGTAGAAGGCGTATGACAGGAAGAACATCACTACGGCGGCAGTTCCGGCGAAGGATGGATCCAGACCCAGCAGAACCGTGAAGAAATAGAGCATGCCCTGCTGGATGAAGTTCAGCGCCACCCAATAGGGAAGGTCGGACGCCACAAACCAGCGGAACTGCCTGTTGCTGAACGTGGATTTGATGGATTCGATGAGACTCAGGTCACTGGGCTTTGCGTCGGCGTATTTCTGCTCGTTGATGAAGATGACCGGCAGGAGCATGAGAATGGCGGAAACCAGCGAGAAGAGGCCGAGTGTCATTTGAAAGGCCTTGGCATAGCCGGAAGCATCCGCAGCCAGTCCGAGCGCCTGCTGCAGCACCGGCGCGATCATCCAGACCAGATTGCCGATGACGAAACCCAGGGCCCAGGTGATGGAGATGGCGGTGGATATGCCGAGACGCTCCGCCGGTGTGTGCCCGAGTTCGGCAATCAGCGCGTTGTATGGGGTGCAGTACATGGTGATGAACAAATAGTAGAGCGTGATCGTCGCGACCAGCCAGGCGCTGTTGATGAGTTGTCCCCCGGAACTTGTCCCGCTCATCAGCGGCACGAAGACCAGGAAGGCGAATAACGCGGTCGGGACGGCGGATATTGCGAGGAATATGCGCCTGCGTCCGAACCGGGACTTGTTCTTGTCGGAAAGGTTGGCAATCAGTGGATCGGTGACGGCATCCCAGATGCGGCCGCCCATGTTGATGAGTCCGATGACCGTGGCGATGCCCATGACGGCGCCTTGAAAAATGAAGACCGGAAACAGGGAACCGCCTGTGCCTTCGGGCGGAAGGAAGAATGCGCTCAAGGCATTGGACACCGCCCAGCTCGCAAGAGACCAGCCCAGCTGTCCAAGCGCGAACATCACCAGTTTCCACTTCGGGAGCTTCAGAACCATTGTCTTCTCAGCTGCTTCTGCCATGCGTGTGCCTCTTTTCGGAAAGTCATGACGGGTTCATCATGCCTTTTCCACTGTACCAGTGTGAAAAGCGTTCGACAAGTGGATTTTGCGAAAGTGCAGAGTGAGTGATTGGGTGGCCTGATGCGAATGTGCAGAGTGAGTGATTGGGTGGCCTGAGCGATGAAATTGCCGGTGTGACAGGGGGGCAGGCTTCGGGAGTCTGGAAACCTCATTGTCAGGTTCGGAATGCCCGGCAGATGAAAATGAAATGATATAATGAGTGCAGCTGGTACATGTCTTCTCTGAAACTTCTGTGAACCGGCCTTCCAAGGAAGGGGCATGCTGCATGTCTGGAGGTATTCATGGCAAAAAATGCAAAATGGCTGTTCGGATTGTTTTTTATCCTGCTCATCATTTTTGTGGGATGCAGTTCGTCTGAAAAAGCATCGGAAACACCTTCCGGCAATGCAACCGGGACTATGTCCGGCATTCAGTCATCCGAACCGTCATCCGGTCAGCCGGGTGATGCCTCGAACGGGCAATCGGATGCACAGATTCTTGACGCCGCGCAGGCAAATCTTGATCAGGCTGTAACCGGCAATTCAGCCGTGACGGAATCGAATTCCCTGACGGAAACGAACGCCCTGACGGACGCATGGGAAACACTCGGATACGAAGTGGCAGGGGACGGGGATGATCACGAAGGAAAGCCGCATATCCTGTCTGCCATGAAGCAGGACGTTCTGGCAGGGAAGCTTTCGGAGCACGATTATCATGTGCGGCATGTCGCCATGGTTTACGACCCGGCCTACTTCATGGGTTTGAATGGGAAACGTTTGTGGAAGGAGCCGGTGGATCTTTCCGTTTCCCTGCAATGGATGCTTGATCACGAATCACAACTGAGCGAGCAGGAAAAAGGGATGCTGAAGAAGGCTGTGCTTCCCGCCGATGTGATTGCACAGGTGTCGGGAGATTTTGCCGCAGCCGCTGGTGAAGCGCAAACTCCCTGCGAGGAGCCAAGGCTGTCTGCAAGCAAGGGGCAGAAGATGGTTGGAACGGTTTCCGCCATATGGGGAGCATTTGCGGACAACTTCGTGACCGTTGTCCATGCGGAAGAAAACCTCCATGACAAGATGATCTTCGAAGTGCCGGGCTTCAAATATCAGGCGGCCTTGCTTTACCTGAAGGATTCCGTTTTGCAGGCGAAGCTGGATATGCTCAGGAGCGCCGTCGTTCTTGCTGGTGCAAAGTTCGAACAGGTTCTGGGAGAATATGATGAAATACTCGTCGTATATGTAAACAGCAACCTGCCTGCCTGTGTATCCGCCAAGTCCTATTTCACACAGGGAGTTCGCGTGCTCGAATTGAATCCGAATGCCGGTGCGCACGAATTGGTCGGAGGTTTGCTGGAGGAAGTGTTCTACCTGTTCACAGGCATGGCCGTGGACGGCGGAGCATCCTCTTTTGAGGTCGAATGGCTCCGGGAGGCAACTTCGGCCTGGGGTGTGCACTTTGCCTTTCCGGATCTGAACTACGAGCATCGGTATGCGCCGCATCTATACAATCTCATCGATACGCCCTACTTCGCCCTGTCCGATGAGAAGATGAAATCCTGGTACCAGTATTTTCTGTATGTGACCGAGGTGCTTGGAGAAACCTCCTATGTGAAGGATATCTATGCCTATTTGTCCGAACATATGGGTCCGCCGGATATGAACAAGGCGCTGCAGGCCGGAACGGATGAAGCCGGCTTTCGGACGTACATGGCCAAATTCTTCATGTGCCTGTGCGGCGCCGATGATACGACCGGAAGCCTGAGCGACGCGGACGGGGTACCCTCTTATACACTCATTGCAGAAACGTCACAGACCGGTGAGGAGATTCGAAAATTGAAGCTTTCGGCGTGGCAGATTGCGGACATGATGCCATTCGACATCCATCATGTCATGCTCGGTGTCTCCACGCTGGACCCGAAGCAGGGACTCAATATTCTCAACAACATGGGTTCGGATGTGTCGAACAAGGCCGGCATGGCAATCGGCATCATGAAAAATGACAAGATGACCTGGATGATGGGTCCTTCCAACGAAATGAGTCACTACAGCCTGGACTTCGAGAAGCATCCGGCTGATTATGTGCACATTCTGTTGTTCAACGCGGACATGAAGGCGGTCGAGGTGTACAAGTACGCCTTGGGTGCGCAGAAATTGACAAAGGGAACCGGAACCATGCAGGTCACCTACACGGAAAAATGGGACAATGCGAAGGAATCCGGTGAAAAGAACATTCGCTGGGAATCCGAGGAGAAGGTCGAGAAGCTGAGCATCCAGGGGAGTGATGATCTCCAGGGTCTGCTCAATGCGATGACCGGGGAAACCTATCTGGTTCAGGAAATGGCCGTCGACTACAGCTTTCAGGCTTCAAGTGCCGCGAAAGGAAGTTACCGTGAAGAAAAGACAAGTGCGACGGGTATATTTTTTCATAACAGCACCCCAGAGGCAGGGACACAGTTGACGCCAGGCGGATTGCTCCCGGGGACGGCCGGTTTGGGGCAGCTGAACGATGCTTTGGGGCAACTCAAGGATTTGGAAGGCATGGAGGGACTGGACGGGGCTGATTTCGGGTTGAATGCCGAAGAACAGGCCATTCTGGAAAACGGGGCGGACCTCGGCGCTATGGGGCTGAGTCCGGATGAGATCAACGCGGTGAACGGCCTGATGCGGGTCATGGGGAGCATCCCGCGAATCAAGTTCGACCCAGGTGTCGACAGTCTGATGCTCTTCCCGGGGCTGCCGCCGGAAATCACCGGTGAGCCGTGGGTCGAGGGGACCACCGAGGTCCGGACAAAAGATGCGGATGGAAAAATCGTGACGAAGTCGCAGGACGTGAAGATGACCCCGCCGGTGCTGCTGCCGCAGTGGTTCGTCAACCCGGACGCAGCGGGGGAAGAGGCGGATCTCCCGGAAATGGAGGCGATGGAAGGCGCGGATGCCTTGTCCGCCTACCAGGATTATCTGCCGACAGACGTCGAAGACATCATGGACAGGCTGAAAGGGTTCTCGGACACGGGCAATGCCGTCAACGTGATGGGGTTGAACGGGAAGAGCGTCGTGACCGTGGAGGTCGGAGGCTTCGGTGAAGGAGGTGTCATTCTTGAGGTCGTCCGGTATGTCGGAACGGACCTCTTTGCGCGCTTCACCTGGACCGAACAGGTAGATGGCGTGCAATACAATCTGACGGTCGAAATGAATTACCGGTTCGAGTGAGGGGATGGCTGAGGTGTCGGCAAACCGGTTTTATCACCCTCTGGCCAGTTTCACGGCCAGATCAAAAGCAAAAGCCAGTTCTTCCGTCGAGCAATGGTCCTGCACGAAATGGGTGGTACAGAACATCCAACGCTTGTTCTTCAAAAGCTGGAACACTCTCCGGATTTCCGCCTCAAGCCGCGCATAGTCCCCGAAACCCAAAGTGGTCTGAATGCACAGACCGCCCAGAATGCCGAATCGATCGCTGAATTTTTCCAGATAGGCATCATAGCTCATGCCAGCCGATTCCTGCCAGGGGTGAACGACGTCATATCCGAGATCTGCAATTCCATCCAGCACCGAAAGAATGCAGCCGTCGGAGTGAAGGCTCAGAAAACCGTTTCTTGCCTTGACGGCATCGCTGATGATTTTATGATAGGGATAAATCATCTCCCACCACATGTCCACACTGAACAGCAGGCTTCTTTGGGCACCCCAGTCATCGGACACATGAACCATGTCGATTCCGAGCTCCAGCGCGTTTTCAGCGAATTTGGCGTTCCAGTGCGCCTGTCTCTCATATACTATTTTCAATTCTTCCGGATACAGCGCCAGATGGCAGAGGTGGTCCTCAATCCCGAAGGGACCATTCAGACACTCGAAAATCCCAGGTGTCTGCATGTAGCAAAACCGATCCCGCTGCTTCCTGTGATGCGCAAGCGCGGTGATGATGTCTGCATAATCCTCCATGCGGTCCACTGGCTTCAAAGGAATATCTAGAAGGACTTCCGGTGTGATTTCGTTTCCTTTCTCCCTCAAGCCGTCAATCGCCTTCATGTCGAAGGGGTAGGGACCGCCAAAGATATGCGCCATATCAAATTCATAGTGGTCCTCAAAGTTTTCAATGGAGCCATATGCTTCCTTGATCTGATTCTTGAGGTTCTCATAGACCCATCCGTAGACAGGTGTTCTGCCGGGATTCTGGCCACGGATTGTTTTGGCTACCAGATCATAGGGCTTCATAAGCACCTCCGTGGGAAGCAATGGAGATTGGATAACGGCAAGTTATGCGCGGTCATGGTCCAGCGTTCTCTGTTCAATTCCCGGAATCATCCATGAAAACGTGCTGCACTGCCTCCAGATATCCATACCCGTACAGATCATCGGGTTCGAGATAACTGGTTTCCGTCCATTCATTCCAGCTGTTGAGGGTGATGAGGGGCGCCTGGTCTGGATGCGCGTCCACATAGGAACGGGCCATTTGGAGCGCCTTTTCGAACTTGACGGGCTCGTTCCCAGTTACGATCCCCGGTCGGAATTTCAGAAACCGCGGATTGTTGTCCCAGCCGACGGATACATGCGGGAAGTAAGGAACCGAATAGGCTTCATCCACTTCCTTCCATTCTCCGACGACATCCTCCATGATGTTCATATAGTCCCTGTCGATATCGGCAAAGTGACAGAACTGGTAATGGGTGAGTCCGTCAAAGCCCAGGGCTTCCACGACCTCCTGCTGCACCCCGACATTGTCGCCGGCCACGCCGGTGACGTTGTACCCCATGTGTTTTCTGAGTGTACACTGCAGATGAAGCCCACCAAGGCCCGCTTCCACCGCTTTTTTACGGAACCAGTCGAGTGCTTCACGCGTTTTCTCCACGCTTCCAAGTCCCCGAATCAGCGAATCAAGGTCATAGAACATGAACGCTGGCTTTCCGTCTATCTGATAGTAAGAAGGATGCGAAAAATACCGTTCGATGAGCCGCAGGCAGATTTTTTCGAATTCTGGCCGGTCCACACTGCCCAGCCAGACGGTCCGGTCGCCCTCATCGGAAATCCGGATATCCCAGAGTGTGCTGGCATCGTGATTCGCCCACATCAGGTAGAACTTCACCCGATCATTGTTTTTTGCCTTCAGGTAGCCATCATTCAGGCAACCCTCGAGGAATGGCCGCCTGTCGTACCAGTACCAGTCATAAATGAAAACATTGACGCCATGATCGGCTGCCGCGTCGATCTGCATCTGCATTACGTAAGGATCTGCCTCGTTCACCGGTCCCCAGAGGGGGTTTCTCGGCTGCTGGTGTCCTTCGAATTTAGGTTTGTTCTTGAGGACTGTCTCCCACTCGCCGATGCCTGCGGGCCAGAATTGCAGGGAGCGTTCATCCCGGTGGTAGGAGGGCCAGATGTAGGCGGCAATGTCATACTTGCTCATTGGTTTTTCCTTTCTTCATTTCAAACATGATTCCACCTGTTGGACCTGACAAGTGTGTTTGATGCACTTACACTGAAATCAATCATCAGATGTCCGGGCGCCTCCCGTTTATTTCTGAATC
>JFJP01030100.1_pt1 | contig 13549 bp, 15 predicted proteins | sample 431651 | NCBI WGS metagenome assembly JFJP01 (sample SAMN02602958, study PRJNA72255) | Microbial mat metagenome, whole genome shotgun sequencing project. | biome: fresh water; feature: sink hole; material: water; isolation source: purple microbial (photo- and chemosynthetic) mats found in...
CCAAGGATATAACTCCAAAAATACAACGCGAACTTATTTTAATCAAAGAAATCTTAGACCGAAAAATACCCTACTTGGGAATTTGCTTAGGCCTACAACTGCTCTGCCAGGCAGCCGGCGGCCAAGTAATCCAGGCCCCAGTAAAAGAAGTAGGGTTTATTGCGCCCGATAATACCGAATACACTATAAAGCTCACCCCGCACGGGCGGCTAGACCCCTTATTTGAAGGCTTAAGTGATACTTTCCGTATCTTTCAATTACACGGTGAAACAGTAGTGCCAGCCAAAGATATGCACACTCTCGGTACTGGCGCCTTTTGTCACGAACAGGTCGTGCGTTATCACAACGCCTATGGCTTACAAGGTCATTTTGAGCTAACCCAAGAACTTTTTGAACGCTGGCTACAGGAAGACCCTGATTTACAAAAGCTGGACCCCAGCGCCTTGCGTTATCAGTTTGAATCTATTTTTGATGAATACACCAATACCGGTATAGCCCTATTCCATAATTTCTTGGACATTGCGGGGTTATAGCTTTTTCTATATAATACCTTCCCTTTTTGGGTATGGTTTTATGCGCCTCAAATAGGTTCGGACCTGGGCGCCTGTAGCTCAGTGGATAGAGCATCTGCCTTCTAAGCAGGTGGTCGCATGTTCGATTCATGCCAGGCGCACCAGATTTAGTTTTTTTGAAATAGTTTTTTGTTATTGGAATTGTGGTGGATGTATCTGCGCTTCGCTTGATGATGCCTCACGGCATTAGCTCAGTCGGATAGTAGGTGCAATCATCCTTGAAATTGTGGTGGATGTAGCTCAGTCGGTAGAGCACCAGATTGTGGTTCTGGTCGTCGTCGGTTCGATCCCGGTCATCCACCCCATCTTTTACCGTGTGGGCCCGTATCTGCGCTTCACTTGCCGTGAAGCTTGATGCCACCTACGGTGGTATGCTCAGTCAGTTAAGACTGCACATGCTTTTTTTGATATCATTGGACATTAGAGCTACGGAAATAGTGGTTCTAGTGTTTGGACATACCGTGTGGGCCCGTAGCTCAGTTGGTTAGAGCAACTGACTCTTAATCAGTGGGTCAAGAGTTCGATTCTCTTCGGGCCCACCAAATTTCCATAATAAAAAGCAGCGTCTTTTACATCCAGCAAAACGCTATCCCTTTTTATGCTTACTCTACTCAGAAATAGTGCTAGCCCACCCCTGATTAATATCTCTCCAAAGTGAATGGTAATTTCTGTATAACTCTTGTTTTAAGTAAATCTGTTCGCTTTCACTAAGGCTATTGAATATTTTGAGTATCAGCCCTAGCGCTTCTTGTGAGTAAAAACGCGCGTTATAAGTTACTTTAACCTCGGCACTTTCCTGGGTCATACGCTCATAGCTACCGTCCACATCTCCACTGCATCTGCCGGAGCAGTCGCCTGAAAGAATACTCTGAACACGTTCAACAATATCAATATAGGACTGCTCATCATAGTACTTACCAAGCATGGCCGCTTTTTGTTCGATGGTCAATTCGCTCCAGCCAGCCAAAAATTGTTCACGAGTATTTTCGTAATTTTCCAGAAAAGTTAGCAATTTTATATACATCGTTTACTCCGTGTTTCGTTAACCAGCTAAGCTTATATCGTCGGTTCGGCAAAAGCATTGCAAAAGTTATCTACCACTTTTTTCACAACAAGCTCTATGCGATAATGCGCTCCACAATGTCTTCTTATGGAGGTTATTTATTTATGAATATTCTCATTATTGGCTCCGGTGGTCGCGAACATACGCTAGCCTGGAAAATAAAACAATCACCGAAAGTTACCAAAATATATTGCGCGCCGGGCAATCCGGGTATCGCCGAATATGCCGAGTGCATCGACCTTAAAATCGAAGACATTGCTGGTCTAAAAACTTTTGCTAAAGAAAAAAACATACAATTAACCGTAGTCGGTCCAGAAATTCCGCTGGCTTTAGGAATAGTCGATGAATTTCAAAAAGACGGCTTGCGCATTTTTGGCCCGAGCCAAGCAGCAGCACAATTAGAGAGCAGTAAGCTTTTTTCTAAAAAGATCATGAAAAAATATAAAATCCCTACTGCCAATTATGAAACTTTTACAGACCCGCAATTAGCACTAGAGCATGTCTATATGTCGCGCTTCCCTGTAGTTATCAAGGCCGATGGCCTAGCAGCTGGCAAAGGCGTCACTGTGGCTATTTCTTTAGTTGAGGCCAAACGCGCGATCAATGCCGCCCTCAAAGACAAAGTCTTTGGCGAGGCCGGAGCAAAAATAGTTATTGAGGAATTCTTATCTGGCGAAGAGGCCTCGATTTTGGCCTTTTGCGATGGCACAAACTTTATACCCATGACCTCGGCGCAGGACCATAAAACTATTTATGATGAAGACAAAGGGCCAAATACGGGCGGCATGGGTACGTATTCCCCTGCCCCAGTAGTAACTAAAGCAGTCCTGGAACAAGTTAATGAAACTGTATTTAAGCCCATGATGGCGGCGATGATTCAAGAAAAAGCTCCGTATGTCGGCATACTCTATGCTGGCCTAATGATTACTGCGGATGGTCCAAAAGTTATTGAATTTAACTGTCGCTTTGGTGACCCAGAAACACAAGTAATACTGCCACGCTTAAAAAATGACATTATCGATGTTTTCGAAGCTTGTATTGATGGTACGCTTGATCAAATACAACTAGAATGGCGCCCAGAAGCAGCGGTATGCGTAGTGCTTGCGGCCGATGGCTATCCTGGTAATTATAAAAAAGGAGATATTATTTCCGGCCTCGATTTGGCCAAACAACTACCGGACACCCATATTTTTCATGCCGGAACAGCTTTAGAAAAAAACCAGCTTGTGACCTCCGGAGGACGTGTCCTTGGGGTAACCGCACTAGGCACAGATATTCGCACTGCTATAAAAAACAGTTACCGCGCTACTGAAGCAATTGCGTTTTCGGGTATGCATAAACGTAAAGATATTGGCTTAAAAGCACTCAAGCATTTAAAACAACCCTAATGAAACGGATAGTTCTAGCGACACGCAATAAGCATAAGCTTGAAGAAATACAGGCTATACTAAAAGATTTGCCCGGGTTTGAGCTGGTTTCTTTAGAACAATATCCTGATGCGCCAGAAATAGAGGAAGATCAGGATACCTTTATTGGCAATGCTCGCAAAAAAGCCTTAACTATCGCCAACTATACTAAAGAGCTAACTATTGCTGATGATTCCGGGCTGTCTGTCGATGCCTTAAATGGCGAACCAGGAGTACATTCGGCGCGCTATGCCGGGCCGAACGCCACGTATCAACAACTTTGTGAAAAGCTTTTAAATAATTTAAAAAATATTAAAAAACGTACGGCGCAATTCACTACAGTTATTTCTGTAGCCCTGCCAGACAAAATACTTTTTGAGGTTACCGGAATCTGCGAGGGATTGATTATTGAAGAAATACGCGGAACACAGGGCTTCGGCTATGACCCGGTATTCTTGTATGTACCTTTAAATAAAACCTTTGCCGAACTTAATGCAACTGAAAAAAACACAATTAGCCACAGAGCTCGCGCCCTGCAGCAATTACCAGAAATATTAAAAAATTACTTTATCACGCCGCGTGGGGTTTGAGCCGACATACCTTCGACCACAACGCCTGCTCGTTTTGCCCCAGAATGTTCTGGCGTCGACTCTACTTTCGCCGGACGCCCATGATTTATTTCATAATTATAGGCTATCTTATCTTGCATACTTACAGCACCAGTTTCCATATAAACACCTCCGCTACTCTTGATAGCCCATGTTTTTGGAAATTATTCCTATGATTTAGGGAAAGGAAAAAACATATCTTTGGTTCGGAGTTCATAAGCCGCTTTACGCAAACCAGCTGGTAAAACATATAAGTATTGCGCCAGTGAAACAGTGAGTACCGCGGCCAAGACTCGGTCACTCACACCTAAATCTAACAAACGTAAATTAATTTCAGCAGTGTCTCTAGCATGAATTGTTGCTAAGACCGTATGGCCAGTCAGTGCTGCACGTACAGCTACAGCAGCTGTTTCACTATCCCTGATCTCTCCCAAGAACAAAACATCCGGGTCCTGCCGCAGCACACTACGCAAGGCATCCTGAAAACAAACATTCAAACCAATAGCCAGCTGAGAAACACCCGTCAGTATGTATTCTATTGGGTCTTCCAGGGTAACCACATGCAAAGCTTCACGATCTAGGGTTTGCAGCAAAGCATGAATAGTCGTGGTTTTCCCTGAGCCAGTTGCGCCAGCCACAAGTATCAGCCCCGGCTTATGTAACACCGGAAGAACCTTTGCTTGTATTGTTTCTGGCATACCCAGCTCAGACAAATTTGCTTGAACCGTACGCAAAATACGCACAACCGCTTTTTCGCCACCATATACTGGAACTACCGATACTCGAAAATCTGCGCCTTGGGCCGTAAATCTCCCATCCTGTAAACGGGGCGCACTCGTTAAACCTGCCAAAACTTTCAAACGCGCCACAAGTTGTTGGCCATCAAGATTATTCAATATGCCTGACTGACGCAAAACACCAGCCTCACGCACACGAATGCGATAGCCCTGAGCATGGGGTTCACAATGAATATCTGAAATATTTTGCTGTACACTATTTGCCAAAATCGTCTCAAGTAATTGTACTGGATTATGCATAATACAAAATAAAGCTATTTGTATGCCAAGTTTTTCTACTCCTTGGCTAGCATTTGGTGTATAATTCACCGTAATGGTTGTTTTTTAATCCATTTTTCTCAAGGAGTGCGCACATGTTAATATTTATTCTCGGTATTGCAATGTCTATTGGTCTCTGGATTGGTGTCTATTTAGGATTTAAAGAGCGTTATAACGCCAATGAAGGAACTTTAGCTTTGCTTGTACTAGAAACCTTCTGTGTCAGCTTGGCTCTGATTATTTATGGGCTTATTCAAGTAATTCACGGCGCTTAAATAGCGCCCTCGCCTTATATGCTTTTTTCTAGCCCGGCTCTACATATTCCAAAATCCGCATTTCGTGCGCGCACTGACCGTATCGCTGCGCAAAAACGCATGCAAGTAAAAGCCAAATTTCCAATGATTGATACTTTTCCTCATGGTTCACCACTGGGTGGATTTGGAGCAGGCACTTTTGCTCGTAACATGTATGGAGATTTTGCCATCTGGCACCTAATCAATGGGAAGCATATTTATGAACCAGTGCGTGGCTGTAATTTCGCTATTTATCAAAAACACAAAAATAAAACTTATGCCACGGCCTTAAATCACAATCCTTATGGCGTATTCTCTTCCTGGCAATATTTGGCTCACAAAAATCAATCCACCTACGCCGCGCAATATCCAAAATCCTGGTATCAACACACCCAATTTCCAGCTACGGTAACTATTGAGCAATTTTCGCCAATTTTGCCTCACAACTATACTGATACATCCTATCCAGTAGCGTGTTTTATGGTTCAGCTTGAAAATAAAACCCCAGATATAGTTGAGACCTCTGTACTGCTATCCTGGGAAAACATGGTGGGCTGGACAGCTCAACATAAAACAGGAGCCAAGGGCGCTACAGACTATGGCTTTAACCGCACACGCCAATATCGCACAAACCAACGTATGGAAGCCTATGACTACAAGGGCATCGTTTTTACTGGACAAGACAATGCTAACCCCGAAGCACTCAATGGCGAGTTTTGCATTGCCGCTAGAGAAATCGAAGGCGCTAAAGTTTATTTCTGCACAACTTTTGACAGTGCTGGTGATGGCCATGAAGCCTGGGAATCCTTTAGTATTAATGGCACTCTTAAAGATTCGGTACGGCCAGACTTGCCCAATGTTGCGGGGGCACTAGCTGTAAAAATAATGCTTAACCCCGGTCAGCGCGTCACAATTCCGCTTACCATAGCCTGGGATATCCCCTTGTGTAACCAAGGAAAAACCCAACGCTATTACACTCGTTTTTACAATCAACCTGTCAATAATGCTTTTACGATTGCGACTCAGGCACTTAAAAACATGGAAAAATATAGTACCGATATAGCGCAGTGGCAAGAGACCTGGAATAAAAAAGATTTACCTCCGGAAATTATTGGCGCAGGTTTTAATGAACTTTATTATCTCGCCGATGGTGGCACAATCTGGGATGCTGAAACAGGACGATTTAGCTATTTGGAATGCTACGACTATTATTTTTATGAAACTTTGGACGTCCGGTATTATGGTGCTTACCCCTTGGCTATTTTTTGGCCAGAAATAGAAAAAGCCATTATGCGCGATTTTGTCCGTACTGTTAATGTCGAACACCGTGGCCTGATTGATTATAATGTCAGTGCCACAACCACCGACAAAAACTCAGTAGCTGGCGATAAGTCTCAGCAATTTATTCAACGCGATCAACGCAAACACAAAGGGGCAGTCCCGCATGACATTGGCGCACCCAGCGAAGATGTCTGGAATATGCTTAATGCTTATACTTGGCAAAATGCCAATCGCTGGAAAGATCTTAATTCTAAATTTATTCTGATGTTGTACCGCGCCTATTACTACGCAGGTAAAAAAGACCGTGGTTTTTTACAAGAAAGTTGGCCGGCTTTGGTCTCCGCCATGGCCTATCTAGACACCCTAGATAAAGATGGTGATCACTTGCCAGAAAATGAAGCCTTTCCTGATCAAACCTTTGATAATTGGCTAATGCGCGGAACTTCAGCCTATTGTGGCATTCTACGTTTGGCCTCCTATCAAGTTGGTATACAAATTGCCGATATCTTAGAACAAAGAGAAATTGCTCGTGAATGGCGCTTACACTTAAAAAAAGCCAAGGACTCTTTAGAAAAAAAACTTTGGAATGGCTCCTATTACAATTATGATCAACACTCTACGGACATCATGGCCGCACAGCTAATGGGGCAATGGTACTTAGACCAAATGCATTTGCCTGCAGTTATTGACGAGACGCATATTGCGTCCGTATTCAAAACTGTTTTTTCTGCTAATTTTAAAAAAATACTCCACGGTTCACTTGGCGTAGTAAATGGTAGAACCACCCAAGGCACTGAGGTTTCTTGCTCACAGGGTAATGATATTTGGGTAGGTATTAACTACGCACTAGCCGCACACTTATTGACCCAGGGCTGGCACAAAGAAGCAATAGCCATACTTCAAGCTATTGTTAAAATAACGTATACTCGTGGATTTCAATTCCGCACACCGGAAAGCTGGGATAAAAATGAAAAGTTTATGGCCACTATGTACATGCGCCCAGGAGCCATCTGGGCAGCACTAGATGCCGCCCCAACCAAAACTAATTAACGCAAAGCGCTAATTTCTGCCACAAACTCGTGTACTGATTTAAATTCACGATAAACTGAGGCAAAGCGCACATAGGCTACCGGATCAAGCTTTTCCAGTTCTTCCATAACCAAATTACCAATTAATTCCGTGGAAACTTCCGCATTCATAGCGCTCACGGCTTTACGCTCAATACGCTGAACCATTTGATCAATAATCTCTATCGCTATCGGCCTTTTTTCAACCGCACGCAAAATTCCCCGACGCAACTTAGCCTGATCATAGGGCTCACGTCGCCCATCTTTTTTAATTACAAATGCCGCATTCTTTTCAATATACTCATATGAGGTAAAACGTTCTCCACAAGCTTCACATTCTCGGCGCCGACGAATAACTTCGCCATCATTGATGGTGCGTGATTCGATGACCCTATCTTGATCTACGGTACAAAAAGGACAACGCATTAGGCTATACCTCGTACAGTTACTTTTTTCACAAATGGTTCAAACTTTTTCGCCATACCGTTAAGCTCGGCTTGGGTATAAGACTGCGCCTCCTGATACTGTGGATTAAGCACCCCTTCGCTAGCCCGAAACTGTTGCAAAAAATAATGCTGCGCCCCACGCAACATACAACCTACACTATCAATATCTACCTCTTGATGGAAATCCGGCATTACTGTTGTCCGAAACTCGTGCCGCACTTCACTATTTTTGATGATGGATATTGAACGCAAAATATCTGATTCATTAACTTTTCTATTTACAATTTGTGAATACAAGCCAATTGGCCCCTTAATGTCCATAGCTATATATTCCAATAAGTTTTCATCAATTAAGGCTTGCAGCATATCTGGGTTCGTCCCATTTGTATCAAGCTTAATACTATATCCCAATACTTTTAGCTTACGAATAAAATTTGGCAAATCATCATGGATGGTCGGTTCGCCACCAGAAACACAAACGCCTTCTAATTGATGAGTGCGTCCTTTTAAATATTCAACAATTTCTGCTTCGGGAATTGTCGGTAAGGCTTCGCCTTTTTCGATGTCCACCAAAGATGCATTATGACAAAACACACAGCGAAAATTGCAACCCGCAGTAAACACCGTGGCTGCAATTTTGCCTGGATAATCCACAAAGGTAGTTTTTTGTATACCTTTTATAACCACCATACTTGAAGTCCTTAACGCGTCGTGACTAGGCCACGATTACGCAATTCCTTATAAATCCCCATATCATTCGACACAACAGCCCCATCATCAAACTGAACTACTGGCATAAGTGGATTTTTCAATCCCTCCAAAAGCGGACGAATCTCGGCTACGACCAATGGATCGCCCAAGCTTTTTTCAACAAACGTTACATTGTTTTTTTTAAGTAATTCTTTAATGTCATCACATTTTTCACAGTGTGGCTTGCTAAACAATATCATTTGAACTCTCCCTTGCGTTATAATCTTCCTCTTCCCCCGCAAGCTATTTACGGGGGAAAAGAAAGATAGTCAGTTATTTACTTGGATTATATGTTTTACGATCTTCAAATTCTTGTTTTTTGCCCTGATTCCAATTAACTACTGGACGGAAATAACCCACAATACGCGAATACACTTCTGTTTTTGCGCCACAGGTTTTTCTTTCTGCTGTCTTTTCCATTATAATCTCTCCTTTCTTTTTTTGTTTTTTTAGCATAACCCTTATTTTGCTTTAACCAGCTCTTCTACAATATGACTGCACTTATGATGCGTACCTGCAATATAACCATGCTCTGGACATACTGAAAACGTCGGAGTAACTGTAAAGTATGGTAAACGATATTTACTCGTAATTGTTTTTACCAGCTTTTTGCACACTTCCGGATCTTCGATTTTCTCACCAATAAAACCATGCAAAACTGTACCACCAGAATACAGGGCTTGTAGTTCATCTTGATGATCGAGTGCTTCAAAAACATCATCCGTAGCGCCTACTGGCAAGTGTGTCGAATTTGTATAGTATGGGGATTCCTTTGTTCCCGACTGAATAATGTTTGGGAATAATTCGCGATCACGCATAGCAAAACGATACGCTGCAGATTCGCAAGGTGCTGCTTCTAAGTTATACATACTGCCTGTTGCTTCCTGATACTGAGAAAGCCTGTCGCGCATAAAATGCAATACTTCTATCGCAAAAGCCTTTCCTTCCACCGAAGCAATACCTTTGTCTGGACCAAGCAAATTCACAAGTGCCTCGTGCATACCATTAATACCAATAGTCGAAAAATGATTAGCATAAGTGCCTAGGTAAGCTCGAGAAAATGGCATTAACCCTTTTTTCAAGTTGGTTTCTACAACCACGCGCTTTATTTCTAAAGAATCACTGCAAATATCCATAGTGTGTCCGAGCTTTTCTAAAAACTCTTTTTTGGATTGACTGGTATAGCCAATACGTGGCAAGTTGATAGTCACAACGCCAACTGAGCCAGTTTGCTCACCTGCACCAAACAAGCCACCAGTCTTATTGCGCAAAGCTTTAATGTCTAACTGTAACCGACAGCACATCGAGCGTACATCACTAGGACTTAACGACGAGTTCACAAAATTCTGAAAATACGGAGTGCCATATTTAGCTGTTAAACCAAATAGGAGATTGGCATTTTCCGTGTCCCATTTGAAATCCTTGGTAATATTGTATGTAGGAATTGGATAGAAAAACGGACGACCATCCGCATCACCCTCTAAAAACACTTCCAAGAACGCTTGATTGATCATGTCCATTTCTACTTGGCAATCACCATAGGTGAAATCTTGTTTCACGCCACCCACTATTGCTGGCTCATCTTTCATATCGTCAGGACAAACCCAATCTAAAGTTACATTTGTAAATGGTGGCTGACAACCCCAACGGCTTGGCACATTGAGCGAAAAAATCAACTTTTGCATATTTTGCTTTACTTCTTTGTAGTCCAATTTATCGGTACGGACAAATGGGGCAAGCAACGTGTCTAGTGAGCTATACGCTTGTGCTCCAGCATGTTCCATTTGCAATGAACCTAGGAAATTCACAATCTGTATAACCACTACATCCAAGTGTTTTGGCGGCTTGGAGGCTATCTTATGAGAAACACCACCAAAGCCCTTTTTAATAAGGTCCTTAAGTGACCAGCCACAACAATAGGCCACAATAGCATGGCTTAAGTCATGTATATGAATAGCGCCATTACGATGCGCATCGCCCACTGACTTTGGATACATTTCCGACAAAGCATAATTCGCAATAATTTTACCGGAAACATGCGACATTAACCCAGAAAAAGAAAAATCCGAGTTGCTATTTTCAAAAACGCGCCAATCTGATTTTTCCATATATTCATCGACAACTTTACGAATTTCCACATAAGTGTCTTTCGTATTGCGTTTACGTTCGCGTTGTTCACGATAAAGAATATAACCTTTAGCTGTTTTAGCATGCCCTTCTTCAATAAGAACTTTTTCCACGATATCTTGTATTTCTTCTACAGCAGGAATAGAACGCTCGCTATAACGAGCATTTAAAGCTTCCATGGCTTTATCCGTAAGACTTTCGGCTATAGCTCGATCATGACCACCAACAGCTTTTGCAGCCTTGTATATTGCGTCTGTAACCTTGGCTCGGTCAAAATTAACAATGTATCCATTTCTTTTTCTGATTTCCTTGACTTTTGGCTCTATCGACATAGACACTCCTCCTGAATTTGAATTGTTTGTCCGCATAACAGTGTTTAGTATTACTTTACATTTGAGAAAATTATCATGTATGTAGCGTTATTTATCCAATATACGCCCCTATATATGTGGTGTCAAGGCTTTTTTAATAAATTGTAATTTGAATTTGATAAAATTTTGAATGACATTGATTTTAAGCCGTAGGTGCGTGGTTTTTACACACCCACGGTTAAAAAAATTAGTTTGCTGGACCAGCAATTGCCTCCACTGGACAAACAGAAACGCAAGTACCACAGTCTGTACAAAGCGCTGGGTCTATAGTGTATTTACTATCCCCTTCGCTAATTGCTTGCTCTGGGCATTCGCTAGCGCATGCGCCACAAGAAATACAATCATCAGAAATAACGTGTGCCATTTAAAATCCCCTCCTTTCCATATAAAAAACACGGTTATCGTGTTGTTCAGTTTAGCAATATGCGGGAAACGGTGTCAACAATATGTCTGCTATAATAGCAACATGCTTTCCGATAATGAAATCTTTTTATTACAGCTGCATAAACTAAGCGCCGAGATAATACAGGGCAGTAATTTAAAAAAATCTCTGCGGCGAGTTTTAGAAAGCGCGCGCAAGCTCTTACACTTCAATCGAGTATATTTATTTGTAAAAAATCCGCAAAAAGAAATTATTGAAGTACTCATGGCTGTGGGTAAACACAGCTTTATTGCCAAAAGCTTGAAGTGGCCTGCCGAAAGCATGGGCGGACCAACCTATGTCTTTTCTACTGGTAAACCCTTTATTCAGCATGGCATACATGATTCACGTGTACAAAAACATTATCCTAAAAAAACTGAAGACAAAGATGTTTTGCTCTCTATATATACTCTTGGCAAATTTGGCGCAGGCGACATTGCACTCGTCCCTGTCTCCTTTCGTAACCGCACTATCGCAGTACTCGGCGCCGATCGCTTAAACCAAAAGCTCTCACAAAAAGACAAACAGCATCTGGAAGAATTTGCTTCACAAATCGGCTGGGCCATAGAAAATGCGCGGCTGCGTGAAGAAAATCAATTAATGATGAAAGACTTATCGGCATTAGTCGAGAAACGCACCAAGGAACTTAAAGATTTACAAGTACAATTGATTCACTCTGAGCGTTTGGCTGCCATGGGGGAAATGATTGCAGGCATCACGCATGAAATAAAAAATCCACTTACCGGGATAGTCGGGTTTACTGATTTATTAGTTGCTCAACCTAATGATGAAGCCACCAAACAAATTATTAATGGCTTGGATACATCTGTTCGGCATTTACAGGAAGTCGTAAAAGGTTTTCTTTCTTTTGCTAAAAAAACCAAACCAACTATGGCTAACCTAGACATTAATCAAACCATTATCAATGCCCTAGCCCTAACTAGCTATAATATCCGTCGCAGCAACATTACTATTGAACGCCAGCTTACGGCAGAACTACCACCAATCAGTGGTGACGCCAGCCAACTCATTCAGGTCTTCACTAATATATTTATGAATGCAGAACAAGCCATGCCTAGCGGGGGCACCTTAACTATTACTTCCAAAAAAACAGCCAAAACCATTACGGTGAGTATCTCTGACAACGGCCTAGGCATTTCCCCAGAAAATCTTAAGAAAATCTTTACCCCATTTTTTACAACCAAAGGCGAAGAAAAAGGTACAGGCTTAGGACTTTCAGTCAGTCAAACTATTATGAAAAACCATCACGGCAAAATTAAAGTAACCTCCACGCAAAACAAGGGCACAACCTTTACCTTAACTTTTCCTCGAGCATAAAAATTATTTAGGGCCAACCATACGCAGATGCGCTTTGGCTTGCTGTTCTTCATAAATTTTGGAAGACTCCACTTTCCGTGGCACATGCTGATACTCTACGGCAAAGTTTTTCTTTAAAGTCTCAACATCCAACTTATATTCTCGCGCACAGCGCAGTAAGCGATCCTCATATTGCCGTAAAGCCTCATAATGCATACCGCCCACATAAGATAATTTACGAAAGCCAAACATAAACAACAAAGTCCGGCACTGGGCGTAATTACCACCAGCAAAACTACGGGCAAAATCGGAACGCCAAGCTGACTGGTACAAGTCATTAGATTGAGGCCCATATAAACGCACCAACATTAACCTAAACCGTTCACGCTTGGTGCGCACATATGCTTCAATATCTGCACAATGCCTGTAAATATCACGCTCCAATATAAAACCTGGGATGCGGATTTTTTTAGTTACAGAAAGACGATTTACGATATTTGTGGGGTCTGCGATTAAAAACAAACGCACGTGTTCTAACAATAAGTTTCGCGCATTGGGTAACAAATAACTAACTTCACGGCCCTTGGTATCAGCCAAGTAAAACACTAGCTCTTTAAGCCCATCATCTGTAATACGTTTTTGCTGGTACGCTTGCGCTAGCCAAGCTTGGTCACCACATACTGCAGTAAACTCAGCATAGTTCATACTAATAGTCTGTCAGTGGCTCTTGGGCCACTGGTGCTTCGGTACTGTGCCAACGACCATCTTGTTC
>JFJP01039413.1_pt1 | contig 13549 bp, 10 predicted proteins | sample 431651 | NCBI WGS metagenome assembly JFJP01 (sample SAMN02602958, study PRJNA72255) | Microbial mat metagenome, whole genome shotgun sequencing project. | biome: fresh water; feature: sink hole; material: water; isolation source: purple microbial (photo- and chemosynthetic) mats found in...
TGGTGATCTGTCGGTTCAGCCCCAGTTCTTTTTCACAGCCGAGGTACTGGGCGGCAAAGGCCTCGTTGACCTCGATCAGTTGAAAATCGTTCAGCATCAATCCGGACGATTTGAGGAGATTGCGAACCGCCGGGACCGGTGACAAGCCCATGATCGAAGGATGACACGCGCCTCTGGCCACGGCCTTGATCCGGGCGATGGGGGTTACGCCCAGTTCTTTTGCTTTTTCCGCCGACATAAGGATCATGCCGGTCGATCCGTCGTTGATGCCGCTGGCGTTGCCGGCGGTGACCTTGCCGATATCGGCGATAAAGGCCGGTTGCAGGTTGCGGAGCATTTCCATGGTCATTCCCGGGCGGAAATGTTCGTCTTTGGTAAAAATGAGCGGGGCCTTCTTGCGCTGTGGTACTTCAACGGGCACGATCTCTTCGGCAAAGGAGCCGTCTTCGGTTGCCCGTTCCGCCTGGTTATGGCTGCGGAGCGCCACCTCGTCCATTTCCTCCCGTTCAAGGCCTAAATGCTGGGCGACGAATTCGGCGGTATGTCCCATGATATACGGTTTGCCGACAAAGCGGCTGAGGGGCGGCCGGCTCGCATCCACCGGACCGTCCTCCGGGTGGGGAAGGAGATGGGAGCCGCAATGCAGGGCGTGGATCATATTGTCGACAAAGACCTGATCCTGGAGGCGGCAGCCCCATCTGGCGGCGGGAACGGAATAGGGGACGCTCGACATATGCTCGGTACCGCCGGCCAGGATGATGTCGGCCATGCCCGCCTGGATCATCGCCATTCCGGAAATTGCCGCTTCCATGCCGGAGATGCATACCCGGTTGATGGTAACCGCAGGTACCGTTTCCGGGATTCCGGCCATAAGCGAGGCTACCCGGGTGACGTTCAGGGTGTCGGCCGATTCCATGCAGCAGCCATAGCGAATATCGTCGATGAGAACCGGGTCGATACCGGCCCGCCGCACCGCTTCCTTCATGGTGATGCTCGCAAGAATGGCCCCATTGAGATCGCGGAGGCTGCCGCCGAAGGCGCCGATGGCGGTCCTGCATCCGGATACGATGACAACGTCTTTCATGGCTGTTATCCTTTCTGTCTGGTGTTCGATTTTCCCCCCGTTGTGACGGGGACGTCCTTATACCTCAATGCCTTCATTGATCTCACTTATTTGTCCATTCCTGTCAACTCCTTTTTCCTGCAAAAAGCGGCGGAAGAAAATATGAGTGCATCCGCCGCGAATCAAGAATACCCCGAGGCTCGAAAAATCTGGTATGATGCGGCGGAAAAGTCGGCAGCAAATCCCCGGCTATCACCTGCCACCCTCGACCACAGGAACTGTTTTTGGATAATAACCATATATTACGAAGCCTTCGCTATACCCTTGATCTTGGCGACGGGCAGATGATAGCCCTTTTTAAACTCGCCGATTATCACCTCAGTCGGGAGCAGGTATGCTGTCTGTTGAAAAAGGACGACGATCCGGCTTGGCAGAATTGCGGCGATGCCCAGCTGGCAAGTTTTCTCAACGGCTTGATCAGTGAACGGAGGGGGAAAAAAGAAGGGCCGCCGATTGCGGGGGAAAAGCGTCTCAATAACAATATGATCCTGCGCAAGCTGAAAATCGCCTTCGATCTGTCCGGAGAAGAGATGCTGCACATTATGGGCCTCGCCGGTCTGCCGATGAGTGAACATGAATTAAGCGCCTTGTTTCGCCGGCCGGATCATCGCCACTATCGACCGTGCAGGGATCAGATCCTGCGAAACTTTCTCAAAGGGCTGCAGCTGCGGCTGCGACCATCGGCAAAAGCCAGCGAATAACATCAGACAAGAGAGGACAATGAAAAATTTCAGGAAAAAACCAGCCGCCGGCAAAAAGACAAGAGATATCTTCAACGTGGAACACGAAGATACTCTCCTGGCCTTCGTCCTTGCCAAACTGCCGCAAAAAAGCCGCACTATCATTAAGACGGTGCTGAAAGACCGGCATATCTTTGTCGAAGGCAAGGCCGTCAGCCAATTCGATTTCCCCCTTCTTCCCGGACAGCGGGTGGAAGTGAGCTGGGAGCGGTCGGTGGTGGAGAAGCCGGCCAGGGAATTGAAAATTATCCATGAGGACGACGATCTGATTGTCATCGACAAACCTTCGGGACTTTTAACGGTGGCAACAGACAAGGAAAAACGTAAAACCGCCTATGCCATGCTGAGCGATTACGTTAAAGGGCAGGATGCGGAGAATAAAATCTTTATTGTTCACCGCCTTGACCGGGAGACCTCCGGCCTGCTGCTTTTTGCCAAAAATGAAAAGATCAAAAAACAGATCCAGGAAACCTGGGAAACGACCATTGCCGAGCGCAGCTATGTTGCCGTTGTTGAGGGACAGGTTGAACCGCCGGAAGGGACGATAACCTCCTGGCTGAAGGAAAGTTCAGCCCTTATCGTCTATTCCCACCAAAGCTCGCAACTCGGCAAAAAGGCCATTACCCATTATAAAAAATTGCGCGGCAACATGCAGTTTTCCCTCCTCCAGCTGAATCTTGAGACCGGCCGGAAACATCAGATCCGCGTTCATATGCAGGACATACACCATCCGATAATCGGCGACGATAAATACGGAGCAAGTGTCAATCCCCTTCGCCGCATGGGACTGCACGCCCAGGTCCTGGCCTTCACCCATCCGAAAACCGGCAAGCTCTGCCGTTTTGAAACCCCCATCCCCGGCAAGTTTTTGCAGCTCTTTGGTGGTGGGAAAAAACCCTGATAGGAAACGTGTTGAAGTCTTTGAAACTCTTTCTTTATACTTTTCTCGAGTGTTGGTAACCGTATGCCTCACAATCCGAAAAACGTCTTACCGGAGTATTCCCCCGCATGGCTCGCCTGGCTTATGTGGGGTTTGGTAGCCCTTTTGTATCTTCTTGGATTTTTTCAGAGAATGGCCCCCGCCGTCATGGTTGAGGATCTGATGCGCGATTTTCATATCAACGGGGCCATCATGGGCAACCTTTCGGCCACCTATTTTTATGCCTACGCCGCCATGCAGATACCCAGCGGTCTGCTGGCCGATAAAATCGGTCCGCGACGGCTGAGCAGTATCGCCTGTGTCGTCTTCGCCGGCGGCGTCCTCATCTTTGCCTGGGCTGCAAACATTTATCTGGCGTATGTCGGCAGGTTTCTTATCGGTGCTTCGGTGGCGGTAGCCTTCGTTACCTGTATGAAACTTGCCGGCCATTGGTTTCCGACCAATAAGTTTGCGACCGTCACCGGTGTTTCCCTGGTGTTCGGTAATATCGGCGGGGTGTTGGCGGGGGTGCCGTTGTCGGAGATGGTGGCCGGGGTAGGCTGGCGCATCTCGATGGCGGCAAGCGGGATCCTGACGCTGTGCACCGCGGCGGTCATATGGTTCGCTGTTCGCGACGATCCCGGCGAATACGGCTATAAAAGCCACGCCCATGCCTCGGTGCAGCAGCAGGGCAGTCTCCCGATGATGGTTGCCTTGAAATCGGTGGTCTGTCGCCGGGATACCTGGCTGTTGTTTTTTGCCGGTGGTTTTTCCACCGCCCCGATACTGGTTTTTGCCGGTCTTTGGGGCGTGCCGTATCTGATGCAGGTTCATGGTCTCGAACGAAGTCAGGCGGCAACCATGACCTCGACCATGCTTGTTGCCTGGGCCATGGGCGGGCCCTTTCTCGGGGCCCTGTCCGATCGCCTCGGCCTGCGGCGGTTACCCTATCTTCTCAGCACGATGTGCACGGCCCTTCTCTGGCTGGTGTTTCTTTGCGTGGAAATGTCGACGACGCTTCTCTATCCACTGCTGGCCGCCATCGGCTTTACCTCCGGGGCGGTCATTATCGGCTTTGCCTTCGCCAGGGAGGTGAATCATCCCATGGCATCCGGGGCAACCGGCGGGGTTGTCAATATGTCGGTATTGGGGATTGCCGCCATCATGCAGCCGGTGCTCGGTAATATTCTTGATAATCACTGGCAGGGAGTTCTTCAGAACGGTGTGAGGATCTATGATGGTGCCGCCTATTCAGCGGCTTTTCTCTGGTTTGTCGTCAGCGTTTTCCTTGCCGTTGTCATGCTGCTGCTCACCAAGGAATCCTATTGTCGAATCCGGGAGAGCTGAGAAGGGGATGGTAGTGGTCAGTATAAAGAGAGGTACAGCAGGTTTCGTCGCTATTCCTTATCGTATAACACGCCGAATTCTTCTTCAAAATTTGACAATTCCCGCAAATATCTCCTTTGCACCAGGGCAACGATTTTCTCAATGGAGGTCTTGACTGCAGGTTTTGTCATCATAAAACGGACTCCGAAACAATATTGGATGCCTTTGGTATCCCGCAGTCTGGTGACATGGATGACAGTAGCATCAACCAACACCGCGTTTTCCCTGGGCAGTTTCAGCTCGCAAATAATCTTTTCCCCTGCTTTGAGGTTTGAGTGCCGTCCCATCGGGTCGAGGAGAGACATGCCGTTGCAGCTTATATTTAAAGGGGTGGTGGAAAACGGCTTTTTCTTGATTCGTTCAATCGTCACCTGAAAGGACATGTCTTTCGGGACCTTGGCGCGAAATTCCCTCGCCTCCTTTGTTCTTTTGGCAATAAAGGGGAAGGTCAACCGCAGCACGGGCATGTCGCCGATAGTTGTTCTTCCATCGAAGTAACAGGCTAACTCGATTGCTTTGTTTGACGAGATGATTCGTAGTAATACAGGGTTGTTATGCTCTGGATAAAGGGCGATGAGGTGGTTGCCCATGCTTGGTTCCAGGGGAGTGATGATCAGGGAGTTGTGGTTGTCAAGGTATGATCCTTTTTCATATTCCCCCTCTTCAAGGGGTTGTTCATCTTCATATTCTTCCGCCGCTGAAGGCGGATAATCGAGAATCCGACAGAAAAAAACCTGTTCCGGATCAGGTAATTGTACCTCGACAATACCTTCATCGAGCAAGGCACCCTTCAAGGTGTTGGCAAACGATTTCTCGTCGACTTCGAGTTCACCGCCCGCCAAAGCAAGGGCATAACTTTCCGAGGTGTATGCGCTTTTTGGAAAAAACAGATTCAGTTCATTGAGATTACTATCTTGATCCATCTCCAGGCCGGTAACGGTAGATTACAATTGTTATTCTGAACGGGTTACGCTTTAAAGTCTATCACAGAGAAGCGAGAACAACAAACTCGGGAAAGAATTCTTTCTAAAGAGATACGGTGTTACAGCGTTTGTCGATGAACAGGACGAGTAACGGATTATTTTTCCTGTTGTCTGGCAAAGAAGTTTTGCAGCAGGTCGATCCCCCGGCGAAATTCATCTTCCGGTGTTATCAGGCTGATGACAATCCGGTTGTTGTCGGTAAAATCATAGAAAAAACCGGGATGGACAAGAAGAGAGCATGTGTGCAGAAGATCAAGACAGCATTGTTCGTCATTGAGATGCTGCGGCAGGGTGATAAGGGCGTACCAGCCGCTTTCCCGCAGTCCGAGGGCGTCGCCCATTTGTGCCCGCAGCAGGGACTCATTATTGCCGATACGCTCCAGAATTTCTTCCTGGATGCGGTGTTGACCGGTGAAAAGAGAGGCGGCCGCCTGCTGAATCATGCCGTTCACCGATAAATAGGTATCGGCAATAAATTCCAGCCGTTGTTTGGCCATGTCTTTCTCCGGTTGTGGGCCGTTGATATGAATCCAGCTGAGTTTTACCTGCGGCAGGGCAAGCACCTTGGAAAGGCCGCTGAGGGTGAAGGTCAATGCGCAATCGTTGCCGATAGCCGAGCAGGGGGGCATGGTATTGTCCGGATTGCTGTAATCGAGAAACACCTCATCAACGATCAGTGCCAGGCCATGGGTTTGACAAAGGGTCGAGAGCCTTTTCATCTCCGCCGCCGTCATCAGCGAACCCGTCGGGTTATTGGGATTGACGACGACGATTGCCCTGGTCAGCCTGGAAATTTCTTCCTCCAGGGAGGTAAAATTGATCCGCCAGCGGCCGGCGCAATCCTCCTGCAGCAGATAGCGACTTGTCCTGACGTTTTCCAGGGTGGCAAGAAAGTCAAAGAGCGGATAGCTGGGGGCCGGGATGAGAATTTCATCACCCGGATCGGTCAGCAGTTTCAACAAAAAGCTATAGGCCTCGCTGGTACTGGCGGTGAGGAGCAGGTCATCGGCATCGATATGCCCATGATTGCCGCTACGGTAGTATTCCTTGATCGCCCCCCGGGCGCTTGGCAGACCACTTGCAGAAGGATGGTAAAGGGTTGGGGGCTTGGGGTCGGTGAGATACTGCAGCCCGGATGCAGCAGTGAAGCCGGCGCTTGTCGGGTTGGATTGGGTGAGATCGGTGATTTTGTGTCCGCTTGCCCTCAGTGCCTCAAGGGTTTTGGTAAATTCATTGGCTTCGAGACTTTTCGGCAGGCGTGAAGAGAAGATCATGGGCGCTCTTGCGGTAAAAAGGAATGGAAAAGGAATCCGCGCAGCATAGAGGTGATTCCCGGCAGAGGCAAGGAAAATTGCCGAAGGGGTTTGGAATTGATCAGGTAAAAATCATATGACCACTTTTATGATAATGATTATCGTTGCTCTGATGGCCCAAGAAAATAAAGAAATTGGTCACATGAGTCGATAAACTGATAACCACATTATTCTTTTCCAGGGAGGGAAGGGATGAAACCACAAGAGGCAGTCTCAATTTTAATGCTCAGCCCCTGCTACTGGCGGATGAAGATATCGGAGCGGCGGGATTTATTGAAAGAATTCCTGGCGAGTTATAGCTCTGTAATTGTGACCTTGAGCTTGTCGGCAAATAAAAGGAAAAATGTCAATTTGAATATAAATGTGAGCTAGGTATCCCGTTTATTAAGCAAGAGCGTACGGCGGTCGCGGATGATGACCGAGCCCGGTGTTTCTTTGGCCCGCTTCTTCAGATCGGTGGCCATGGAGGAGACCTCGGCAAAGGAGGTGATGCGATGTATCTCGGTACTGACGATACCGATGGACAGCGACAGCAAACCGAATGTCTGCGGATTTCCCTGCCGGTCATGGCTGGTATAGGAGCCGGTACGGCATTCTTCCGCCGAGTGAAAGAGACAGAGATTTTCTTTGAAGCGATTCAGCAAATGTTGACATATTGTCATTGAATTTTTCGGCCGTGTGACGAGAATGAAGTCGTCGCCACCAATATGTCCGGCAAAACCGATTGATTGTACCTCCCATTTTTTCAAAGATTCGACCATCAGGTCGCCGACTGCCTTGATGACGCGATCTCCCATTTCAAAGCCATGGCGGTCATTGTAGGGTTTGAAGCAGTCAATATCGATGTAACAGACATCGAAATGGATGGATTGGGAAAGCATCTTGGCGATTTTTCTTTGAATATACTCATTGCCGGGCAGGCCGGTCAGAGGATTTGCCCCACGCGCCAGCATCATGCTGTTTTCGGTGACGGCATTGAGAATGGCACTGACGGCGACGGTGCCGATATATTTGCCGCTGCGGGTGATGCAGACATCGTCATAGATAGAGATCCTGCTGCGTTGATGGATTTTGCGGGCAAGGTCCTCCACCGACAAGGAATGGGCTACCTCGAGAAAGGTGTCATCGAGGATTTCTTCGATCTTTTTATAATAATTGAGATTAAGGCCGTAACCGAAGCGGCCGACCATATGGGTTTCCATAAAACGATGGCGACTGAGGAGGCCGCACAATCGGTCGCCTTGCACCACCGGCAGACACAATAAATCCGGATTCTCGTTAAACCTGTTGAGGGCTTCAAGGATGCGGTCGGAAATTGAAAGAGGGGCCACATAGGTGGCTATGTCGCCGACGCAGATGATTTCGTCGAACAGATCGGTGGCTGATTTTGCCCGCGGTCCCGTTTGGGGAATCTGTAAAGATTCATCGGCTATGAGCTGTGCCGCAGGTCGGGCGAGGAAGTATCCCTGCGCCAGATCGATGCCGATGTCCCGGCAAATCTGCAGATCCTTCTCGGTTTCCATGCCCTCGGCGATAACATCAATACCGATACGATGGCAGGCGGTGGCAATGGCATCGATGAGATTGAAATTAATGCTGCATTTCGGTGTTTCCTTGAAAAAATGTCGATCGATCTTGACGAAATCCGGCTCCAGAACGGAGAGCATTTTCAACCCGCCGTAACCGGCGCCGAAGTCGTCGATGGCAATGCGAAAACCCTTGCTGCGGTAATGGTCAATCGCCTGGCGAAACAGTTTGTAATTGGAAACCGCTTCGTGCTCGGTGATTTCAAGAACGATGTTTTCCTTGGCGATGCCGTACTTATTGGCTAAGAGGCCGGTGGTGCCGGCGCTGTGATCGGGGTGGAGAAGGCTGGTTGGGCAGATATTGATAAAAAGGAGGGCATCTTTATCCTGCAGGCCCTGATTGGCGGCCAGTGTTATGGCGTTTTGCCGGCAGCGCATATCGAGGGAGAGTATTTGGCCGCACATTCCCGCCTGGAAAAAGAGCCCTTCAATGGTATCGAAGGGATTTGGGCCGATGGTGCGGCACAGGGCCTCGTAGGCGACAATCTTTCCGTGCTGCAGGTTGATGATTGGTTGGAAATGGCAGGTGAGGAGATTTCGGTCGAGAAGCTGAAGAATTGATTCTTCAGTCATGCGCCGGTTTGTCAGGGGGGTGCTTGCATTGTTTTCGTGCATTTGCGGTCGTTGGTCGGTAAGTTGCATAACGAACATGATGTTCCTCGGGATAGAATAGCCGGAATGTTTTAAAGATATTTCACAGGGTGAGAATAGCGGAAATTTGTTTATGTATGATGAGGAGCCGGTTAGATTTGCATGAGACTCCTCGGGAGGGTTTGGAAAATGTCTGATATATCAAGTAATAACAGTTTCTTGCCCGCCTATATCGAGTATTTGCTTTTGCCCGGCAGTTATCCTCATCCGGTTGATGCGGTACAATTATTGCAAACCCATATCTCCTTTGTCATCCTTGCCGGCGAGTATGTCTATAAGTGGAAGAAACCGGTAAATTTCGGCTTTGTCGATTTCTCAAGCCTCGCCAAAAGGGAGTTCTACTGTCGGCGGGAGCTGTTGTTGAACAGGCGGCTTTGTCCGGCGATTTATCTTGATACCGTGTCCCTCTGTAAAGAAGGGAGCTCTTATAAGTTGCAAGGCAGGGGGCCGGTTGTCGAGTATGGGGTAAAAATGGCCCGCATGCCGGAATCAGGCATGCTCAATCGGGTCATAGCTGCCGGCGGGTTGAAAGAACAGCATCTTGCCGCCATTGTTGAAATTCTTGTACCTTTTTACCACAATGCGGAGCAGGGGGACGAGGTCCGGGCAAACGGCAGTGTTGCCGCCGTCACCCGGACGATCTCCGATAATTTTCACCAGACCAGGGCCTTTGTCGGCGGTCCGGCCCTCAGCCGAGATCGCTTTACCCTGATTAAAAAGGCCACCGACGCCTTTCTCCGGCAACGGGACCTCTTTACCCAACGTATGGAAACCGCTTGTATTCGGGATTGTCACGGCGATCTGTATTCCAATAACATCTGCCTGGCTGAAAATGGAACAATCCATATCTTCGATTGTCTTGAATTTAACGATCGGCTTCGGGCCATCGATATCTGCTCCGACGTGGCATTTCTTGCCATGGATCTCGATTATCACGGCCTTACCGCTCTGAGTGATTTTTTTATCAAGCTCTTTCGGCAACGATCCGGGGATGAAGGGCTTCTGCAACTTCTTGATTTTTATAAATGCTATCGAGCCTATGTGCGGGGCAAGGTGGGTGTGCTGGCGGCCGCTGATCCGACCATGGAAAAGAAGGCCGCGGAAGAGTGGTTGCAGAGTGGTGGTCGATATTTCCACCTGGCGGAGGAATATGCCCGGAGATTATGACTGATCTTGGGAGAACACGAAAAACGATTGTGGTGTTTTTCGGCTTGATCGCCTCGGGTAAGAGTTTTGTCGCCAAGGCCTGGTCGGGGAAACATCTCTTTCCCTATTATAATACCGATGTTGTCCGCAAAGGTCTGGCGGCGCAGCAACAAGGGCGAAAAAGGGGGGCGGATATCGACCAGGGGATCTATTCTCCGGTGTTTTCCCGTCTGACCTACGACGCGCTTTTAAATTTCTGTGAAGAGGCCTTGGCTGACCCGGTCCCTCGGTGTGTGGTCCTTGACGGCTCTTATCATGCCAGGGGTGAGCGGCAAAGATTGCGAAGTCGTTTCGAAGGTCGGGCGCAGATAGTCTTTGTTTTCTGTTGCTGCGATGAGGCGACCATCAAGACCCGTTTGGCAGAGAGGGCACTTGATCCGATGGCTGTCTCCGACGGCAATTGGCGGGTGTATCTTCACCAGAAAGAAGTTTTTGAGGAACCTGATGAATTGCCGGTGCGGCAATTACTGCGACTGGCCACAGACCAGCCGCTTTCTCGGCTTCTTGATCTTCTTGATACGGCTCTTTTGCCTGCAGACGTGAATCAGTAGCTGAAATCGAAAACCAGCGCCACATCGCTTGAGGCATCGCGATTCAAGGCGGAATCGTCACCCAAGCTGAAGGCTGATGTACGTTTATCATGCTTGTTGCTCATGATGGAAAATTGCAGGTTTTCTGTCAGGCTGATCCCCAGTTTGATGGCCAGATCAAGGGAGCTGATTTTGTTGTCCATGCTTGCATAACTGGCCGGTTTCGCCCCGTCCGTATACTGCACGAGCATCGATACGGACCAGTTGCTGTCTTCGGGGGCCAGCTGGGTATTGAGCCCGAGTGTGCGCCTGGGGAGGGAGGTGAGTTGTTCTTCCGTCACGGAATTGTCAAAATAGGTAAAGGACGGAGTAAAGCTGAGCCAGTTGCTGGGGTGGTAATCAGTGGACAGGGTCAAACCTTGTCTGAGGGAGGTTTCAAGGCTTGTATCGAGGAGAGTGGCACTGGTGGTGAGAGTCGCGGCCCCCGTTTCCGGCCAGCCGTTGTTTGTGTCGAATTTTTCGGTGAAGGCGCTGAGGCTTATGTCGAAATTATCAAAGAGTTTCTGGTTATAGCTGATTTCGTGGAAATTCCTGGGAGCTGAAGGTGTTTCTGCAAGTGCCGGGAAATCATAGTTGATTCGCTCCAGATCGTCGGCCAAGGGTGAACTGGCGGAGAACTCCTCGCGGCTGAAATAGGAAAGCGTGCCGCTTTCATTGATCGGCAGTTCGAGATAGTTGGTAAGACGATAATCGCTGCCGTTTTCGACGGAGCTGAGGGCGATATGCCGTTTTGAGCCGACAAAGCGCTTTTTCCAGTATTTATCGTTTAAGCTGGAGACGATAATCCCTTCACTGCTGCTGGCGTGGATGAACTGGCCGTCGGAAAGATAGACCCCGACATGATTGATGCGTTTTTTCTTTTTATTGGCAAAAAACACCAGATCGCCCGTTTGTAATTCATGGCGATCTATTTTTTGCAGTTCGGAAGAGTGAAATTGATCTCCGGAACTATGGGGCAGATCAAGGCCAAGGAGTCGGTCATAGACCATTCTGGCAAAACCCGAACAATCCATGCCCTTTTTTGAGATGCCCCCTTTTCTGTAAGGGGTGCCGAGATATTCTTTTACCTCATCTTCAAAACGCTGTTCGGAAAAGCGAATCGAACATGATGTGGAATCTATAGGGCTTTCTGTAGCCGATGCCTTGCAAGCCAGGGTGGCGATACTTACACAGCAAACAATACAAATGAGACTTTTAGTAAACAAACTGGGTCGGATTTGTCCTTGCATGGTCCTCTCGTCAACGTTATTGCAACTTTTTTTGTAGCGTGCATGGGACAGAAAATTCGACTTTCCGCCACGCGTGTTCTCCTGGGGTGAAATTGAAAATTTCCCCGTCAATTATTTTTGTTGTGCGATATGTGCGTTACTGTGCTCAACATGGAGGAGTTATCTCCAACAAACAATTTATGTGGCAATAGATTTAGACGATAAGGGGCGTGCTTGTCAACCCTCAATCGTCATAATCGTTATTGAAAGTGCAATGAATTCGAGATTCTCAGCGTATTGATAGGTCCTTTATGGGTCAGGCATGACACCTTGCGTGCGGTCTTCGTTTGTCTCCGGATTATTAAAATCCTGAGTAAAAGTGAGGTGTTTTCGGCCACTCATGGTTCAGGTCTTGACAGTATGGTTCGCGTCGGTCTACTCTTGGGAACACCAAAAACAAATCAATGAGGCTTATCGACGGAAAATTGTATCATCAGACGGAAAACACCAATCGGAGGAGAAGAGCATGGTCGACGAGAGCGCAACATCCCTATACAGCCAGTATGCCCGCAATGAAATCAGCCGAAGACAGTTTCTCGAAAAACTTGCCGTTATGGTCGGTGGCGTCGCCGCCGCCTATGCAGTTCTCCCCCTTTTGGAAAACGGGGGAGCGCAGGCGGCTCTTGTCGCCGCCAGTGACCCGCGTTTGACGGAACAAAGGGTCATTTTTCCCAGCGCATCGGGGCAGATGTCCGGATATCTGGCACAGCCGAAAAACTTGGCGAAGATGCCGGCTATTCTCGTCGTTCATGAAAACCGCGGCTTGAATCAGCATATTGAAGACGTCGCCAGACGGTTCGCCGTTGAGGGCTTTCTCGCCCTTGCTCCAGATGCCCTTTCGCCCATGGGTGGTTCACCGGCCGATCCCGAGCAGGCGATTGCCATGATAAAAAACCTTAATATGGAAGAGACGATTAAGAATTTCGCCGCTGCCGCCGCTTATTTGAAAACCCATCCGCAATCGACGGGCAAGGTCGGCGTTGTCGGTTTCTGCTGGGGTGGGGCTGTTGCCAATATGCTGGCGGTGCAATCGGCCGATATCGTCGCCGCCGTACCTTATTACGGCAAACAGCCACCGACGGAGGAAGTGGTGAAAATCAAAGCAGCCCTTCTCCTGCACTATGCAGGCCTTGACGAGCGTATCAATCAGGGGATCCCGGCGCTGAAAGAGGCCCTTGTAAAAAACGGGGTCGAGCATGAACTGTATATGTACGAGGGAGCTGAACACGCTTTCAACAACGATACCAATGCGGCACGGTATAACAAAGGAGCGGCTGAACTTGCCTGGCAGCGGACCATTGAATTCTTGAAGAAAAAATTGCAGGGATAAGGCTTACCTGGCGCCGCAGCATTTCTTGAATTTTCGGCCACTTCCGCAGGGGCAGGGTGTATTTCTTCCCGTCGCCGGGATACGGTGGTGGTCTTTGCTGTCCATCGGTTCTTGCCATTGCCGGGCAATGGCCCGGATAAAGGGGGTGCAGTGGTTAAAGAAGAGTTTGTAGCCGGCGCACAGATAATTACCTCGCTCCTTTTCTCCGACACTTTCGAGGAAGCGGTTTTTTGGGCACTCGCCGTGGCACATGGCTAATACCTCGCAGGTTTTGCAGGCCGTCGGCAGAGTGTTCTGTTTGTCGGCACCAAAGCTTGTCAAGGCGCCGCCGTTGAGGATTTCAGAAAGGGGGGTGTCTTTGATGTTGCCGACTCGATACGTTGGATGAACAAAATGGTCGCAGGGATAAACATCACCGTTATGTTCGACGACCGGGATATCGCCGCAAGTTGGG
>JFJP01012444.1_pt1 | contig 13548 bp, 14 predicted proteins | sample 431651 | NCBI WGS metagenome assembly JFJP01 (sample SAMN02602958, study PRJNA72255) | Microbial mat metagenome, whole genome shotgun sequencing project. | biome: fresh water; feature: sink hole; material: water; isolation source: purple microbial (photo- and chemosynthetic) mats found in...
TTACAAGGCGGGTGCTCTGCCGATTGAGCTACGTCGGCGAGTGATTAAGCAGGGGGATTATACCAAAACAACGCACAACGTCAAGACAATTTCGCACTTATTTGTGAGGAGTTTCAGACTTGACAATTAGTATCTTTGGATGTAATATTTAGAACATGCGTTCTAGTACAGATAAAACAAATCGCTTCTCTCTCATGATTGATGCATTAACAGAACTTGCCAACGAAGAGCAGGAACAACCCTCTTCGCCGATGTCTGGCTTGCCAACTTTGAGATCAACCCTCGCCGATGCGGCTCCACTACCTAGCACAGCGCTCTTCCTAGGTCTTGCAGACGACGGTTTGCCTGTCTTGTTGGATTTATACGACCCCATTCCTGGACCCCTCCTTATCATTGCAGACGAAGCCAGCGGAAAAACATCATTCCTGCAAATGATCACCCGATCCATCGAGTTGCTGCATAACCCATCCGATGTCCAGTCTGGGATCATCACCCAATACCCAGATGAATGGGAAAATTTTCAAGATAGTCAGAGCGTTATTGGAATTTATACCGCGCAGGAGAATTCCTCGCGCGAGCTATTGCAATCCCTAGTAACTTGGGCGCATAACAACAAGGAAAACAAACAATCCATCCTCCTTCTGATTGACGATCTTGAAGCAGTCATAAAACTTGACCCACAAACTGAACAAAATTTAAGGTGGCTTTTATTGCGGGGACCCAGCCGTCGCGTCTGGCCGATTGTGACAATCAATTCAAGCCGAGCGCTCGACATGGAAGTATGGATGGGCTTTTTCCGCACGCGCTTGTTTGGTCACACGCAAGATGTGAACAGCTCACATTTCATTGCAAACGATTCAAACAAAGTATTTGACAATCTAGCTGCATCCCAATTTACCATGCGTGAAGGAAGTAACTGGTTGAATTTTTGGGCTCCTGCAATTGATTAAAGAAAGGCTAAATATCATGCATACCGGAATGTTATGGTTTGACAATGACCCAAAAACCACATTGAGTGTAAAAATTCAGAAGGCGATGGATTTTTACAGTAAGAAATTTGGACGCATTCCAGATCTATGCCTTGTGCATCCCAGCATGTTGGATAGCGGTAAAAAGCAAATCGAATTTGGAAAACTCATCATTCGCCCCTACCGTCCGGTTATGCCTGGGCACCTTTGGATCGGCGTCGAAGACCAAAAATAGAATTAGGGCGCGGTGGAGTTCTTCGCCATTCACCGTATCCCAGACGGTCTTTACGAACATCCCGCGAATACTGGTCGCGGGATGTGTTTTTTTAGTCACACTGGAAAAGTCGAAGCGCGGGAATGGCAGCCCTTTGAGTACGCTCAGGATGATATTGCCACCACAAAAGCAATTGCCTGACTGTGTGTGTGGCTCAAACTCACAGACCAGGTTGACAAACCCAAGGTTTTTGCCAGTTTCTCTGCTTCACCATGCAAGTATAAATGGGGCGCATGATTCTCATCGCTGCCGACTTCAATATCCAACCAGCCCACAACGCCGATACCACAACCCAGCGCCTTTGCTGTCGCTTCTTTTGCAGCAAACCGTGCCGCAAAAGATTCGAAGCGCCCGCGGCACTCGTGCTGTTCGGCTTCGGTGAAAATTCGCGCAACAAAGCGTTCGCCGTGACGTTCAATGGCATCACGAACGCGGATAATATCAACGAGGTCAACACCAGAGGCAAGCTTCATAAATAACTTTCGACCTTCGACTTTTTACGGTCCTGCAGTTGAGATTACCAGCCGGTCCGGGTCAATATATTTACGCGCGGTTTCCAGCACATCGGCGCGAGTTACGCCACGCACCATGCTTTCGTAGCGTTGATAATAATCCAGTCCAAGGTCGTAGCGTTCCATATTCAAAAGCGCGCCCGCAACGCCGCTGTTCGATTCAAGCGAAAGCGGCAAACGCCCAATGTAATTTGCCTGGCTGTCTGCCAGTTCATCTTTTGTCACACCACTCTTAACAAAACGGCGCAATTCTTTTTCAATCAGGTCAATCGCCTTCTTTAGATTTTTGGGGTTTACACCCGCAGTGATCTCCCAGCTACCAGGTCCGGTACCAGCGCTCAGACTGGAAGAGGCATAATACGCCAATCCCGACTTCTCACGCACCACTTCCCCAATTCGTCCCATCATCCCAAATTGACCCAGCACAGAATTGCCCAATGATGCGGAAAAATATTCGGGGTCTCTACGTTTTGGACCGATCATGCCAATCACTAGATCAGATTGGGATTTGCCTGCAAGGACTTGATGATGTGTGACTGTTTTCCTGACAGGTTTGTGATCTGGCAGATTGGGTGGAGGCACCTGCCCCGGAGACTGCCAGCCACCGAGAACTTTACCCACCGCCTCAACCGCTTTCTTCGGTTCGATTGCGCCTACAATTGCAACAACCATGCCCTTTGGTCCAAAATAGCGGCGATGGAACTCTTGCAAATCCTTGCGCGTAATAGATTGGACGGTTTCCACAAATCCGTCGCCAGGGCGGCTGTACGGGTGTCCTTCAAACAACATGCGATCGAACGCCATCGCCGCGACATCAGACGTGTCCTGTTCGCGGAGAGCAAGTCCGGTCAACATGTGTACGCGCAAATTTTCGACTTCGTTTTTGGGGAATGTTGGCGTGAATAACGACTCGGAAAGCAATTTGAGCAGAAGCGGGAAATCTTCGACCAAGGAACGTCCGCCGAAATTTATGTTGTGAAAATTTGAATCAAAGCCCATGCTCGCGCCGACCGATTCAAGTTCGTTATAAATCGCATCGAATGTGCGTGTTTGTGTACCGCGCATCAGGCAGGAGGAGACAAAATCTGCCAGTCCAAGTTTTTCATCCGTCTCAAAGATCGAACCCGCAGGCAGGTATCCGCCTATGCTGATGGAGGGACTGCTAAAACTTGACCGCGCAAGAACGGTAATGCCATTAGACAGCGTCACGCGATAAATATCTTCAGGACCGGGCAAGGACAACTTCATGGTAAGGTTTGTCATTTTATGCCTCATTGCCTTTCGGAAGATATGTGCCGATGACACGGCTTGCCGGTTGAAAATATTTTTGCGCTACACGTTGAATATCTTGCGGCGTGACTTTGGCAAGTTTATCCAGATAGGTTGTGTACCACTCATAAGATGAAAACATTTCAACGTAGCCCATCCAAAATGCCTGACTGGTGATGCTCTCATTGCCATAGACAAAGACTGCGCGCGCTTGTTTGACCGCGCGTTTGATCTCGTCTTTGGACGCCAAAACATCCTGCAACTTTTTTATCTCGGCATCCAATGCCGCCAGAGATTCCTCTGGTTTGCGCTTTGGATGTTTGATCATGGTAATTCGATAAAGGTACGGGTCAATCGTCGCTTCTGCCCAGCCAGACACTTCGACAGCGTAATTCTTGTCAACCAGCGCACGGTATAGGCGCGATGTTTTACTGGAAAGTCCGCTCGCGCCGCCCAAAAGGCTATCGAATACTTGAAGTGGAAAATAGTCCGGGTGTGTGGCGTTGGGGAAACGATAGGCAGCCTGAATAAATGTAGTTTCTCCGGGACCTTCAACCGTAATCCGCACCTCCCCTTTTTGTTCGGCTTCAGGGCGCGCAAGCCGCGGCGGGATTGCCCCCTTTGGGATCGGCTCGAACAATTCCTTGATGCGTTTCAATATTTTTTTTGTTTCAAAATCGCCCGCAATACTAAGCACGGCATTGTTTGGGATATAGTACCTGCGATAATGATCGTACAAGTCGTCGCGTGTGATTGTGTGCAGGTCTGCCATGTCGCCAATCACCTCGTGGTGATATGGATGCACACGGAAGGCAGTTTGCTGAACGGCTTCGGTCAATCGAAACAGAGGTTCGTTTTCATGTCCTTCACGCTCCGAAATAATGACAGTACGCTCTGACGAAACTTCCTTCTTGTCAAAAATGCTATTTCTCATGCGGTCTGCTTCGAGTTGCAGGGCAAGATCAATCTTGTCAGCGGGCATGGTTTCATAATAATGCGTGGCATCACGCGAAGTGGCAGCGTTCCAGCGCCCACCTTCACGCGAGATGGCTTTATCAAGAATATTGGATGGGAATTTTTTTGTACCTTTAAATTGCATATGCTCAGTCCAATGCGAAACGCCTGTTTTCCCTGTGGATTCATCTCTTGAACCAACGCGATACCACAGCCAGGAAGAGACGATGGGTGAAGTATGAACTTCCTTGAGCAGCACGTTCATGCCATTTTTTAGAGTAATTTTCGTGATCGTATTTTCCATTTGGCTCCAAATATATACCGTTATTTACACACTGGCTGATCGCTCAGATTAAGCGCGCCCGGGTTGAGCATACAATAAAACGGCTTGACAACCTCCTGCAAGCCGACAAAGGGTTCGTGTAATTGGGTTTGCTCCAGCGGGATGTCTACATCAACATTCAAAACAACGGGCACCATTTGATCCACCGGAACTGTCAAATTCAACACAACAGGCAGGTTCGTCCCTTCTGGCAGGACAATGGTCGTTAATGCATTGACAATATTTAATCCGCCCGTCTTCACGGTGACAAGGGCATTATTTATGGTCACATCCTGACTCAAAACCACGTTCGTCTGTTGATTAAGCTGTAAGTCGAATTTAACAGGAATCGTGGTTTCAACCGGAATGGTTGTCGTAATGTGGGCGCGGTCCATCTTCTCAAAATTGGTAAACAGCCCGCCCAGCAAACCATTGCCCAGGTTCAACGCAGTGGACATGCTGACGCCGAGGGTCTGCAAATTAATCCAGACTACAAGCAGGGCAATGATCAGCACCAGGTTAATGGCAAGCGAGAGAACGCTGGCTATTGTCCAAAAAGGAGGTCCAAAGCGATGGGTATGTCCAGCCGAATGAGCATGCCCAGCATCAGGCTTGGTCGTTTCGGTTCTTGAAGGTTGTAGAGATGGCGACGCAACCTCTTCCACTGGCAGAGAAACAGGATTTGTCTTCTTCGGCAAATGGGAAAGCGGAGATTGCGGCTTTTTACCCGGGTCCGTTTTGAGTGCATCCATGATATAGTTCTCCTACGAGAGAAAATAATTCAACGATCATATCCATTCAATGTTAACACAGATATATTCGGATGGCAGTCTGGAAATCTCAAAAGGAAGCGTCAAAGTTTTGGAAAAACCTTTGTACACAAAGGAAAAATGTATCTTCTCAATATTTTGGGGCGCACAGCAGACTTCCGAAGTCTCACTCACCCCTATTTTTTGAGATGACACCCGTTTTCAGTATAAACATAAAATTATCATTAGAATTCAGCCATAGCGACTTGTAATTTATTAACTAATTATTATAATATTCGTCTAATTTGATATGCGTCGGAGGCGAAATACATGGATGCAACTTATCGTGTTGCAATAGTTGGGGCAGGACCGGCAGGGCTGTTTGCTGCGCGGGAGTTGGCTGAACAGGGCGTACGCGTGGTTGTTTTCAACCGTGATATTAAACCAGGTGGTTTGGTAGAGTACGGCATTTATCCTGACAAGCATAATATGAAAGAGATGCTTCGCAAACAATTTCGCATCGCTTTGGAAAACCCCAACCTTGATTACTACGGAAATATCTTAATCGCCAACAACGGCGATTTTACATTCGATGAATTACGCAACTTCGGTTTTGACGCCATTCTCGTCGCGGCAGGCGCGCAAGGCACCAAATGGCTTGGCTTGCAAGGCGAAGAATTGGATGGCGTATATCATGCGAAAGATGTTGTGTACGGATACAACAGCCTGCCGCCTTACAGCCAGAAAAAATTCCGCATCGGGAAACGCTGTGCAATCATCGGCGCAGGTAACGTGATGGTGGATGTTGCGCGACATCTCATCCAAAAACAAAAAGTGGATGAAGTGATCGTGGTCAACAGGCGCGGACCCGCCGAAGTGAACTTCACCAAAGATGAAATGAAGCACATCATTTCATATCTGGATATGGATGCCTTTGAAAATGAAATGCAGCGGATTCAGCCCGCCCTGCAAGCAATTAATCAGGACCCTGAAATTGGTCGAAAAAAAGTGTTAGATTCTCTAGCAAAAGCCGACCCCAAAGCCGCCGACGGGATTTTCCGTTTTCACTTCCTCGCCTCCCCCACCGCCATGTTCGGCGAAAACGGCTCTGTAACCAGGCTGGAAGTGGAAGAGAACATCCTCGTCGAAAAGAATAATCAGATTGGCGCAAGAGGAACAGGCATCAAACGCGCAATTGAAGTAGACACAGTCATCTTTGCCATCGGCGACACGATAGACGAATCACTTGGCTTGCAGACCGCAGCGAATGAATTTGTTCAAGAACGCGAACCGCGCTTCCCAATCAATGGCGTATCATTTGAGACCCCCGTTGAAGGCGTCTTCATCGGCGGATGGGCACGCAAAGCCAGCAACGGACTGGTCGGCTACGCCCGCAGAGACGGCACAAATGCGGCGCAAGCCATCTTGCAATTTTTGCAAACACGCCAACCCAATGGCGTTAACATAGATGCGCTTGACGCAAAATTAAAAGAGTTGAACAAACCCATCATCCTCAAAGAAGATGCAAAACGGCTGGAAGCAGTCGAAGCCGAAGAAGCCAAACGCCGTGGACTTGACTTCTTCAAATGCGCCACCAACGAAGAGATGCTGCAAATCATGGGGTTGGTCGAAACAGCATAAAATACAAAAACCTCCGAGGTCTCAAAGACCTCGGAGGTTTTTGTAACTCCCTTGCTGCGCCATCAACAGCAGTGGGAAGTGATATTCCACATTCAAGTCAACGAGAACCATCGTACAATAGAGTCCAGCGAGCACACGGCTCAAATCCGATTATCTCTGTTCATCGTGGTTAACCCTATGAAACGCGACTTATATTTTAGCAAACCAATTACGAATGCGGCAGGATTACTTGGATTCGCACCTGACCCACGCGCTGGAACCAATTTAGATTCCTTCGGCGCTTTCGTGACGAACCCCATCAGCCTGCGCCCAAGGCTGCCGGCTACCCATCCAGCCTTGATCGAGTTCCCAGGCGGATTCCTGCTGCATACGGGCTTGCCGAATCCTGGGCTTTCGGCTGTGCTCAAAAAACACGCCGCGCGTTGGAACCGCGCCGACATGCCGATTATTGTCCACCTGATGGCTGACCGTCCTGAAGAAACCCGCTACATGGTGCGAATGCTGGAAGGCATTGAAAACGTAATGGCGGCGGAACTTGGCTTTGCTCCGCTTTTGTCAGACGATATTATTTTGCTGAATTTGGAAATGTGCGCGGGCGAAATTCCGTTGATCTTTTCATTACCCATTGAACAGGTCTTATCCCTCGGACCGCGTTTGATTCAGGGGGGCGCAGCGGCGGTCAGTATTTCAAATCCACGCGGGGCGTTGATGAATGATAAAAACGAATTGACCACTGGCAGGTTGTACGGTCAGTCGTTATTTCCGCGCGCGCTGGAGCTTGTTCATTCGGCGGCTAGAGTTGGGATGCCCATCATCGGGGCGGGCGGGGTGTGGACAGAACAGGACGCGGCGGACATGCTATCGGCGGGAGCAATGGCTGTCGAAACAGATGCCAGCTTGTGGCTGCCGCGCGAAGCATCGGCTTGAGATGTGGACCAGCCCGCAGGGTCGCTTCGCACTCGGCTCGTTAGGCTGAATCAAATGGGCAGGTGAATGTATCCAAATCACTTTGCGAAGGGCGCGAACAGTCCCCATTCATCAATAAAAAAAGAGTCTCGCTTTTCAGCGAGACTCTTTTTGTTTGGTTCAGAATTACAGAACTACGACGTCAGCAGCCTGCAAACCCTTGGGACCTTTTTCGATGGTGAATTCCACCTTCTGTCCTTCTTGCAGGTTCTTGAAGCCTTCGCCTTTGATGGCAGAGAAGTGGACGAAAACATCGGGTCCGCCTTCGCGTTCGATGAATCCGAAACCTTTTGTACCATTGAACCATTTAACCGTACCGATTACACGATCAGACATTTTTTGCCTCCTAAGCAAAATAAAAAAATAAGGTGACGCAGTATGTCTTTCATCGGGCGGTTAAACAAAGCGGCTCAAAGGTTGTGCCTTGAGCCGCCGTCTTTCTACTTCCACAACGAAAAGCTACTTGCATCCTACAACGCAACTTTATCATGAATTTCTCATCTTGACAATTATTTTTCTGGCTCCAAAATCATGACGGGAATATGGCGGTGCGCGGCGCGGATTCGGTAAAGTTCGTAGCCGCCATAAAGCGAAACTGCCAGGTTCCAATATTTTTCGCGTTCATCATTATGAACTTCACGCGCAAGGTAATTTTGCGTGATTCCACCCAATAGCACAGTACATTGCGGGTGTTTTTTGAGGTTGTAATACCAGCCTGGGTTGTGCTGTCGTCCAAAATTAGAGCCGATCAGCGCGATCTTTTCACCATCTAAAATGCTGACCAGCGGCATGGTACGCGCCTCGCCTGTCTTTGCGCCTGTTGTTGTAATTTGAATCATGGGCAGCCCTGCAAATTCAGCCATGGTATGTTTGCCGTTGGAGACTTTTAACACTGCTGAATCGAGACGGTAAAGGACGACGGCAAGGAGGGCGGAGATCGGGCGCAGCATCAAAAAACGATGCAATATTTTTTGGAAAGCGTTGGGAGATTTTTTCATTTTGGAATTTTCTCAGCCAGAAAAGAGGCTGTTTTTTTCTGGCGTTGCATACGTTTGTGGTGAAAATTTTATTTTTCCAGCCAGATGGTGACGGGACCGTCGTTATGGATTTCAACTTTCATATCCGCGCCAAATTGTCCCGTTTGAGTTGGCACGCCGTGACTGCGTAATAATTCAATGAAGCGCTCCACGAGTGGCGCAGCGACTTCGGGCAAGGCGGCATCGGTGAAGGAGGGTCGCCGTCCCTTGCGCGCGTCGGCGTACAAGGTAAATTGCGAAACGACAATGGCTTCGCCCTTCACGTCTAATATGGAGAGATTGGTTTTACCAAGTTCATCTTCAAAAATTCGCAGATTGGCGGTTTTTTCAGCGAGGAAGACGGCTTGCGCCTCTCCATCTCCGTGACCGATACCCAATAAAATCAGCAGACCTTTTCCAATTTTGGAAATGGTCTGCTGATTGACAGTGACGCTGGCGTGGGAGACACGTTGGATGAGGAGGCGCATGGGGGAAGATCAGTAATTGGTAATTGGTAATTACTCTTTACGGCAACTGCATCGCCTCGCGCACTTCGATCATGGTTTGTTCCGCAATGGCGCGGGCGCGTTTGGCGCCGTCGTTTAGGATGTCTTGAATATTATTTGGATTGGAAGCAAGTTCGGCGCGTTTGGCGCGGAATGGTTCAAGGTGTTTGTTCAGGTTGTTGGCAAAGCGCAGTTTGCAATCTACACAGCCAATGCCCGCCTTGCGGCATTCAACATTGATCATGTCAAGCTCTTCCTGAGGGGAGAAGAGTTTGTGCATGGTGAACACATTACATACATCAGGATTGCCCGCATCGGTGCGGCGCTGTCTGGCTGGGTCGGTGACCATTTCTTTCACACGCTTGACCGTCGCTTCGGGGGTGGTGGCAAGTTCAATGTGATTATTCAAACTCTTGCCCATTTTGTCCTTGCCGTCAATGCCAAGCACTTTTAACACTTCGGTATGCTTCACCTGCGGCTCGATCAAAACCTTGGTCTTGTAACGATAATTAAACGAACGCACGATCTCGCGCGTAAATTCAAGATGCGGAGCCTGATCGATGCCAACGGGAACTACATCCGTTTTGTAAAGGACGATATCCGCCGCCATTAGCACAGGATAGCCGACCAGTCCATAGTTTATATTTTCGGGCTGCTGACGGATTTTCTCCTTGAAAGTTGGCAGGTCGGTCAATTTACCCAACTGCGTTACCATCGAAAGATAGGTGTGCAACTCCATCACCTGCGGGACATGCGACTGCACAAAGATGATCGAATCTTCAGGGCGCATTCCAGCCGCGAGCCAGTCCAATGCCATCTCCAAAGTATTTTGCTTTAGGTCCTGGGTGGTTTCAACCGTTGTCAGGGCGTGAACATCCACAATACAATAGACACATTCATAGTCATTCTGCATTGCGACGTAATTCTTCATTGCTCCCAGATAATTGCCAAGATGCTGACGACCTGTTGGGCGCGCGCCCGAAAAAACTCTGCCTTTTTTTGCCATTATTTATCCTTTTGGCGCGCGCCCGAAAAAACTCTGCCTTTTTTTGCCATTATTTATCCTTTTGTAGAACAAGATAGTGTGGCGCAAGTTGACATCTTGCGCTACGAAATAATTTTTGCGATGAGCTTGACGATCTCGCCCGCTTCTGCGTGACGTTTTAACTGCAATTTCGAGAAGACCAACTGCCCATTCACTTCAACCTCGAACCTGCCGCCGTCCGAGGGCGTCAGCGCCACCGATTCGATGGCTTGCTCATAATCCTTGAGCAATTCACCAGCCAGGCTGACAGCCCGGGGCGTGTAATGTCAAACCGCGCAGTAGGTGATTTCGATTTTAAGCATGATTTTTCTCCATGATTCAGACGAAAATCGTCCGCTTTGCGAAAGTAACTGTCACTTTTGTTAGAAAATTATAACATGCCGCATCAGAGGCTTGCCCCGCCCCAGTAACCGCGCTATAATCTCAAACGTTGTTTCCGAAAGATATGCAAGGAGAAAAAGAATGCCAGTTTATACTTATCGTTGTGAAAATTGTGGTATCCAGTTCGAGCGCCATCAATCCTTCACCGACGCCCCATTAAAGACCTGCCCCGAGTGCCGCAAGAAAGCTCTGAAGAAAGTCATCACCCCGACCAGAATCATCTTCAAGGGTTCGGGCTTTTATGCAACAGATCACAAATCGCCTTCAGGAGATACATCCAATGTAAAAAAGGCTGACTCCAATAATAAGGAGAGTACCGCAAAGGAAAGCAAATCTACCGAAGCCAAGCCCAGTGAAAGTAAGCCTGTAAAGGGCGAGAGTTCAGAATAAGGTGATTTTTTGAAATCTCGGCGCAAGTTGCGCCGAGATTTTTTATTTAAATTTATATATCCTGATGTTTCCACGTTGGGCAATGAATTGCAGTCCAAGCAACTCAAGATCCACTGTTTGATTATAAATTGGCGGGAAGATGTCGCCGCGATAATGGCTGTTTGGCGAAAGAACCAGGAATCGGACTCCCTGCTCTTTGCAGGCAGCGGAAAAGGAATCCCAGGAATCATTTGGCAGGGGCGGAAATTCGTCGCTGAATCCCCAAAACCAATCCATAACCAGGCTGCCGATACGACGAGAGCGGTACGGCATTTTATTCGGCGTATAAAAATCATTGCGATCTGCAAAGACTTCGTTTGGAGATTCCATCCCCGAAGAGATCAAAGTCTGCTCGATGACTGCCAGCACTTTACGCTCAGCGCGTCCGGTTCGGATAAAGCCGATGTCGTAAAGGATCCATCCATAGAATAGTTGGGCGCTTGCAGCGATAAACAGAAGTCCGACCAAACCAGCCGCCCATTGGCTGGGGGTAATTTTTCTTCTGACAAAATCTGTCAAGACTAGCGCCAACAATGCAAAAGACGGCACATACGCTGCCATGAGCATGACTGGCGCGCGGGGGCTATCTCCGAGTGCAACGGGAATGGAATAAAGAAAAATAAATAACAATAGAAACAGGGAATAGCGCGAAGTTCGCCCTTTGGGAGAAAGCAGAAAACATGCCGCCGCAGTCCAGCCAAACGAAAGCAGGTATCGAAATGAGAGAAGGTAGGAATCAAGCGCTGCTTGAGGATTGCTCATGACGGTATCAATCAATGAAAATTTTTCAATCTCTGCAGGCGTGGGCGGATTGGTATCATTCATCCCATAAAAGAATTTATGGATGTTGAAAGCTTGCGCAGTTTCAATCGCGCCATGTCCAGAGACAAGATTAACAATCACCTGTAGGGAAACGATAAAGGCAAACGCGCCTACCATCAACACGCGTGGGCGCAGAGGACGTATCCCTGCAAAAAGGAAATAGCCCGCCAATACTATCGCCGATGAGACAATGGCGTGATTACGCCACAGAAAAGCCATTCCAAGAGAAAGACCGATCAAGACCGAACGCAAGTCGCTTGTCTCTTCCTGTTTTTCCCCAAAATGGTCGCGCCAGAGCAAAAAGATGGCAAAAGCAGTAAAAGCAACACTGCCAATGTCAGGGCTGAGAGTGTTTGCATTTTGAAAAATGAATGGGGCAGCAATCGAAGCGAAGAAGGCAATTCCGGTTGCCAAAGTGGATCGCGCAGCCGCAACCAGCGTTGAAATAGAAGCAACAAAAAGACCTGTGAGAAGCGCATTGAGAGTGTAGGCAAGCGGCAGCACATACGTAAAAGGTAATTGTCCAATTATCAGAGCGTACCCAAACGGAAAAAATCCGTTGTAAAGGGATTCTGGCTCTGCCAGAGTCATGTGCCTGCCATAATATAGAATATTCCAAAAATCATTGCTCGCTACATGAAACTGGACGTAAAAACCCAGGGCAAGCGTTAGCCCCGCGCCAAATATAAAACAAAATATAAACCACTTGAAATGTATGCCTACAATTTTTTGCATAAAAACCTAAAAGCTTTTGCACTCCACATCATTCATATAAAGATTCACTGATACCAAATATCAGCGCCCCACAAAGACGCCTGGCGCCAGGCAGTTCGCCGCATAAAAACCGCCAGCAAGCTGATGAACTCCAAAGCGTCGTGTTCTGAGTATAAAACAAAAAGTGACCTTGAGAATAAACTCAAGGTCACTTTTATTCGCATCTGCGTTTTACTTTTTCTTGCCTACTTTCTTTCCAGACAATTTCTCTTCACGACTCATCACATCCATCACAGCCACAGAAGCGATTTGCACGATGGTGTTCACGTCGTCGCCTGTTTGTAATACATGAACGGGCGCGCCCACGCCAAGCAGGATGGGTCCAATGGCTTTGGCGTTACCCAAACGAGCCAAAAGTTTATAAGCAATATTGGCAGATTCAAGCGACGGGAAAACCAACACGTTCGCATCCTTCACCGCGCTAAAGGGATAACGCTCTTCTGCAATCTCTGGAACCACCGCAGTATCTGCCTGCATTTCGCCATCCACACGCAGGTCAGGTCGGCGAGCCTTGACCAAAGCCACAGCCTTGCGGACTTTGTCTGAGAATGGGTGCGGCGTGGAGCCAAAGTTCGAGAAGGAGAGGAACGCTACGTGCGGGTCTATTTCAAGTTTGACCGCATAATCTGCGGCAAGCAGGGCAATTTCAGCCAGGTCTTCAGCAGTTGGGTCAATGTTGACGGTGGCATCTGTGAAGAGGAAAACTTTTTCTTCAAAGATCATAATGTACACGCCCGCCGCGCGAGCCACGCCAGGAGCCGTGTGATGAATTTGCAAAGCAGGGCGAATCACCTCTGGATAATCAAAAGTGAGTCCTGAAATGAACGCGTCAGCGTCTCCCATTTTGACCATCAAAGAGCCAAGAATATTGGGGTCGAGCACCTTCTTGGCGGCATCTTTCATCATCAAGCCCTTGCGCT
>JFJP01041017.1_pt1 | contig 13548 bp, 9 predicted proteins | sample 431651 | NCBI WGS metagenome assembly JFJP01 (sample SAMN02602958, study PRJNA72255) | Microbial mat metagenome, whole genome shotgun sequencing project. | biome: fresh water; feature: sink hole; material: water; isolation source: purple microbial (photo- and chemosynthetic) mats found in...
ATCTCTGGTCCGGCAAAACTTGTCGGACCTGCATACAGTGAAGATGATAAAAAAGACCAGCATAAGTTACAAAACAGTGGTTTAATGCAAATGCCTTATTCTAACATAATCCGCTCAACAGGAACTCCCGGGAATATTCGAATCAGAGTGTCTTCAGCAGGATTGGCTTCTGGAACATTAGACCTCGTGGTTGAGGAAGAAAATGAAAACAATACTTATATAACAGAACCGGTTCTGGATAATGAGGGACGCAAACCGGTTGCCAGAGTCAGGCTTTATGCAAGAAGGCTGGACGAGGTGCCATATGAGATAAAACTGACCGAAAGTGATATAAATATGGGTTCTGCCCTCAGGCATGAACATGAAAAGAACATAAGAGATTATTTAATTAAGAACAATCCTTTACTGGATTCTGCAACAACAGAGTTCAGGGCACTGGTTAACCTGTTCAGTTACCAGCTTTTCAATAATAATGGGCATATGTGCGCTGAAGATTATAATTTTAATGCAGGTCATTACAATACTTGCAGATTAATATACACCTATATTGAAGCTACAAAACTTCCTCAACTGTTTAAATCCGGTTTAAGAAAATATTATGCTGATGCTATTATTAAACTTGGAAATGAAAAAAATGCAGGAGAAGAGATGAACTGGCTTAACTGGATTCCTTCTGGCGGCATGGTGGTTATATCCCTCCCTGAAGGTAAGATCTCCGGTCTTAAAGGTGTGAAAGTAACTGAAAAGAGTGACCTTTCTGATATTATCACTCTGGTCTATCCTTCATTTATAAATTTCTCTGAAGAAGCCAGGGAACGAGCTCTTCTATTTATAAGTAAGATGAATCCGTACGTAAGGACCCATATTATAACCGGTCAGGCAGGCACAGAAAAAAATGAAATGAAAACAACGATATCATATTCAGCTGAAAAAGGAAAGCCAATACTCATTCCTGATTTTAAATTTATTTCAGAATGATTATATTGTTGCTCTGAAAATTCATAAAACACAGTGTTGCGGTTTTAGATATTTAAAAGAATTTAGGATGACGGGATTTGGAAAGTTTGTGTCTATTCTTTTAACAATAGTTTTTGTTTTTGTTAGCATAACTTCTTATTCTCAGAATGTTAGAGCAGATGGGTATAAAGGGATATGGTTCTCCCTCGGTCAGCTTTCGGAGTATGGGGACAAATATTCAGGAGGGTTAGGAACTTATACAGCTAACCATATTCCTATAGCAGTGTATTCTGCTAAGGCGGATAAAACTTTTTTTGTCTATGGCGGAACTTCAGGTGCTAAAGAGAGACATCTGCTGGTAATGATTTCCTACTTTGATCATAAAACCCGTAGGGTACCCAGGCCGGTTATAGTCTATGATAAGCAGGGAGTGAATGACCCTCATGACAATGCTTCTATATCAATTGATGAAAATGGCTATATATGGGTTTTTGTGAGTGGCAGGGGGAGAACTCGTCCGGGATATATTTTTAAAAGCACTGATCCATATAAGATCGACAGTTTTAAATTGCTAACCATAGGGGAAATAACCTACCCTCAACCGTGGTGGGTTACCGGTGAAGGGTTCCTGTTTATGTTTACAAAGTACACTAAGGGACGCGAACTTTACTGGAAGACAAGTTCCGATGGAGAAAAATGGTCAGAGGATCATAAACTTGCAGGCATGGGTGGAAGTTACCAGGTGACAAATATGTTAGGAAATAAGCTGGTCTCAGTATTTAATTACCATCAGGACGGGGATGTTGATAAGCGTACCAACATTTATGCAGTACAGACCACAGATATGGGCAGGACATGGAGTACAATTAATGGTAAATTACTTGCTCCTCCACTTTCAGTTCCTCATAATGAGGCTCTTATACATGATTATGAGGCAGAGAATAAGCTGGTCTATATTAATGATCTGAATTTCGATAAGTTTGGAAATCCTGTCATCCTGGCTATAGTCAGTAACGATTTTAAACCAGGTCCCGGTGGCGATCCGCGTGAATGGACAGTAATCCATTGGAAAGATGACAGATGGGTCTTTAATAAAGTCTGCGAATCGACGCATAATTACGATATGGGTTCATTATACATAGAAAAGGAACAGTGGAAGATTATTGGCCCAACTGAACCAGGTCCTCAGCGATTTGGAACCGGAGGAGAGATTGCAATGTGGATAAGCAAAGATGAAGGAGATACTTGGCATAAGGCATTAAATATCACGGAAAACAGCCTTCTTAATAATTCTTTTGTACGCCGGCCTCTTAATGCAAATAAAGAGTTTTATTCATTCTGGGCTGATGGTAATGCTGATGAATTTTCTGAATCGGCACTTTATTTTTCCAATAAAAAGGGAGATAAGGTCTGGCAACTACCTTATAATATGAAAGAAGATTTGTCTAAACCATCACGGGTTAAATCCGGAAAATTGAAAAAATAGCATGCCTTGTATCACTCCTTGATATAGATATATTTAGAATTTAACACATATGGTAATGAAATACAGAATGTTGACTCTCATCTTTCTTTTAACCTGGTCAGGAATACTTAGGTCGCAGTTGCCCGGGGAGGTATATGAAAAAACTCTAAAAGAGGTTCTTACTGAGATTGAAGCAAGGCATAATATTAAACTTGAATATAATGAAAATATCGTCAAGGGGGTTAATTTAAAGTATGCGGCATGGCGTTACAGGACTGAAACAGAAAGCACATTAGCGAACGTTCTGTATCCTCTGGATCTGGTCTTCCAGAAGACGAGTGAAAATGTTTACCAGATTGCAGGGTTTGAATATTACAGACGACCTGCAGCTGAGGGAAAAAAGCATCTTGAACAGCTACTTGCGGCTTATCCTGAAGTTAAATTATGGGATCAGAGGAAAGCTGCTTTACGAAGTTGCTTTCTTGAACAGATGAACCTTGAACCTCTTCCCCGGAAAACGCCGCTTAATCCTGTATACACACCTAAGAGGGTAATGAAAGGTTACACTATCGAAAATGTTGCAATAGAGACATTACCTGGTGTTTATCTGTGCGGCTCACTATATCGGCCCTCACATGGCAAGGGACCTTTTGCTGCAGTTCTCTGCCCTCATGGCCATTTCGGGTCTGATGATATGAATAATTATGGCCGGTACCGTCCCGATCAGCAATACCGATGCGCAACACTTGCAAGGATGGGAGCCGTGGTGTTCAGCTACGAAATGTTTGCATGGGGAGAGTCGTTGTTACAGGTTGACAGCAAGGAGCATTCCACGGGTCTGGCACTTACTATGCAAACATTAAACAGTATAAGAGTACTCGATTTTCTTACATCATTGCCTTATGTTGATTCAAAAAGAATTGGGGTTACTGCTGCGTCAGGTGGCGGAACACAGTCGTTCCTGATAACTGCCTTGGATGACAGGATTAGCGTAAGTGTTCCTGTGGTAATGGTATCAGCTTCATTCTATGGTGGTTGTCCATGTGAAAGCGGACTTCCAGTACATTCATGCTCTGTGATGGGAACAAATAATGCTGAGATTGCTGCCATGGCATCACCCCGGCCGATGATGGTTATTTCTGAAACAAGCGACTGGACATGCACTGTTCCTGAAATTGAGTTTCCCTACCTGAGGAAAGTTTATAACTTATACGGAATGCCGGATAATGTCGAGAATGTCCATATTGAAAATGAGGAACACAATTATGGAATTACAAAACGGCTCCCCATGTACAGATTCATGGCACAGCATCTGAAACTAGACCTCGATGCAGTAAAAGATAAATCAGGTAATATAGATGAATCAGTCTGTACAATAGAAAAATATGATTCAATGCTTGTTTTCGGCAAAGAGGGGAAACTGCCTTCCAACGCTGTTAAAGGTCCCGATGCTATCCGAAAGGTGCTGAGATCCTTACAATAACATGATTATCCCCGGATATTATAAAAACTCAATGCATTACTGTGAAGAATCATTTCGGCAATAGTTTTTGCTTCATTTTCCGACAGATAGCCTTTGCTGACTTTTTCAATTAAGACTTCTGAAATTAATTTCTTTACCATTACCAGCTGGCCATAGGTATTTTCAACGCACCTCTGATCGCCTCCGAATGCCATGATTTTTGATACAGGAACAGTTTCAAGCCATTCACTCAGATATCTTGAAGTATATGTTGGTGATATTGCACATAACCAGTTCATATCTATATATACATTCTGGAAATTTTTGGCCAGTGAAGAAAGCTTTCCTCCAAAAGGATAACTGCCATGAAAAAGAACAAAGTTCATTTCGGGGTATTCAAGAAATATATTTGTAAGTAATTCAGGATCGGAGTTTGCTAATATATTTCCGTTACCTGCCTGAATACCTGTGTGAAAGGCAACAGGCAGATTAGCCTTCTTAGCCATATCCAGTAACTTATAGAGCATGTAGTCCTGCATTGGCTTACTGTCCGTGAGAGATAATTTAAAATCTTCATTACCATTCACCAATCGGTGAAATACTTTCTTCGCTACATCTTCAGATACTTTATCAAAAGAGAGGGTACGTTTATATGCCACATCTACTTTAACGACCACCATGCCCCTTTTAACAGCTTCATTGAATGCTATCCCCATTGAATTTACAAGATCTTCGAGGCTGAAGATAGGCTCTACCTGTGACACCGCAATAGAATCGATTTCGTAACTGGTCCTCAGGTTTAACCACTCTGAAAACTTACCGGTATACCTGAAATATTTACTTTTATCTCCCACATAGTCATCATCCTGAATTACATAATCTATTTTGCATGAATCGACAAGAACATGGTTGAACCAGTCACTGTTGTAGTACTGCCTTATTCTGGCTGAAAGTGTATCGACAGTTGTTTTATCCAGATCTTCAATTCCATACAGGTCTTTAATTGCGCGAAGCATTATTCTGCTGTAAGTTGTATTAAAAGATTTCTTCCAGTATGGTTCAATGATCTTCCATTTTTCCTGTGGTAATGAAGGATTATCAAACAATTGATCAAGTGTCGATTTTGACATCCCTGCAGAAACGAGGTCGTCAAAACAGTTCTGCAGAAGGAGCATTGAAAAATCGAGTAGCATACTACCTTTTAATATTTCGGGATTAAATAGGTGTTCATGTGTGTCAACAACTCTAAGTGAATCAACGTATTCAGAGATCCTTAAGTCAAATCCTGGTGACATTTTTGTAGTTTGCGGACTCTGGGATATTCCAATAATATTAAGTGAAAGGATAAACAATATGGAGATAATAATTTTCATAATAAACTCTGACAATGCGAATTTTATTTCTTGAGCCTTTTCTGCGTTACCGGATGAATCCTGACTTATTCCAGTCTTAAAAAGGTTCAGGAGTACATTTTATCTAAAATGCTGTCTTTATCGATACCATACAGACAATGAGAAAACAGTTATTATTCCACATTTAAGATTATTTAACTATTGGGTTTTGTCAGATCATTCAGATCGTCTCATTCTGGGGGATTCTTGTGAATACAGACTGTACAGACAATCAGGAGAGTCATTAACTGCTAAAGAACAGGATATATCTGTTTGGAAAAACTCAAATATTTTCTACTTTTACAACATAAGCCCTGAATTTTGAGGGTGATAATGTTTAATCACTTGGATATTCAGAAATCTTTTAACTGAAACAATTTAATTTAAACCTGATAAAAATGAAAAAAAGAAGTCTTTTCCGGATCATTATGCTGGTGGCTGTAACAAGCCTTGTTTTTTCAACTTTCTATTCATGTAAACCTTCAAAGAACATTGGACTGCAGTTGTACTCAGTGCGCGATTCCATAAAAAATGATGTTCCTGGAGCAGTAGCCAAAGTCGGTAAAATGGGTTATAAATTTGTGGAACCTGCCGGTTACAGAGATGGGAAGTTCTACGGAATGGAACCTGCTGCTTTTAAGACCCTTTGTGAAACTAATAAAATGACAATTATAAGCTCACATGCAGGCCACAATGTACCTGATTCAACAAACTATACAGAGACAATGGCCTGGTGGGATGCCTGCATTGATGCTCATGTAGCTGCAGGTGCAAAATTTATTGTTCAGGCATCAATGAGTCGGTCAGCATATGAGAGTCTGGCCGGGCTTAAAGCTTATTGTGATTATTTTAACGAAGTAGGTGAAAAATGTAATGCGAGAGGTATCCGTTTTGGTTATCATAATCATGATAAAGAATTCTCAACACAGATTGACGGAATTACGATTTATAATTTCATGCTGGAAAATACCGACCCATCAAAAGTTATGTTTGAAATGGATCTTTACTGGACAGTAGTAGGTGGAGCTAATCCGGTTGATTATTTTAATAAATACCCTGGGAGATTTGAATTATGGCATATTAAGGATAAGGAAGAGATAGGAGCCAGCGGAATGATGGATTTTGCTTCTATTTGGGCAAATGCGGCAAAATCAGGAATGAAGTATGGTATTGTGGAAGTAGAACAGTATAATTTTGACCAGTTTACAAGCTGCCAGAAGAGTATTGATTTTCTCAATGCAGCTGAATATGTTAAGATGCCGGAATAGCTGATTAACAATAAGTTTTAATTTATATCAGGGGTGATCAAATAATTATATTTATTTGATCTCCCCTTTTTCTTTTCCTGTATTTCAATTTCCCTGAATCATAAATTGATTAAACAACGCCTCAGTGTTTAATTACCTGACTTATCGTCGTTCTGATAGAATCGAGGCAGTATTGATGGTATTTATTTCTTAACTTTGCACACTCTAATAAAGATTGAAAAGAGTAATTGCAATATTCTGTCACAAAATTTCATAAATGATTACAGTATCAAATTTAAGTATCCAGTTTGGCAAACGCGTTTTATTCCAGGATGTTAATATGGTCTTTACTCCTGGTAACTGCTATGGGATCATTGGAGCCAACGGAGCAGGAAAATCAACATTTCTGAAGATGCTTTATGGGGAAGTAGAAAATAGGACAGGCTCTGTTACATTCGGACAGGGGGAAAGGTTATCTGTTCTTAAACAAGACCATTTCGAATTTGATGATTGTGTCGTTCTGGATACTGTTCTGATGGGTCATTCAAGGTTATGGAGTGTCATGAAAGAGAAGGAGGTACTTTATGCAAAAACAGATTTCTCGGAAAAAGACGGACACAGGGCATCAGAACTTGAGGAAAAATTTAATGAAATGGATGGCTGGAATGCCGAGAGTGAAGCTGCTATCCTGTTGAGTGGACTTGGAATTAAGGAAGAGTATCATCATAAGTTTCTGAAGGAACTTACAGGAAAAGAAAAAGTAAAAGTTCTTCTTGCACAGGCACTATTTGGCAAGCCGGATAATCTGTTGCTCGACGAGCCAACTAATGACCTTGATTTAGAGACAGTTAACTGGCTGGAGAATTACCTGTCGGAATTTGAAAATACTGTACTTGTTGTATCACACGACCGCCATTTTCTCGATTCAATATGTACACAGATTGTTGATATAGATTTTAGCAGGATTCAACTTTTCTCAGGAAATTACAGTTTCTGGTATGAATCGAGTCAACTGGCACTGAGGCAGCAGCTAACTCAGAATAAGAAAGCCGAAGAGAAAAAGAAAGAACTCCTTGAATTCATTGCAAGGTTCAGAGCTAATGTTAAGAAATCTAAACAGACAACCAGCCGGAAAAAGATGATAGAGAAGCTTAATATTGAAGAAATTAAGCCATCAACACGTAAGTATCCGGGAATTATTTTTACCCCCGGACGTGAGCCTGGTAATAGTATTCTTACTGTGAAAGGTCTTAGCAAAACCATTGAGGGTAAAACATTATTCAGAGACCTTAATTTTACAGTTAATAAAAATGATAAAATAGTTTTTCTTTCAAGGGATTCACGCGCAATGACGGCTCTGTTCGAAATATTGAAGGGTCACGAGAAACCTGATCATGGCTCATTTGAATGGGGCCAGACAATAGTTAAGGCTTATCTGCCTCTCGAAAATGAAAAGTTTTTCGAAAAAGATATTACTCTGGTCGATTGGCTTGCACAATTCTCAGAAGATACAAGCGAATTATTTCTCAGGGGTTTTCTTGGTAAAATGCTTTTCTCCGGTGAGGAAATATACAAAAAGGTAAATGTTCTTTCGGGAGGTGAGAGAGTGCGGTGCATGATTGCACGAATGATGATCCGGAATGCAAATGTAATGTTGCTTGATACTCCCACAAATCACCTCGATCTTGAGTCCATTCAGGCATTTAATAATACTCTTGTAAAATTTAAGGGAAACATTCTCATGTCATCACACGACCATGAATTCATCCAGACAGTTTGTAACAGGGTTATTGAGATTGCACCCCGCGGGATGATTGATAAGCAGATGGAATATGATGATTATATATCAGATGAGGCATTGATGTTAAAACGGAATGGTCTTTATTAGAAATATTTAATCCATCTATTTTATAATTCCCATTCCAGGGAATATGACTTATCCTCCCTCATATTGCCACCTGGAGATATTTTTGAAACCCCGTATAGTCATTGCGAACATCGCCCTGAATAAGTTTCTGTAAATACAGAAAAAAACATTGGTGCCAGGTAAAAATTATTTCAATCATTCAAAAGATTAAATATTTTCATAAAAAAGTTTTAATGTTTTATCGGGAAACATTAAAAAAATCCTGAAGTTTTATCAGGAATAAAAAAAAACACTATTTTTGATATATAAAGTTATCGCGAAAGTTACCGTGTAAGTAACATAATCAGGATATGAAAAAAGGCCCCGTTACACAAATGGAAATAGCTAAGAAGCTGAATGTTTCGAGGGTTACCGTTTCAAAGGCCCTTAGGGATCATCCGGATATCTCTTCAGAAATGAAGAAAAAGGTGAATGAGGCTGTAAAGAAAATGGGTTATGTGCCAAATTTAATTGCTAAACAATTAAACTCGCGTAAGACATTCACCATCGGTGTTGTGGTGCCTGATCTTGAGAATAGTTTCTTTTCCTATGTGGTTGACAGCATTATTGACTATGCTTCTGAAATGGATTACAGGGTTATTCTGACAGTATCACGCGAAAAGGCAGATGTTGAAAAGCGAAATATAGAAAACCTGATTGGAATAAGGGTTGATGGGTTGCTTATTTGTAACTCACAGGAGACAGCAGATACCTCAATTTATTCCAGGATAAAAAAGATGAATATTCCACTTGTCTTTTTTGACCGGGTTGTTGATGATTCAGGTTTTTCAAGCGTGGTTTTCAATGATAGAAAAGGTGCTGTTTCATCACTCGACGAGGTTATCAGTGCTGGTTTTTCTCGTATTGCCTGTTTTTCAGGTTATTCATCTCTGAATATTGGAAAGGAGAGGCTTGCTGGATATAAATCGTCTTTGAAAAAACATGGTATCACCCTTCGAAAGGATTGGATAATTGAAGGAGGCTACGAGCTTGAGGATGGACAGAATTCATTCAGAAAACTTCTGACAACTGGTGACTTACCTGAGATAGTATTTACTGTTAACGACAGGGTTGCTCTGGGGGCATATCTTTCGGCAAGGGAGGCAGGACTGAAGATTCCTGAGGACATTGGTATTATGGGTTATGGATTCAGTGAAACAACAAATATTTTTAACCCTCCGCTTTCCGTTATAAACCAGGATCCGCGGAAAATGGGTTTTGTTGCAGCTAAGTTACTTATCGAAGAGATCAGCAAAGAAACTGTTAAACATGTTGGGGTGGAAATTGATGAAGAATTTATGTGGAATAAATCATTAAAAAGGAGTTATAAGAAGTAGAAATATTATTGGAATACTTAATATTGAAATTATGAAACCCACATGATTGATCCAATCACAAACAAGAATGATTATAATTCTATTTCAATCATGTGTGGTTCCATCTGACCTTTAAAAATAAATTATATACAGATGAAAAAAATTGTTGTAGCAGGAGCCGGAGGTTTCATAGGAGGACACCTTGTTAAAGAATTAGTTAAAGAAGGACACCATGTAAGAGCTGTTGACATTAAACCTCTTAATGAATGGTACCAGGTTTCTGATGAAACTGATAATCTTGTACTTGATTTAAGGCTCCGGGAGAACTGTCATATTGCAGTTAATGGTTATCACGAAGTTTTTAACCTGGCTGCTGATATGGGAGGAATGGGATTTATTGAAAATAACAAAGCTGCCTGCATGATAAGTGTTCTGATAAACACACATCTCCTGATTGCTTCAAAAGAATGTGGCATTGACAGGTATTTTTATGCATCATCAGCATGCGTTTATAATGGTGAAAAACAGACAGATCCACTGAATCCCGGGCTAAAGGAATCCGATGTTCTCAGAAGATTTTGGATTGGTAACAAAGGTAGCAAGGTTTCATAATGTGTATGGTCCTTATGGTACTTTCGCCGGGGGTAGAGAGAAGGCACCTGCAGCAATATGCCGCAAGGTTATCGAAGCTGGTATTTCAGGGAAAAAGGAGATCGAAATATGGGGTGATGGTCTGCAGACAAGGAGTTTTATGTATATCGAAGATTGCATAAAGGGAATTCTGGGAATTATGTACAGCGAAATCAATGAACCGATTAACCTTGGAAGCAGTGAAATGGTCTCAATAAATGAACTTGTTGATATAGTTGAAAATATTGCAGGCTTTAAACTTAAGAGGACATATGATCTGAATGCACCTAAAGGAGTAAGAGGCCGGAACTCAGAAAATACACTGATAAAGAAATATCTCGGGTGGGAACCATCTGTCTCACTCAGAAAAGGTATAAAGAAAACTTATGACTGGATAAGGGAACAGGTTATTGATGAAAACAGAAGCAAAAAGGGTATGAATAGGTTCAATAAATAAGTACTGCTTCTGATGGAAAAAAAACGAGTACTTGTAAGCGGATGTTATGACCTGTTGCATGGGGGGCATATTGCATTTTTTAAAACTGCCTCAGCTTACGGAGATCTGTACGTAAGCATCGGCAGAGATGATAACTTGCTGTATCTTAAAGGAAAACGCCCTGTATTTTCTGAAGAAGAAAGACTTTATATTGTAAGATCAATAAGATATGTTCACCAGGCATTCCTTGCTTCCGGATCTGGAATGCTCGATTTTGAACCTGACATGTTAAGAGTAAAGCCAGACATATTTGTTGTGAACAAGGATGGTAGCAGTAGTGAAAAGGAAGCTTTGTGTAAAAAACTGGGAATTGAGTATATTGTACTTGATCGTATACCTGAACCGGGATTACCGCAACGCTCCAGTTCAGGAACAAAAAGAGAGATGCGGTTCCCTTACAGGTTATGTCTGGCAGGAGGATGGATTGACCAGCCCTGGGTATCGGAGATCAATCCGGGATCAGTGGTTGTTTGCCAGATCTGGCCAACAACGGATTTTAATGACAGATCGGGTCTGGCAACAAGTTCTAGAGAAATTGGAATAAAAATATGGGGAGATAAGTATCCTGAGGGTAACTGTGAGCAGAATGCAAAGATATTGTTCGGGGCTGAAAACCCTCCGGGAAAGGTTTATGTCTCAGGTTCCCAGGATCATATAGGTCTTATATATCCCGGTATAAACAGGTTGTATTACAACGGGGGGTACTGGCCTGAGAAAATAGAATCAACAACTGAAAAAGATATATGTGAATGGCTTTCAGAAGTATTATTCCTTGTTCCATTGACCCCGCGCCCCGAAGGATACGATCCTCTGAAATCGATGAACCTGAAGAAAAATTTTATTCGTGAATTAGGTGCCTCGGGCGATCAATGCTGGGATGCAATCCTGAAAAAAGATATAAAAGGTCTGGGGGAGTCGCTGACAGCAACCTTTCTTGCATGGAAAAAAATTCTGCCTTTTACAGTCCCTGATTGGGTAATGCTGGAGATGGAATCAAAATATTTTCCATATTATTATGGAGCAATTACTTCAGGAAGCGGAGGCGGCTATGTGATAGTAGTTTCAGAAAAAGAGGTTAAAGGAGCACTTCGGATAAAAGTAAGAAGATAGATAATGTATCATTACTTTAGTTATTTTAGTAAAAATCAAAACAAAGTCATCATGAAAGGATTAATGGTTTTATTAATTGTTATTCTTGTTTTCTCAGTAAGCAGCTGCAGTTCTGAAAAAACAAAATATAAACCTGATACTTCAACTTATAAATCACTCAAAGGGACTGAAGTTTTCAAACCTGATTCAACATCAATTGCACAGAATTACAGGATTCCTGAGTGGTTTAAGGATGCCAAATTCGGAGTATTCATTCATTGGGGTGTTTATTCCGTTCCTGCTTATGGAAATGAATGGTACCCGCGAAATATGTACAGGGAAGGAAGCGATGTTTATAAACACCATATTGAAACCTACGGTGAGCTGACCAAATTTGGATATAAGGATTTTATCCCGTTGTTCAAAGCTGAAAAATTTAATGCTGATGAATGGGTATCTCTTTTTAAGGAATCAGGAATAAAATATGTTGTCCCAGTTGCTGAACATCATGATGGTTTTTCAATGTACAATAGCGTTGTAAATAAGTGGAATGCAGTTGATATGGGTCCGCATAAAGATATAATAGGTGAACTGAAGAAGGCTTCCGAAAAGTATGGATTACACTTTGGACTTTCTTCCCATCGTGCTGAAAATGCCTGGTTTTATAACGGAGGTACTAAAATTGTATCTGATGTTCAGGATCCTGAATATAAATCACTTTATGGAGAGTGTCTTGCTGAACCAGGTGGTCAGACCCTTAATTGCCCTGAAGGTGCAGGATTTAATGAACAATCCAAACTGAGGTGGTTAGCTCATACTTATGAATTGATTGATTTGTATGAACCTGAATTAATGTGGTTTGACTGGACAGTTGGTAAATATCCTTTTCAGTCAACATTTTATAAATTAATGGCATATTATTATAATACTGCCCTGGACTGGAACAAAGAAGTCGTTATAAATACAAAATTTGGTTACGGAGATAATATACAGGTATTTGATATTGAGAGAGGTAAATCAGAAAAGATCAGGGATTTTCCATGGCAGACAGATACCTCAATAGGAAAAAAATCGTGGGGCTATATTGATGGTGAAGAGAACAAAACACCTAATCAGATTATTGATGATCTCGTGGATATCGTGAGTAAAAATGGAAACCTGTTATTAAATATTGGTCCAAAACCCGATGGAACAATTTCCAGCGGTCAGATAGATGTTTTGCTCAGTATTGGCGGATGGTTAAAAACAAATGGTGAAGCAATTTATGGTACCCGCCCTTGGCTCAAAGCAACAGAAGGCGAGGTAAAGGGTACTTCAGGTGCATTTTCTGACAATGAGGAATCTGCCTATACTGCTCAGGATATCCGTTTTACAACAAAAGGTGATGTGCTCTATGCAATATCTCTGGAATGGAGTAATACCGGGATCACAATTCGTTCAATTGATGAAAATCTTAAAGTCAGTAACGTTACAATGCTGGGCTCCAGTGAAAAACTCTCCTGGTCTCAGACTTCTGAAGGATTGAAGGTGCATTTCCCAAAAGAAAAACCATCTGAATATGCTCATGCATTTAAGATTACGTTTGAGTA
>JFJP01039416.1_pt1 | contig 13546 bp, 12 predicted proteins | sample 431651 | NCBI WGS metagenome assembly JFJP01 (sample SAMN02602958, study PRJNA72255) | Microbial mat metagenome, whole genome shotgun sequencing project. | biome: fresh water; feature: sink hole; material: water; isolation source: purple microbial (photo- and chemosynthetic) mats found in...
TTTTTTTGATCCGTTTTTTTGTGAGTTTCCCCTATTCGGCTCTACTATTACTACTTGTTTGGGGTGGGCACTTTTCAAATGGGTCGTTACACAGATTTGGTAATATCATATTGTAAATCACTAGTCTAATCGTATACTCATCATAACTCTTTTTATTATATTGCATTGTTCTATGAATACATTCAAAAAGTATTTTTTCTGATCTACAGTATTTGCTGTGATATGTTTGATTATTGGGTTTATTGTAGGATATATGTGATCAGGTACTATCGTCTGAGGTTTATCGACGATGTTTATCGTGGCAGTACTCGGATTATTAGAGACGTCTATCTCATTTGACAACGCTATCGTAAACGTCAATGTACTCAAAGGTATGGATGCAACACGACAAAGAAGATTTCTGACACGAGGGATGGTCATCGCAGTATTTGGGATGAGAGTGTTATTTCCTATATTATTGGTAGCACTATTTGCTAAGATAAATCCTCTCTCAGCCTTACAACTCGCTATCTACAATCCTGTAGAATATGGTCAGGTATTGAGTGATTCTCATATCGTGATCGCTGGATTTGGTGGAGCTTTCTTGATGATGGTCTGATTGAAATTTTTTTTCAACAAAGAAAAATCTATCCACTGGCTCAATAGATTAGAAAAAGGGATGACAAAACTCGGAAAGATGGAAGCAATCGAAGCAGCTACGGTATTGATTATCTTAGAAGGATTTTCATATTTTATCGATCCAGCACATGCACATGAATTTTTTGTAGCTGGTGTATGGTGAGTCGTATTATATATACTGATCAATGGTATCGAATCATTTTTCTGACACGGTGAACATGGTGCCGAGATGGTAGCGAAGACAGGATTAGCAAGTTTCCTCTATCTCGAAGTTTTGGATGCATCGTTTTCTCTCGACGGAGTGATTGGAGCATTTGCATTGTCAAATAATCTTCTTATCATCGCTGCTGGACTAGGTATCGGAGCGTTTTTTGTACGTAGTTTTACTATCTATATGCTCAAAGCTGGTACATTACAATCGTATCGTTATCTCGAACATGGAGCATTTTATGCAGTGATCGCTCTTGCTATCATGATGTTGATAGGAAGTATCATTCATTTGCCAGAAGTAGTGATCGGAGGTATTGGATTGGTATGTATCGGATTATCACTCTATAGTTCTCGAAAAGCAAACAAGACTTCATAAAAATATTTACTAGTATTATAATCATATGGCTACTTCTACTGGAAACAAATGATCTATCTGACAGACATATAACACTCTGAAATGAACAGTCGCACAAGGTGATACTCAATGACTTCAACAAGCGATCAACGAAAGCTCTGGCTCGGCATCAGTATTGCTTATTAGTGGCATATTGATGTTTGTAATCATATCAAGTATCATAGAGACAGGTACATTTTTTGGAGTATTATTACCTTCTGATCTTATACTCTCAGTATCAGTGATTGTATTTATCGGTATGAAACAATGGTGGTTAGTTGCACTGGTGACGGTGTTATCTATCCTCTTCACGATAGTGGGAGACAATCTCTGATATATTACAGGAAGGAAACTTTGAGCATCTCTCTATGAAAAAGAAGATACCCGATATTTTAAGAAAAAATATTTCTTAGAAGCACAAGAATCTATTGTAAAAAATGGAGATAGGATGTTATATATCGGGAGATATCTCAGTATTGGTGGTTTCTTACCGACGATCTATGGTGTGATGAATGTCGACAGACAAAGATTTATGAAACTATCAGCTATCACCGCAACGATCTGGAAACTAAGTCTCGTAATACCTATGGTAGTATTGATGATCGTATTCCCCTCTATCCAATACCGTGTAGGAATACTTCTTGTATTAGTATTTACACTCCCAGAAGTGATAGGATGGATTATGCTACTGAGTCCTCATGCCAAAGAATATACACAGAGATTAGTAGATGCTAAAGAGCAAATCGCTATCATTAGACAAGATATATCAGATATATCCAAACAGTTATGATCTATAGCTAATAAAATGAAAACGCCTGACACCATAGAGACTCCTGTAATACCAACACCACCACCTATTACAGAGCCAACATCTCAATAATATTATATCATATTTATAAAGAATAAAGCTTGACTTATTATATTTATATTCGTATAAGTATAATAGGTTTTTTAGTACTATTTAATTTTATATGAAAGGTAAATTAGATAATCCTTCTCGCTATAAAACTATTAGTGAAATGAATCATAATGAAGTATGATATATTTCTTTAGATTCTCTACGTTTTGATATAGAAGAAAAAACAGGAGAAAGTATTTATGTGGTATTTCACTATGATCCATATAGTAGTATCAAAAACATTTCCCCAAACGAAGAATCTCATTATGATGTTAAAATAACTTGTAAAATCAAAGGTGATACAAAATCATTTTATATCATCCACAACACAGAACATATACGTTATATAGATTTAACTGTTCCTAACAAAAGATTATATACTATTCTTGATACAAAAAATGAAATTATCGATATTTTTGATGCAGAAAAAAATGATTTAGATGATGAAGAATTATATGATGAGTTTTTAAGTTTTATTGAAACAGCATTAGAAAACTTAGAAGAAACTGAGAAAAATGACAAAAAATATAGTGATGCTCGAATAAATTTTAGTAAAAATATCATGAATTATAGTAATGGTAAAAATCGAGAGAATATTAAAAATATTCTTTATAATATTACTTTACTAAGCAAAAATAGATGAACTCATCAAGAAGTATTAGATAATCTTTCTAATATTACTATTTGTAAACAATATATCGAATGATTTGCTAATACTATACAAGAATGACATATAGATGATGACATATTATCAATCATAGATAGTATTGCACTTAGATTTGATAAAACTTTTACAGCATGAACCACAAAAGATGACAAAGAAAAAGATAATAATCTTAAGATAGAACAACTCAAAAAAGACTTAGAAATTTCTGTAGAAGAGGAAGATTATGACAAAGCTAGTAAAATAAGAGATGAATTGGAAAGATTATGATATAAAGAAAATGATAAATAATTAGATACTAAAAGAATATTTTAAGATATTATTATAGATACTATGAATGATAGTTTTCTAAAACCATTTCAAGATACTATAGTGGGGAAAGAATATCTTACTACACCATATGATTATACATTACATCAATCATGATTTTATGAAAACATAAAGAATCAGTTTTTACCTGTAACTACTTTATTAGAATTACAAAGAACTTTACCAAGATATGCAAATACTCTCCTACAAGTCTTTACTATACCAATCAAAATTAAAGACAATAATGGTGAAAAATTCATAGATATAGAAGCAGAATATATCTTACAGATTACAAAAAAAACACAAAAAGACATTTGAAAATTACTTTCACCAATCCCTACAAATATTGATATCCTCAAATGAGATATCTATAAACTTATAGAAGATTTTAAGAAATATTGTATTGATGAGAAAATGCGTGGGAAAGTGTCTATAGACATAAGCATACGCTCCGACGATACAGAGATAATAAGATATCACGAATAATAGATAATATTATCCATAACAGCAAATAAAATAATTTTTCATTTCCTCGTGCAATTGCGAGGTTTTTTTGTATACTCAAATCTCAGATAGATCACTGGTCCATGGGTACGACACTGGTCTCCGAAGCCGGAAAAAGAGGTTCGAGTCCTCTGTGATCTGAATTTTTCTATCATAATCAGTACATAGTTTAATAAATACATATAACACCACAACCTTATAAACTTTACAAACCTTATAACTTATTCTATGGTCAGTCAAGCATTTCGTGATATGATAGTTGAACTCCTCCCTTCTCAGTCAGAACAGGATAACTTTTTCAATTCTTTTCAACAACCACTCAAAAAATCGCTCTCAATCAATAGACATAGACAGCAAGTAGCAAGTAACAAGCGACAAATAACAAGTAAAGATATAACAACTAACAATCAGGATCTAGAAACTTTTGAAAAAAACAATCCTGACTTTATTCTTAGTCAGACTCCTTTTTTTGAGTTTGAAGATACCAAATACGTCGATAGAGACGATACAACTCTCCCTCTTTGAAAGACTCGACAACATCTCACGGGACAATTTTATATCCAAGAAGTAGCTGCTGCTCTTCCTGCAAATATCTTAAAGTGATATTTACAAGAACTCTCTACTCTCCACTCTCAACCCTTAACTATTCTAGATCTCTGTGCTGCACCAGGAGGAAAGACAGCGCAGCTTGCTGATTATCTTCTCAAACACAATATTCCTGGTATCGTACGAGGAAATGATGTCGATGCAAAGAGACTTTCTACTTGGGCGACGAATATTCAGAGATGTGGTCTCTACAACACCGTAGCGAGTAAACTTGATGGAAGTCAGATAGGAAATTTGTATCCTGAATTTTTTGATGCAATACTGGTCGATGCACCATGTAGCGGAGAAGGTACAGGATTCAAATCTGATGCTGCGTATAAACGACGAACACAAGAATCTATCAATAAGATCGTAGGATTACAAGAACATATTGTCACAAGTGCTATCAAAGCCTGTAAAGTATGAGGATTGGTTATCTATTCTACTTGTACACTCAATCCCTTTGAAAATGAGATTCAGATCAAAAAACTGCTAGAAAAATATGGGGATGTATTAGAGATCTTACCTATCGAGGTAGAGAATAAAAGCGAAGGTATTGTTATAAGTGATAAGTTTTGAGTTCTAAGTTGACAAGAAACTTCTCACTCAACACTTAACACTTCTCACTTCCTGCGTGCTCGACCCCATATTCATCACACCGGATGATTTTTTGTCTGTGTGATGAGAAAAAAATCTTCTACTCTCAAACCACTTCAAACCCATATTACTCATAAAAAACAGTCGTCACTTCTATCTGGCAAATACACCAAAGCAAAATCAGTCACCACACCCTATAGTTATAACAAACAAACAGAAAATAACGTAAAGAAAATCCTTAAGGAATCCTTTGGTATAGAACTTGATCTCAATCGTTATGCTATCATCGAATGAAAACACAAACTCAATCTGACTGATGCAAGTGTCAGAGAATTAGTCACATGAAGTGTCTGGTTTCAAGAATGTGGGATTCCTATTCTCAAACCCACAGGGAAAACCTTTTCTCTCGAACATGAGATAGCATTGACGCTAGGACATCTCGCTACGAAGAATACTATTGAACTTACAGAAGATGAATTGCAACGTTATTGTCTCTGAGAAGATATTTACTCCCCCTTATCAAGGGGGTTGGGGGGATCATATATCCATGAACCCATAAAAGAAGTTAATGGATACTACATACTCACTCACAACTGACTCTGAGTTGCTATTGGGAAAGTAATCGATAACATGATCAAAAATAAATTCTTTAAATGGTAACAAAGTGATTATTTTTTCGTTTATAATACTATAAATCTATAAAATTTTTACTTTATAAACTTTATAAACCTTATGAACCCTCTTCACACTAGTCTTATCGTTGCAGCTTCAGTGATTATCTGAGCTACTATCCTAGGTACAAACATCTCACATATCTGACCAAATGCTGGTGCAGATAAAACAATCACCGTCCAAGGAGAAGGAAAGTCATCACTTGTGCCAAATATTTATTCATTTTCTATCTCAGCAAATGAGACATGAGCTACTACAAAGATAGTAAGTGAAAATCTTGCTAAAAAGCTAGATCAAGCACAAAAAATCCTAGCAGGTAACAATATAGACAAAAAAGACATCCAATCTAGTAATATAGACATCCAATCAAACCGAATCTATGAAAGAGAAGGATCAAGAGAAGATGGATATAGAGGAAACCATACCCTTACGATCAAGATCAGAACAATAGAACAAGCAGGTAAAATAATCGATGATCTGACTGCTATCGATGGACTGTTAGTCAATGGAGGAAATTATACCAATGATAATGAATCCTCTACTCTTGAGATAGCCAGAAAGAATGCTTTTGAAAATGCAAAACAAAAAGCAGAAGATCTTGCAAAACTATCTGACATGAGATTATGAAAACCAATATCCATAAGCGAAAATATCATCAGTAATAATGTATACCCTATGTATAAAGCTATGGCTATGGATGCTGTTGCAGAATCAGCTCCTTCTACTACTATCAATCCAGGAGAACAAGAGATGCAAGTACAATTACATGTCGTATTTGAGATGGAATAATATAATCAATCATCACTCACTTCTGTGATCATATACTCATGATATGTCTGGTAACTCGTGTAATGGAGCGATCAATCTTATCCTCAGTGGACAGACATGGAAATGATTTGTGGGTTGTAGTTAAATTTTAAAATCTATAAAGTATTGACATTTATATTATAATTACTTATAATAATATCTATTATTTACTTTGTAGTTTTTTTATCATGGAAAATAACGATACAAGCAAACTATCGTATGATGAAGCACGTGAAAATTTCAAGAACAGAATAGACAATATTCCTAATGATGATTCTATACTGCCAAATTTCATCAGTAATCACATGAGTGATTTCATAATGGCATGAAAACCCAATCAAGAAAGTGAAATTTCTCAACGAGAAAGAGACAAAAGATGTGCAAGCATATTGCTAAAGAAAGCTATCAGTAACAAACAATTGATAAATGAAAATCAGAAAAAAGAATATAGTGAAGATACAGAAAATAGATTATTATTAAATTTTAAAGAAAAAAAGATTACATTACCAGATCATATAACAAACCAACGAGATAATGATATAAAAATTCTTCAATCTCTATCAAGTAACTATGAAGCAAAAAAAGATGCATTTATGAGATTTGAAAATCAAATTAAAATACATCTCCCTAAAATATACATAAAGATACTTCATACATATGCTAATGCAGTCACAGATAGATTATCAATGCAAAAAATACTAGCAGAATTACAAAAATGAAATACATCATGATCGCTCTTATGGGAAGAAGTAATAAATAAAATTCAATAATAAAAAAAATCTCCATACGGAGATTTTTTTATTATAGTACTTTCACTCACAATACTTTCAATTCTTCTGGATCTATTACTGATGGTGCATTCATCATCGCGTCTTGTGCACGTCCAGACTTTGGGAACGCATAGCATTCACGGATATTTGGTTCATCTCTGAGTATCATCATCAGACGATCAAATCAGAAAGCAAATCCTCCATGCGGTGGACAACCGTATTGTAGTGCTTCATACATGGTTCCAAATCTCTTCTTGATATCATCCAATGCATATCCTGCAGTCTCAAACACTTTCAACAATACTTCTGGATCATGGTTACGGATAGAACCTGAGAGTATCTCATACCCATTACACGTCAGATCATATTGTGTCGTCTGTCGTTCCATAGGTGGAATATTTTTTACTGTTTCACGTCATCATTTGATATTTGAGAATGGATTGTGAGCAAATTCAAGTCTCACTCGTTCTCAATCAGCTCCACGAATCGTACCTGATTCTCCCCCTTTCATAAAGGGGGCTAGGGGGGATTCTTCAAAAAACGGAAAATCCTCTATCCATACAAACCCAAGATGACTCATATCTACCAATCCAAACATATCTCTACAAGCATTTCTTAATACAGCTCATGATTTTAATACTTTATTTTTATCACCAACTAAGAAGAAAACAGTATCTCCTGACTGAGCGTACGTTTTCGTCAGAATAGTTTCTTTTTCACTTTCTGTAAGTTTGTTTGCAAGTGACCCAGTGATATTCACTCCCTCTTGTGTAGTATGATCCCCCTCAGTCCCCCTTGATAAGGGGGAGGTTATCTGAATATAAGCCAATCCTCACAATCCTGCTTGTTTGACCACATCAGTCAATGCATCAATCTCTTTACGAGTCGGAAGTTGGTGAAGGACGATAGCTTTGATACACGATGCTGTACGGAGAAAATCTAATTCTGATCAAGCAAATACCTCCGTCAGTTCAATCATCTTACTATCAAATCTCAGATCAGGTTTATCAGATCAGTATATTTCTATCGCATCTTCATAACTCAGTCTTGTAAAATCTATAATAATCTGTTTGTGAGGAGTCACTGCTGGGATCAGATCGCGAATATACGACTCAGCGATAGCATAGACATCTTCTTGTTCGACAAATGACATCTCACAGTCGATCTGATAAAATTCACAACTATGGCGATCAGCTCTCGGATCTTCATCACGAAAACATGGTGCAATTTGAAAATATTTGTCGATACCACCGACCATAAGGAGTTGTTTATATTGTTGTGGTGCTTGTGGCAGTGCATAAAATTGACCTGGATTGACACGACTTGGGATCAAGTAATCTCTCGCTCCTTCTGGACTGGAAACCGAGAAGATTGGTGTCTGTACTTCTAAGAATCCATTGTCACTAAACCAGTTACGAGTAAACTGATTCATCTGTGCACGAAAAATAATATTATCTCTGACTGGGTTACGACGAAGATCGAGATATCTGTATTTCATCCTAAGTTCTTCGCTTGTCTTGGCATCATCTTCGATCACAAATGGTGGAAGCTGTGATTCTGAAACCAATTGTATAGCAGTCGCTTTGATCTCAACTTCACCTGTCGCCATAGCAGCATTTTTCATACTATCTGGTCTCGCCATTACTTCACCTGTTATTTTTACTACATATTCGTTTTTAAAATCTGCAGTACTATCTACTAATGCTTGACCTATCACAGCTGGATCCAAAGTGATTTGTGTCACACCATATCTATCTCTCAGATCGATAAACACGAGTCCTCCCATATTTCTGATCTTATTGATCCATGCACAAAGCGTCACGGTCTGACTGACATGAGATATGTTTAATTCACCACAGGTATGAGTACGATGCATGAGAAGTTATAAATGTTAAATTATAAATGCTAAGTTATAAATGTTAAATTATAAATGCTAAGTTATAAATCCCTAGCAACTAAGAACTACCTCATAGTATAGATTTTCTCTCTCAAAAATCAACTCTAAACTTCATAGAAAAAATACTTGACATTATACATTTATATAGATAACATAAGACAAACAAAAAAACAATATTAACAAAAAAATTAAAATTATGACAAATCAAGCATTAAAACAATGGGACGATCTTACCGAAGAAGAAAAAGACAAATTTATCAATTATGACGAAAAACAAGGAATCTTTTTTTCCGTCGAGAAACTCTTTATCTCACGAAAAGAGTTAGTAGAAAACACAATTGAAGAAGTTCTTAGGTATCTTTATACAAAAGGATATTTAAAAATTTCTAACTAAAACAACTAAGCGAGATGTTTCATTCTCGCTTTTTGAATACTTAAAAAACTATTGCTGGCAAATCCATACCAAAAGAAAGATTATTTTTTTGCATACAGTCATCTAAAATTGCCTTTGCTCTCTTACCAAATCACTCTATTACAATCTCATCTAATGACGTATAGGTATTGAGCAAATCTTGAAGGTTTTTAACGCCATGACTATACAGTTTGGTGAATATTCCTGATGTGTTTTCGATACCAAATTCTTTCATTGCTTTTCTATTTTCTAGTTGAGACAGATCAAACGATACTAATAATAATTTTTTCATCTTTTCTTGATCTGCTGCGAGCTTATCAGAAAGTTTTGTACTCATACCAAAGGAGATATTTTTTGATTTCATAAATGATGTTAACTTTTTTTCTATCCTTGCTGATAATTGACTACCATTAGCACGTTCATAGGAGCTGACGCCAAATATTTTTTGATAATCGGCAGTAAGATCCTCGATGTCTTTATATTTCACGAGATCTCCAAGTGTAGTAATATTCATTTTTTGGAAAACATCTCGTAATCACATATCAACATGATGTTCTTGTAATAATTTAGTAAATTTAGGATCAATAGTTTGTTTTTCTAATAAATCTATGAGACCAGCTCTAAATTTTTCTATAATTTTTATTTTTACTTCAGGATATACGGGCTTATTTGGATCAGATAGTAATGCAAACATTTCTTTTTCATTTTGCTGTAATAGACCAGCTTTATTCAATTTATCTATTGTATCTAATAAATCTTCAAATTGTTGATCGATAGTATATTCATGATTTTTATCCATAGTAACCATAATATTCAAATAAAACTACTGTTATAATAGTCAAATATATTATTTTGTCAAATACTTTTCAAGAATAGTAATACTCTACGATAACCATAAGTTATCACAAAAACAATACAAATCAATATATCATCATAATCTTATCAACAAGTCAACACATAAGATCTGACCAAGCTCTCGTTTTTTGCATAAAATACAATCTGGAATATAATAGAACTGGTTTCAAGAAGGTTTAAAATTGATTGTAAAAAGGTTTGAAACCCATTTATCTCCTATTTACCAACCTGTTTTCACCCCATTTATCCCCCGTCTATATTATGTTAACCACTCTTGATCATCTCGAACATCACATCCATCATCGTCAGAAAAAGAACTTTTTCTCTTCTTTTGGAAAAGAAATCAAAGGATTTTCAATATTTTTCTTGATCGTATTTATCATCAATAGTGTCTTTGTTAATGCACAACTCTACCAAGAAGCTATCATGGATATCGTGACCCAACTTACAGGATCTACAACCACTATCACTGATAAAAATATTTTAGGATCATTTACAAACAACGACACAGAAGATACATTAGTGGACCAAGATTTTATACAAAAAAAAATACAGCTTGATCACATCACGCAAAGTGTCAATGCTATGAATACCATCAAAAGTAATGATTTTGTGGCAGAAGACATCACAACAAATAATCTACAAGAGAATCTCAGTAGTTATAATCTTGATTTTAATCTCCTACCACCGACTGACAGAGTCATCATCCCAAGTATCAATATCAATACTCCACTGTTACAATCATCGTTTAATAAGCACATAGACAGTATTACAAAGGAAGATTTTGATAAGGATCTCTTCAAGTGAGTTGTTCAATATCCTACTACTCCTGGAGCCGGTATGGGTGGAAATACCCTAATATTTGGACACACGAGTTATGAATCTTGGAAGAAAAATCCATATGCTACCATCTTTAGTCAACTACCCAAATTAAAAAACGGTGACAGTATGCAAATTGTGCAAAATGGAAAACTGTATGAATATGAAGTCATCGGAAGATCTATCGTCGCTCCCAGCAAAGTTAATGAAGAATATCTCAAATACACAAAAGGAAACTATCTGACACTCTTGGGTTGTTATCCCATCTGATCCGATAAACAAAGAATACTCATCATCTGAAAATTAAAAGAAGTGTAAAATTATTACGTTATTAAGACATTACATTATTAAAAGTATTTATTATAACTCTACTACCATGAAAAAGACAATCTCTCTCTCTCTTATCTTTGTTCTTCTTGTTACTCCATTGTTGAGTTACGCACAGACGAGTGGCACCATCAATACTAATAGTACTGAAACAGATACTCCTCTCGTCGAACCGAGTCAGACTACTGTATTTTTTACTGATCCAGAACAAGCAAAAGAAATCGTAGAAACAGCTGATACGACTTATATGTCTGATAGTAATACAGCATTTTCTGCAGATAATGCTCAGACAGCGATCAAAGAGCTCGATCAAGGAGTAAAAGATCTGAGAAGTCAAATTATCACACTTGATAGAAAATATGGAACAGATGACAAACAATATCTCGAGACCAGAAATGAAGTAGTCACTATCATCAATGAAATTGAGAAGACAAAAGATATTCTGAGTGCTTCTATCAAAAAGATCTTTTTTTACCAAAAGGATATCATAAATTCTGTAGATAAAGTAAATAATATCCGTACAAGTCTCACTGAGACAAAAAGCTATGTACAAAAATTTGCACAATTTATGTACAAGATCAATAATGAGTACTATAATACTGATGGAACATTAGATGAGTTGAAACTATTTATCAAATCAGATGGTGAGATCTCAGAACAACTCTCCAACACAGCTCTAGTAGAGACGGTCATGCAAAAGATGAATACTCTCATGAATACGTTGACTACACAAGAAAAAGAAACTATCACTCAGATCAAGACATCAAACAAAAACAGAACTGAAATTAGAAAAATTATCACAGAATACGAAAACCGTCTTAAAGATCTTCAAGAACAAAGAAAATTTCTCGGTGATTATCTCACACTCTATGAGAGTAACAAAGTAAAGATGACGAAAGAACTAGCAAATCTGTTTAGCACGAGATCAGAAGTATACGGTGATATTACCACAACCATCGCTACCATCAATGATAAAAACTATACCAATACACCGTTTGACATGAAAACAAAACTTGAAGAACTCAATAAAACTGAAGCATTTGCAGTAAGAGATGAAAATGCTGCACCACTTTCTTGGCCATTATATCCTGTGATTCAGATTAGTAGATATTTTGGAGATGAAGATTATAAAGAAAAATACAAGATTCCTTTCAATGGAATAGAGATCCCTGCAGAACAAAATTCACCACTTTATGCTGTAGATGAAGGACTCGTCTACAAGATAGCAAATAAAGATGGTATCTGACTCAATTGGGTGTTATTGATCCACAAAAATGAACGTATGACCGTCTATCTCTATCCAAATAAAGTGATTGTACAAGAAGGAGATATCGTAAGAAGATGACAAATTATCTGATATAGTGGATGAGAACCTGGAACCAAAGGAGCAGGATTCGTTGCTTGAGGACCAAATCTCACGTTTATGGTAGTAGAAGATGGAAAGATTGTCAATCCTATCGACTATCTTGATCTTTCTATCGTACAAGATAAATCTAAGATACCTACAGGATATAAATTTAGATATCTCAAAGATAAATATAATCTTCCGAGAGACATGTACGCAGTTAAACCTCTCGCTGGTGACAGTGTAGAAGAAAGAAGAACTACTTTCTTAAATACCTACGCTGTAGGAGTCTATAAACAATCTGAATTCTGGCAAGATGCTAGTGAAGGAACGAATATCGATGTCGATGTAGGTATCTGTATCGCCTTTGCTGAATCAAGCCTCGGAAGAAATCTTACTACATCAAACAATATTGGTAACGTCGATAATAATGATGGAGGAAAGAGGGTCTCATATTCATGACCTATGGTCGGAGCAAGATTGATATATACTACGATGAATAATAGATATCTCTGACAATATCACATCCTTCTGGATTATAACGGATATGGAAATCCTGATGGTAAAAACTATGCTACTTCAAAATACAACTGGCAAAATAACGTAACAAAATGTCTGAGTATGATCAAATGATATTATGTGCCTGATGATTTTCCAGTGAGAATAGCACCAAAACCATATGGACAATGAGCTATTGATCCTAATGCAGTCACTTCTGTGATATACAGATAAATTTCTCTATAATCTCGACAATGTCGGGATTTTTTATTACTATGGATAGTCCCGCTGAAAAGTGCCCAATTTTTGGATATTCTTGTGAAGACAGATTGATGATAGAATTTATGAGTAAAGGGTATTCAGAC
>JFJP01039417.1_pt1 | contig 13545 bp, 11 predicted proteins | sample 431651 | NCBI WGS metagenome assembly JFJP01 (sample SAMN02602958, study PRJNA72255) | Microbial mat metagenome, whole genome shotgun sequencing project. | biome: fresh water; feature: sink hole; material: water; isolation source: purple microbial (photo- and chemosynthetic) mats found in...
AGATTCGAAACAGAATATGTTGGATTAAATTTAGTTAATGAAGATTTTTCTGGATTGTTCGAATTTTTTTTATTTTTTTTGTACCCTGAATTAAAATTAACTATTACCACTGATGAGTGAAAAACAACGGACCCTTGCCAGGGAAATAAGCCTCACCGGAAAAGGGTTACATACCGGAATTAACGTTACAATCACATTTAAACCGGCTCCTGCCAATCACGGATATAAATTCTGCAGAACAGATCTTCCGGGTCAGCCTGTTATAGACGCACTGGCTGAGCATGTTACAGATACTTCCAGGGGAACAACTCTCGTTCATAACAATGCCTCCGTTTCAACTATTGAGCATGTTCTTGCTGCATTTAACGGCTTGCGTGTAGATAATGCTCTAATTGAAATGAATGGTCCTGAAGCCCCTATAATGGGAGGATCTTCACTAAAATTTGTTGAAGCTATCAGGGAAGCAGGTATAGTAGAGCAGAAGGAGGACAGGAATTATTTTGTTGTGAAGCAGAAAATCACTTTTTCAGATGAGGAGCATGGAGTTGACCTTATTGTCTATCCCGATGATCATTTCAGTATAAATGTACTTATTGATTATAATTCGAAGATACTTGGCAACCAGTATGCTATCCTGGATTCAATAGATGATTTTGAGAAGAAAATTGCCAATAGCCGGACCTTTGTTTTCTTCCACGAGCTTGAACCGCTTTTTAATATGGGACTTATCAAGGGGGGAGACCTTGATAACGCTATTGTGATTCTGGAAAAGGAGGTTGAGCAGACTGAGATAGACCGTATTGCGAAATTATTTAACCGTCCGGGAATAAATACACATGTTGCCGGTGTACTTAATAATACAGAATTACGCTATCCTAATGAACCGGCCCGGCATAAGCTTCTCGATATAATGGGCGATATAGCTCTGGTTGGGCATCCTATAAAAGGAAAGATTGTAGCAACCCGTCCGGGTCATCATGCCAATACCCGGCTGGCTAAGATTATGAGGCAGGAGATGAAGAAGGCAGCTTCAAAGCGTGAGATCCCTGTTTATGATCCTTCACAACCACCCGTATTTACTGTTGAGGAGATCAAAAAACGTCTGCCACACAGGTTTCCGTTTTTACTTGTTGATAAAGTTATAGCCCTTGATGAATCTTCCATTGTCGGAATAAAGAATGTGACATTCAATGAAGCATTTTTTCAGGGTCATTTTCCTGATGAGCCCGTTATGCCGGGAGTACTTCTTGTTGAAGCACTGGCTCAGACCGGAGGATTGCTTGTACTAAGCACTGTGGACGAACCTGAAAGATATTCTACGTATTTCTTAAAGATCGACAAACTTAAGTTCAAACAGAAGGTTGTTCCCGGGGATACTGTAATACTAAAAATGGAACTTGCCGATGTTATCAGACGCGGCATTGTAACTATGTTCGGGCAGGCTTTTGTTGGAAATAAGCTCGTACTCGAAGGTGAAATGACAGCTCAGGTAGTAAAAAATAAATAGCAGTTTAATGATATCAGATTTAGCTTTTGTTCATCCCGATGCCAGGCTGGGTAAAGATGTTATTGTAGAGCCTTTTGCCTATATAGCTGCAAATGTTGTTATAGGTGATGAAACATGGATTGGCCCCAATTCAACTATTATGGATGGCGCCAGAATCGGAAAGAAATGCAGGATTTTCCCTTCAGCAGTTGTTTCCGGTATTCCTCAGGACCTTAAGTTCAGAGGTGAAGATACCACTGCAGAGATTGGTGATAACACCACAATAAGAGAGGGAGTTACTGTTAACAGGGGAACTGCCGCAGTGGGTAAAACTGTTGTAGGCAGTGGTTGTCTTCTTATGGCTTATTCGCATGTTGGTCACGACTGTGCCATCGGAAATAATTGTATAATAGGTAATACTACCGGTCTGGCCGGTGAAGTCAAGATTGATGACTGGGCAATTCTCAGCGGTGGTACCCTCGTTCACCAGTTTGCCAGAATAGGTGCACATGTGATGGTGGGTGGCGGATCAAAGATAAGAACTGATGTTCCGCCTTTTATTAAGGCTGATCGTGAGCCGCTTTCATATATGGGATTAAACTCGGTTGGTCTTACCAGAAGAGGTTTTGAAAAAGAAAGAATAGATGAGATTCACAATATCTACAGGGCAATTTATCAGAATGGCATGAATATCTCACAGGCATTGGAACATGTTGAGAAAGTATTCAAGCCTTCACCTGACAGGGATTACATTCTGGATTTCATAAGGAAATCAGAACGGGGAATTATAAGGGCCAGATAGGCCCTTTTTTATTTTGATCTCATCCACCCCTGGGCAGAAAGCTCGATCTCCGATCCTCCCTCGCCTACAAGATAATTCCCTGATCCCGATGGTGTTATGTGACCTATGACTTTTACGGTTTCTAAAAGCTTTATCTTCTCAAAAAATTCAAGAGGAACAGTAAACAGGAGTTCATAATCTTCCCCGCCGTTAAGAGCAGGTATAATTGGATCAATATTAAACTCTTCAGCAATCTTGCTTGTCTCGTAGTCAATTGGTATTTTGCCGGCAAATATTCTGCAGCCTGTACCTGATAACTTACAAATATGTATCAGATCTGAGGCAAGTCCATCGGAAACATCTATCATTGAAGTGGGCAGTATCTCATTCTTCTTCAATTCTTCAAGTACCGAGATAGGAAACTCTGGTTTAAGCTGTCTCCCAACTGCATACTCAAATCCTGCAAAATCCGGCTGTGCAACTTTCTCTTTCTCGAAAAGTTTGCGTTCTCTCTCAAGTAGCTGAAGACCCATATATGAAGCCCCGAAATCGCCTGTAACACAAATAAGATCATTTGGCCGGGCTCCGTTTCTTTTTACAATTTTATCCTTGCTGACTGTGCCAGTTGCGGTAATCCCGATTGTGAGTCCTGTGAGGGAGCTTGTTGTGTCTCCTCCTGCCAGGTCTACTTTATACTTTTCGCAGGCAAGACTTATTCCTTCATAAAACTCATCTATCTGCTCAACAGTAAATCTCGAGCTTATTCCCAGGGAAACAAGAATCTGCCCGGGAGTACCGTTCATTGCATAAATATCTGAGATTCCTCTGAGGACTGCTTTATAGCCAAGGTGTTTTAGCGGAGTATATATAAGGTTGAAATGTATACCCTCAAGAAAGAGATCGGTTGATACCAGCGTAAGATTATTACCTGAATCAATAACCGCTGAGTCATCACCAATACCTGTAACTGTAGTTTTGTTTTTCTTCCTTGCAGATTCGGCAATATGAAATATCAGTCCGAATTTTCCCAAATCCCCAATTGGTGTTCCTTTATTCTCCATAATACATCATCTATAATACATCATCTATTATACATTCACTATGTCTCTTCCGAACGGGCTCAAAGCAATGGCTGTCAGCTTAAAATGCTGAAGGCCAAAGGGTATTCCTATTATTGTTATGCAAAGAATAAGTCCGAATATTGCGTGAGTCAATGCAATCCATAACCCCCCGGTGAGCAGCCAGATAATATTCATAAGTATGTACAGACAGCCTGAAGCCCTGTCGTGGACACGGGTATCCCTGCCAAATGGCCAGATTGCCAGTGCCGCCATTTTAAGTGTCTGGATACCAAATGGTATGCCAACTATAGTAATCATCAGAATAATGCTTCCAATGAAGTATTCAATAGCAATTATTATTCCGCCGAATATCAGCCAGATGAGATTTCCCAGTAGACTCATTGTTTTATTTTTATATGTTACTCAAGAACAACCGTTTTATCTTTTGGATATTTTACTGAGTACGTCAGTACCAATTGTCTTGATTCCTGTGGTTTAATATCAAGATCCCATTTTATCTCTCCTGTTTGCGGATTGTGTTTTCCTGCTGATAATTCCAGTGCTTCAACTGTTATCCCGCTGTTTGAAGAAACCGGAATCTGGTCATTAAGTGTAATCTTTACACTATTCGATTTGTTGTTCCTGATTGTAAGCAGAAAAGAATATGTTTCTGTTTTATTTGATCCTATAACTTTTTTACTCGTGAAGTCTTTCCTCTTTTCTCTTTTTACCAGGATACTGTTGTCTGTTCCCAGCGAAACTGTCAAAGTATCTGTAAGTTGATTAACATTCAGATATGATTTTCCTACGAATGAATTCTCGAAATAGAGTGTTGCTTCACCGCTCTGAAGACTCAGTTTGGCCCAGTCGGTGATATTAGCAGTAAGGTAAGCAAGCTGAGATAACTTAGGCAGAGTAACGTATTTATATTCTGCAGGTGCAGTTATCCGCTGTATTTCAACAGTCTGTATTTTTCCGTCAGAAGGTATTGTGTAAGGAGTTGCGATATCAAATGTTATTGAAGTTTCTCCAATCTGTTTTTCCACAATAATAGGAGCAGCTTCTGCCAGGTCTTCCATTTTTGCCTCTTTTACCGCCATTTCCATCATCACCGGTGCGTCGCTTCTGTTTACACTTAAAAGTTTGCTTCTGTTAATTGGTGGTGCAGGATTATAGTAATCAAGGAACCATGGATATAAAACCGGCATATCGCCGGCTACCCATGGTGTTGCATTTGAAAAGCTTAGCTTGACATCTTTCCACTGCGTACCAGAATTCTGAAACACATTTGCCTTAAAATATATTGTAACCGGATTTTTAATGTCATCAACTCTGATATCGTATGAAGGATACCATCCTGCATTTGATACAACATAACTGAAAGTAAGTCTGCCAGAAACCTGTTTTTCAGAAGATACAGTTACAAGAATCTCTCCCGAGGGAAGCTGTTGTTTGCCCAGTTTCTGCGCTATCTGCTGATTGAGTGCAGCTATCTGTTTCTCATATTCCTTTATAAGTCTTTCCTTCTTAAGAATTGTATTTGTTACCTGATCTGTACTTGTTGTATACAGATCCATGAGGTTTTTGAATTGTTCTATTGAGAATGCAGTTTCTTTTACCAGTATAGCCCTGTTTGCTGTAAGGAATGCCATTTTTTCTCTAAGTACACTAATTGCAGCCTTTTCATCTTCTGTTTTGACAGTGAGAGCCTCGATCTGACTCCTGATATTTTTTATTTCGGGACTCTCCTCAAGGTTCTGGAGATAATTATTCTGCTGATTTACTGAAAGAATTGTGAATTCACCATATCCCTTTACCTGAATACTCTGGGGATCAATGTATGGGGAGAGTCCCGGAAGCCTGAGAATTGTCTTCCCGTTTATCAGCGATACTGATGCTTCATGATCTATCTGTGCCCTGTCGGTAAATACAGTAACATGCTTTATTTCAGCCTTAATATCTTTTTCAGATTGAGCTGAAAGACTTAATAAAACTAACATGCTTAATACTGAAAATGCTATAATTCTTTTCATAATCAAGATTTGAAAATTAGAATCCAAAGTTACATTTTTTTGAGCTGATTTTTTTCGACTATCCGGCAGTAATATTTTAAAACTTTAAGAAGAATGTGCCTAAAGGCAATAAATTCATTTTCAAAACCTTAAATATATGTTAAATATCTCTTTTCAGGGATAATCCTTTTAATAAAGTTTACCTTTGCGCAATATCAAAAAAAATCAAAATGAAGGTATTAAGGATCGGGAACCTTACAATTGCAGTACCAATTATTCAGGGCGGAATGGGAGTGGGGATCTCTCTTTCGGGGTTGGCTTCTGCTGTTGCTAATGAAGGCGGGGTAGGAGTTATTTCAAGTGCCGGATTGGGATTATTATACAAAGAACTATCTGCAGACTATCTTGAAGCCAGCATTCTAGGACTTAAAGAGGAGATCAGGAGAGCCAGGGAAAAGACACTTGGGGTAATTGGTGTTAATGTTATGGTGGCCATGACCAACTTCACAGATATGATCAAGACTGCTATATCTGAAAAGGTTGATATTATTACAGCAGGAGCCGGACTTCCTCTCGACTTGCCATCTTTCCTGAAAAAAGACAGTGTTACTAAACTGGTACCAATTGTCTCTTCAGCCAGGGCGGCTAAGATAATCTGCGAAAAGTGGAAGGCAAATTACGATTATCTTCCCGATGCAGTTATTGTTGAAGGCCCCAGGGCAGGAGGTCATCTCGGATTCAAGGTTGAGCAAATTGATGATCAGGATTATTCACTTGAAAAACTTGTTCCTGAAATTGTCAGCGAACTTAAAGTATTTGAAGATAAATACAACACAAAAATTCCGCTTATTGCTGCAGGAGGAATCTATACAGGCGAAGATATAAATAACATTCTGAATCTGGGGGCTTCAGGCGTTCAGATGGGAACACGCTTTGTCACAACTGATGAGTGTGATGCTTCTCCTGAATTCAAGCAGGCATACATAAATGCTGTCAGCTCGGATATTGAAATAATAAAGAGTCCGGTTGGTATGCCCGGACGTGCAATCCTTAGTAATTTTATTACAAAGGTCAGGGATGGTAAGAAACAACCTAAAGTTTGTCCCTTCAAATGCATAAAAACCTGTGATATCTCAAAAAGCCCGTATTGTATAATTATAGCCTTGATAAATGCTCTTAAGGGTAACTTTGAACACGGATACGCTTTTGCCGGAGCCAATGCTTTCAGGGCAACAAAGATATATTCGGTAAAAGAGACTTTCCAGGCCCTTCTAAAAGAATATAAAGAGAGTAAGTAATTTATTGGACTGGAGACGGAAGACCGAAGACCGAAGTCAAATCCAGGATTGTACAACTCTTCTGACTTCCGTCTTCGGTCTTCCGTCTTCCGTCTTCGGTCTTCGGTCTTCCGTCTACCTAATAAGTTCCATATAACCAATAGTTCCTGGCATATTCTCTGCAATTCCTTTATCTGCCATCGGACATCCGGGTACAGGGCAATCGATAATCTTATGCTCTTTATTATCAGAAGGTTCCCAGCCCATTGTCAGGTATAGAACAAAGAATCCTATAACATAGGCAACGGCTACGTGCCATCCTTTTTTAATCCACTCAATTACATTGCGGCCTTCGGGAAATTTATTTGTAATTGCAACACCTGCAGATGATCCAAACCAAATCATTGAACCACCAAATCCAACTGAGTATGCCAACATTCCCCAATCGTAATGTCCCTGATCGAGACAAAGTTTTGTAAGAGGAATATTATCAAATACTGCAGAGAGAAATCCGAGTGCAAATGCAGTAATCCATGAGGCATCAGGAAGCTCTTCAACAGGCATCATCGAGGCGCACATTACAAGGCACAAAAGGAAAACAGTTCCTTTAATAGCTCCCGGGATCTCCCTCCATGGGACCGGTCTGATTATGGCTCCGATAACGATTGCAATCCAGACTCCAAGAGCTGGCATATCATATATTACATTTGAAATAATAGCACCGGCAAGGATCAGCCCAACATTAAAAATTTTCCACCAGTCTATTTTAGCTGTCATATCAGCATCTTTCTGTATTTGCTGGTATTTATCCTGCTGATGCGATGCGAACCAGGCAAAGAATAACAACGCAGCAGCTGCTGCCACAAAAGCATGCAGGACATTAAATGCACTCACACCATCGATCCACATCATAGTAGTTGTAGTATCACCAACCACGCTTCCGCTTCCGCCTGCGTTACTTGCAGCAACAATAGCAGCAATATATCCGATATGTACTTTTTTCTTAAAAACTACAAGGGCAATCGTACCACCGATAAGGGCCGCTGCAATATTATCGAGGAAGGATGATAAGATGAATACAAAAACAAGAAGGATGAACGGACCTTTCCAGTCGTCAGGAAGAAATCTGGGAAGTACATCCGGTACACCTGATTCTTCAAATATTTTCGAGAGAATTGCGAACCCAAGCAGAAGCCCCAGAAGATTAAGGATGATTCCCCATTCGCCCTGCCTTAAATGTTTATCCATTAGCTGATCCATCATTGGGGCTTCACCAAAAAGGTGTTCAAAAAGATGAAAACCCGGATCAAAGACTAACTTAAATGTAAGTAATACCGTTAACCCAATGACCGCAACCCAAAAGGTCTGCTTATGAAAAAGCGCAACCCCGAGAAGTATAAGTCCGAAAATTATAAATTCCAGCCTTACTGGTCCTAACGCAGGCACTCCGCCATCAGCTGCGAAAAGCGAGAATGGTAAAATAAGTGCAATCAGTAACATCTTCATTCTCTTGCTGTTGCATAAAGCCAGTGCTTTAAGGGAATTTTTCATAAGTCTTGTTTTTGTAAGATACTACAATCGGGGTTTTAACAGGGTGCCAATTTATAAATATTTTTACATTCAGAAGATATTAAAATATCATCATTTTCAATTTCGGGCTAAGGTTGACTTCTGTCACTTTTCTGTGTCAATCTTACTGCAACTCGTGGATTTTTTATACTTTTGCTGTTTATTTAGATTAAATACAAAGAAGGAGCGCCTTGAGTTAACTATAAATATTTTACCCCCTTTCCTGTCCCGCTTAGGCGGGATGATTTACTCCTTCCCCCGTGGGGGAAGGTTGGGAAGGGGGTTATAATGGAACAGGGGCAATTTACATAACAAAAGGTTTGTTTTTTTGTTATTGCTTACAGACAATGCTGTTGAAAAACAATCAAATGGAAAAAGATCAGGATAAGATATTAAGTGATGTAACCTCGGGTGAATATAAATATGGTTTCTATTCCGATATTGAAATGGAACGGATTCCAAAAGGACTAAGTGAAGAAGTTGTGCGGATCATCTCAGCAAAGAAGAATGAACCGGAATGGCTTCTCGAATTTCGTCTGAAAGCTTACCGCCACTGGCTTACTATGAAGATGCCTTCATGGCCAAACCTTAAAATACCTCCGATTAATTATCAGGAGATAATATTCTACGCCGCACCGAAAACACGGCCAAAACTTAACAGCATCGATGACATTGACCCGGAACTGAGAAAGACTTTTGATAAACTCGGGATCCCGCTCACAGAACAAAAACATCTCGCCGGGGTTGCTGTTGATGCAGTAATTGACAGTGTTTCAGTTACTACGACATTCAAAGAGACTCTTGCTGAAATGGGAATTATTTTCTGTTCATTCAGCGATGCAGTTAAGGAATATCCCGACCTGGTCAAAAGATATATGGGATCAGTTGTTCCTTATACAGATAACTTTTTTGCTGCTTTGAATTCTGCAGTGTTCAGTGATGGTTCTTTCTGCTATATACCCAAAGGTGTAAGGTGCCCGATGGAGCTTTCAACATATTTCAGGATCAACTCTGCCAATACCGGACAGTTCGAACGTACTCTTCTGATTGCGGATGAGGAGAGTTATGTCAGTTACCTCGAAGGCTGTACTGCTCCTTCAAGGGACGAAAATCAGCTTCATGCAGCTATTGTGGAAATAATTGCGGAAAAGAACTCTGAGGTAAAATACTCTACTGTTCAGAACTGGTATCCCGGTGATAAAGAAGGCCGGGGCGGGATCTTTAATTTTGTAACAAAAAGAGGAATATGCAAGGGTGAAAGCTCCAAGATCTCCTGGACACAGATTGAAACAGGTTCCGCAATAACATGGAAATATCCTTCCTGTATACTCAGAGGTGATAACTCTATAGGGGAGTTTTACTCGGTTGCTGTCACCAATAACCATCAGCAGGCCGATACCGGTACTAAAATGATACATATCGGGAAAAACACAAAAAGCACAATTGTATCTAAGGGCATTTCAGCCGGACAAGGTCAAAACAGTTACCGCGGATTGGTTAAGGTTTTGAAAAATGCTTCAAATGCCCGTAATTTTTCCCAGTGCGATTCATTATTACTGGGCGATAAATGCGGAGCTCACACTTTTCCCTATCTTGAGGTTGACAATCAGACTGCTGTTGTTGAGCATGAAGCAACAACTTCAAAGATTGGTGAGGATCAGATCTTTTACTGTAATCAGCGAGGTATATCAACTGAGGACGCAATCGGACTGATCGTAAATGGGTATGCGCGTGAAGTAATTAACAAACTTCCGATGGAGTTTGCTGTGGAAGCTCAGAAGCTTCTGCAGATCAGCCTCGAAGGTAGTGTGGGATAGTAAAAATTAACTACATGTTTTATGTAGGGCGAAGTCGCGACTTCGCCTGAAACAAAAGACAAAAGACAAAAGACAAAAGTAAAAAGGGAATATTATGTTGATCATAAAAAATTTAAAAGCCTCCATAAACGGCAAACATATATTAAAAGGAATCACACTGAACGTAAAACCAGGAGAGATACACGCTATTATGGGTCCAAACGGTTCCGGTAAAAGCACCCTGGCATCAGTTTTGGCCGGACGTGAATTTGTTGAGATAACAGAAGGATCAGTTACTTATCTCGGAAAAGACCTCCTTGAAATGTCTGCGGAAGACAGGGCAAAGGAGGGTATTTTTCTTGGATTTCAGTACCCGATAGAGATCCCCGGAGTTAGTATGGTTAACTTCATGAAAACAGCTGTTAATGAGCATCGTAAGCATAAAGGTCTTGAGCCTCTTTCTGCATCTGATTTTCTTAAAATGATGCGAGATAAGAAGGAACTTGTCGAGATAGATTCAAAGCTCGCAAACAGATCAGTGAATGAAGGTTTCTCGGGAGGAGAAAAGAAGAAAAATGAGATCTTTCAAATGGCAATGCTCGAACCTAAACTTGCAATACTCGATGAGACAGACTCAGGACTAGACATTGATGCCCTGAGAATAGTGGCTAACGGAGTGAACAAGCTTAAAAGACCTGACAATTCTTTCATAGTAATTACTCATTATCAGAGACTTCTCGATTATATAGTCCCCGATGTTGTGCATGTTCTGTACGATGGGCGAATAGTTAAAACTGCAGGAAAAGAGCTTGCTCTGGAACTTGAAGAAAAAGGTTACGACTGGATCAAGAAAGAAGTTGAAAACAATGTTATAGCATGAACGGCAGAACTGAATTAACAGAAAGATATATCGCTCTGTACAAAGAGAATATTGACAGGATCTCTGCAATATCCTCCCCGTATATCAATTCTTTCAGGAAAGCCGCATTTGAAAAATTCACTGAGCTGGGCATTCCTACTAAAAAGAATGAATTCTATAAGTATACGAACCTGAATATCTTCTTCGATCATGAATACAAAAGCTATTTTCTTCCTGAAGAAGAGGATTTTGTAAAAGCTGAAGAATTTCGTTGCGACGTAACTGATCTTGATGCTCATGGAATAGTCTTGCTCAATGGATTCTATCCCACTATAAATGAGAAGCTCCGGCAACTGCCCAGCGGTGTATGGATCGGCAGCCTTAATGAAGCTGCTCTGAAATTTCCGGAAATTATTAAAAAGCACTATAATAAATATGCTGCCAGCGAAACAGACGGACTAATACATCTGAATACCGCCCTGGCGTCAGACGGAGTGTTTGTTTATGTGCCTGAGGGAGTTACTCTTGCCAAGCCGGTACAGGTGGTAAACCTGGTTCAGTCAGATGAAGACATGTTCAGTCAGCACCGGAATCTTATTATTGTTGAAAAGAATGCGGAGTTTTCAATTATCATCTGCGATCATACTCTTTCCCCACGCAAGTTCCTCACCAACGCGGTCACTGAAGTCTTTGTTGGGGAAAATGCTCATTTTGATCTTATCAGAGTTCAGAATGAACATAATTCTGCCGGTAAGATGACTCATACATTTATTCACCAGGAAAAAAGCAGTGTCGCTTCCTCTAACAATATGACCCTGCATGGCGGACTAATAAGAAACAGTACTTATCATTACCTTGGAGGAGAAAGAGCTGAGTGTAATTCATACGGTCTTTACCTGGCTGATAAATGGCAGCATGTAGATAATTTTGTCAATATCGATCATGCATTCCCGAATTGCACAAGTAACCAGCTGTTTAAGGGGGTTCTTGATGATATGTCTACAGGTGCATTTAATGGTAGAATATTGGTTCGTCCCGACGCTCAGGGTACATTGGCTTATCAGAAAAACAATAATATACTTCTGACAGATGATGCCAAAATGGATACCAAGCCGCAACTCGAAATATTTGCTGATGATGTCAAATGCAGTCATGGTGCCACTATTGGTCAGCTCGATGATGATGCATTGTTTTATCTTCAGTCAAGGGGAATTAATAAGCGTGAAGCCAGACTTATGCTTATGTTCGGATTTGCACACGAGGTTATACAGAACATAAAAGTAGAAGCTCTGCGGGAAAGAATGGACAATCTGGTGATGCAGAGACTCAAGGGCGAACTGTCGCGTTGCGCTAGTTGTATGGTAAAATGCGGATAAAAATCTGATGTGTGAAAAGTATTGAAGAAATAAGGGCAGATTTTCCGATTCTAAGCAGGAAGGTTTATAATAGACCACTTGTTTATTTCGACAATGGAGCAACTACACAGAAACCTAAAAGTGTAATTGATACACTTAATGATGTTTACACTACTTATAACTCGAATATTCACAGGGGGGTTCACTACCTGAGCGACTCATCATCAGAGGCATACGAAAATGCACGCGAGAATGTAAGATCTTTTATTAATGCTGCTAAAAAAGAGGAGGTTGTATTCACTTCCGGAACTACAGGTTCGATCAATACTATAGCTTTCTCATTCGGGGAGCGCTATATTAATAAAGGTGATGAAATAGTAATAAGTCATCTTGAGCATCATGCAAACATTGTTCCCTGGCAGATGATGTGTAACAGGAAGGGTGCGGTATTACGTATTATTCCGATAAATGAGAACGGTGAAATAATCTTCAGTGAATATTTAAAACTTCTTTCTCCTAAGACAAAACTGGTATCAGTAACACAGGCGTCAAATGCACTTGGTACTCTGCTTCCTTTAAAAGAGATAACCGAAGCGGCGCATGCAATGAATATTCCGGTGATGATCGACGGAGCACAGGGTATACAGCATGGTATTAACGATATGCAGAAGATGGATTGCGATTTCTATGTTTTCTCAGGGCATAAGATCTATGGTCCGACAGGTATCGGGATTCTCTACGGTAAAGAGAAGTGGCTTTCAGAATTGCCTCCGTACCAGGGCGGAGGAGATATGGTTGATAAAGTAACATTTGAAAAGACAACATATAACGAACTCCCTTTCAAGTTTGAAGCCGGAACAATGAATTACACGGCAGCTATAGGATTATCAGCTGCTATTGATTATGTACTTGACATCGGATGTGAGCGGATTGCCGTTATGGAAAAAGATCTTCTTGTTTATGCAACTGAAAGATTATCAGCAATAAATGGATTGACAATTTATGGAAAATCTGACAAAAAGATTTCTACTGTTTCATTCCTTCTAAATGGCATTCACCAGTATGATACTGGTATGATACTTGATAAAATGGGGATTGCTGTAAGGACAGGTACTCATTGCGCACAGCCTGTTATGGATTTTTATGGTATTGCCGGTACTGTCAGGGCTTCTCTCTGCTTTTATAATACTAAGGAAGAGATTGATGCACTGGCTCAAGGTGTTGAGAAAGTAAAAAGTATGTTTGCTTAATAAAGGGCTATGACAATTAACGAAATACAGGAAAAGATTATTGAAGAATTCTCGTTGTTCGACGACTGGATGGATAAATACAATCTGCTCATTGATCTG
>JFJP01023579.1_pt1 | contig 13541 bp, 14 predicted proteins | sample 431651 | NCBI WGS metagenome assembly JFJP01 (sample SAMN02602958, study PRJNA72255) | Microbial mat metagenome, whole genome shotgun sequencing project. | biome: fresh water; feature: sink hole; material: water; isolation source: purple microbial (photo- and chemosynthetic) mats found in...
CGGTCGATCCATGGGTAGAGATGGGGATGGGTCAGAAAGAGCAGGTCGTGCATGCTGACCACCGTGCGTGTGTGAGGTCCGAAAGAAGTCAGCGGAAGCTCGTGGGACAGTCCGTGATAGATGTCGAGCCCGTGGCTGCGGGCCGCCCGGGGAATGCCCAGGCTTCGCCACAAGGCCGGAAACATGCGCCCGAGCGGGCACGCTTCCTGCACTTGCAGCTCTGCCGAAGCGGGCAATGTGCAAAACGGCCCGGCTAGGCGCGGCGTGTACAATGTATAGGTGTGCTGCGGATAATGCTCCGCCAGCCCAAGGATTGTGCTGCGTGCGTAATTGCCCAGGCCAGTGGGATTGTGGAAGAAGCGTTTGGCGTCAAATCCGATGTGCATGCACAACTTCCTTTTCTTGCACAAGAAGGCTCAGGTAGCAGCCAAGGTCGCGGACCACCCAGGTTGGCCGGTCCGGGCCGGGAGTACAACGCAGCACTGGCCCGCAGGGCTCTTCAAGACCCAGTCTGCGGGCCGCGTCCAGACCGTGTCCGGTCAACACCAGCACTGTTTCGGCGCAGCCGATGGCCTGACCAAAACGGATGTCGGCGACCTTGTCCCCGATCATGACCGTACTTTCGGCAGAGAGCCCAAAGTTTGCCGTCAGTTCCCGCCACAGTCCGGTCCTGGGTTTGCGGCAGTCGCAGCCGTCTTCCGGCGTGTGGGGGCAATAGGCGGCCCCGCCGAGGGCGATGCCTTCGGCCAGCAGCATGTCTACCAGACGGGCATGCACCCGTTGGTAGTCCTGCGTGGTAAAGAGCCCGCGTCCGATGCCGCTTTGGTTGCTGGCCAGGTAGAAGCTGCATCCAAGGCCGATCAGGTGACGCATGGGTGCGGTCACGCCCGGAATGAGCGCGACCAGATCCGGATCGCTCAGATAATGGCGCTCTTCAATCAGTGTCCCGTCGCGGTCGAGAAGGATGGTGTCAATGCTGGTCATATTTGTCCTTGCCGAAGATGGGCTTTTTTGATCGGTAAGCGCTGCAAGGTCAAGACAGGAAATGGACCGGTGCGACCAGCCTGTCGGTGAAGGGCGGCAGCCTGAAATTTGTCATACGAAAATGTTGACGAAACTGGTCTGGTTGTGGATATGCGCGTGCGTACCAGCACGCAAGGCGTCGTGACAGGTGGGACGGTTCGTGCTAGGTGCCGGTCCACGATGAAACCGGAGACGTAAATGAGTACCGCAAAAAATCAGAAGTGGGTTTATCTGGCAGCTGTGCTGCTTGTTGGAGCAGGGGTGGGCTACCTGCTCTTCAGCGGCCTGTCCCAGAATTCAGTGTATTTCCTGAATGTTTCCGAAGCGCTGGCCATGCCGGCCGAGAAATTGTCGCAGGCCCGGCTTTTTGGCACGGTTTCCGAGAATGACATAGCCCATGATCCTTCGTCCCTGGGCGTGTCCTTTTTTGCCCTGGACAAGGACGATCCCAACCAGGCCATCCGCGTCCATTACCGCGGGGCGGTGCCCGATACGTTCAAGGCGGGAGTGGAAGTTATCCTGGAAGGGTCCTTCACCGCCGACACGCGAGTGTTCGAAGCCACCACTCTGCTGACCAAATGCCCGTCAAAATATGAAAAAAACGAAAAGGGCCAGATGCGTCCTCCCGGATTCACAGGCTAAACCCGGCTCCTTGGTTTTTGAGCAACCAGAACTTCCACGAGGATACCCCGTTTCATGCACGCCATCAGCTTTACCGCACTCCTCTTGAGCATGCTGGCCGCCGTGGGCTTGACCGCGACGGCCGGGATGAAGGCCCTGAAGGACGATTTCGACACCGTAGCTCTGCTTGAAAAAGGACAGATCCTGCTGACCGTAGTGGTCCTGGCGGTCTCCGCGGTCCTGGTGCAGGCGCTGGTGGTCCGCGATTTTTCTTACGTCTACGTGCGGGACTACACCGACACGTTCCTGCCCCTCTTTTACGCCGTAACGGCGTTCTGGGCCGGACAGAACGGCTCCTTCCTGTTCTGGTACCTATGCGTGGCCCTCATGGGCTGGTGCATGATCTACACGCCGGGCTATTCGCGTCTGGACAACAGGACCAAGGTGTTTTTCTGGATTCTTTTCTTTCTGGTCGAGATCTTTTTCCTCTTTGCCCTGACCGGTCCCAGCAATCCTTTCATGAAGCTTGACCCTGTTCCCGCAGATGGCCGGGGCCTCAACCCCCTGCTGCAGAATCCGGGCATGATCTTTCATCCGCCCCTTCTCTTCCTGGGGTACGCGGGCTACACCATTCCCTGCTGTCTGGCCCTGGCCTCCCGCCTTTCGGGCAACAGTCGCGAATGGCTGGAACTGTGCCGCAACTGGAACATCGTAGCCTGGATCTTTCTGACCGCAGGCATCATCCTGGGAGCCTGGTGGTCCTACATGGAACTGGGCTGGGGCGGATATTGGGCCTGGGATCCGGTTGAAAACGCATCCCTCATCCCCTGGCTGGCCGGAACCGCCTTCATCCATACCGCCATTGTCGGGCGAACGCGTAAATCGCTGCTGCGCACCAACGTTTTCATGGTCGCCCTGACCTTCCTGCTCTGCTTTTTCGCCACGTTCGTGGTTCGTAGCGGCATGATCGACTCCTTGCACGCCTTCGGGGGCAGCCGCATGGGGATCCCGCTGCTGGTCTTCATGGTCGCTGCTTTGGTTTTGACCATTTATGTCTGCCTGATCGAGCGCAAGGACGACTCGGCGCACATTGATGACTTCGCCAGCCGTCCAGGGATGCTTTTCCTGGCTTCCTGGCTTTTTCTCTGTCTTGGGGGCATCGTCTTCCTGGGCGTGCTCTGGCCGGTCTTGAGCAGTATGTGGAGCGAGAATCCCGTGGGTCTCGACGCCGGGTTCTACAACCGGGTCTGCCTGCCTCTTTTTGCCATTCTGGCTTTTATCATGTCCATCTGCCCCTGGTTTTCGCAAAAAAGCGGAATCAGCGACAAGACCGCCCTGGGTCTGGTGTTGGGCGTGGGCGCCGGCGCGGCGGTAGTCATCTTCGTCATGGGCTACGCGCAGCCTCTGGCCCTCTTTTCAGCGTCTTCGGGCCTCATGATGATGGTTTCAATTGTCCTGTACTTCGTGCGCAACAAGGGGGCCCGGGCCTTTCTGCCGTCATGGGGCGCTTATGGTGTGCACCTGGGCGTGGCGCTGATGGTCTTGGGAGTGGCTTTTTCCGGCCCATACAAGCTGGAAGCAGAGGCCGTGCTGACCAAGGGGCAGTCCATGACCGTCGGCACATATCAGGTTGTTTTCAACGAGTTGACCCATGACCACGACAACCCGGCCATGGACACCCATACCGCCCTGCTGACCGTGAGCCGCGACGGCGTGGAAGTGGGTTTTCTCGCGCCGGAGAAGCGTTTGTACCGCAATTTCGAACAGTCGACTTTCGCCGAGGTCTCGGTCATCCCGTCCCTGGGCGAGGAAGTCTACTCCACGTTGCTCGGCTTTAATGAAGAGGGGGCGGTCAGCCTGAAGGTGAGCGTCAACCCGCTGGTCAACTGGATCTGGATTGGCGGCACCCTGTCCTGTCTGATCGCATTTGTGTGCTGGAGAAAGATCGAGCGTCGATGATGAGTTTTGGATCCCTGTTAACCTTGCGCGGGGTCAGCCATTTTTTTGGCTCCCGGCTGATCTTCAAAGGGGTTTCCTGCGAACTGGCTTCGGGCAGCATCATGCTTGTGGCCGGTCCCAATGGGGCGGGAAAGACCACACTTTTGAAGATCATGGCCGGGCTGACTCCGCCCAGGGCAGGGACTGTGCAGCGCACGGTCCCCGACCGGGCCATGGCTTTCATGGGGCACCAGACTTTTGTCTATCCGGCCATGTCGGCCCTGGACAACCTTGCATTCTGGAACAGCGTCTATGGGCGGGGCCTGGATGATGCAGCCCTGCTCGGCCTGTTGGACAGGGTGGGGCTCAAGGGGTTTGCGCTGGAATCGGCGGGCACATTTTCCCGAGGCATGGCGCAGCGTCTGTCTCTGGCCCGCATCCTTCTGGTCGAACCGGCGCTCGTGTTTCTGGATGAGCCATCCACGGGTCTCGACACGGCTTCCCAGGCCCTGCTGCATGGCGAGCTGGAGGCTGCCAGGGCGCGGGGCGCGGGCATTGTCTGGATATCCCACGACCTGGAGCGGGATCTGGGGCGGGCCGACGTGGTCCTGGGTCTTGGCGGACGTGGTATGAACTACTTTGGTCCGGCACATGAATACTCTGCGGGGGCGCTGTGATTGTCTCTTCCCTAGCCATCGCCCGCAAGGATTTGCGCCTGGCCTTCGCTGGTGGTCAGGGGCCTGTGCAGGCGGTTCTGCTCGGCCTCCTGTTGGTGTTCATCTTCAGTCTCTCGGCGGCGCCAGGCGAACGTTTTTCCGCCCAGCAGGCCATGGCCATCTTCTGGCTGTGCAGCTCTTTCGGGGTTGTGCTGATCTTTTCCCTGCTTTTCCGTTTTGAGGAGGAGAACGATACGGCCACGGCCCTGCTCCTTTCCCCTTTGCCGGTGCAGGGGCTGTGGCTCGGCAAGACCCTGGCCGGGCTCCTGCTTCTGCTGCTGTGCCAGGTTTTCTTTTTTCCTGCGGCGCTTGTTTTTTTGAGCCTTGATCCCGGGGATAATCTGGGAGGGCTCTTTCTCATGGTGCTGGGCGTGGACGTCGGCTTGTGCGTCCTGGGGGGGCTCATCGGAGCCATGGGCCATGGGCAGGGCGCCAAGGACGCGCTCTTGACGATTATTGTTTTCCCGCTGCAGATTCCGCTGCTCCTCGGCGGAATCCGTATCGGCGTCGGGCTGATGCAGGGCGCTTCCCTGTCCGGGGTCGCGGATTGGTTCGGGCTTGTCATGGCGTTTGACGCAGTTTTTGCGGGCGCGGCACTTTTTCTGTTCCCCCAGGTCTTCAGGGGGGAATAAAGGGACGGGCATGTTTCGCATCTATCCAAAATTACTCGTGGCGCTTGCCGGTGCAAGCATGGCGCTGATGGCGGCGGGACAATACTTCATCTGGTATTACGCTCCCGAGGAAATGACCATGGGCTTGGTGCAAAAAGTCTTCTATTTTCACCTGCCCCTGGCCTGGTGGTCTTTTGTCGCCTTTTTCGGAGTTTGCGCCGCAAGCGTGATGGTGCTGTGGACCGGTCGGGAACACTGGGACGTGCTGGCCGGTGTGCTGGCCGAGGTCGGAATTCTCTTCAGCGGGCTGGCCCTGGTCACCGGTTCCATCTGGGGCCGGGCGGCCTGGAACACCTGGTGGACTTGGGATCCGCGTCTGTCCACGACACTTGTGATGTGGTTCGTGTACGCCGGATATCTGGTCCTGCGTTCCGCCGACGTGGGCGGGACAAAGGGGGCCAGGGTGCGGGCCGTGCTCGGGATCGTGGCTTTTCTGGATGTTCCGCTGGTATTTTTGTCCGCCAGACTGTGGCGGTCCATCCACCCGGCCGTGCTTGCCTCCAAAGGTGGGGGGCTTGAGCCGGAAATGTGGACGGCGGTGTGGATCAACGTCCTGGCCTGGGGTGCGTTGTTCGGGACTTTGGTCCTGGCGCGCTACCACGGAGCTGGCCTGAAGCGTCGCGTCGAGGCAGCCCTGATCAGGATCCAGGAAAAGACTTTGCAATAAGGGGACAGGCATGAATTACCTTTTTATCGCCAATGTGTGCATCTGGATGGGCGTGGGCGGCTACGTCCTGTTCCTGGCCCGTCAGCACAGTGTTTTGGAACGCCGCGTAAGGCAACTGGAGATTCTTGATGGAGACGAATAACGCTTTTCCCCTCCTCGCCCGTCGGCGGGTGATCATGTTTCTGCTGGCTTGCTTGGGAGTCATGCTTTTTGCCGCCGTGGCGTACCGGGTGGAGAACCCTTCCATCGTGCAGCACGAACAGCCCCAGGAAATGCCTGATGGCGGGGGCATGGAGGCCATGGGCGACATGGCCGGCGTGTCCGCCATGATGAAGAAGCTGCAGGAGAATCCCGAAGACGTCGAGAGCATGCGCTCCCTTGGAATGTCCTTCATGGACATGCGGGCCTGGGACAAGGCGCTGTCCTTCTGGGAAATGATTCTGCAGCGCAACGAGAACGATGTGATGGCCCTCAATCAGAAGGGCTTCTGTCTTTTCGAACTGGAGAAGCACTCTGAGGCGGCAGCCCTGTTCGAGCGCATGCTGACCCTTGAGCAGCAGAATTTTCACGCTCATTACAATCTGGGTGTTATCTACAAGTACTACCTGAGCCAGCCGGAAAAGGCAGTTGCCCATTTCCAGGCCGTTATCGACGCCTCACCTGACGATCCCGGACTCATGAGCAACGCCCGGCGGGAGCTTGAGGCGAAGTAGCCGCCACGGTCCTGTTTGACACCGCCAAGGGGCTAATGGTAATAGCCCACGATTGAGCAAGCTTAAGTGGTCCGTTAAGGCGGGTCATGAATCATATCCTAAACTTGAACATTGTGGAGGAACTGATGAAACGTTTTTCTGGCCTCGTGATCGCAGCGTGTCTGACTTTGTTGACCAGTTCGGCATTCGGTGCTGACACCGTGAAGATCGGCGTGGCGGGCGCGCACACCGGCGACCTGGCCTCCTACGGCCTGCCCACTGTCAACGCCGCCAAGCTGGTGGCCAAGGACGTCAACGCCAAGGGCGGCATTGACGGAAAACAGATCGAGCTGCTCATTCAGGACGAAGAGTGCAAGCCCGAAAAGGCGACCAACGCTGCCACCAAGCTTGTTTCCGACGGCGCTGTCGTGGTTGTCGGGCACATTTGCTCCGGCGCCACCAAGGCCGCCTTGCCCATTTATACCGAAGCCAAGATCGTGACCATGTCTCCTTCGGCTACCAATCCCGAGCTGACCCAGAGCGGCCAGTACCCGACTTTCTTCCGCACCATCGCCTCCGATGACGCCCAGGCCCTGCTTGGTGTCAACTTTGCCATCGACAAGCTGGGCGCCAAGAAGATCGCCGTGCTGCACGACAAGGGCGACTACGGCAAGGGATATGCGGAATACGCACAGAAGTTCATCCTGGAAGGCGGCAAGGCCGAGGTCGTGCTGTTCGAGGGCGTGACCCCCGGCGCGGTGGATTACTCCGCCGTAGTCCAGAAGGTCCGTCAGGCTGGCGCCGACACGGTCATGTTCGGTGGCTACCATCCTGAAGCCTCCAAGATTGTTTCCCAGCTCAAAAAGAAGCGCGTTGACGTGAAGTTCATCTCTGATGACGGCGTCAAGGACGACACCTTTATCAAGGTTGCCGGAGCCGATGCCGAAGGCGTTTACGCTTCCGGTCCCCAGGACGTCAGCGGTCTGGAAATGAACAAGGCCGCCAAGGCCGCCCATGTCGCCGAATTCGGCGCTGAGCCCGGCGCTTTCTTTGACGCCGCCTATGCAGCCATGCAGGCCCTGGTCAACGCCATCGACAAGGCCGATTCCACCGATGCCGACAAGATCATGAACGTGCTTCGCGCCGAGAACGTGGACACCACCGTCGGAACGATCAAGTTTGACGCTCGCGGCGATGCCGAAGGCGTTGGCTTCTCCATGTACCAGGTCCAGGGCGGCAAGTACACGGAACTGAAGTAGGACTCCCTCTTAAAACGAAGCTTTAACCGAGGGACGGGCGCAAAGCCTGTCCCTCGGTTCTTTCAACAGACCGGCTAGGAATGATCCAGGGCCGGCGCAGACGGGGAATTATGGACTGGCAATATTTCATGGAGCTTTTTTTGGGCGGCTTGACCCGAGGGAGCATCTACGCCCTCATCGCCATCGGTTACACCATGGTCTACGGCATCATCGAGCTCATAAACTTCGCCCATGGCGAAGTTTACATGCTTGGCGCCTTCGTGGGACTCATTGTCGCCGGAGTGCTCGGGATCATGGGCTTCCCCGCCCCTGCAATTCTGGTCATCGCTGCGGTGGTGGCGATCATCTACTGCGCAGGGTACGGGTATACCATGGAGAAGATCGCCTACAAGCCCCTGCGCGGGGCCGGTCGCCTTTCACCGCTCATCTCCGCCATCGGCATGTCCCTGTTCCTGCAGAACTACATCATTCTGGCCCAGACCTCCGACTTTCTGCCCTTCCCGCGCCTGATCCCGGACTTCGAATTTCTTGAGCCCATCGCCCACGTCTTCGGATCTTCGGACTTTGTCATCGTCGCCACCAGTGCGCTTTTCATGGCCGGGCTGACGGCATTCATCAAGTACACGAAGATGGGCAAGGCCATGCGCGCCACAGCCCAGAACCGCAAGATGGCCATGCTGCTCGGCGTCGACTCGGACAAGGTCATCTCCATCACGTTCATCCTGGGCTCGTCCCTGGCCGCACTTGGCGGTGTGCTCATCGCCTCGCATGTTGGCATGGTCAATTTCGCCATCGGCTTCCTCGCAGGCATCAAGGCCTTCACGGCTGCGGTTCTGGGCGGCATCGGCTCCATTCCGGGGGCCATGCTCGGCGGTCTTTTTCTGGGCCTGTCCGAGAGTTTCGCTACCGGATACATCTCAAGCGACTACGAAGACGTCTTCGCCTTTACCCTGCTGGTGGTCTTCCTGATCTTCCGGCCGTCCGGAATCATGGGCAAGGCCAAGGTGGAGAAGGTATGATCAGCGGACGCAAATTTTTTGAAGGGCGGATACGATAATGAACGAGTTGAAAAAATCCATCCTGGTCAGCCTTTGGTTCATGTTCCTGACCTTTCCCATCATGGTCATTCGCGTGAATTCCATCGAAAGAACGGTGACTTGGCGTTGGGAGAACATGGCGCTGATCGGGCTCGGCAGTTTTGTGCTGTCCTTTGTTTGGCGTTGGGCCCTGCGCCGCAAGAAATCGGGAGAGGCGATGGCCACTTCCGGAGAAAAGAAGAGTGGGAAATTGGCGGAACTGGCCAATAATCCTTCTCTGACCAATACGTTCCGGGCGTTGTTTCTGGTCATTTTCCTGGTCACGCCCTGGTTGGTGACCACCTACCAGACCAACATCCTCATTTCCTTTTTGCTTTACGTGGTGCTGGGTCTGGGACTCAACGTCATCGTCGGCGTGGCGGGGCTCCTTTTTCTTGGGCACGCGGCCTTTTACGCTATCGGAGCATATTCATACGCGCTCCTGAACCAGTATTTCGGTCTCGGCTTCTGGGTTGCGCTGCCCATCGGCGGCGTGATCGCCGCTCTGGCAGGAGTCGCCCTGGCCTTTCCGGTGCTGCGGCTGCGCGGAGATTATCTGGCCATCGTCACGTTGGGCTTTGGCGAAATAGTGCGTCTGGTGCTCGAGAACTGGAGCGATCTGACCGGAGGCCCTTCGGGGATCTCGAACATCCCGCGCCCCGGCTTTTTTGACATGAAGCTCTCCGTGGCCGACGCCAACATCTATATTTATTATATCGTCCTGGGACTGGCCATAATCACCATTGTTGCCGTGACCCGCCTCAAGGACTCGCGCATCGGGCGCGCCCTGCAGGCCCTGCGCGAGGATGAGGTCGCTTGCGAGGCCATGGGCATCGACAGGGTAGGGGTGAAGGTCATGGCCTTTGGCCTCGGTACGGCCTGGGCCGGCTTCGCGGGAGTTATTTTCGCGGCCAAGACGACTTTCATCAACCCTGCGAGTTTCACCTTTTTCGAATCGGCCATAATCTTGTCCATTGTCGTCCTGGGAGGGATGGGATCAAATCTCGGGGTCATTCTTGGTTCCGCCTTTCTGGTGCTGCTGCCGGAATATCTGCGCGCCTTTTCCGAGTACCGCATGATTCTTTTCGCCACGGCCATGGTCCTGATGATGGTCTTTCGGCCTCAGGGATTCATCCCGGCAAAGGGAAGGACTTACACCGTGGTTGACCCTGATTTGGACTCGGCCACAGGAGGGCTCATCTAGATGAAACCGGTACTCGACGTCACTGCCGTGTCCATGAATTTCGGCGGCCTGCGTGCCTTGAACGAAGTGCAGCTGGAGGTCCATTCCGGTGAGATCGTAGCCCTCATCGGCCCCAACGGAGCGGGAAAGACCACGTTTTTCAACTGCATCACCAGCATCTATGCTCCCACCGAGGGAGAAGTCTGGTTCACACCCAGAAATGGCGAACGGACCAAGGTCAACGGTATGAAGCCCAATCTGGTGACGGCGCTTGGCATGGCCCGCACATTCCAGAACATACGTCTCTTCAAAAATATGAGCGTGCTCGAAAATGTCATGATCGCCCGCCACTGCCGGACAAAGGCCGGAATTCTGGGTGCGCTGCTGCGTTCCGCAGGTGTGCGCCGGGAGGAGAAGGAGATTGTCGACAGAAGCTACGATCTGCTCAAGTACATGGGACTGCACAAATTCTACAAGGAACTGGCCTGCAATCTGCCTTACGGTGCCCAGCGCCGTCTTGAGATCGCCCGCGCCCTGGCCACCGATCCGACCCTGCTTCTGCTGGATGAGCCTGCAGCCGGCATGAATCCGCACGAGACCGAATCCCTCAAGCACATGGTGTTCAAGATCAGGGACGAGATGGACATGGCCATCCTGCTCATAGAGCACGACATGAGCATGGTCATGAGCATTTCCGAGCGGATTTACGTCATGGAGTACGGCTGCCTCATCGCGAGCGGCACCCCGTCCGAGATCAGCAGCGATCCTCGGGTCATCAAAGCCTACCTCGGGGAGGAAGCGCATGCTTGAGCTTAAGAGCGTCAGTACATTTTACGGCAATATTCAGGCTCTGCACGAGATTTCCCTGCACATCGACAAGGGCGAGATCGTCACCCTGATCGGCGCCAACGGAGCAGGCAAGAGCACCACCCTCATGTCCATCTGCGGCGGAGTCCCTCCCAAGAGCGGCGAGATCGTTTTCGAAGGCCAACCCATCCACCGGATGAAGGCCGACAAGATCGTGCGCACGGGTATTTCGCAGGTGCCGGAAGGGCGGCTTATTTTTCCGGAAATGACGGTCATGGAAAACCTGGATATGGGTGCCTTCCTGCGCAGTGACAAGGCCGGGATCGTTCAGGATCTGGACTACGTTTTTTCGCTTTTCCCCATTCTGGCCGAGCGGCGCAAGCAGCTGGGCGGGACCCTGTCCGGCGGAGAACAGCAGATGCTGGCCATTTCCAGGGCACTCATGGCCAGGCCCAGACTGCTGCTCCTCGACGAGCCTTCGCTTGGTTTGGCGCCCATCATCATCGCTCAAATTTTCGACATTATCCGCAAAGTCAACCAGTCCGGGACTACGGTCTTTCTGGTCGAGCAGAACGCCAACCAGGCGCTCAAGATCGCTCACCGGGCCTACGTCATGGAGAACGGTCGGATAACCCTCGAAGACACGGCGTCGGCCCTGCTCTCCAACGAGGATGTCAAAAAGGCATATTTGGGGCTTTAGCTTCACAGTTTCGACTCAAAAAACCAATCCCCAGCATCGGGAGAGATGAATATGGATAAATTTCTTGGCAAGGCATTGACCTTTGATGATGTCCTGCTTGTTCCGGCGTACTCCGAAGTCACGCCGGACCAGGTTGTTTTGAATACCAGGCTGACCGCGTCCATTGAACTCAATATTCCATTCCTGAGCGCGGCCATGGACACGGTCACGGAGTCGCGCATGGCCATCTCCCTGGCCCGGGCAGGAGGGATTGGCATCGTCCACAAGAATATGTCCGTGGAGCAGCAGGCCCTGGAGGTTGTCAAGGTCAAGAAATCGGAGTCCGGCATGATTGTCGATCCGATCACCGTGGCCCCTGACGATACTGTTGGACACGCGCTCGAGTTGATGCGCGATTATCGCATTTCCGGACTGCCCGTGGTGCTCGGGGATCAGCTGGTGGGCATCGTCACCAACCGCGACGTCCGCTTCGTGACCGACATGGCCGCCAGGGTCAGCGAGGTCATGACCAGCAAGAAGCTCATCACCGTGCCTGTGGGCATCTCCCTGGAAGACGCCAAGCGCCACCTGCACGACAACCGCATCGAGAAGCTTCTTGTCGTCGACGACAGCAACAAGCTCAAAGGCCTTTTGACCATCAAGGACATCGACAAGGTGCGCAAATACCCCAATGCCTGCAAGGATGACATGGGGCGACTGCGTGTCGGTGCCGCTGTGGGTGTTGGATCCGGGCGCGCCGAACGGGTCGAGGCCCTGATCAAGGCCGGTGCGGACGTGCTTGTCCTGGATTCGGCCCACGGCCATTCCAGGAACATTCTGGACGCCGTACGCGCCACCAGGACCGAATGGCCTGACGTGCAGCTCATCGCCGGCAACGTGGCCACATATGAGGGAGCCAAGGCCCTCGTCGCCGCTGGCGCGGACGCGGTGAAGGTCGGCATCGGCCCCGGTTCCATCTGCACCACGCGCATCGTTGCCGGCGTCGGCGTGCCGCAGATCACGGCCATCATGGAGTGCGTGCGCGCCTGCCGTGAAGCGGGACGGTGCTGCATCGCGGATGGTGGAATCAAATTTTCCGGAGACGTGGTCAAGGCTCTGGTCGCTGGGGCGGACACGGTCATGATGGGCTCCATGTTCGCCGGGACCGAAGAAAGCCCGGGCGAGAAAATTCTTTACCAGGGCCGGACCTACAAAATTTATCGCGGCATGGGCTCCATCGACGCCATGAAGGACGGCAGCAGCGACCGCTATTTCCAGGAAGGATCGAAGAAGCTCGTGCCCGAAGGCATTGTCGGCCGCGTCCCCTACAAGGGCTCAGTCATTGAAACCATTGATCAGCTTGTCGGCGGAGTCCGCTCCGGCATGGGCTATCTCGGCGCGGGAGACATCCCGGCCATGCAGGAGAAAGCCCAGTTCGTGGAAATTTCCGCCGCTGGTCTGCGCGAAAGCCACGTGCACGACGTGATCATCACCAAGGAAGCGCCCAACTACAGGGTGGACGCGTACTGAAACTTTCGAGATTATAGCCATCCGTGAGAACGGATGGGGGGAAAAATGGATATACAAGAAAAAGTCATAATTCTGGATTTCGGTTCGCAATACACCCAGCTCATAGCCCGGCGCACACGTGAATCGGGGGTCTACTCCGAGATTCATCCCTGCACCATCACCATGGCCGAGCTCAAGGCCCTGCAGCCCAGCGCCATCATCCTTTCCGGCGGACCGGCCTCGGTGACCAGCGCCGATTCCCCCGGCATCGATCCCGCTATTTTCAGCTGGGGTCTGCCGATTCTGGGCATCTGTTACGGAATGCAGCTCATGGCCCATGTGCTTGGCGGAAAGGTCGCCCCTTCTCTGGACCGGGAATACGGCCGCAGTGATCTTTATTTTGAAGCGCAGTGCCCGCTCTGGGAATCGGTTTCGGATTCCGGCAAACTGACGGTCTGGATGTCCCATGGCGACCACGTCCTGGCGGTGCCCCCGGGCTTTTCGGTCATGGCCAAGACTCAGAATATCGAAATCGCAGCCATGGCTGATATCAGCCGTAAGATGTACGCCCTGCAGTTCCACCCCGAAGTGGCTCACACCGAACAGGGCGACGAGATTCTGCGCAATTTTCTTTTTCAGGTGGCGGGGCTTAAATCCTCCTGGACAATGTCCTCTTTCGTTGACTCCATGCTGCAGGGTC
>JFJP01039420.1_pt1 | contig 13539 bp, 12 predicted proteins | sample 431651 | NCBI WGS metagenome assembly JFJP01 (sample SAMN02602958, study PRJNA72255) | Microbial mat metagenome, whole genome shotgun sequencing project. | biome: fresh water; feature: sink hole; material: water; isolation source: purple microbial (photo- and chemosynthetic) mats found in...
ACTATTGACGATGTGGCTGTGCCTGATGTTGACATTTTTATTGAGCCATAAAAAATATCTCCTCTTTTAAATAAAATGGAATCTCCAGGCTGAAGTCGATAAATGATTGAGTTTAATTTTGTCAATGTTTTCCACGGTGTTTGTTTGTTTTGTGCTTGAAACCAGGTGTGGTTATCTTTACCAATATTATTGGAAAAATAATAATTAGCACTTTCCAAATTGATTATTGAAAAGAAAACAAATAATTTTATTAAAATACTTCGGCACATATTTCTATAGTTTGTAGCACTAAAATTATAGGTCATGATACTTTCTCTTTCAAAATAACTATGAGAGTGATGATAATATCGAAACGATATTATCATGATACAAATTTATAAATCATTTTGATTGATATTTATAGGTTAAACCCTGAAAATAATTGAATTTAATGAGACAAAATAGTAGTTCTATGGTAGAATTTATGTATTAAAAAAATCCCTATAAACAGTTATTGTTCTGTATATAGGGATTTTTGTTTACCTTTTACTTCTTAAGTATTATTTTTCTATTTCTACTTTTATTACTTTTATATCTTCCTTGGGTCTATCATTCTGTCCAGTAATTACTCTCGAAATTTTTTCTACCACGTCAAGTCCTTCAGTCACTTCACCAAATACAGTATAGTCGCCATCCAAATGGGGTGTTCCTCCTTTCGTTTTGTAGTCAATGCGCTGTTGTTCAGTGTATTTGTAACTTGTATTATTCTTTGTTTTATTTTGTACCACTGTAAGAATAGAGTCACGTAATGTATTTAATTTTACTTTGTTTTGTTCTGATTGGTACTTTTTTACAAGGTCTTGTTTACTGCTTACTATTTCCTGAAATAGTTTAGTCTCCAATTTTTGTAATTTGTTTTTTTCCAAACTGTTCAATTCCTCATCTGTATATAGTTTGCCTACAACGATATAGAACTGACAGCCAGACGACGCTTTCTCTGGATTTGTTTGATCTCCTTGTCGTGCAGCAGCCAAAGCACCTCGTTTGTGATAATATGTTGGATACACAAATTCTGCAGGTAGTGTGTAACCCACATCGCCAGTGCCAAGCATGGTAGCAGCTGTCGCATTTTTTGAATTTGGATCACCTGTTTGAATCATAAAATCGGAAATTACCCGATGGAATAATACACCATCATAAACACCTTTTTTTACTAAATTCAAAAAGTTTTCCCGGTGCTTAGTTGTTTCAGGATATAGTTTTATCTTTATTTTTCCATACGTTGTATTTAATGATACAATTGATGATACCTCTTTGCTTGTAGCACAAGATGTTGATAAAATCATAAATGCAAATAGTGCATAAACTATTATTTTTTTCATAACTCTTAAAATGTTAAAGTGTATTCTTCAATTTTTATCACAAATGTACAGTAAAAATGTCCTTTATACAAAAAATATCATCTCAATATATTATCAATCAAAAATTGTTAATCAAAATTTACTATATTTGCACTACATAATAGTTCGTTTTTTTTTATAATCGTTTGTTTTATAAAAACAATTGCAACGGATAAAAAAAATATTTTAAAAACTCATTAGTACTAAATAGATTATTTAAATGTCTAATATATATGATTTTACGCTTTTAGGTAGATTGGTAAGTTGGTATTCAAATTTTGCTTTTAAGCACTTTTACGGCGAATTTATTGTGATTGGTAAAGAGAACATCCCTGCCGATAGCCCAATTATTTTTGCCCCAAACCATATTGATGCCCTGATGGATGCGTTGGCTGTGCACTCTATTGCTACTAGTAATCTGCCAGTTGTTTTTTTGGCTCGTTCTGATCTTTTTAAAAATAAGAAGCTAGCTAAACTGCTACATTTTCTAAGAATGCTCCCTGCTTTTCGTATGCGCGACGGAATGGAGAATTTGGGTAAAAACAACGAGATTTTTGAACGGTGTGTAGATGTACTTCACCACAACAAAGTATTGGGCATAATGCCCGAAGGAAATCAAGGCGAAGAGCGTAAGTTGAGACCATTTTCGAAGGGTCTATTCCGAATTGCATTTGCAGCCCAGAAAAAGTATGGAACAAAGCCGACAGTGAAAATTATTCCGGTTGGTATTGATATTGGAGATTTAGTGAAATATGGAAAACACATCATTATCAATGTCGGCAAACCCATTGAAGTTTCGGAATACATGTTGGAATTTGACCAAAATACGGCTAGTACTTTAAATAAAATTCGTGACAGATTAAGTTCCGATTTAAGTGATTTAACCCTAAATTTAGCTACTGATAATCATTATCAATGTTTTGAAATAGCAATAGATGTAGTAAATACTTCAGTTTTAAATACACTAAATTTAGAAAATAATACTTTTAATAAATTTTTAGCACGACAAAAAACTGCTGAAATCCTTCTCCTTTTGGAGAAAAATGATGCTTGTAAATTGGCAGAATTAAATCTTCTTTGTGATCAATACGCTAAAGGGTTACATAAGATGAACCTGAAGACATGGACGTTGGAGCAAAAACCATATCATTTTAAGCATCTTATTCTTGATAGTTTTTTGCTGTTGGTTACATTTCCCATATTTGTATATGGATTTTTGTTAAATGTATTGCCATTTATGCTTCCTGTTGTGATTCGAAAAGCTATGAAAGTAGAGTTTGTAGGTTTTTATAGATCCATTCAATTTGCAATTGCTAGTATTTTCACTTTCCCGTTATTCTATTTACTCCAAACTTTTTTATTTTCCCAGATTTTTAATTCTCTGCTTTGGTTGTCCATCGGCTTTTTTGTTTCTCAATTTTTTGTTGGAAAATGGGCTTTTAAATGGTACCGTGAAGCAAAAAAAATTAGTGCAAAAATTAGATACATAAAATTTGAGAAAAATAATTCAGAACAAATGCAAAAAACTCAAAGCATACGAAAAAAAATTATCCAATTGATTAACAACTAATCAATTGGATAAAAATAAATCACCAATAAAAAGTACAGTTTTAGATTTTCTATACAGAATACAGAGCTAAAAAACTTAAACGAAAATAATGCATTTAGTGTGTTTAATACTATTTTCGGTTTAAATATCAGTTTAAATCTCAGAATTAGTTTAAAGAAATCAATGCTGATTCCCTGTAATTTAAACTGCCACAGCGAGATTCGATAGGTTTTCTTGTACTATTAATAAGTAGCCACTACACGTTTTATACCCTCTTCAAGTGTTATGGAAGGTTTCCACCCCAGGCTATTTAATTTTGATACATCTAGCAGTTTGCGAGGTGTTCCATCTGGTTTCTCGGTGTCCCATATTATTTTTCCCTCATAACCTACTGTTTTTCTTACCATTTCAGATAAATCCTTGATAGAATAATCTACTCCACATCCAGCATTTACATGCGAAGGTAAAGTGTCAGGAGCATCGTAATTTAGAAGTAAATATACACTAGAATCGGCCATGTCATCCACATGCAAAAATTCTCGCATTGGTGACCCAGTTCCCCATAGTGTTATGGAAACATCTCCATTGATAGAGCTAATTCCATATTTTTTGAGTAAATTAAGTATTGTTTCTTCAGAGGCTGATCCATCTACACCTTCTAGAGGACGTTTACTCAAATCTGCTCTAAGATTACTCAAATTATTTTGCATTAAGCATTTACCTAAATACATTTTCCGAATCAAGGCAGGTAAAACATGCGACTTTTCTAAATCATAATTATCATTTAAACCATACAAATTTGTAGGCATAATGGAAATGAAATTGCAGCCATATTGGGCATGATAAGCTTCACACATTTTTATTCCTGCTATTTTGGCTATAGCATAAGGTTCATTTGTAGGCTCCAAAATTCCAGTTAGCAATGCTGCTTCATGCATTGGTTGTTCTGCCATACGTGGATAAATACAAGATGAACCTAAAAACAAAAGTTTTTTTACGCCATGCAGATAACTCTCATGAATGACATGATTTTGAATCATCAAATTTTCGTATATAAATTGCGCTCTATAGGTATTATTAGCAATTATTCCACCTACCTTTGCTGCTGCAAGAACTACATATTCAGGTTTTTCGGAACTGAAGAAATCAGATACCGCTTGAGCACTAAGTAGATCCAATTCATTTTTCGAACGGGTTACAATGTTTGTATATCCTTTGGCTTCAAGATTTCGTTTTATTGCTGACCCAACCATTCCATTGTGGCCAGCAATGTAAATTTTTGAATTTTTATTCATGTTCTTATTCAAAATAGTTCATCACTTTAAAACCACCTTCTTTCAAATACGTTTCTTTTTTCATTAATTTTACATCCGAAAGCATCATGTCTTCCACCAATGCTTTCAAATCGTATTCTGGTATCCAATTCAATACAGTTCTTGATTTTGTGGCATCTCCAATTAATAAATCTACTTCTGTAGGACGGAAATAATTTGCATCTACTTCTACTATTGGACCTTCAATAGCACGTATAGTTGATAAAAATTCAGCCCCTATTTGTGTTGTAAAAAGTGCTTCGTTAATTTCAGAAATGTATCCTTTTTCTTCAATTCCTTCTCCTTTGAAACTAATAACAATTCCAATTTCGGCAAAAGCCATACGAACAAATTCACGCACCTCGGTGGTAATTCCAGTCGCAATTACATAATCATCAGGCGTTTCTTGTTGAAGAATTAAGTACATGGCTCGTACATAATCTTTTGCATGTCCCCAATCTCGTTTCGACGACAAATTGCCCAAAAACAATTTTGATTGCATACCCATAGCAATGCGCGCTGCGGCACGGGTTATTTTTCGGGTTACAAATGTTTCACCACGCAAAGGAGATTCATGATTAAATAAAATTCCATTGCTTGCATGCATATTGTATGCCTCACGATAATTTACTGTTATCCAATAAGCATACATTTTGGCTACTGCGTATGGCGAGCGTGGATAAAAAGGTGTAGTCTCTTTTTGAGGTACCTCTTGTACCAAACCGTACAACTCCGATGTTGAGGCTTGATAGATACGCGTTTTTTTAGTCATATTGAGCAATCGTACTGCCTCCAAAAGGCGCAAAGTACCTATTCCATCTGCATTGGCTGTATACTCAGGCGTGTCAAAGCTCACTTTTACATGACTCATAGCTGCCAAGTTGTAAATTTCATCTGGCTGCGTTTCTTGAATAATTCGTGTAAGATTCATCGAATCAGTCATATCACCATAATGCAACACGAAGTTCCGGTTGTCAACGTGTGGGTCTTGGTATAAATGGTCTATTCTGTCAGTATTAAATATCGACGAACGTCGTTTTAAACCATGCACAATGTATCCTTTTTTTAATAATAGTTCCGCTAAATATGCACCATCTTGTCCTGTAACCCCAGTAATTAAAGCAACTTTTTTCATAATTTTTTAATGATTGTTAAATCGTTTTTTTTGTAATGTGTTTTATAACAGTAAATTTATATTACAATCAATTCATCTCTAAATTTCACTATCGTCTTCATAATAGTGTAAGTACTTATCTGAACCATCTTTCTTTCGTTTGGAAGTATATCCATAACTGTATCCAAATAAATAAGCATATTTGTATGTTTTGTATTTAGAGTATTTACTTCCATCTGCTACCACATCGTTAATTATGGTGTACATATTTGGTAATTTATCCAATTTGAGCTGTGTACTTAGCTTTTTGAAAAATGTTTTATTTGTTTTGCCATTACGTACAATAAATAGATTGACATCGGCTATAGCGGCCAAAGCATAAGCATCAGTTACCACACCTATAGGACTAGTATCTATAATAATATAATCGTACCGTTTTCTGAGCTCAACAAACAATTCGGCGAGTTTATCCGAACGTATCAATTCGCCTGAGTTTGGTGGAATAGTACCAGCTGGTAAAATATCGAAATCAATTCCAGGAAGCTTTAAAATTACATCATCAAGGGTACATTGATTAATTAAATAATTAGTTACTCCATTGGTCTGAACGATGTTAAATCTCTGATTTACTGTAGGTTTTCTAATGTCCATATCTACCAATATGGTCTTAGGACTTGCCATAGAGTAAATTGCTGCAAGGTTTATACTAAAGTATGTTTTACCATCTCCCGATTCAGTGGAAGTACTCATCATTATAATGTTAGTTTTACGCTGAACAATAAACTCAATACGAGTACGAATAACCCTAAACATTTCGGTAAATGCAGACCGCGGATTTTTTGCAACCAACATAGGATCGTTGCTCAATGTGTGCCTTACAGCACCAATTAAAGGAAATGATGAGTTTTTTTCTACATCTTTTGAAGAACGTACAGTGTTGTTCATCAACTCTTTTATTACAACTATAAGTGTAGGAATCAAGATACCAAAAAGTAAAAACATAAGTGTTGTTTTTGACTTTTTGTCACCATTTGTTACCGATAAAACTCGCGCCTTGTCCAAAATGTTATTGTCTGGGGTGTTCGACGATTTTAAGATTTCTGACTCTGCGCGTTTTTGAAGGAAGAATGTATAATAATTATCATCCATCTTATATTTACGCTCTATGGCAATCATTTCCAACTCTTTGGTAGGGAGTTCTTCTATCTCTTGTTTTACTTTTGAAAAACGTTTTGTGAAATCAGCTTTTTCTATTTCTAGTGAAGCGCGCATGCTTTTTACAACCTCCAACGCCGTTTTTTTGACATTGTCTATTTCTTTGGTGTATTTGGCATAATACATGTTTTTTTCGCTTACATCACTTCGCTGAGTAACCAAATCATTTATTTGTTGTATTGATGCCATTAACATTGGCTCATTTAGTCCTAGGCTCGAAGGTGCAACTACTGTACCATCAGCAAAATTTGTTTTTAGGTATTTTGAAAGGTAATCTAAGTAAGTTTCGCGCAATTTTATTTCCGATTGTTGCGCATCAAATTTGGTAGCCTTGCCCAAAAGGTCACTAGTGTGGCTCGAAACATCGACAATTTGGTTGCGTTGCCTAAATTTGGTCATTTCATCCTCCGACACATTTAGCTTTTTCTCTACAGAACCTAGCTGTGTATCAATGAATTTTATTGTTTTATTGGCTGCATCGTTCTTTCTGTCAAGATTTTGAGCCAAAAAAGTTTCACACAACTTGTTAATAAAATCTACGTCTCGCTCTGGTGTTTCACTTACCAACGAAACCTGCAGCACCGAAGAGCCTTCTACAACATATTTGAAACTTAAGCGAGATGAAAAGTCGGCAACAAGCGATTCTCTTGAACGGAATTGAAAATATATTTCTGAATTTCCTAAAAACTTATCTACATTATTTACTGTAATAAAGAATAAATTATGCTGTACGGGCTGTCCATATCTTCCTTCTAACAAAAAGTTGTCATACAGTTTATTGTCCTCTACTGTAATGGAATATGTACCGTTTGAACGTAGCTTTATTTTAAATAAAATATTATATGCTTCTGGTGCAATAAAATCTGATTCAATACTTATAGGAGCGGTTTTATACAGATTTCGAGTTTTAAAACTCCCTTTCGAAATATAATCTACTTTTAGTGATGCTAAACTATCTACTACTTTGCATACCAAATCGTAAGAACCAAGCATAATAACTTGATTGTTTACATTTCGATAACCAGTTTCTACGCCAAACCCCTGCATTAAGGCTTGTGAACCACTTGATACGCCTCGATACTCTTCAATCATTACAGTACCTGCCGTTTGAAATGTAGGAAGCCACGATCTGTTATCCAAATAGGCCAAACCCAATGATAAAATTATACCAATAACAAATAAATACCAAAAATGTAGAAAGTATTGTACCCATTCCATGATGTCGAAACTCGATTCTTCTTCCTCCATAAAGGGTTTTTCATAATTGTTTTGTTCCATGTTTTATGATATTTGGAGATTGCTAAAATTATAATTGCTAATTAGATAGCTTATTTGCTGTAATTTAAAACTGTTATTAATAACGACATTGAAAAAGTAACTATACCCAATAAGGCCGAATAATTATTTACTTTGTAGAAACTTGAAAAATTCTTTCGTATGTAAATTATGTCATTAGGATAAACATAATAGTATTTTGAATCAATTATGCTTTTGGGCCGAACGTCAAACTCCATGATTTTTAGGCCTTTGTCTGTTTCTCGAATTATTCGTACATGTTTTCTATCACTCGAATCGTTAAAGTCGCCAGACATAGATAAGGCTTGAAAAATGGTTAATTTCTCTTTGTAAATTGGAAAGATTCCAGAACCAGCATCGCCAAATACTGTAAACGTTTTGTTCGAAAGCGTAAGCTTTACAACTGCATCAGGTATTAATTCCTTAAATCTTTTTTCTACCTCTAATGATGCTTCATTAAAGGTTAAACCTTTTATGTAAATACTATTGATAAAAGGTAAATCAATTGTTCCGTCAGGAAATACTCGATAGGATATTTGGTTTTGCATATTACCACCACCATTTTCGGGAGAAATAAGTTTCGAAATAGTTTCGTCGGAAGTGATAAGGCGATAAATTACTTCATCATTAACCTGTATCTGATAATCGGAATAATTATCTTTAGTATAGGTTGGCAAAGAAGAATTAGCCTCTTGTAATAATCGTAAGCTTTTATAATTGTAACACGATGACAATGACAATAATGTCAAAAGCATCACGATAAATTGAGTTTTTTTTATCATAAGTAGTGGAAGAACCATAAGTTAATAGATAATATCGTTTTTTTTAGAATCAAATGGCACTTTTAAGGAGTAGTGAAAAATGTTTTATAAATTATTACACCAAACGAGTAAGTTGTAATTGCTGTAGAAATAGCCGTCCAAAAAGTAGATACTCCAAAGAATTGTTCTTTCATAGGCTGTAAAAAAATAACATCATCTGGTTCTAAATAATAATACTCAGAATGTATGACATCAACACTTCGTATATCAAAAACCTTAATTACGGAACCTCCATTTTCTGTCTCACGTAATATTTTAATTTTGCTTCTATCTACATAGAACCCTAAATCTCCAGCCATAGCAATTGCTTGAAAAATGTTTACTTTTTCACGGGTTATAGGAAATCTGCCCGACTTACCAGCCCCTATAATGCTAAAGTACTGACCCATAATACGTACATCTACCGAGTTTAATTTTAAAATTGGTTTGATAGCCTCTTCAATCTCACGTTTGGCTTCTCTTAATGTTAATCCCTGCACTTGCACATCGCCAACCAACGGCAGCTTAATGCAGCCATTGGGATGAATTAAATTTGTGTACAAATCCATCATTTCTCCTGAGCCAGTGCTAGAATTTGACATCATTGACATGGTCGAACTTCTATTTCCATTGAACAAAGCGTTTGTTTTATCATCAGTAGAATATACTTGAACATACAATTTGTCGCCAATACGTAAACGATAATCAGTGTAAGATACCGTATCTTTGTATGCTGGAATAAAATTTTTGGTAGGTTGTAAGTAGTTTATGTGGTGCGTTGTTATACACGAAGTTAACTGAAAAGCCAACGACATAATAAACAAAATCTTCATAATTGCTTTGTGCATCGGGTCAATTTTTTTTTTGAAATTGAGAGCAAAGATATACAAATTATCCAATTAGAATGCATACTAAAATAAAAATCAGACGAATTTGTGTTTTTTTCTTTTACAAATTACTACCATTTTACATTGACGATTTTAAAAATTGGATATTCTAATTTAATCAACTATTTTTGCACTAAAATATAACAGCATAAGGTTTATTGAAACCTGTTTTTTCTCTATAATTATAAAAACATGAACATGAGCATAAAGTATTGTTTAATTATCTTCAGTTTCCTCACTATTTTATTGTCTTCCTGCAATACTCGTAAAGTTGAAGAACAAAATGCAGATTTGATGTTAAATAAAATTGAACAGTTGATAAACGAGAATGCCTTTAATGCTGCAAAAATTAAAATTGACAGCATACATTTACTTTATCCAATGCTTGTTGATAAACGAAAAATTGCAGCAGCTTTTTCAGATACTATTACACGACGAGAAAGTGCACGTACTTTATCCTATTGCGATAGTATTTTACCCCTTAAGGTATTGGAAGCAGACTCTATTCAACGAAATTTTAAATTCGAAAAAGATACTGTTTATCAAGAATTTGGTAACTATATTTATAAAACTCAACGTATAGAAGATAATACAAACAGAAATTATTTAAAGGCTTATGTGAATGAAAATGCCGAGTTCTTTTTGGTAAGTAATTATTGTGGCACAAAAATTGAGCACACCTCAGTAGAAGTTTCAGTAAATGATATGTTTGCAAGCACTGATACTATTGAAATAACTAATGCTGCTTACCATAGTTTTACCGATGCGGGCACTCGATGGGAAACGATAACGTTTAAAAACGAAGAAGGAAATAGAATTGCAGCCTTTATTGCACAATACCAAGCAATGCCAATAAAAGTAATGTTACATGGAAATAAAACAATAAATTATTACCTTCCAGCAACAGATAAAAAAGCCATTTTGGAAACCTATAACTTGTGGGTGGTGAAAAAAGATGTGGTTCAACTTCAAAAAGAAATAAAAAAAGCGAAGTTCAAAATACAAAAAATTAAAAGTCGTGCAAAATAAGTAATTTCAATGTTTCTTATAGTCGCATTTTTATTAACTTCAATTGTGTGATTCACTTCAAATACTAGAATTATTGTTAAAATTACTGTTTGCACAAATCAAAATATAACTTTCTTTCGTTAGTACATTAAAATTATAAATAGATGAAAAATAAACTCCAAGCATTATTGCTTTGCCTAATTGTTAGTGCTTCAATTGTGGCACAAAAAACAACAAATGTTCAAATTATTGAATTGAACTCTCAACTGTTTAAACAGAAAGTATGGAATTTTGAGAAAAACAAGTCTTTTACTAGCGAAAGTAAAATCCCTGTAATTTTGGATTTTCATGCTACATGGTGTCGACCTTGCAAAATGCTGGCGCCTCACTTACAAACTATTCAGAATAAATACAAAGGTAAACTTATTGTTTATAAGATAGATGTGGATAAAGAACCAGAATTGGCAAGACTATTTAAAGTGGAGGCAATGCCTACAATTGTATTTATTCCCAAAAATAAAGGCTACAAGTCGGAATTAGGTTATCGTGATTACGATGAATTTGAAGCATTAGTAAAAACTCATTTCTTCAAAAAATAAGATTTTTTTTTCTCCCTCTTTTCTTGCATTTCTTCATATTAATCTTGTGATGGAATGTAAAGTAAGAGGGAGTTTTTATTTTAATCATTTTAAGAGTGTTTTTCCAAAAATAGTTCAATTAACCTAGAAACGGCATATTGGTCTATATCACTTTTTGGAACCTTGATGAGCTTTTTTAATGCATCGCTTTCGTTCGAAATTCGTATTGAAATAAACTGGGCAAATATCTTTCTGTGTGAAAGAATGTGTTTAATTGAATTTGATTTTTCAATTATTTCAACATGGTCTATTCCACTCATCAAGTTTTTAAACTCCTCTTTTTCTAGTATTTCAGCTGTTTCCAGCAACCGATCAGACTCAATTAAAGGAAATTCGAATAAATTACGCCAAATATCTTTTTCTTTACGTTGTTGAATGTAAATGTCATGATTAAATTCAATAAAAAAATAATTGAAATGACGGTCTGTCACCTTTGTTTTCTTTGATTTTATGGGTAAATTTGCCACTATATCTAGCTTAAATGCGCTACATTTCGATTGAAAAATACAATTGTTGCAATTGGGAGATACAGGCACACATTGTAACGCACCAAACTCCATTATGGCTTGATTGTGCAAACCGGGTTCTTTGTCCGACAAAAGTTTTTGTGCCAATGCCTTAAATTCCTTTTTGCCAGTGCTGCAATCAATAGGAGTGTCGATACCAAAAATACGAGATAAAACACGGAACACATTTCCATCTACCACTGCATAAGGCTGGTTGTAAGCAAATGAACTTATGGCAGCAGCAGAATACTCCCCAATGCCTGCAAGTTTCAAAACATCTGTATATTTTGTAGGAAAAACTCCGTTGTAGTCTTTCATAATTTGTCGTGAAGCTTTATGTAAATTTCTTGCCCGGGTATAATATCCAAGTCCCTGCCAGTATTTTAAAACCTCATCTTCGTTGGCGTTAGCCAATTCTGCCACGTTAGAAAACCGTTCAATAAATTTCAAATAATAGCTCATACCTTGATTGACTCTAGTTTGTTGCAAAATTATTTCCGAAATCCAAATTCGATAGGGGTCATTTATGTCCCGCCATGGTAAATCACGTTTGTTTTCTGAATACCACACTGAAAGTGTATCGTATATATAAGCGTTAGCTATAGTTGTGATCATACTGTAATTGTATTGAAAAAGAAAGTGATTAGTTTACTACTATTTTATTATACAAAAGTAACTCAGAAAATAGGGCATACAATATATCTAAGAATAAATAATTTGAAAAAAGGTAGATGTTAGATAAGGGAATCGAAAATTCGAACTGCGGATTAACTAAAGTTTTGACCGCTGTCTAAATTCTTGAATATGTATTCCACCCATAATTTGATATACGAATGGGTCTAGATGGTGTAAGTTATTCATTAATATCTATTTTATGTGCTTTTTCTATGCTACACTATGTAAATATGCTTTTGCAATTAATATTGGCGTTAACAACTTCATACTATAACATCGATACTCTTGAATTTGGATTTTCTTGTTGGAAAATATATCGGCCCCAAATTTAATGCTGTAAATTATATTTCATATACAATATATATTGCCAAAAAAAGAAAAAAATATATCCAACCATAGGTATTTTTTAAAATGAAAAAAGAATAAGCTAAATTGGACAATAAAAATTGAAAAAAATGCCTTTTTTGAGAAAATAAATCTTGCAATTGTTTTTTAATCAGAATAAAAGCTATATATTTGCAGTCCGTTTGAAAAACTAAATAAAATATCAATTTTTACTAACATATAAATAATAATTACTCTAATGACTAAGGCAGACATCGTAAACGAAATTGCTAAAAATACAGGTATTGACAAAGCTACTGTATTGACAACTGTTGAAGCTTTTATGGAAACTGTAAAAGATTCGCTTTCAAAAAATGAAAACGTATATTTGAGAGGTTTTGGTAGTTTCATTATCAAAGAAAGAGCAGAAAAAACAGCTCGTAATATCTCGAAAAACACAACAATCATTATTCCAGCGCACAACATTCCTTCTTTCAAGCCAGCAAAGACTTTTGTAAGCGTAGTAAAATAAATTTTTTCACACACCTAATTTAATTCAGATGCCAAGCGGTAAAAAAAGAAAAGGACATAAAATGTCAACGCATAAAAGAAAGAAAAGACTAAGAAAAAACAGACACAAGAAAAAGAAATAGTCTTTGGTCTTAAATCATAAAGTCCAAGAAAACAAACTTATAAGCTTTTTTAGGCTTTAAGTTTGTTTTTTCTTTATAAAAACAAACCCCAAAAATCAATAATAAAGTGAATAGCGAACTAGTAGTTGATGTGAAAACATCCGAAATTTCTATTGCGCTGCTCGAAGACAAACGCCTTGTAG
>JFJP01010498.1_pt1 | contig 13538 bp, 11 predicted proteins | sample 431651 | NCBI WGS metagenome assembly JFJP01 (sample SAMN02602958, study PRJNA72255) | Microbial mat metagenome, whole genome shotgun sequencing project. | biome: fresh water; feature: sink hole; material: water; isolation source: purple microbial (photo- and chemosynthetic) mats found in...
GATCGTCTGCCGCGGCGTGATCCAGTCGCCCCAGCTCACGGCGCGGGCCAGTTCGTAAAGATCGTCCTCGGCGCGGTAGGGGCCGGCCGCCACCGGCCACAGGACCCGCTGCGCCAGACGGCTGCCGAGGTTCAGCGCCATGGCCTCGCGCGCGCTACCGCTGAGCTCGACCCCGCCACGGCGGGGCAGCGGCTGCGCGCCAGGCAGCAGCCGCGTCACTTCGTCGGCGAGCAGGTCCTCGACGCCGGCCGCGCAGGGCAGGAACAACGTGACCGCCGTCACAGGCAGCGCCGCAGGTTCGCCGGCGCGATCTTCAGCGCCTCGCGGTACTTCGCCACCGTGCGGCGCGCGACCTGGATGCCCTGCTCTTCGAGCATCTGGCTGATCTGGTTGTCCGACAGCGGCTTGACCTCGTCCTCGGCGGCCACCAGCTGCTTGATCAGCGCGCGCACGGCGGTGCTCGACGCGTTGCCGCCGGCCTCGGTGTTGAGCGAGCTGCCGAAGAAGTACTTGAGCTCGAAGGTGCCGTAGGGCGTGGCCATGTACTTGGCGGTGGTGACGCGCGAGATAGTCGATTCGTGCAGGCCGAGTTCGTCGGCGATCTCACGCAGCACCAGCGGCTTCATCGCGATGGCGCCGTGGCTGAAGAAGGCCTTCTGGCGCTCGACGATCGCCTGCGACACACGCTGGATGGTGTCGAAGCGCTGCAGGATGTTCTTCATGAACCAGCGCGCCTCCTGCAGGCGCGAGGACAGGGCGGTGCCGGCTTCGGTGCGCGCGCCACGCTGCTGCTTGATCGCCTGCGCATACAGGTCGTTGATGCGCAGCTTGGGCATCACGTCGGCATTGAGCACGACCCGCCAGCCGCGGCCGGCCTTCTGCACGATCACGTCGGGCACGACGATGTTGGCCTCGGCGTTGGCAAACGCGCGGCCGGGCTTGGGCTCGCACCGCAGGATCAGCGCCTGGGCGGCCTTCAGCAACTCCTCGTCGGCGCCGGTGGCCGCCATCAGCTTCTTGCCGTCGCGCCGCGCCAGCAGCGCCAGGTGGTGCTTGCAGACGAGGATGGCGATCATCTGCGCCTCGCTGCGCGGCAGTGCGCGCAACTGCAGCACGAGACATTCCGAAAGGTCGCGCGCGCCCACGCCGGTGGGCTCCAGGTTCTGCAGCCACTTCAGCGCACAGCGCAGCCGGTCGAGGATCTCCTCGCCAGCCTGCGGCTCGCCATCGGACAGGCGCTCGGCGATCTCCTCGAGCGGGTCGGCGAGATAGCCGTCCTCATTAAGGGAATCGATCAGGATCAGCACGGCCGCCCGATCGACGTCGGAAAGCCGCATGCCGCGCAACTGCTCGCGCAGGTGGTCGTTGAGGCTGATGTCGGCGCTGCGCCGCTCCGAGCCGTCCATGTCGTCACCGTCGGGCGAGGCCTGGGACTTGCCCGGGAGCGAATCGGGCGTCTCACGAATACCGTCGAAGTCCTCCCGCTCGGTGCCGTTTTCCCAGTCGTCCCGCTCGCTGGTGCCGAATTCCACCGCATCGACCGGCGTGGGCTCGGGGTCGGCAACGCCCGCCTCGCTGCCGCCCTCCCAGGCCTCGTCGGCCTGCCGCTCGCTGGCGCTGACCCGCTCGGGCGGTGCCTCGAAGGCTGAAGGCGCCTCCTCGTCCACTTCCAGGAAGGGGTTCTGCTCCAGCATCTGCTCGACCTCCTGCTGGAGTTCGAGCGTGGAGAGTTGCAGCAGCCGGATCGACTGCTGCAACTGCGGCGTGAGGGCGAGGTGCTGCGAGACCCGCAGCTGCAACGAGTGCTTCATCGCGCCGACCGAGGGCCCGCCACGACCGAAGTGTTCGGCCCTGCCGCAAGCCCTGAAGCGGCAGCGCCTTGAACGCGCAGGCTCGCCTGCATCACATCCGGAAATGCTCGCCGAGGTAGACCTTGCGCACGTCGACGTTCTCGACGATCTGCTGCGGCGTCCCCTCGGCCAGCACTCGACCCTCGCTGATGATGTAGGCCCGATTGCAGATGCCCAGCGTCTCGCGCACGTTGTGGTCGGTGATCAGCACACCGATCCGGCGCGCCCGCAGGAATCCGATGATGCGCTGGATCTCGATGACCGCGATCGGATCGACGCCGGCGAAGGGTTCATCGAGCAGGATGAAGCGGGGCTGGGTGGCGAGCGCCCGCGCGATCTCGACTCGCCGCCGCTCCCCGCCGGAGAGCGAAGGCGCCGGATTGTTGCGCAGCGACTCGATGCTGAGGTCGCGCAGCAGGCCATCGAGCAAATCGTCGATGCGGGGTTTCGCGAGCGGCTTGCCGCGCTCGTCGATCTGCAGCTCGAGCACCGCGCGGATGTTTTCCTCCACGGTCAACCTGCGGAAGATCGAAGCCTCCTGGGGCAGGTAGGACAAGCCCAGGCGGGACCGCTTGTGGATCGGCATCCGCTCGACCGATCGGCCATCAATGTGGATCTGGCCGGCATCGGCCCGCACCAAGCCGACGATCATGTAGAAACTGGTGGTCTTGCCCGCACCGTTGGGGCCGAGCAGACCGACCACTTCGCCAGCATCGACGGCCACATGCACGTCCTTGACGACCATGCGTGAGCCGTAGCTCTTCTGCAGCCCCTGCGCCTCCAACCGGCTGATCGCCGGCGCCGCGGCGCTCACCCGAGAGACCTCGCAAAGCCGCCGGCTCCGCCGACGCAGGCCCGGCGCAAGCAGCGCCAGGCTGCTGGCAGGAAGCTGATGTCACGCGCGGCCGGCGACCCCGTGTGTCCTCGCCAACGGCTGCCTGCATCGACCGGAACAGGCTTCATCGGGCGCCCTCCGGCGCAGAAGCGGCGCCCAAGGCGCTGCGAGGAGTCAGCACGCCGCGCACGCGGCCACTCGTGGCCGCCGAGCCGTCGCCACCGACCACCTGAAACACTTCCGTCGCGTTGTCGTACGAGATCGTGTTGCCCTGCACCTCGTCGGCCAGCGTGCTGCCCCGGAAGCGTTTCATCACGGCCCGGCCGATCAGCTTGACCGTGTCGGTACGACTGTCGTATTCGAGCCGCTCGGACTCGCCCTCGATGAACTCGTCGCTGCCCTCGCGCTTCTGGCGAAAGCTGGCACGGCGATCGGGCCATCCGGTCGCAACAGCGGATTGGTAGCCATCCGGACTTTGTCGCACTTCCACGCGGTCGGCGCGGACCACGATCGTTCCCTTCGTGATCTCGACGTTGCCGGTCAGGATGTTGAGCTTCTTGAGTTCGTCCACCTTGGCGCTGTCGGCCGCGAAGTTCAGCGGCTGGTTGCGGTCGGTGCGGTCCGCCCACGCCGTGCCAGCCCCCATCGACAAGGCCAGCGCCAGCAGCAGCGAACCGCCAGAATGCGAGGCACTTGGAACAAGGCTGAGGTGAGGGAAGGGCATGGAGTCCAAAGCGGCATGAATCTTGCTGCCGATTCTAGGGGCGTTTCGGAGTTCGCCGACGGTGGCTTCCGGCTGCGGTGATTCCTCGCCGCTGCGCTGAGCGCACTGGACCGGCCGTTGAGGCCGGTCCGTCCTTTGAAAGACCGGCGCTCAGGCGCCCTTGCGGGTCTGTGCGATCAGGAAGTCGGCGACCGCGAGCGCTCCCTCGTTGGAACCCACCAGCGAACCCGAGGTGAAAAAGCGGCCGTCGATGCCGAGCGCGGGAGTGCCGTCGATCTTGTAACCAGCCGACAGCGCCGCAGCTTGCCTAGCCTTGGTCTGCACGCCGAACGAGTTCATCACCTCGATGAACTTGACCTTGTCGACACCGTTCTTCGCGACGAACTCGCCGATCGATTCAAAACTGTCGAGCGGATTCTTCTCGACATGCATGGCATAGAACACCTTGCGATGAAGCGCATCCACGAGCCCCATCGTCTCGAGCGCAAAGTAAAGCTGTTGATGCAGCACGAAGGGCGTCGGTCGGAAGGCCACAGGCATGCGGCGAAACGCGACATCGGCTGGCAACTTCCTCTGCCAGGCGTCGAGCGCCGGCTCGAAGCTGTAGCAGTGCGGGCAGCCGTACCAGAAGAACTCGACGACATCGATCCTCTTGGGGTCGAGCGTCGGTTGGCGCGGCGATACCTTGACGTACTGCCGGCCTTCGACGGGGACGCCCTGGGCCCACACCCCGGCCGGCAAGCTCAAACCCGCCAGCGCGGTACCGAACGACAGGGTCGTGAAATCACGACGGTTCATGGATTTCCTTTCAGCAGTTCACGCAACAGACCTCGATGGAGTCACCGGCGCCTCATTGGTTCTCGAATCGGCGATGGCAACACCCCACAGCTCACTTCTGCACCCTCACCAGCGCCGACTCGATCTCGACGCCGGCCAGCGCGTCCTTCGCCGCCTCCGCGTCGGCGCGCTCGTTGAACGGCCCGATACGCACCCGGTAGACCGTGCGCCCTGACTGCTCGCGTTCGGTGATCCGGGACTCGAAACCCCGGATCGCGAGCTTGGCACGCTGCGCCTCGGCCTCGTCGGTTCGCGCGTAAGCACCCGCCTGCACAAAGTAAACGAACGCTTCAGCCGCTGCGGCGGTGGACGCGGCTGGCTTGGACGCGCTCACGGTGGAGGGTAGCGCGCTCGGGCCAGGCAGGTTTGGCGGCACGGCTGGCGCGCCGGGCTGCGCAGCGCCAGAGGCCGGTACCGAGGCGGGGCGGGCTGGGTTCTTGCCGGCCAGCGGCGCGTTCGGGTCCCAGTTCTTGTTGCGCTCGCTCTCGGCAGCGTCCTGCTCGGCGGTGCGCTGAGGCACCTTGTTGATGAAGGGCACCGGCACCTTGGTCACGTAGAGCGCCACCCCGAGCGCAGTCGCCAGGCCGATCAGGATGCCCACGATCATCCCGACCAGGAAGCCACCGCGCTGCGCGCGGGCTCTCGCCAGCCGGGCCAGCGAAGGGGAAGTGAAGTCCATCGACGCTCCAGTCACATCTGTTCGGGGGCGCTCACGCCGAGCACCGCCAGGCCACTCTCGAGCACCTGCGCACATGCCGCCAGCAGCGCCAGGCGCGCCCGCGTGAGACGGGCGTCGTCAGTGAGGAAACGCTCGGCGGCGTAGTAGCTGTGGAAGGCGCCGGCGAGATCGCGCAGGTAGAAGGCCACATCGTGCGGCGCCAGTTCGGCGGCGGCCCCGGCAAGCATCGCCGGATAGGCTGCCAGCTTGAGCATCAGCGCCGTTTCGGTGGGCGCGATCAGGCGCGACAGTTCGGCCTCGCCCAGCGCGCTGCGGTCGCCACCAGCGGCGGCCCAGTCGCGCAACACCTTGCTGATCCGGGCGTGCGCGTACTGCACGTAATGCACCGGGTTCTCGTCGTTCTGCTTGAGCGCGAGATCCACGTCGAAGGTGAACTCGGTGTCGGCCTTGCGGCTGATCAGGAAGAAGCGCACCGCATCCTTGCTGGTCCACTCGATCAGCTCGCGCAGCGTCACGTAGCCACCGGAGCGCTTGGAGATCTTGACCTCTTCGCCGCCCTTCATCACGGTGATCATCTTGTAGAGGCAGTAGTCCGGATAGCCGGCCGGGATGCCGAGGCCGGCCGCCTGCAGCCCGGCCCGCACACGGGCGATCGTGCCGTGGTGATCGGTGCCCTGGACGTTGATCACCTTGCGAAAGCCCCGCTCGAACTTGTCGAGGTGGTAGGCGACGTCCGGCACGAAGTAGGTGTAGCTGCCATCGGACTTGCGCATCACGCGGTCCTTGTCGTCGCCGTACTCGGTGGTGCGCAGCCAGAGCGCACCGCCCTCCTCGTAGGTCTTGCCGGCCGCCACCAGCCGGGCCACCGTGTCCGCGACGCGGCCGTCGGTGTAGAGCCCCGACTCAAGGAAGTAGTGGTCGAAGCGCACGCCGAAGGCTCTCAGGTCGAGATCCTGCTCGTGTCGCAGGTAGGCCACCGCGAACTGCCGGATACCGTCGAGATCGTCGGGATCGCCCGAGGCGGTGAACTCGCGGTCATCCGCGCACACGGCCTGCTTCGAGAGAAACGCCGCCGCGATGTCAGCGATGTAGTCGCCGTTGTAGGCGTTCTCGGGCCACTGCGCATCGCCCGGTCGGAATCCGCGGACGCGCGCCTGGGTCGAGGCGGCCAGCGTGGCGATCTGGACCCCGGCGTCGTTGTAATAGAACTCGCGCGTCACCGCATGGCCCTGCGTTTCGAGCAGGTGCGCGATCGAGTCGCCGAGCGCCGCGTTGCGTCCGTGTCCCACGTGCAGCGGGCCGGTCGGATTGGCGGAGACGAACTCCACCATCACCCGCTCGCCGCTCGCCGCGGCACGACCGAACGCGGACCCAGCGGCCAGGACCTCGGCGACGACCTGCTGCTTGGCGGCATCGGTGAGTCGGAGGTTGATGAAACCCGGCCCGGCAATTTCCAGCGCGCCGACCCAGCGCTGAACCGCCGGATGCCGCTGCAGAGCCTCGACCAGCGCCGCCGCCAGCTCGCGAGGGTTGCGCCTGAGCGGCCGGGCGAGCTGCATGGCAGCGGTGCAGGCGAGGTCGCCATGACCAGCCTGTTTGGGGCTCTCGAATGCCGCGACAGGGTTCTGCCCGGGTGCCAACTCGGCGAGCACATCGCCGAGGGCTGTCAGGAGCTCTTGCTGGGCACGGATCATCCGAAGATTCTAGGTGGCCCCTCGGGAAGACATGTACCGCAAAGACTGCTCGGGTCGTGCGCGGTATTCCTTCACGCCGCCCGCGCAGGCGGGAAGGCGGCGTCATCTTCCCGCGATTGCTCCGCCACCGCCGGGATGAAAAGATGCACCATCAGACCCTGTCATGAATCCGCCCGCCCCCGACCCCACACGCACCGCGCCACTGCCGCCTCGCATCGGCAAGTACCGCGTGCTGCGGCCGCTGGGCAAGGGCACCACGAGCGAAGTCTTCCTCTGCCACGACGACTTCAACAACCGGGAGGTCGCGGTCAAGCGCGTGCGTGCCGGCACGCTGGCAGAGATGAGCGACAGCCCTCTGATGGCGCGCTTCTTCGCCGCGGAGGCCGCGCTCGTCGGGCGGCTCCAGCACCCGAACGTGGTGCAGATCTACGACGCCGTGCCCGACCCGACCGAGCCCTACGTGGTGATGGAGTACGTGCCGGGCACCACGCTGCGCAGCTTCTGCCGCGCCGATGCGCTGCTGCCGCTGGACCAGGTGGTGGAGATCGGCTTCAAGTGCGCGATGGCGCTCGGCTACGTGTCACGCCAGGGCCTGATCCATCGTGATGTGAAACCGGCCAACCTGCTGGCCACGCTCAACAACGGCGCCGTCACCGACGTGAAGGTCAGCGACTTCGGCAGCGTCCTGAACCTGCACTCGGAAGTCACGCAGGTGTTCGGCGTCGGTTCGCTCGCGTACATGCCGCCCGAGCAGCTCGACGGCGGCACGCTCGACGCCCGCGCCGACATCTACGGCCTCGGCGCCGTGCTCTACCACCTGATCGCCGGCCGGCCGCCGTTCGAGGCCGCATCGCAGACGGCGCTGATGGCGCTGATCTGCACCGCACAGCCGGTCTCGTTGGTGGGCCAGCGTGCCGGCGTGGATCCGGCGCTCGACGCGGTGGTCCAGAAGGCGCTGGCCAAGCGACCCGAGGATCGCTACGCGCAGTGGGACGACTTCGCCCAGGCGCTCTCCTCGCTGGTGGCCAACAAGCAGGTCCCGCGCGGGCAGTTGCAGGGCGTGCTCGACTCGGAGCGCTTCAACCTGCTGCGCTCGCTCGAGTTCTTCAGCGAGTTCGGCGACGTGCAGTTGTGGGAGGTGGTGCACCGCGCCGCATGGCAGCGCTACCCGCTCGGCCACCGCATCTACCGACGCGGCGAAGAGGGCAACACCTTCCACATCATCGCCCTGGGCGCCCTCGACGTGCACCGGGACGGCCAGCGCGTGGCGCACCTCGGCGCGGGAACGTCGGTCGGCGAGATGGTCTATCTGGCGCCCAATCCCGAACTCAAGCGCCACAGCACCGACGTGGTGGTGGTCGATCCGGCCACGACGATCTCCTTCACTCCCGAGGCCATGGCGCGGCTCAGCCCGGACTGTCGGCACCTTTTCGATGAGTCCTTCATCCGCGTCCTGGTGCGCCGGCTGCACGTGGCACACGAGGCCCTGGCCTATCCGCGGCGTATCCTCTGATCGGCGCAGGCTGACAAACGGCCTGCAGCGGGTCAACGAGCCCGACGCGAATGCGTTGGGCGTGCACAGTACGACGGCAGCTCGTGCTGCGCATACCTTGGCGCCTCCGCCGACCTCGATTCACCGAAAGGATCCCTCATGAAGCAACTCCTTACCGCCCTGGCTCTCTGTGTCACCGTGTTTGCCGCTCATGCCGCCAGCAACTGCGAGACCAAGGCGGCCGACAAGAAGCTCTCCGGCGCCGCCAAGACCAGCTACGTGAAGAAGTGCGAGGCGGATCACGCCGCAGCCGCGAGTTGCGAGGCCAAGGCCGTCGACAAGAACGGCAAACCGCTCTCGGGTGCGGCCAAGACCAGCTCCATCAAGAAGTGCGAGCACGACGCTGCGGCCCCCGCTACCGCCGCGACGCCCGCCAAGGCCGCCAGCAAGTAATCCGGATCGCCTCGGGCCGGCGCCGTCGTCACCGAGGGCGCTCCACCGGTCATCCCCGCGAGCGCGCCAGACGCACGGCGCGTCGGCCTCACGCCGTCGTGGCGCTCATCGCGGCGGCGGCGACCAGTACGCCGGGTCGCCGTAGGTGTGCTTAAGGAAGTCGATCCACAGCCTCACCCGCAGCGGCAGGTGCTTGCGTTGCGGGAACACCGCGAAGATGCCATTGGGCGGCGCCGAAAAGCCGTCGAGCACGCTCACCAGCGTGCCGCTGGCGACCTCGTGCGCCACCTCCCAGATGCTGCGCCATGCGATGCCATGACCGGCAACGCACCAGTTGTGCAGCACCTGACCGTCCGAGCAGTCGAATCGACCGCTCGGCCTCAGATGGGTCAGGACTCCGTCGATGCTGAACACCCAGCCTCGCGTCTGGCCGGCATCGGTGCTCAGGGTCAGGCATTCATGGCGAACCAGTTCCCCAGGGTGCTGAGGCGTGCCGGCGCGTTCCAGATAGCTTGGTGCGGCCACGCACAGCCGCCGGTTGTCGGCCAGTCGCAGGCTGACCAGGCTGGAGTCGGGCAGGTCACCCACGCGCACGGCGCAGTCGAAGCCCTCGTTGACGATGTCCACCACCCGGTCGCTCAAATTCAGGGACACCGACACCTCACCGTGCTGCTCGACAAAGCGCGGCACCAGCGGTGCCACATGACGGCGCCCGAAACCCGCCGGCGCGGTGAGCCGCAGATGACCGCTCGCCTTCACTCCGCCTGCGCTGACACTGGCTTCCGCGTTGGCCATTTCGGTAAGCAAGCGCTGACAATCTTCGAGGAAGGCGCCACCTTCATGGGTCAGGGTGATGCGACGGGTCGTGCGCACCAGCAGCTTGACGCCGAGGCGCTCCTCGAGCGCGTCGATGCGCCGGCCAATGACCGCCGGGGCCACGCCCTCGGCCTGAGCCGCCGCCGTGAGGCTGCCTTTGGTGGCGACGGACGCAAAGGATTCGATCTGTTTCAGGCGATCCATATCACTCAGGTCATCAGTTCCGCGTGAGATTAGGCCGGTCCGGGTTGAAGATCAAGTCTCTCCCCTGCGCGACACCACCAGCCCGGTTCGCAATTACAGTAAGCATGGATGAAAACCCCTAACAAGCCGCTGGCAGTCCAGGCCGTGCTGTTCGACGCCTACGGCACGCTGTTCGACGTCTACAGCGTGGGGCTGGTGGCCGAGCAGTTGTTCCCCGGCCAGGGCGAGGCGCTGTCTCTGCTGTGGCGCGAGAAGCAGATCGACTACGCCCGGCTGACGTCGATGAGCGGCCGTTACCGCCCCTTCTGGGAGCTCACCTGCGCCGGTCTGCGCTTTGCAGCCGCCAAGCTCAAGCTGGACCTCACACCCGAGCGCGAGACGCAGCTCCTCAATCAGTATCGCCATCTCAGCGCCTTCCCGGAGAACAAGCCGGTGTTGCAGGCGCTGAAGGCACGCGGCATTCCCACCGGAATCCTGAGCAACGGGGATCCGGAGATGCTCGGCATCTCTGTACGGAGTGCCGGGCTCGAGGGCCTGCTCGACCATGTGCTCAGCGTCGACGCCGTCCAACGTTACAAGACCGAGCCCGCTGCCTATGCGTTGGGACCGCCGGCACTCGGTCGTCCAGCTCGCCAGATCCTGTTCGTATCGAGCAATGCCTGGGACGCCATCGGCGCCACCTGGTATGGCTACACCACGCTGTGGGTCAACCGCTACCAGTTTCCGCCCGAGGAACTGGACATCGCACCCACCCGTACCGGCACGTCGCTCCGAGACGTGCTCGACTTCTTTCCCGCAGTTACTTCTCCCACGCCCGCCTGAGGCGGGCCACGACAGCCAGGACCCCACGCCCATGACCACGCATCAACTGCCTGACGGCCTCCAGATCCACGCGCCCATGCTGCCGGGCTTCGACAGCATCCTCACTCCCGAGGCGCTCGCCCTCGTGGCCAAGCTGCACCGCGCCTTCGAGCCGCAGCGGCGGGCGTTGCTGGCCGCCCGAGTCGAGCGGGCCAAGCGCCTGGACGCCGGCGAACGCCCGGATTTCCTGACCGAGACCCGGAGCATCCGCGAAGGCGACTGGAAGATCGCTCCGCTGCCCAAGGCGCTGGAGTGCCGGCGCGTCGAGATCACCGGGCCGGTCGAGGCCAAGATGGTCATCAACGCCTTCAACTCGGGCGCCGACAGCTACATGAGCGACTTCGAGGACAGCAACTCGCCGAAGTGGGCCAACCAGATCCAGGGCCAGATCAACCTGTACAAAGCCATCCGGCGCACGCTCACGGTCGGCAGCAAGGGCAAGACCTACAAGCTCGACGAGAAGATCGCCACGCTGCAGGTACGCCCCCGCGGCTGGCACCTCGACGAGAAGCACGTGCTGGTCGACGGGCAGCGGGTCAGCGGCGGCATCTTCGACTTCGCGCTGTTCTTCTTCCACAACGCGAAAGAGCAGCTGGCGCGCGGTGCCGGGCCCTACTTCTACCTGCCCAAGATGGAAAGCCACCTGGAGGCACGGCTTTGGAACCGGATCTTCACGATGGCGCAGGAGGAGCTGGGCCTGCCGCAGGGCACGATCAAGGCCACGGTGCTGATCGAGACGATCCTCGCTGCGTTCGAGATGGACGAGATCCTCTACGAACTGCGCGAGCACAGCGCCGGTCTGAACGCCGGTCGCTGGGATTACATCTTCAGCTGCATCAAGAAGTTCAAGAACGACCGTGAGTTCTGCCTGGCCGACCGGAAGCTGGTGACGATGAAGTCGCCGTTCATGCGCGCCTACGCACTGCTGTTGCTCAAGACCTGCCACCATCGCGGCGCGCCGGCAATCGGCGGCATGAGCGCGCTGATTCCGATCAAGGACGATCCGGAGAAGAACGCCATCGCGATGGCCGGGATCATCAAGGACAAGCGCAGCGACGCCAACGATGGCTACGACGGCGGCTGGGTCGCGCATCCAGGACTGGTCGATGTGGCCATGAAGGAGTTCGTCGACGTGCTCGGCGACAAGCCCAACCAGATCCACCGCCAGAAGAAATACACCCACATCGAGGCCGAGCACCTGCTCGAGTTCAAGCCGGAGACGCCGATCACCGAGGCCGGCCTGCGCATGAACATCAACGTCGGCATCTATTACCTGAGCAGCTGGCTGGCCGGCAACGGATGCGTGCCGATCTTCAACCTGATGGAAGACGCCGCCACGGCCGAGATCAGCCGCTCCCAGGTGTGGCAATGGATACGCTCGCAAAAGGGCGTGCTCGAGGACGGGCGCAAGATCACGGCCGAGATGGTGAAGAAGATGGTCGCCGAGGAACTCCAGGGCATCAAGGACGCCGGTTACGAGGGCCAGACCATCGATCGGGCCGCGGAAATCTTCGAGCAGATGAGCACGCAGGAGAGCTTCGCCGAGTTCCTGACGCTGCCGCTCTACGAAGAGCTCTGACCAGCCCGCACCACCGCAAGTCCATGAGTCGCCATTCCCGCCTGAGCCAGCCGCCCTACCGGCTCCTGTGCGCCTGCCTCGCGGTCGGACTGTCGGGCGGAGCCGCGGCACAAGGCTCGGCGCTCGCCAGCGGCATCGACCGACAGCACTTCGATGGCACGGTGCGTGTCCAGGACGATTTCTTCCGGCATTCCAGCGGCCACTGGCTCGCCAACACACCGATTCCCGACGACCGCTCGGGCATCGGCGCCTTCGAGACGATCCGCGATGCCACTCGCGCGCGGCTGCGCGCACTGATCGAGGATGCCGCCGCCAACGGCGGCGACCCGCAGGCCCGCCAGATCGGCGACCTGTACGCCAGCTTCATGGACGAAGTCCGGCTCGAGAAACTCGGCGTGCAGCCGCTCGCCGCCGAACTGGCCCGCATCGACGCCGTCTCGGACAAAAGCGGGCTGTCAGCGCTGTTCGCGCGCTTCAACCGCATCGGTGTGGCCGGACCGGTGGGCCTCTTCATCGGCCAGGACGCGCGCCGCTCCACCCGCTATGTGCCGACCCTCTTCCAGGGCGGCCTGGGCCTGCCCGACCGCGACTACTACCTCAAGGAAGACGATGCCAAGTTCCGGCAGGTGCGTGCGGACTACCGCGCCCATCTGTCGCGACTGCTCGCGCTGGCCGGTGAGAACGACACCGACACAGCGGCCGGTGCGATCCTCGATCTGGAGACCGCGCTGGCGCAGGTGCAGTGGACGCGCGTCGCGAACCGCGACCCCATCAAGCGCTACAACCGGACCGACCTGGCCGCACTGCCCGAGGTGGCCGCCCAGATCGACTGGAAGGCCTTCATTGCCGAGGCAGGCCTGGCGGGCCGTACGCCCGATGTCGTGATCAGCCAGCCCAGCTTCTTTGCCGGCCTGGGGCAGTTGCTCGAAAAGACACCGCTGCAACACTGGAAGGCCTATGCGCGGTCACGCCTGTTGAGCGCTTACGCCCCGTTCCTGAGCCAGGCATTCGTCGACGAGCGCTTCGGTTTCGCCGGCACCGTGCTGCGCGGCACGCCGCAGAACCTGGCGCGCTGGGAGCGAGGCGTCATGCTGGTCGAGGAATCGCTCGGCGAGGCCCTCGGCCAGCTCTACGTCGCGCGGCACTTTCCACCTGCCCACAAGGCCCGGATGGAGCGCCTGGTGTCGTATCTGATGACGGCCTACCGGCAGAGCATCGACGGCCTCGACTGGATGGGCCCCGAGACTCGGCGCGAGGCGCAGGCCAAGCTGGCCGGCTTCAGCCTGAAAATCGGCTACCCGAAGCGCTGGATCGACTACAGCAGCCTGGTGGTCAAGCGCGACGATCTGGTCGGCAACGTGATGCGCGCGCGCGAGTTCGACTACGCGCGCGACCTGGCCAAGCTCGGCCAGCCGATCGACCGCGACGAGTGGGGCATGACACCGCAGACCGTCAACGCCTACTACAACCCGACGATGAACGAGATCGTGTTCCCGGCGGCGATCCTGCAGCCA
>JFJP01000336.1_pt1 | contig 13535 bp, 7 predicted proteins | sample 431651 | NCBI WGS metagenome assembly JFJP01 (sample SAMN02602958, study PRJNA72255) | Microbial mat metagenome, whole genome shotgun sequencing project. | biome: fresh water; feature: sink hole; material: water; isolation source: purple microbial (photo- and chemosynthetic) mats found in...
TCGCGGCCTTCCAGTTCCTGGAGGTGGTGGAAGGCCCAGGTGAAGGACCCGACCCCCATGGTCTGGCTGCGGAGTTCCACGATGACGTTCTGCATCTCGCTCTGGGGCAGGTAGGCGTTCACCACGTCCCAGCCGGGCCAGTCGGGCTTGGCGTCGTAGCCCAGGATCTGACCGCCGCGGTGGCCCGTGACCATGCGCTGGGCCTTGGCGGTGTGCTCACTGGGCACGGAGATGTGGATTTCCAGAATGGGTTCCAGGAGGACGGGGTTGCACTGGACCAGGCCTTCCTGCATCCCGATGCGGGCCGCGGTCTTGAAGGCCATCTCGGAGGAATCCACGTCGTGGTAGCTGCCGAAATAGAGGCACACGGAGAGGTCCACCACGGGGAAGCCCAGGGGGCCCTGCTTGCAGTAGTCGATGACGCCGTCTTCCACCGCGGGGATGAAGTTGCGGGGCACAACGCCCCCGACGATCTCCTCGGTGAACTTCACGCCTTCGCCGCGCTGGAGGGGCTTGATGCGGAACCAGACGTCTCCGAATTGACCGTGGCCGCCGGTCTGTCGCTTGTGGCGACCGTGAACCTCGCAGCCCTTCTTGATGGTCTCGCGATAGGGCACCTGGGGCTGCTCGGCTTTCACCTCAACGTTGTACTTGGAGCGCAGGCGCTCCACCGCGTTCCGGAGATGGATCTCGCCGCGGCCCCAGAGCACGCGCTCCTGGGTCTCCTGGTTCTGTTCCAGGCTGAAAGAGGGATCCTCTTCCACGAGCTTGGCAAGGGCCGTGGAGAGCTTCACTTCGTCACCGGCTTTCAGGGTGTGCAGGGCGAAGGCAGTCATGGGCTGGAGGCTTTCCACCCAGGGCAGCTGGGGAGCCTGTCCGCTCTCCACCAGGACATCCCCGGTCTTCACGGGTTCCAGACGACCCAGGGCGGCTACCTGGCCAACCACAGCCTTGGTCAGCTTGTCCTGCTTGCCCCCGAAGAGCTTTGTGAGCGCGCTGGGGCGGATGCCGTTGTAGGAATGGCCCTCCTGTACCTCGCCGTGCCAGACGCGGATCCAGGACTGCTTGCCGATGTGCTGAGCCTGGACGGTCTTGAACACCTGGGCCAGGACTTCCGAGCCCCCGGTGGGGATGGCGAGACGCTTGGCCGTGTAGGCGGGTTCGGCGGTCTCGTGGCGCAGGATCTTCATCAGTCGCAGGACGCCGCCGTCCTTGTCTGCGGAGCCCAGCAGGACAGGCACGATCTTGTCCTCCTGCAGGCCCTTGGTGAGCACGCTGTAGGTCTCTTCCAGGGTGGGCATCTTGTCCTCGAGGAGCTCCTCCATGAGGCGGTCGTCGAGGTTGCAGATGGCCTCCAGGGTTTCCTGGCGGGCGATGGTCACGTCGTCCTGCATGTCGGCGGGGATGTCGATGCGGGTATCTTCGTGGCCAGGATTGAACTTGTAGGCCCGCTCGCTGATGAGGTCGACGAATCCGTTGATGACGCCACCTTCCAGGATGGGCATGTGGCGCAGCACCAGGGGGCGTTCCGAATACTGCTGCAGGGCCGCGAGGGTCTCCCGCACCTTGGCCACGTCCGTGACCAGATCCGCCTTGTTGAGGAAGAGGACGTGGGGGATGTTGCGGTCATCCAGGAACTTGAGAATGGAGGCCGCCATGATCGCCCGGTTGGGATCCACTTCGCTCACCACCACGGCGGTGTCCACGACCATCAGGGCGTTCGTGGCATCCTGCAGGAACTCCACGGAACCGGGGCAGTCCAGGAAGGTCCACTCTTCGCCGAGGAAGGTGGTGCAGGCGGCGCTGGTCTCCACGCTCATCTGCCGGGCCTTGGCCTCGGGAGAAGGATCCCCGACCGTGGTGCCATCCTTCATGGTGCCCTTGCGGGGAATGGCTTGAGTGGTGAACAGGAGGCTTTCCAGCAACGAGGTCTTGCCGGCCGTGTACGGGCCCACGAGGGCCGCGACGCGAGGGGCAGATGGGGTCTTCGACACGATCTATCTCCTTGTACGAGCGGTTGCCACTACGAACAGCACGATTGCTTGACGCCAGTTTTCCGCCCTTGCGCCCTATCTGGCAACTAAAAACGCACGGTGCGGCGAATCAACCTGAGGCGCCGCCGATTCCAGGATTCAAGGGTTGCCCACCAGGTATTGCCGCAGTACGCTCCGGACATCCTCCTGGGGTTCCTGGTCCATGACCAGGGCGATGGCTTCCCGTGCTTCCCGGGCGGGGATGGCGGCCAGGGATCGGGCTGCGGCTAGGCGCATGGCGGTGCTTTCCCGCCCCCCCAGAAAGCCCTTCTTCTTGAAGAGTTCCTGCAGCGGCTCGATGGCTTCAGGAGAGGCGATGAGGCCCAGAACTTCCACAGCCCGGAGCCGGATGCGCATGGCCTCGTCCGTGGTGCCCTTCGCGCTCTGGAGCAGCTCGGCGATGGGAGCCACCGCCCGGGGGGACTTCAGCTCTCCCAGCGTAGCCAGGCAATCGAGCTGGGTGCCTGGTTCCGCCTTGAGCAGCAGGTCGGCGATGACCCCGGAGGCCTCTTCAGTGTCCCCGAGCTGGGCCGAGGCCTGGATGGCTGCGCGGCGGACCCGCGAATCCCGGTGGCCAAGGGCCAGGGCGACGTCTTCGAAGGCGGCCTTGTGGTCGATTTCTCCCAGCAGCACCACCGCGTTCCGGACCATGAACCACTGGGGCGAGGCCAGGGCTTCGCGCAAAGGGGGCACTGCGTTGCGGCCGATGGCGCGGATCCCGGCCAGGATGTGCTGCCGCCTGGACTTGTCCTCCTCCACTTCCAGGCAGGCCACGAGGTATTCGGCGGCGGGCCGTCCCATGAGGGAGAGCAGGGAGTGCAGCTGGTGGACGGGGACCAGCACATCCCGCTGATGCAGCATCTCGGCGAGGGTCGCCATGTTGGTGGGGCTCGCCAGCCGCGTCAGCAAGTCCCGCACGGCCTGGGCCTTCCAGGGAGGGGTGTTGACCTTGGCCAGGGCGAATTCTGCCAGGGCCAGCATCTCCTTGTAGATGGCTTCGAACTGCTGTTTGTGGATCCAGTGCCCCAGCAGGGCTTCCATGGCCTGGCAGCTCCAGAGCAGGGCCTGCTGATCATTCTCGGAATCGATGTGGCCGTGCAGGGTGTTGAGCAGGCGGCTTTCGATTTCCTGGGGCAGGCCCGGATCCTGGAGGCATTCGGCCAGATCCGCGACGATCTCTGCGGCATGCCGCCGCCGATTGACCTGGGGGCTCGCGAAGCCGGTCTCCAGCTGGTTGAGCAGATCCTTCACCCCGTCCAGCCGCTTGCCGTGGAGCAGTTGCCGGTTGAGGATCATGACCTGATGCGCGTCCAGCTCGAAAACGCCCCGGTCCACGAGGCTCATCTGCAGCTTGGTGTCCGTACCGTGGCATTCCCAGAGAATGGCGTCCTTCAGCACGTCCAGATCCTGGATGTCCCAGCCTTCGAACTGCAGGCGGCCCCGGATGGCTTCCAGAGTGAGTTCGCGATCCTTCACGCATTGCAGAAGTCCGGAGATCAGGAGGGCCAGTTCGAACTTGGAGGGCTGTTTCTTGAGATGGACCTCAGCCACGGACTGGGCGAGGAGTTCGGGTCCCAGGTAGTCCAGGGCCCGGCGCAGGGCCTGCTCTTCCGCCGGGAAGGAGGGTAGGCCCAGGAGGATCGCCCCCTGCACCATGGGCTCCAGGGCCGCAAGGGCGGTCCGGAGGGCATTGCGCAGAGTGATGGGGTCCATGCGGCCAAGGCTGAGCTGCTCTCCCGTACCCACCACCGACGAGAAATCCGGGACGAGAAAACCACTGTCGGCAATGGTTTCCCGTTGCTCGGAGGACCACGGGGAGGTGACGCTCGGCTGGGGAGGCGTGCCGGTCATCTGCACGATGGCGCTGAAGAGCGTGCGGAGATCCACAGCCAGGGCGGCCGGGGAAGGGGGCTGGGGAGGCTGGGGCGGCGGTGGTGGTACCGGGGCCGGGAAGAGGTCCTCCAGGACCTGGGCATAGGACGGGTCCAGCTGGGGCGGGGCAGCTGTGGGGTCGTCCAGGCTGATGAAGGGGTCGGTGATGGGGTCGAAGGCGAGGTCAAGAGGCTCCACTTCGGCATCGGGAGCGGACATGGGAATGGGAATGGACTCCGGGGGGTCCAGGTCCATGATCTTCAGATTGGCGCCCTCGGGCAGGAGGCTGCGTGTTCCACCCATCTCCTGGAGCCGCTGGGGGCGCAGCTGGAGGGCAAAGAAGAGCAACTGCAGTTCGTCCTGGTCCAGCCCGTCATAGAAGGCGATGCCGCCGATGCCCCGGACATCCATCTCCTTGGCGAGGGACTGTGTCGCATTGGGGGCACCTTCCACGAGCTTCCCCTCGTGCCACAGCCGCCCCCGGGAGGTGGTGAGGATGATGGGGCTGCGCTGCTGGAGCAGTTCCTTCAAGAGCTGGTGGGCGGCCTCCACGGACTGCACGGCCTGTGGATGGTCCTGGGCATAGTGCATCTGCGCCTTCAGGGCGCGGTGCAGGAGCTCGGCCAGGGGGGTCAGGGACTTGTGGATCAACATCGCACCTTCAATCCTAATCTGCTGCGGGCATGCGGAGGTGAACCTTTGTGCCGTGATCCACCTGACTCTCGAGGTAGAGGAGCCCTCCGTGCGCCACCAGGATCCGGTGGCTGACAGCCAGGCCGAGGCCCGTTCCGCCGCCAAAGGTGCTGTAGAAGGGATCGAAGATCCGCGAAAGGTCTTCGGCGGGGATTCCGCAGCCGCTGTCTTCCAGGACCAGATGCCAGTGGCGGATGCCGTCAATGGTTTCCATCCGGGCCTCTACGCAGAGATGCGGTTCAGCACAACCGTCCATGGCCTTTACCGCATTCTGCAGCAGGTTCGTGGCCGCTTGGCGCAGGAGATCCGGATCCGCCGACCAGGCGGCTTCCAGGGGGATTCGGTTGTCCCAGATCACGGTTTCCGTCAGGCCCGCGACTTTGCGGGCCTCTTCCCAGAAGGCCTGGAGACGGACCGGAACGGGTTTGGGGACCAGGTCCCGGCTGAAGGTCAGGGTGTTGGTGACCAGCAGATTCAGGCGCTGCACGCTGTCCTGAAGCCGCTGGGCCAGGTCCAGCTGGGCAGGCTGGGCCTGAAGGTCCTCCACCAGCATGCCTGCGAACAAGGCCAGGCTTCCAAGGGGATTGCGGATCTCGTGGGCCAGTTCTGCGGCCATGAGGCCCATGGCCTGCAGGCGCTCTTCCCGGTTGACCTGCTGAGCCCGCAGATGGGCTTCGGTGACATCCCGCAGGGTGACGATCTGGCCGGAGGTCGTGGGGCGGTTCTCCTGCTCCATGAAGCGTTCCCGGCCTTCGGAGTCGCGGAAATGGCGCAGACCCTTGGGAGCGCCGGTCAGCCAGGGGGCCGGGCCGTCCACGAAGACCCCCTTGAGCCCCTCGGGGCGGTTGGAGAAGCGCAGTTCGCCATCATCCCCTACGACCCACAGGGCGAAGGGGACCGCCTCGATGACTGTCTGGAGTTCGCCCTGGAGACGCGCCAACTGCAGGTGCAGGGCCTCATACTTCGCTTCCAGCTGGGTGGACGCTGCGGTGAAGGCCGCGAAGGCCTCCATCAACTGTTGGGGCTGGGGCGCCGGGGTCACGCACGCCCCTGGGCCCGAGGAGGGGCATCAAGCACCTGCTGGAGGGCTTCCCGGTCCTTGTTCCTGGGCTCTCCCTCTACCAGTATCCGCAGGGTATCGGTGGCCTGCTGCGTGCCGAGGGCCAGGAGAGCGCGGGCTGCCGCCACGCGCACTTCCGTGGGCTCAGCGGTGGTGAAGATCCGGCCCTTGCGGCGAATGAACTCGGCCAGGAGCGGCAGGGAGGAGGGATGCCCGATCTGCCCCAGGGTTTCAAGCGTCTTGATCCTCAGGCGCTCGGGAACGTCTGGATTCTTGGCGAAGTCCGCCAGGACAAACACGGCCATTCCTGACTGGACTTGGCCCAATCCGAAGAGGATCTCCACCTGGGTTTCGGGGTCCGTACCGGGGAACACCGGCAGCAGATGGGCTGCACAGGCTGGACCTCCCAGCTTCCAGAGGGCGCGCACCGCCGCCCGTCGGACCCGTCCATCGCCGTGCCGCAGGCACTGGGCCACCTCCTCCAGCATTCCAGCGTCCCCCATGTCTGCCAGGAGGTTGAGGGTGTTGCGGACCAGATACCAGGTGGGGGACTGCAGTCCTGCGGTGAGGGCTGTGAGGGCCATGGGGCCCAGGGCCCGTATGAGTTCCAGGAGACGGCCCCGGCGTTTCCGGTCGGGTTCTTCCCCCAGGAGCCGGAGGAGCCCTTCGGCTCCAACTTCCCCCAGGCATTCGAAATAGGGTACGAAGCTCGCAAGGATCTCCTCGGGCTCGGCCCTGTGCAGGGCTTCAGCGGCCAGCGCAACGGCTGCCGGAGCCGACAGCTTGCGGAGCAGGCGCTCCAGGGCCTGTCCTCGCCATTCCTGCTGATCCTCCATGAAGGCCAGCAGTCCCTCCAGTTCCTGCAGGAGCCCCAGCAAGGGAGTGATTTCCCCGCGCTCCAGGAAGTGATGGAACAGTGTTTCTATGCCTTCTTCCGTGGAACGGTGGATGTGGGGTACGGGCTCCCAGCCGAAATGCCCTTTGAGGCCGTCGAGGATGGCTCCCTGGGCTTCCGGGGGGAACGCTGGGTCGGGTAACCAGTGGGTGACGCCCGCCAGGGTCTGGGCGGCCGCCTCCCGAGGAGCTGTTTCCTCTTCGGTGAGGGTGTCCAGGATGGTTTCGAGAATGCGCAGGAACGGTTCCGTGCGGCCCTGTTTCAGCAGTTCCTGCAGGAAACCGAGGCGCTGTTCCAGGGTCAGATCCCAGAGCCGCCGGTCTTCGACGATGCGCTGGATCTTTGTCTCCATGGACTGGTGATCCCAGTCCAGCTGGAGCAGAAGGTCGCTGAACTGGCTGCCATGTCCCCCCATGGCGGCCTTGAGCCCATTCAGCATCGTCTGCCGTTCCGGCGAAACGCTCAGGAGGTCGTACAGGGTCTCCTTGAGATCGGACCAGGCGAAGCCTCGGGAGAGCAGTTCGGCGGAGGCCTGGGCGATCACTTCCGGCGCCAGGGCCTGGAAACCCATGCGGAGGCCGACGGGAGCCTCGGGCAGGCTGTCGAGGCCCTTCAGGATCGCCAGCTGTTGTTCTCCAGGGAGCCCTTTCAGGGCTTGCCGCAGGGCTTCCATCTGGAACGCGGTGGGGAATCCTGCGCCCCATCCTGCCTCCAGGGCCCCGGAGCCGAGTCCCCCGAGGGGGGCGGCCGGGATGAAGCCGAGAAAGCCATCCTGGGCCGAAAGGGTGAGGCCCTGGGTGGAGACGGCCAGATGTTTCCGCCAGTGGTCCAGGGCCTCGGCGATATCGAAGGCGAGGGGTTCGGCCTGGACCTCGCGCTCTCGTTGATTCTCAATCCGAGCCTCGCCTTGGCCGTCTCCGGCATTCTGGGCAGGGCCACGGCTGTCCCCGTCGCCCTCGCGCACTTCCCGGTACTGGGTCTGGCTCAGGGTGATGTAGCGCAGGTTCCGGCTCGCCAGGACGCTGGCCACTCCCCCCAGCTCTTCCAGCTTGGCGGGTTTCAGGATGAGGATCTCCAGCATGGCCAGCAGTTCTTCGGCAGGAGCCCCACGCTGGATGACGAAGCCGGCGATCTGGCGTTCGGAAAGTTGCCGGACCAGGGCCGTCAGGTGGAGGCTGTTGCCCTCCACGGGGGCACCGTCCACGAAGACCTTGCCGGAGGATGCGGCCATCTGGAGTTCAGGGCGGTCCTGCAGCCACTGGGTCAGGGCGTTCGCCAGGGTCCTGAGGGCTTCCTGGGCGCGCGGATGGGCCGCGGTGTACATCTGGAGGGCCTTGACCGCCATCTGGAGGGTCTGCGCCAGTTCCAGGAACGTGCTCACAGGAGGGTTTCCTCCATGGGTTCGTTCCACTCGCGGCGGAGCTGGCGGTAGTGCAGGGACAGGAAGGCCAGACGCTGCTCGGCTTCCTGCCGCGCGGGTGCGGTGTTCATGCTGATGACGGTGCCCTGGGCCAGTTCCAGCCAACGTTCTCCGCGTTCCAGGATGGCGGTGGTGTCGATGGGCTGGAAGGCCCCGCTGATGCAGCCGTAGTGCACGATGCTGGCCGCTCCGAGCTTGCTGAGCTTGTCAGCGTCCCAGAGACAGGCTGTTTCGATGGGCTCCAGCCGCTTTTCCAGATGCAGTCCCACGTGATGCTCGATGGCATGCCGGACGCCGGGGATTTTCGAGGGCGGGAAATCCGTCCCTTCCAGGATGCTGGTCACCAGGGCTGATGCGTCGTGGGCGTGGGTGTCGTGGCCCTTAGGCTCCTGGTAGCACTTGGTGCAGTCGTGGAGCCAGGCTGCGCACTCCACGATCTCGGGGTCGGCACCAGCCTTGGGAGCCAGCCACCGTGCGATCTTGACAGCTGCGAGGGTGTGCTCGTAGCGATAGTCGAAGATCGGGTGGAGGGTTCCGTTGATTTGGTGGGCGATGCCCCAGAAACGGATGGAGTCAGGTTCCGAATGGGCCTTCAGGGCCGCTTCGCACGCCTGCCTCCAGGGCTTCGGTTTCGCTGCACTCACCCAGGCTCTCCCCAAGATTGGATCCCAACCATTGTATGCGAGTGCATCGCTTGCGGAATTATCAAAGTCGCGCTGGGTTCTCCAGGTCGGCCAAATCCCGGTTGAAGCCCAGCGGGGTTCCCATCAAAGTGGAGGGAAACCGCCCACCAACCCCCTGGAGGAACCATGCCCGAACGCTTCGATATCGGCATCCTGGGTCCGGACGACCCCTCTGAGCTTGGTCGGCTGTTGAGCTGCTGTCCGGATATCGAGCCCAGGCGCTACCAGGACGGCGAATATCTCATTCGAGAGCATGAGGCGGATCAGGACCTTTTCATCGTGGTGAAGGGGGCCTACACGGTGGAGCATCCGCCCCTCCTGCCTGGGGGGCAACCGGTGATCCTGGCGGCCGTGATGTGCACCCCGTCCGCCATCGCCATCGTCGGCGAGATGGCCTACTTTGGCGATGACCGGCGCACCGCTTCCGTCCGCAGCTCAGGCAGCACCTACGCCCTGTGCCTGCATCCGCGGCATATCGACATTGTCACCGACGGCTTTCCGGTGCTGACGCGGGTGCTATGCCAGCAGTTCACCCGGCGCCTGAAGGAAGCAAACGAAGCCCTGCGGGCCTTCCAGAGCCGTTTCGCCCTGGTGGCCACTAAGCGCATGCTCCAAGCCGGGGAGGTTCTCTTCCTGAAGGGCGCTCCCGCCCCCGTGCTGGATCAGCTCCTGGTTGGCAGCCTGGAGATCGAGGGGGAGGGGGAGCCATCTGTCGCGACCCACGAGGCTCTTTTCCAGGGATTCCTGGAACCCGAAGCCTATTTCCGGAACCAGCCGCACCGGGTCACGGCCAGGGCTCGGACGGACTGCATCCTGGTGTCCGTGGAACAGGCACACAAGGAGACCCTGGTGCGCTGCTATCCGGAACTGGCGGCCCGGGTTCTGGAGAGCTGAACCCGGCTTTTGATACAGATTCGCATTCAACAAGATAGGTATTCACCACCAAGAACACCAAGGAGGCACAAAGTTCACCAAGAATCACGCAAGTTGTGGTTATCTTCTTGGCGATCTTGGTGTTTTGTCTTGGTGGACTTGGGGGTAGTTCGTTTCTATCTTTTTGAATGCAACCAGGTATGAAAAGCAGTAGCCACGAAGACACACGAAGACACACGAAGAAAAGCACTGCTGTTCACCTTGCGGATGCGGCCTCCTGGCCTTGCTTCGTGTTGGTGCGAAGCGCCCTTCGTGTGCTTTCGCGGCTCTATTTCTTGAAGAGCTTCTTCAGCTGATCCCCGAGTTGCTGCTTCAGTTCCTGCTTGACCGCGCGGCTCGCGGCGGCGGACAGATCCACGTTCACGGAGGGCGCCGCGACCGGCCCGGTGACGGTGAGGGGGATTTCCAGTTCCCCCTGCTCGTTGACCAGGCGCTTCAGATCCTTGAGGCTGTGGAGGAACTGAGCGGTCTTGGCGGGGGTGAACCGTGCCGTGCCTTTGAAGGCCAGGGTCAGATCGAAACGGATGTCCCCTTTCGCTGCAAGGGTCAGTTCACCGGCCTTCAGGGTCAGGTTCTCCGTGTGGGCCTTCCCGGAGCCGAGGAGGAAGGCTCCATCCAGGCTCTCGAAGCGCGTGTCCTTCGTATCGCCCGCCGTGAGCTTGAGCGCCTGATTGATCCTGGCCAGGAGGGGAAGATTCCGGATGACCCCTTCCCGCAAGGCCACTTGGGCGTCGCCGCTGAGCCTTGATTTGAGGGCGCCGGCATCGAACCCCGCTCCCTTGAAGGTCCCGCTGAGCTGCCCTCGACCCAGCAGGGTGTCCCTGGCAGAGGTGTTGGCCGACAGCGCCTGGTTGACATCGAGCCCCTCGAGGCTGGTCTTGACGCTGTAGGCCATGGGGTCGCGGGAGAAGGCGAGCGTCACGCTGCCCTTCTGCTTCCCGCCATAGGCCGTGAACGTCAGGGGTGAGAGGGTCGCAGTGTCCTGTTCCACCTGGAAGGGGGTCTTCAGAGCGGTGACTTCCAGGGTTCCGAGCCGGAGGGTGGCCGCGTCGAATTCCCCGGAGGCCGAGAGGCTTCCCTGCTGGGGCAGGGTCATTTCGATCCGGAAGGGTGCGGTCCCGGCGACCGAGAGCCCCTCGATGGGGGCAGCGCCGAGGAGGGCGAAGATCTGCGGCAGATCGGCGGAGGCGATGCTGGGGGAGGAGAGCTTCAGGATCGTCTTGTCCGCAGAGATCACGGCAGAACCGGCCAGTTCTGTTTTCAGCAGCCGGGTGGTGAGTTCCTGGACCCGCAGTCCGTCCGCGCCCAGGGAGAACGTCCCCTGGAGGTCACTCAGTCTGGCCACTTCGCGGGCCGGACCGCCCCCATGGGGCGCTTCGTCCACCAGGCGGAAGCGTCCGTTCCGAAGGCGGACGGTGCGCACCTCCACGGCCGTGCCTGCACTCTCTTGCGTCCCGCTGGAGGCGGGGTCCTTCGGTGGGTCGTAGGGCAGGAGCCAGATCCCCTTCCGGGTGCGGCGGAGAGCGATGTCCAGACCCTCCAGGTCCACCCGGTCCACCACGAGTTGACCCCTCAGGGCGGCAGAGAGGGAGGGGCTGACCCGGAGGGAGGCGATGGCCAGGGAAGGGGCCTCCTGGCTCGTTTCGCCCACTTGCACCTTCTGGGCTACCAGGGAGGGAACCGGGAAGAGGTGGATACCCATGGCGCCGAGCCGCACCGGTTTGCCCAGAGCGGTAGAGAGCCTGGACTCCACCAGGGGGCGGATCCTCTCGGGGGAGAGGACGCTGCGCACCAGGACGTAGCCGCCGGCTGCCAGCAGCGCAAAGAGGATAAGCAGGCTCCAGGCGGCCTTGAACAGCAGACGGAAAGGCCCACGCGCCGTTGAGGGCGTGGGCCTGAGGAACCAAGTGGGGTATTTCATTCCGGCAGTCTACACCGGGTTACCGCGAAAGGAGCGAGCCTAGGCTTTCCCTCCTCTGGTTACATGGGCTCTGAGGGCTGTGAAGGCCTTCTGGATCTCTTCGTACATCGGGCGATCGTGCCAGGGGGGGCAGACAGCGGAGAGCTCTTGGAAAAGTGGCATCAGGCCCTCGGCGGGTTTCATGCCGAGGATGCGGACGCCTTCCAGGGCCATGCGGGCCTCGATGACGAGGACCTGTTCCAGGGCGTCCACGGCGCGCAGAAGCTTGCGTGCGGCGATGGGCCCCATGCTGACGTGGTCTTCCTTCCCGGCGCTGGTGGGGATGGTGTCCACACTGGCTGGGTGGGCCAGGCCCTTCATCTCCGAAACCAGGGCTGCGGAAGTGACATGAGCCATCATGAAGCCGGATTCCAGTCCGCCATCCTGGGTCAGGAAGGCTGGCAGATCACTGTAGGCGGGATTCACCATGCGTTCCTGCCGCCGTTCAGAAATGCTGGCCAGGTCGCAGACGGCGATAGCGAGCAGGTCGCAGGCGAAGGCTGGATACTGGCCGTGGAAGTTGCCGCCGCTGAGGCTTTCCTGCTCTTCCGTGAAGATCATCGGGTTGTCCGTAGCGCTGTTCAGCTCCCGCTCCAGGATCTCGGCGGCGAACTTCAGGGCGTCCCGGGTCACGCCATGCACCTGGGGCAGGCAGCGCAGCGAGTAGGCGTCCTGGACGCGCGCGCAGTCCCGGTGGCTCACGGAAATCTCGCTGGCGGCCCCGAGAATCTCGCGCATGTGGGCTGCGGCTTCCAGCTGGCCCGGGTGGGGTCGGGCCTGGTGGATGCGGGGGTCGAAGGCGGAGCGCGTGCCCCGCAGTGCTTCCAGGCTCAGGGCCGCGATCTCGTCGGACAGGGGGATGAGGGAGCGGAGCCTGGCCACGGCGAGGTTTCCAAGGGCCGTGATGAGCTGGGTACCGTTGATGAGGGCCAGGCCTTCTTTGGGCTGGAGCTGGATGGGGCTGAGGCCAGCCTGCTGGAGGGCTTGGCCTCCGGGAACCTGCTTATCGCCGTCCCAGGCCAGGCCCTCGCCTACGAGCATGAGCGCCATGTGTGCCAGGGGGGCCAGATCGCCCGAGGCGCCGACGCTGCCCTGGGAGGGGATCACCGGCACGATGTTCCGGTTGAGGCACTGGGTCAGGAGCTGGATGGGCTCGGGGCGGATGCCGGAATATCCCTTCAGCAGGCAGTTGATCCGGGCGGCCATGAGGGCGCGGGTCTGGTCGGGAGGCAGGGGCGAACCCACCCCTGCGGCATGGCTGCGTACCAGGTTGAGCTGGAGCTGGGCCAGTTGGTCGGGGGGAATCACCACGGTGGCGAACTGGCCGAAGCCGGTATTGATGCCGTAGACCGTACGGCCCTCCACCAGGATGCGATCGATGACCTTCCGGTTCTCGGCCACCTGGGCCAGGGCCTTGGGGTCCAGGTCCACCTGTTCCCCTGCGGCGATCGCCACGAGCTGGACCGCCGTGAGATTTTGTCCATCCAACCGGATCATTGCACTCTCCTGTATAAACAAATGAAGTCTGTAACAATAACCTTGCCTGACAAGGATTGCAGCATCTTGTTGATTCGTCGACCCTCTTTGCAGGGGGCAAATGTGTATACAATTGGCACTGGTTCCCTTCGCCTTGGGAAGTCAGCGCTTCAAGGGGCGGCTGAAGTCCGTCAACGACCGATAGGTGCGGGTCCGTTTCACCTTGCCGATGGCTAGGTTCACCCGCAGGATCGTCCGCGCGTCCACCCCCTTGGAGAACATGAGATACCGATCGTTCCCCGCAGCGCCATCCTCGATGGGAACGAGCCTCAGGCTGGCGGCAAGGCCTGGATTGGCCGCCAATAGATACCGGGCCTCTTCGGGGCCGATGAGGAAGTAGTCGATGCGTCCGCTGGCCACCATCATCAGGAGCTGGGATTGCTGGCCGACAAGCCGGAAGGTCCGGGGATGGATTGTGGCGATGGCCTGGTCGGTCTCGGTTCCGTAAGA
>JFJP01027652.1_pt1 | contig 13534 bp, 18 predicted proteins | sample 431651 | NCBI WGS metagenome assembly JFJP01 (sample SAMN02602958, study PRJNA72255) | Microbial mat metagenome, whole genome shotgun sequencing project. | biome: fresh water; feature: sink hole; material: water; isolation source: purple microbial (photo- and chemosynthetic) mats found in...
AAGATTTAAAACAACAAATAGATGAAAAAACTCAAAATAATATGCAATTCAATTCAAATTCTCAAAAGAAAACAGAGTTTTGCCCAGAGAAAAGAATTGGAATAACTACGAGTCAAAAATTTGAAAAACATGAAAAAGCAATTCTTTGGACTTCAGTGAGGAAGTTTAGTACCAATATTAGCAATAATTATGATAGTTTTCAAATGAAATTATACGAGAACATATTAGATAATTAAAAATTTATAAAGTTTTCTATTTTTTTTTAATAATTTTTACAATTTTCCAAAAAAATAAAAAAATAAATGCTCAAAATTAAAAAAACACATAAACTCATGAAACAATAAGTTTTTCATAAAAAAAAAATAATTTTTTTGCAGATATCAGTAAATACTATCCCATTTAGGGTCCTTCGGCTCAAATTTTTTGTTGTTTTTTAAATACTTCTCGTCATTCTAATGATTTAATTCTTAAAATAATTTTTTTAAAATTTTTATAATTGACCTTTATTTCATCAACAACACATCTATTAGAAGTTTCCATTTTTTTAATATCTTCTTCCGACACCATTTTTTTTTTGGTGGTAGAAAAGGAGCCCTCATTCCTTTATTGAACAGTTTATCCTTAAAAAAAAAAAATAGAAAAAAAATTTAATCTCTGAATTTAAGATAAGATAATTTTTAAACCCAATCAAAATTATTGAACCATGAATGTGATTTCAATGAATGATAAGACCCTCCTAGTCTCAATTCCGGAACTTTACTTAAAAGTTGATCAATTAGCTTTTTCGCTTTTTTATCCTTCATGAAAGAAGGATATGTGATAGTTTTTTTGATGATTTGCTCATAAATTTCATAGGGATCATCAACTTCTTCAGCAAAAGGCACTCCTCCACATATAAATTCATAAAGACATATACCAATAGACCATAAATCGACAGAAAAAGAATACCCTTTGCCTGAAATTATTTCGGGAGCCATATAATGTGGCGTTCCTATGATAGTAAAGGTTCTATTACCTTGCTTCCCACTTAAGATTTTGGCGGTGCCCATGTCAATCAATCGCAAATAACCCTGTTTAAATCTGAATGTTGATTAGGAAATTTTTTGTTTTAAAAAATAAGCTCTATTACAGCATGATCAATCATGATGTTTTCTGGCTTAATATCACGATAAATTATCGATCTTGTATGGAGATATTCAATAGATAGGATTAAAAGACTTATGTAAAATTGGGAATCGTATGTTTTCAGCAAACCTTTTGTAGAAAATACAATGTAATAAAAAAATTAGAAAAAATTTAATTATGAATAGGTTATTTTTTAAGGGGTTTACCTATATCTCTAATCACATCAAACAATTCCATTCCTTTTATGTATTCAACAAGAAAGTAAATATTCAGATCATCTTTAAGAGTTTGGTAGAAATGCATAAGAAAAGGGAAATTTATCTCTTCTAAAACTTTTTTTTCTTGCTTTTGTGAAATATTTCAAAAATTATTCGAAGTTTAAAATCACCTCCAAATGTTTTTCAAGGTTTTGCTCTAAAATTTGAAATTTCGCAATGGTTTTTAAAGCGTATTGTAGCTTTTTTTCTTTGTGTTTCACTAAATAAACTGATCCAAACTGTCCAGCACCCAATTTCTTAATAAAAATCAAATCAGTTAATTTAATCCTTGATTCTAAAGATTTTCCTGTGTTCAAAGGTTGTTGTGGATTCAATATAGTTTTCTTAAAAATCAGTAGTACTTTTTAATGAAAATTTTTCTTTCTTTATTTACAAACCTCATAACTTTTTTCGTTTTTCATCACTATATTATCATAGGAATCCCCAATTTGAACAAAAAATCTTTCAAAGACTATGCTAGCCAAAATTCCATCAGAATCCATGAACATATCCTCATCAATGCTAATTTTAATAAAAATTGTTCGTTTTTAAACTTTTTCATTTTATCAATTTCTTAATAAATTACATTTTTTTCAAATCATTTTTCTCTGAAAAAAAATCTTGTCCAAAGGGTTTTCCCATTTCTAAAACCATTTCTAGATCATTCTATTTATCAATATATAAAAATCTATTGATAAAATTGATTATTTCATACATTGATTAGATTCCCTTTTAACATGATTATGAATCTATTGCATTTCTCTCCTTTTGAAAAAACCACTTCACCCTTTTTCAATTGAACTATTTGCATCTGTTCAATGATCTTTTCAACTTGCGAAATCATCAATTTCATCAACTTTCGATTTTTCTCAAAGGCCCATCTCATTGTATTTTTGAAGATTATCACTTGTATTTGATCACCCAAAATTTGCGTCAACACATCCCTACCTAAAGCCAAACATTTGACTTCTGTTTCAGCTTTCACACTACAAGAACGAACTGTTTTATAGTATAGGGCTTGTTCTCCGAAAGAATCGCCTTTTGTCATTTTCCTTATTTCATTTTGGCCTTTTAAAATTGAAACTACACCCTGAAAAATGAAAAATGCAGAAATTTAATAAAATGAAAATTTAATTATTTTTCACTTCTTTTATCACATAAAATGAAGACGCTGGATCTCCTTCAATTACTACAAATTCTCCTTTTTTAAACTTTTGCTGAGTCAAAACAGTCGCTATAGAATCTTTTTGTATTTCAGTGAGTGTTTCTAGCCAAAAAAAGTTCAAAAATTCTTTTATTTTAAAATAAATTTACGAAAGAATTTGATTTTCTCCAAAAATTTCCGGTTTTCTTTATATTGTTTACCCATCATTTCCTGTACAACCTTTCGAAAAGTATGTCTTTCAATCCCCCAAAGACCACATTTTTCACATGCCCGCACTGAAGCAGATCTTTCTGCGTTAAATAATAAGGCTAATTCCCCAAAACCTTCTCCTCCTTTAATAACTTTTTTGACTTGATCATGAATGATGATTTGCATCGATCCGTCATTCAAGATAAAATAGGCGCTGGCCTTGTCTCCTTGCTTGAAGATGAATTCTTGAGCCTCAACCTCACAATAGAACATATTAGAAACCACATTCTCTCTTTTTATTATTAGTTAAATTGGAAAGAAAAAATGTGGTTTTATGGAAAAGGTAAAAAATTTTTTGGAAAAAATAATAAAAAAAATGAAAGATTCAAGCTTTTTTTTCTAGGGTGGGGAATTTTTAAAAGAAAGTCTCTTCGATATAATCATATACAAAAATTTACAGTTCTATTTCAGTGAGGTCGAAAAATAAGGAGTGAGACTTCAATGATTTTATGATGAGATACACATCTTGCTCACACTTTTTTCTTGAAGTTTTCTGGAATTTCTCATGAATTTCTATTTCATCTTCTAAATTCGCAACAATTTTATTTTTCTTTCTTTCAGTTCGATGCAATTCGATGTTATTCTTTAAAAAAAAATGAGGTTACTCTTTCAAATATTTATTTACTACAGGGGATCTTAGAGGAGAATCAATAGAAATTTCTGTGTCTTTTTTCTTTGAAGAGGAAAAGAGATTTGCAGGGATTTGGTTTTCCAAAATCAAATCAATATGAAGAGTCTCTGGATTTATTATGCTATTTTCGGAATTCTGTTCAGCGATTTTAATAGTGTGAGGCTCAGAAACTGGCTGCGCTTTGCTGCGGGGGGAGTATTTGAAAAACCAGCAATTTCCCATTGGATAAATTTCTAGGTATTTTTTTATTAAATTAAATTATTTTGTCTTTTTGAAAAAAAACGATTTTTTCTTTCAATTATTACAACAACAAAAAACGTGATCTTTTTTGAAAATAATTTAATTATTTTTTTTAAGGCTAATTGTTTAGTTGGTAAACAATATTAACGAAAATTAAATATTTTATTTTGAATATGGTAAAAAGCAAAACAAAAGGAAGAAAATCTTATTCTCAAAAAACTTTTATTGTAAAAATATTTAGAAAATGAATTGAAGAAAGGAAATTCAGTTTTTTTTTAGATTTTAGATTTTTTTTTCTTAAATCAACTTTTGAAAAAAAAAAAATTTTTTCTTTTGAATATTTACAAAAAAAACCTAAAATATGATTTTCATTTTTTATTTTTTCTTTGTTTTTGCAAAAAAGTCAATTTTTTGTTTGAACAAAAACAAACAAACAAAATATTTTTAATTAAACAATAAAAGTAATTAGATAAATTAAACCATTAATCAAATTTAATATCCAAACTTTCTGAAAAAATCAAAAAATGACCGTCAAAATCCAAGAATCCTTAACAGTGACTTTCTCAAGACTTCTTCATATACTGTTTTTATTTTTCCTTTAAATTGATCTCAAAATAAATAAAAATGCCCAAGGTCTCTCGTGTTCCTGATGGGGCGAATAATCGTCGAATTTACTTCAGAAATCGATTTGAGCATATATGATGAGACTTTTGTGCTTTTATATGGTTTAGTGCTATTGAGCGGGATCTCAAATTTTCATTTTTTGCGAGTATTTCTCATTTATTTTATTAATTTCTTAAAAATATAATGATAAGATAAAAGAAAACTTAAAGGAGAACAGTAGGATTTATATAATAGGTTTTCATGCAAAGCTTTTTTTTTCCTTTTTTCTTAGTCCTTTTTTCGTAATTCTTTCATTTTATCCATAAAATCAAAGGATTTATTCATAAAAAAGGGGATGATTATCAGATATTATGGAAGTGCACAAATCTACGCGAATTCTTTTCAAATAATGGTTCTGATTGTGTTTTTATTAATTAGTCCTTTGCTGCGATTTTTTAGAGAATATCTGGCTGTAACAAATGATGTTGAACCCATTGAAATCACAGGTTTATTGATAAAAAATGTAAGAAAATATTAAAATTTTTAAAGATAGCCATGACGCCGCTTTTTTCACTGAACGAATAAAGGAAATTTTATTTAAATTATGCATGTTTTATTGCTATTTTAATATGAGATCGATATTCCATGTTTTTTCTATTAAAAAATCACAGTTTTTTTATCCAATAATTCAAAAAATACCTTTATTCTTTCCAATTCATTGCAAGTCGTAAAATCAATTTCTTTTGCTTTCTAATGAAAAAGATCAAAAGAAAATATAAGGAAAATCAAAGGAAAATCAAAAGAAAATCAAAGGAAAATATAAGGAAAATCAATAAAAATTAAATATAACTTACTTTCATCAATATTTCCTTTTGGTAGTTTGAACTATAGTAAGCTTGATACTCAATATTTTTCTTCAGATTATTTTGATATTTGCAATGACCTCTCAGAGTGTTGATATGTGCCCATTCAATCTCCTGCTCTAATTGCGATAATTCGCGAGACCCAGGTTTATGTTTTTCTTTGAATGAAGGTTCAACGTAATATAAGAGCTCCAATTGCTGAGTTTTCATTTGAACATGGTATTTTCTAGTTCTTTCCATTAAATAATGAGGCTCCTGATAAAGAATAAGTGAAAAATTGATAAAAATAAGTGAAAAATTTATAAAAATAAGTGAAAAATTGATAAATATAAGTGAAAAATTGATAAAATTGAAAAAATAAAAATCAATAATTTTATTACTTCGACTCCATTATAAGCAAAAAATGAGAGAAAAATAAAGAGAAATGGCAGCAAATTTAATAAGTTATAATAAGGTCCTGGGGTTACACCGCCTGCAGCTCGTCCGAAGCGAATATTCTGATCCTGTGGATGGGGGTGTTGTCTGTTATTTCCATTTCTTTTTATTAATCATCATAAAACCCCAGAATTAATGAAAAAAACCGTCTATTTTGTCGGAAAGTGAGATCTGAATCAAAAGCCGATGAGAAAAAAAAAGAAAAAATATCCTAAAAAACATAATTTTTATTAAAAAAATCGTGTTTATCAATTAAAACTTCTGGAGATATATCCTCTGAATATCGCTGTCTATAATGCTGATAATGCTCCTCAGGAGCTTCATCCCCATATCTATCGTAAACATCCCTTTTTTCTTTATTTGTCAGACAATCATAAGCTTGAGCTATCTTTTTTTTGAATTTTAAAAGAATTTAATCACAAATTCGGGTATTTATTTGAGAAATTAACTTTTTTAAAGACTTCATCAGACCCTGGAGCACGATTCTTATCAGGATGGAACTTCAAAGCAAGCTTTTCCAATGCAAAATGCGGATTATAATAAGATAAAAATGAAAAAATTGAAATAAAGCAATAATTTTTTTCAAAATTGTTTCAAATAATGAACAAAATAACTCTAAATCTTTTTCATAAATGGTACTTTTTTAAATTGCTTTTTAATTTCATCTTCAGTCGCAGTCTTCACAACCCCCAATAAATCATAAAAATCCTTTTTTGCTCTCATTTTTTTGACATTTTCTGCCTAAAAGATATTTATTTAAAAAAATCGATTGTTTTTTAAAAACTTGCAAATCTGTGTAATTCCTTTGGATTGGCACTTCTTTTTCAGACGGCTGAGGCTTTTTTTCCTCATGTGCATCATTTGTTTTAGAATTTTCAGCAGTTTCTTTGATCTTTTGCTCACACATGTGAAGAAGTTTAAAGCCTTTTTCGGAGGGGTTTAAGCGAACACTTTTGCAGAAAAATTTATGAGCCTACACATTCATTAAATAGGGGTAATTTCGAGAAATTTACATTGGGAAAATCTCCGGATTTAAAATATTGAAGGGCTTTTTCTAAGCATTTTTCAGCTTCGTCTGCGTTCATTTGTTTTTTTTTTGATTTTCGATTTTTTTTTTTTAATTAAAATACAATAGAAAGAAATTTATATGAATAAGAAAGATTAAAAAGGGAGATCGAGAAAGCAACACGCTTTCGTTTTTTTTAATTTTTTCCGTCTATTTCTAAGAGAAGAAAAGAGGAAAATGACGACAAAAATATGAGAATATGAATGAATATGCTTGATTTTTTGGTGGATAGCTAAGCTATTAGTATTAGGGAATTTTTTTTCATTCATTTTTGAAGAAATTAAATAAGTTGTTTTTTTGAAAACAAAACTAAAAATTTTTTTTGTAGAAAAAAAAAGTGAAAATTTTTTTTTTTTTTAAAATCAATTTTTTTTTTTCAGATAAAAATTAAAAAAAATACTCGATTTTAAGCAATGATTCGCGATAGTGAAGAGTTTCTTCTCTTAAGAGCCCATCCTCGTTTAAAGAATTTCTATGAGATACAGAGCAAATTGACTCACGAGACCTTTCTTTGTAAGCTTTTGGACACTGAATCCCATTCCATGCACTTGAAACTGCTCGAAGAATACTCTTTTTTCTTCGAATGTTCCCATCCAAATATCGTGAAATTTCATGGTATTTACGAGCGAATTAACCCTATAAACAACAATTTCCAGTTTTTCCTGATTTATGATAAAATGGCAAAAAACCTGAAGGAATTCATCAGTGAGAAAAAGGCGAAAAATTGTGATATTTCGAGAATTGAGATGAAATGCTTCGTTTCGAATATTTTCGAAGGTTTATCGTATTTGGAAAGAAATTTCCATAAAGCCAATAATAACTTAAAACCTGAGAATATATTGATTTCTAATGAAACTGCGATATTTAAAATCAGCGATATTGCCTTAAAAAACACTCGCTCAAACGCTTTTCCACGTAAATACATACCGCCGAATATCAAGAAAAACAGCGATTTCTTGTATAATAGCTATGATTTCTATAATTATGATACATTCAATTTCGCAGTTTTGATCATGGAAGTAGGGAATTTGAGGTTTTTACATGAGGATGAGAATATTTACCAGGATAATGAGATGATTAAATTGGAGTTAGGACAGTGTATCGGAGAAAAATATGGGGTTTTGTTAAAGGAATTAGTTGAGAAATTACTGGGAAATCAGGGGCTGGCATTGGTGAGTTTCAAGGATTGTAGGACATTGTTCAATGAATATATGGTCTTTATTTTGAGTTTTTTTGTGATTTTTTTTTGTTGATATTTTTTGCGATGTTTTTTGCGATGTTTTTTGCAAGATTTTTTGCGTTTAATGGCTTTTTTTAATTTTAAAGAATGAAACATCAAAAGAGGATAATTTTGTCAAGGATATAAAAGATAAGGGGGTGATTCAAAGGGAAAAAGGTTGATTTTTACAAGAAAAATATTTATTAAATAGGCTTTATATAGCAAACTTGATCGAGAAAAAGATTTTTGACTCCGTTTTTGAGGAGATTTATACCAATTTAAAGAAAAAGAACCTGAGTTTCGAGACATATTTCCCACTTTTCCAGAAAGAGAAAGAGTTTTTTGATCTTTTATCTGTAAAATAGAATAAAAACGATAAAATTAAAGATCGCAGTTCATTGAAAAAACAGCGTTTTTTATAGCTTTAGAAAACTTATCAATTATCACGAATTCGAAAGAAAAAGAGGTTTTAACCAGATTTCTTGATGAAGAAAACAAAGGAATTTTGAAAATAAGCCAGTTTTTCACAAAAGAATCTGATAAAAAACAAGCGAATTCAAATTTACCGAAAAAACTATTAACTTTTCTCAACGAAATCGCGAATTTCCTTGAAAAAAGTAAAGGAAAATCTCAATTTTATTTGAAATAAGAGGTTTTTGAAAAGGAAATTTAAATATTCAGGAATTATTGAAAAATAAAGCTGATTTCAATCAAGATTCTATTGATTTTTCGGAGTTTATCTATACAATGAAAAGAGTCAATATCAATATTTCTGAAGGGGAAATCAAGCTTTTAAAGGAAAATTACTGCGATAAACAAGGAGTCTGCAATCTCAAATTATTTCTAGAACATTTATTCAATTTGAAAAGCTCTTTGCAGATTTCTAGTTTTTACTTAATATTTGATTTTTTTCTAAGAAAATTTTGATGTTTTAATCAATTTTTGACAAATTTCAATTTTTTTTTAAAATATTTCATTTTTTTCTCAAATTTCAATTTTTTTTCTTTGTTTTCTCAGTTTTTTTTAAAATATTTCAATTTTTTCTCAAATTTCAAATTTCAATTTTTTTCTTGTTTTTTTATTTCAATTTTTTTTCTTTTTTCTCTCAAATTTTAATTTTTTCTTTTTTTTATTGTTTTCTCATTTTTAGCAAGATCACAAAAAACCATTCGAGATCAAATACTCTTCGATCTTTACAAAGAAATAAAACTCAAGAGTTTTTCGATTTCAGAGTTCTTCCAAAGCCTTGATAAAGAGAAAAAGGCCTATTTCAGCCTCGAGGAATTCAACGAGATCCTTCGAAATTACAACCTGAATCTCGATAAAAAGGACTTATCGCTTTTCGGAGAGCAATTAAGCGATAATTCCTCATCAGCTAGAAAAATTACTTTAAATCAATTGATCTTTTTTACTGAGAAATTTATTGATGAAGACCTAAGAGAAGTCTATATTTTTTCTATTTTTGATAAAATTATTGATTTTGCCTTTCTGTTTTTGTAGTTAAGCAGTCAAATAATACCAGCAATTGAACTCCAGAATCTTGAATTAAAGGAATATTTCAAAACCCATGCGAAAAACCCAGAAACCTGTGAAATGTCATACTCACAACTCATTAATCTCCTTCAAAAACAAAGTAATTTCTGATAAAAAGCTTTATTTTTTTGATTTTCCCCTAAAATCCTTTTAATTTTTCTTAAAATCCCTTAAATTTCTTTTGATTTTCACTAAAATCCTTTAATTTTCAAAATTTCTATAATAAAGATCTTAATTTCGACATAAGTTCTTTAAAATTCCTGTTAAATTCCTGCAATTGTGCTTATTCTTTCAAAAGCGATACTTTTAACTGTGATATCTTCACCGATCGCTTAAAAGAACATTTCCACAAAAATAAGGCGAAATCACTGATAAAACCCTCTTCAGAAAACATTTTTTTATCGCGAAAAAGCCTATTTATGATAAAAGAGACTGAGATTCTTAAGCTACTTAAAGAGAAATTATCAATAGAAAAAGCTGATAAAATCGAGAAAATGTTCAGTATTATTGATAGAAATCACGATAATTTCATCGATCAAGACGAATTCATCAGATTAATCAAGATTATTGATGAAAATATAGAAATTTCTGATATTTTAAGCCTTTATAACTCAATTGATTTCAATAAAGATGGAAGAATATCATTTCTTGAGTTCTTTAAGTGCTTAGATGTAGAGGAAAAAGAGATTAAAAAACTGAAATTGGAGACAAAAGTCCATGAAGAAGGGTATAATCAACAGGAAAAGCGGTCTTTTCAATTAATTGTGGAAAATATCTTAAGGTTTTTATTAGAAAAAACGATTTTTTTGCTAATTTTAAACGTTATTTCGGGGAATTATCAATTTTTTTGTGAAAATTATCGATTTTTTGCTATTTTTCTTGAAATTTTTTTATTTTTTTCTTATTTTTCTGTTAAAATACCTATTTTCTCAGGTTTTCCTCTGAAAAAAAAACTAATCTCGAGCGATATTTCTTCTCAGAAAACTGTAAAATGGATCGATATTTGATAAAATACAAGCTGAGCGAATTAGGTCTTATGATAACAAACGACGTATTTCTTCATATTTTCCTTTAAAAAACTTCCGATAAAAAAGCTGAACACTTTTCTGAACATTTTTACCACAAAAACTGAGCCAAATCTGATAAATACTGAGAGTTTTTCTCAATATATTAAAGCCAAAAATCCTGGTTTTTATCACAATATAGAAGAGTTTTTCTATCATAAAATTGCTGAAGAAATGATGAGAATTAAAGCGAATTTTGACGATATTTACAGAAATCGGGTATTTTTGTCTTCAATTGATAAAGAACAATTAAAGGGGATTTTAATGAATAAATTGAGAATTTATGAAGAAAATGCGAGAATTGATGGTTTTTTAAATGGGATTTCTGATATAAATCATAAGATTTCGCTGATAAATCTGAGGAATTCCTTGGAGAAATTCGGGTTTTCTGATGAAACGACTGAAATTCTGGAGAATTTAAAGAGAGAAATCAAAAGAAATAATGAAAATAAATTGAGTTTTTTCGATATTATTGATAAAAATAAAGATAAAAAAATCACAAAAAATGAGTTCCTGCTCTTTTTCAATTATCTTGAAAAAACCTTTAAAAAAGACGATATCGAGAAACTGTTCAGGAGGTTTGATCTTGATGGAGATGGAGTTATTGATTTGAATGAGTTTCTGGTCAGTCTGGGCTTTGGAAAAGATATGAATTTAACGCAGGATTCTGCTTTAAATGATGCTGATATCAAAAAATTCTGCTTTGATTTACAAGAGTTTTTTATTGATAATTAAATTTATTGTGTTTTTTAATGATTTTTTGGCGTTTTTCCTTTTTTTTCAATGGGTTTTTTCAATGGGTTTTTTTATTTTTAGGTTTTTATTGAGGAAAAAGATGAATTTCCGCGAGATTTTTATCAAAAGAGTGAATAAATTCCAAGATTGTATAGATTTCACTGATTTTATCAACTGTTTGAATATCGTTGAGTTCGATTTGGTTTCAAAAGACTCACAAGTTCCTTTCTTTTCTTTTTAATTTCCTGATTTTCTCTGAAAGATACAAAAAATCTTCAGTTATTTCGGCAATATTTCAGCAAAAACAGTCGATTTTCGAAAATTCGAAGATTTCTTTCAAAAAAATATCGCAAATCCTGATGTAAAACTAAAAATCCGGCAATTTATCACTAAAACCCTTCAAAATATAGATAAATTATGGGATAAATGACTTAAAAATGATGAATAAAGAGGAAAAAATTCAATTGAAAAACGTGATCGAATCAATTAAATTCAAAATGAATGCTGAAAACCTCAGTTTTGAGGTTCTTTTCACAAGAAAAGACTTTTTAAGCAACGGGTATTTGAAATACGGAGAAATACGCTCCATTCTCGAGAAAGAAATCGGCCTTTTTCATCCAAATTTCAGCGTTTTACAGGTCGCTTTAGCTGATGATGACGATAAAATCTCTTTGAAAACCTTTGAAAAACTCTTGAATAATAAGTAATTTTTCAATAAAATCTCATTAAAAATCACTAAAAACCACTAAAATTCATTTTTTTTCAATAAAATTCAATAATTTTTTTTCAAAAAAAATCAATAGATTAACTGATGAAAACTCCCAATTTTCCCTATTAACCTCCATTAAGCAAATAAACGACATTCAAAAAGATCTCCTCTCTCAGTTAAAAAGTCTTGATTACGAGTGCAAAAACACGATATCTTTCTCTCAATTTATCTCACTTTTATCTCAAGAATTCCATATTTCTCCTAATGAAGCGGAATTATACCGTTTTTTCTGTGAAAATAAGCTGATAATCGACGTTTATGATGATCTTCTGAACTATGCCGAAATTCTCTCTTTTATCAGTATTTACTTAAAAAGCAGAAATTTCCTTGATAAAAACCAGGTAAAAAGCGATGTTTTGCCGAAAAACGTGAATATAATCGAAAGTATCAAGAAAATTATTCAAGAAAAGCTGAAAATCTCGAAAATACCTTTGCAAAAGCTTTATAAAGATATCGAAAAGACCGATAATTCTGAAGATTCATTAAATCTTCACGATTTTCAGCTTTTCTTATCAGTAAATCTCGGTTTATTTGACTTATTACCTCCTGATAAAATAGGGGAAATTTTTGATGAATTTGATAAAAATCGCGATGGGAAATTATCGTATTTTGACTTTTTATCAGTAATTTCGTCAAAAGATCAAGAATTAGAAAAACTCAAGGAATTACTCAATAATTACATGGTAGAAAACAAGATAAATTCTGAGATTTTCTTCAGAAAATGCGATAAAAACTGCGATAATTTCTTAGATTTCGACGAATTTAAAGGCTTTTTCTTGCAATTTAAAGATAAATTCACTGATAATTCTTTGGTTTTTTTCTTTGAAAAACTTGATAAAAACCACGATAAAAGGCTAGAATTGGCTGATTTTGAGGATTTTCTTCAGGAAAATGAGGATTTATCATTAGAAATGATCGTTTTTAAACTGAGCCAATTATTTGATAATTCAGCACATTTCGCTGATATTTTCGATAAAATTGACACTGATGGAAGTGGGGCGATAAATTATCATGAATTTATCAGCTTTTTCCAAAGAAAAGGCGTTATTTTAGAAAATAAGGAATTTCAAATGCTTTTCAAATTTTTCGACAAAAATTCAGAAGGGAAAATTGGGAAAAATAGCTTTAATCGACAATTTGAAAGACTTTTAACTATATTTTCCCAGAAAAATCTTAATTTTTCAAGTTTTTCAACAGAAAATCGCAAAAAAACAGAGAATTTTCAGTTTATTCAACCGATTTTGGAGAAAATCGTGAAGAATAATACAATAAATAGGAGAGAATTGTATGTTTCTTTTGTAAAAGAGGACTGGAATCAGGATGGATTAGTGAGTTTTGGCGAATTTCGTGAAGCAATGAAAAAAGCCGGGGTTTCTTTTGAGGTTATTGATGCTAAGATTTTAATGAAGAGCTACGATAAATTGGGAAGCGGGTTTATTGAATTTGAAAACTTTTTGATTGATCTTTTAAATGAAGGTTATTTGATTTCTATTGATTTTTATTGATTTTTATTGATTTTTATTGATTTTTATTGATTTTTATTGATTTTTATTGATTTTTATTGATTTTTATTGATTTTT